>DSLFC04102__coassemble_842_pt1 | contig 25781 bp, 26 predicted proteins | sample DSLFC04102__metabat2_low_PE_037 | metagenome-assembled genome bin DSLFC04102
CCGGGAGGATATGCTGGCCCTGAAGCAGCGGTATGAAGCCCAGGCGGCGGCATTGGAACTGCGGCTCCGTCAGGCAGAGGCGCGGCAGCAGCAGGGGCATACCGCCCGGCAGCGGAAGGAGGCCCTTTGGGCGGAGCTGGCGGCCATTCTGGACGGAAGGACCGAGAGCGAGGTGTTCTCCAAAACCCTGCTGCACAGCCTGACCGTCTTCCCAGACCGCCGCCTGGAGCTGCGATTGAACGATCTCCCCCAGGTGTTCCACTTTTCCGGATGAATTGCGCCGCCGTTGTGCAATGGACGTTTCTATGATAAAATATGCCTGTCCTTGACGGCCGGCCGGCGAAAGCAGCGGGTCTCATTTTGACCCTTCCGTACCGATATCGGTGAGCAGGGCCTTGAGCTCGGGATAGGGCATGGCGTAGCGCTGGCTGAGATACCGCAGAGAAGCGCCTAATTCACCATCGGGACCGCCGTATTGACTGATGATGATGCTGGCCAGCTTCGGGTCCACCCGGTCGATCTTCACAGGGTACTGCAATTTTTTCTGATATACAAACATCTTACCGCTCCTCCTTGTTCCGATAGTCCCAGGGCCACGGATCGTTGATCCAGTCATAGCTGCCCTCCAGGGCAGAATCCATCTGGGTCAGGGAACCGTACTGGCTTTCGTATTTTTGCAGGGCGTCCTCATAGCGCTCCACATACTGGTTGAACAGCGCCACGGCGTCGGCGTCGTCCCGATGGGTGTCCAGGTAGAGGCCCAGCTCATCGACGGCGAAGCTCAGCGCCTGGATCTGATGGCGCAAGGTCGCGGTTTTCTCCTGGGTGTTGACCTGATTCTGAAAGGGGAGGTCCAGACCGGGATAGAGGGTGCCGCGGATCATCCCGGCGGCGGCGGTGTAAACCTGGGGATTGTTCTGCTGGAACGGCACGAAGGGCACTGCCAAGGGGGTGCAAGCCGGCAGCGTGCCGTTGGCGTCCGGACAGGTGTTGGGTCGTGTGGCGACGATTTCGTCCAAGGGAATTCCTCCTTTTTTGTTGGTTCCCGCTATCCTATGCGCGCCCCGCCGAAACGGTGCAATTCGACAGCCTTGTGCGCATAAGGTTCCATGGAGGTGTTGTCCATGGAAAAGCGGCTTTCCGCCGCCGTTGCCACGACCCTGGTGCTGGCGGCGGCGTATTATTTCCTGACCCAGGCGGTGCGGTTCAATCTGGCGGCCACGGCGGCAGCGGCGCCGGACACGGTCACGGTCATCGTGGACGCGGGCCACGGCGGAGAGGATGGGGGGACATCCACGGCCGACGGCGTCCGGGAGTGCGATTTGAATCTGGCCATCGCCCTGCGGCTGGAGCAGGTGCTGGCCCTGTGCGGCCAGCCGGTGGACATGGTCCGGCGAACCGACACGGCCATCTACTCCGACGGCGCGGCGACCTTCTCGGAGAAGAAGACCTCGGACCTCAAAAACCGGGCGGCCCTGGTCAACGCCGTGCCCCGGGCCATTCTGGTCAGTATCCACCAGAACCATTTTCCCCAGGACCGGTATGACGGCGCTCAGGTCTTCTATGCCAAGACCGACGGCAGCGAGGCGCTGGCCCAGCTGACCCAGGGGACGCTGCGGGCGGCCCTGGACCCGGAGAACGACCGGCAGATCAAGGCCGGCGACGCCATTTATCTCCTGGAGGCCATCAACTGCCCGGGCATTCTGGTGGAGTGCGGCTTTCTCTCCAACGCCGCCGAGGCCAAGCGGCTCCAGGACCCATTGTACCAACAGAAAATCGCCTGCGCCGTATCCAGCGCGGTGATCCGATATCTCGAAAGCGAGGCACAAGCCGATGAAAGCGAAAACCACATTCTACTGTACAGCCTGCGGCAATGAGACGCCCCGGTGGCAGGGCCGCTGCCCGGCCTGCGGCGCGTGGAACACCATGGAGGAGCACGTGGAGGCCCCGGCCCCGGCCGCCCGGGGAAAGACGGCCCGGCCTCAGGAGGTCCGCCGTCCCAAGCCGCTGAGCGAGGTGGACTGCGGCAGCGAGGTCCGGTTCCCCACGGGGCTGGGAGAGCTGGACCGGGTCCTGGGCGGCGGCGCGGTGCAGGATTCGCTGGTGCTGGTGGCGGGCGCGCCGGGCATCGGCAAGTCCACGCTGCTGCTTCAAATCTGCTCAGAGCTCTGCCGGACGCTGAAGGTCCTCTACGTCTCCGGCGAGGAGAGCGCCGGTCAAATCAAGCTCCGGGCCCAGCGGCTGGGCGTCAGCACCGACAACCTGCTGCTCCTGTGCGAGACGGATCTGAGCCAGATCGTGGCGGCAGCCGAGGAGCTGCGGCCCGACGTCTTCATCGCCGATTCCATTCAGACGCTCTATGACCCGGAGAACGCCGCCTCGCCGGGCTCGGTGACCCAGGTCAAGGCCTGTACCCTGCGGCTGATGCAGCTGGCCAAGGGGAGCGGGATCACGGTCTTCGTGGTGGGCCACGTCAATAAGGACGGCGCCATCGCGGGCCCCAAGGTTCTGGAGCATATGGTGGACTGCGTCCTCTATTTCGAGGGCGAGTCGGCCCACAACTACCGGATTCTCCGGGCGGCCAAGAATCGCTTCGGCTCCACCAATGAGATCGGCGTCTTTGAAATGGCGGACCGGGGCCTGCGGGAGGTGCCCAACCCCTCGGAGCTGCTGCTCTCAGGCCGCCCGACCCACGCCCCGGGCACCTGTGTGGCATGCGCCATGGAGGGCAGCCGCCCGGTGCTGGCCGAGGTTCAGGCGCTGGTGGCCCGCACCACCTTCAATGTGCCCCGCCGCATGGCCGACGGCTTCGATTTCAACCGGGCGGTGCTGCTGATGGCGGTGCTGGAGAAGCGCGGCGGCGTCAATCTCTCGGGCAGCGACGTCTATATCAACGTCATCGGCGGCCTGCAGCTCAATGAACCGGCGGCGGATCTGCCGGTGATTCTGGCCGCCGCCTCCAGCTTCCGGGACAAGCCCCTGGACAGCTCCGTGGCGGCCATCGGCGAGGTGGGTCTCACCGGCGAGCTGCGGGCGGTGTCCAACCTTTCCCAGCGCCTCTCCGAGGTCCATCGCCTGGGCTTCCGCTGCTGCGTGATTCCCCGTCAGGGGGCCGCCAACCTGGAAGCGCCGTCCGGCCTGGAGATTCTCCGGGTCCGCAATATTCGCGAGGCCATCGAAACGCTGCTCTGACCCTCGGCCCGGTTCCTATTTACATCACTGCTGGAATGTGATACTATGACGAAGAACTTCCGAAGGATGTGATGGCATGTATCTCTATACGGTGATGGAAGCAAGCGGCGAGACCTTGGCCGCCGCCTGGACCCAAGACGGGACGCTGTACCGCCTGGCGGATTTGGGCGTTTCCTATGGCTCCATGCTGGAGCTGATCGAGCATATGACATTGGCGGAGCTGCGGACCCTGTCTCCGGCGGGAAAGACGCCCCTGGAGCCCGGGACCTATGGGCTGCTGGCGCCCATTCCCCGGCCCCGGCAGGACGTGCTGTGCCTGGGTATCAATTATGCCGACCACGCCGCCGAGTCCGCCAAGTTTTCAGATACCTTCCGCAAAGCGGAGCCGGTTCCGGTCTATTTCTCCAAGCGGGTGGTGGAAGCCGCCCATCCGGACGAGGAAATTCCCTCCTATCCCGGCCTGGTGGAGAAGCTGGACTATGAGGTGGAGCTGGCGGTGATCCTGGGCAAAACCATCAAGGACTGCCCGGTGGAGGACGTCCCCGCCGCCATCTTCGGCTATACCATCCTCAATGATATGAGCGCCCGGGACCTCCAGACCCGGCACACCCAGTGGTACCGGGGCAAGAGCCTGGACAAGTTCACCCCCATGGGGCCCTGCATTGTCACCGCCGACGAGATCCCCTGGCCGGTGCGGCTGGATATCCGCTGCTATGTCAACGGTGAGCTCCGGCAGCACAGCAATACCGCGCAGCTGATCACCGGCATTGCGGAGGCTCTGTCCGTGTTCAGCCAGGGAACGACGCTGCTGGCCGGATCGATTCTGGCCACCGGCACGCCGTCCGGCGTGGGGATGGGCTTTGATCCGCCCCGGTTCCTCCATCCCGGGGACGAGGTCCTCTGCGAGATTGAGAAAATCGGCCAGCTGCGCAATACCATCGGATAAAAGGAGGGAGTTTTGTGGCTCCCAGTCACAGAAAATGGTACCGAAAGGGCCTGAAGGACGGCATCCCCATCGGCCTGGGGTATTTCGCCGTGGCCCTGGCCATGGGCATCGCAGCCCGCAATGCCGGGCTGACGGCGGTCCAGGCCACGGTGACCAGTCTCCTCATCAACGCCTCAGCCGGGCAGTACGTGGGCTTTACGCTAATGGCCGCCCGGGCCGGACTGCTGGAAATCGCCCTGATGGAGTCCGTGGCCAACGCCCGGTATCTGCTGATGTCCTGCGCCCTGAGCCAAAAGCTGCCGCCGGATACGCCCCTGTGGCAGCGCATGGTCCTGGGCTTTGACGTCACCGACGAGATCTTCGGCGTCTCCATTTCGGTTGAGGGAAAGCTGGACCCCTTCTACACCTTCGGGGCCATGACCACCTCCATTCCCGGCTGGGCCCTGGGGACCTTTTTGGGCGTGGTGCTGGGCAACGCCCTGCCCGCCGCCCTGGTCAGCGCCCTGGGCGTGGGCCTCTACGGCATGTTTATGGCGGTGTTTCTCCCCGCCGCCCGGAAGGACCGGGTCGTTCTGGGCCTGGTGGCCCTGAGCTTTCTGCTGAGCTGGCTGTTCAGTGTGATTCCCGTTTTTCAGGCCATTTCCTCGGGATTCCAGATTATCATTCTCACCGTGGTCCTCGCCCTGGGCGCGGCCATTCTGTTCCCGGTGCAGGAGGCGGAGGACCATGCTTGAACACGCCTATCTCTATATCTTCACCATGGCGGCGGTGACCTTCCTGATCCGCGCTCTGCCGCTGACCCTGATCCGCCGCCCCATCCGCAACCGGCTGGTCCGCTCCTTCCTCTTCTACGTGCCCTATGTGACGCTGGCGGTGATGACCTTCCCGGCCATTCTGACCGCCACCCAGAGCTGGATTTCCGGTCTGGCGGCGCTGGCGGTGGGCCTGGTGCTGGCATGGCTGGGCGCGGGCCTGTTCCCCGTGGCCCTCTCCTGCTGCGGCGCAGTGCTGGTTGTGGAATGGATCATGACTTTGTTCTAGGGGCTAGCGCATTCAGAGACAGCCCCCCGCCGAACGCACACCCCGTAGGAGCGCGCATCGTGCGTCCGGAACGGATTTGAAATACACTGGGCCGGTAGTCGATGCGCCCGGTTCTGGGCGGATATACAATCCGCCCCTACGGCGCAGAGAGGGTGTGTGCGTTCGACGGACTGCCTTGCACCCGGAACCAGGCGGGCCGATGTGGGCATCGGCCCCTACGCGGGAAACCATCGAACTCCGGTGGAAGTCGGGAGCCGGTCCGGGCGGCCATACAGGCCGCCCCTACGAGAAAACCGGGAGGCGGGTCTGTAGGGGCGGATTTTATATCCGCCCGCGCGCACCTGTGTGTCGGATGCACCATCGACGACCGCACTCCGTAGGGGCCGATGCCCACATCGGCCCGCCCGGTATCGACATCAAAAGCACCATCGCCGAACGCACACCCCGTAGGGGCGCGCATCGTGCGTCCGGAACGGATTTGAAATACACTGGGCCGGTAGTCAATGCGCCCGGTCCTGGGCGGATATATAATCCGCCCCTACGGCGTGGACGGGGGACGGTGCGGTCGACGGACTGCCTTGCACCCGGAACCAGGCGGGCCGATGTGGGCATCGGCCCCTACGCAGGAAGCCATCGAACCCCGGCGGAAGTCGGGAGCCGGTCCGGGCGGCCATATAGGCCGCTCCTGCCAAGTTTTTGTGCATCTTTCCGGGCTGCCTCTATTTTGAGGCAGCCCCTTTTCCATGCGCTGGCCTTGCAAAACGCTGCAATTCCTGCTATAATTTCCATATTTGAAGGCAACTGCTCTGTAATTGGAGGAACTCCCTTGAAACACCTGCTCTTGCGCCGGATGGCGGCGCTTATTCTGCTTCTGTGCCTGGTCCTGACCGGCTGCACCCAGCCGGACGAGGCGGCCGCCGTGCTCCACGAGGCCCAGCCTCTGCCGGACGGCCAGACCTACGGCGTCCGCGCCGCGGTGCTCTATGATGAGAGCTGCGACATGGCCCCGGTGGAGGATATGGTGGACTGGCTGGCTCAATCGTCCCTGCTGGGCCTGACCACCGAGGCGGTCGCGCTGACCGAGACCACCGACCTCTCGGCCTATGATCTGGTCATTCCCGCCCCGGCGCTGGCCGAAGTCCCGGACTGCGCGGCCCTGGAGGCGCTGCTGGAGGCCTATACCATGGACGGCGGCATCGTGCTGCTGGACAACGGCTTCGCGGCGCGGTTTTCCAACGACTATCTGGGCATCTCCGAGGTCCGGCCCATCGAAGGCTGTCCCGCGGAGCTGCAATTCCCGGCGGTAGGGGAGGACCTGCAGCCCCTCCAGACTCTGGTGGAGGACTATGCCGGGCTGTATCCCGATTTTTATGACTACGACGTGCTTTCCGGGCAGGACTACGGCGTCGGCTTTGTCGCGGACGAGGCCCAGGCGCTGGTCACCCTGGGAGAGCTGGGCCTGTATACCTATCGGGAGTATGGCGAGGGCGCGGTGCTGCTGACCAACCCGCTGCTGCCCAATTTCTATTCCCTGGGCAACCTCTCCATGACCCGGCGGACCGGCGAGGAGACCGCCTTCTCCGCCACGACCTCCAGCATGAACCGCCTTTTCTACGGCGGCGTCGCCTCGCTGGCGGCCAAGGAGAAGTTCGGCTATGCCCTCCAGCGGGTCTATGGCTACCACGGCAGCCCCTCCATGAGCTGGGAGCTTCACTACGAGGAGATCACCGGCATTGCGCACAACTCCATGCTGATTTTTAACGAGCTGTGCCGGGAATACCATCAGATTCCCTCCTTCACCCTGATTCGCAGCAGCTACTGGTGGTTCCTGCGGACCGAGACTGTGACCTATCTTTTAAACCAAGCCGAGGAGGGCTTCGACTACCAGATGGACTGGGAGGAGAGCGCCTATTCCTCCGGCACCCACATCGGCTGTGACGGGGCGTGGCTCCAGATCAACTCCATCGAGGACGCGGGCAGCTATTTCCGGGAGTATCCGGAGTACGACTACCGGGCCTATCCCTGCTTCGGGGAAATCGGCGGCCGGGAGGTCCTGCTCTCGGGCAGCGCCGACGGGAAGTTCTATGCCTATGAGATTTTGGAGTATTCCGACCGGCTTCAGGTGGCGGAACCGACGCTGCTCACCGACCCCGACGGCTATCCGCTCCAGGTGTCCGGCTACTCCGCGCCCCAGCTTTGGGATCTCAACGGCGACGGAATTCTGGACCTGATTTCCGGCAGCAGCGACGGCCGGCTTCTCTGGTACGCCGGAACCGCCGACGGAACCTTTATTCCCCAGGGGGATCTGCTGACCACGGATCTCACCGGTCAGATATTGCCCTGTATCGGTGATGTCAACGGCGACGGCGTGGCCGACCTGCTTCTGGGCAGCGGCTGCGGAACGCTGGTTCTGTACTATGGACAGACCGGCGGCAGCGGCCTTTCTTTCTCCCATCAATCCATGGCTGCGTTCTCCCGCCTCTGCGCCGACGCGGAATTGGGAGACTTCCTCGCACCGGCCCTTGTCGATTGGAACGGCGACGGCGCGCAGGACCTGGTCCTCGGCACCTTCGAGGGCTATCTGGCCATCCTCCTGGGCGACGGAGACGGCGGCTTTGCCTTCGACGGCTATATCTCCCTGGACGAGTGGAACTATAAGGAGAACGACCGGGCCAAGTTCGGAAACTATGCCGTGCCGGTGTTCTATGACGTCAACGGCGACGGGGCATTGGACCTGGTCTGCGGCTCCCTGGAGTACGGCCTGGCCTATCCCATCGACTCGCCCTACTTCCCCGAGCGGGAGGCCCTGGAGGCCCAGGTGGCCTACGCCCTCGAGAATCACTTCTATGTTGGCATCCACCACTACACCAACGCCGGCGCCTCGGCGGAGCGGGAGGCCTATGAGCTCCAGCGCCATTTGGAGGCCTTTGAAGCCTACGGCCTGCCCACCGAGGGCATCGGCTGCAACCTCCACACCTGGTACTCCAGCAACTTCGGCGATACTCAGACCTTCGACGCCGAGTACGATGCCGGGCTCCTCTGGAACTCCGGGTTCTCTCCGGCCTATGATACGGGCGTCGCGCCCCAGTACGCGGCGGAGAACGTGGTGGCGCTGCCCTTCCTGCTGGAAAAGGAGGACGGCCAGACGCTGCTGGTCCAGGACAACTCCGTCCTGCCCTATGAGATGGAGTGGAGCCAGATTTCCGGCAAATACGGCATGCCGGTCTGCGTCTACTACCACTGCGACTTCGTCTACGAGGGCGACGCCGGAGCCAGGGACTATCTGCAAAAGCTCTCGGACTTCCAGTGGCAATACGGCTATAACTTCGTCCGGGAGGACCAGCTGATGGCCGCCTCGAAGGAGGCGCTGGGTCTGACCGTGAAGGCTGAAACCCGGAACGACGCGCTGACCATCGCCGCTTCCGGCGAGACCTGCCTGGGCGTGGAGATTCAGTTCTCCCAGCACCACAGCGCCGAGGCCTTCTCGGTGGATGCCGACGTCTGGTCCCGGCGGGGCAACAGCCTCTTTGTAAGTCTGAACCGGCCCGTGACCCTGACCGCGGGCACGAACCAGACCGCGCCCCATCTGACCCAGGTCAATCTGCCTGCGGAAATCACCGTCGGGGCCAACGGTGCGGAGATTGCCTTCTCCGAGGACGGCATGCTCCAGGCGGTGGTCGAGGGAAAGGCCGTGGCCGCCACCCCCGGCTGGGAGACCGAGTTCCGCGACGGCAAGACTATCTTTACCAAATACGGCGAGGCGGACACTCTGTCCCTTCGCTACAGCGAGGAGATCGTTCCATGAATGCAGCAGTCTGTATGCTGGACGAGGCGGCGGCCCAGTACGGTTCCCGCGTCGCCCTGGAGGATGAAACGGAAGTTCTGACATATGCCCAGTATCGGGCCCGGGCGCTGTCCATTGCCACGGCGCTGTGGAATCGGGGCAGCGGCCGGAAGCCGATTATCATGTACCTGCCCAAGAGCGCGGCCATGGTCTGCGCCTTTATGGGGGCCCAGTACGCGGGCAGTCCCTATGCCCCGGTGGATTCTCATATTCCCATGGCCCGGCTCCAGAAGATCATCGAGAGCCTCAACCCCGGCGCCATCGTCACCAACGGCCAGCTGGCCGGAAATCTGGAGGGACTCGACCTGCTGGGGGCCCAGGTGGCCCTGATCGAGGATCTGTCCGCCGCCGAGGCCGACGAGGCCTTGCTCCGCCGGACCCTGGCCCAGGTGGTGGATTCCGACCCCATCTATATCATGTACACCTCCGGCTCCACCGGCACGCCCAAGGGCGTCACCATTCCCCACCGGGGCATCATCGACTATGCCGACTGGGTGGTAAATACCTTCCGGTTTGACGAGAATACGGTCATGGCCAATCAGGCCCCGTTCTACTTTGACAACTCCACCTTCGATATCTACGGCAGCCTCCGCTGCGGCGGCAAGCTGGTGCTGATTCCCGACGTGCTGATGCTCTTCCCCCTGCGGCTGCCGGAGTTTTTGCAGGAGAAGGAGATCACCTCGATTTTCTGGGTGCCGACGGTGATGATCAACGTGGCCAACTCCGGCGCGTTGGAGGGAATCCAGCTGCCCCAGCTGAAAACCGTCGCCTTCTGCGGCGAGGTCATGCCCAACAAGCAGCTGAACATCTGGCGCAGAGCGCTGCCTCAGTGCACCTATGCCAACCTCTACGGCCCCACCGAGATCACCGACGTCTGCTGCTACTACCTGGTGGACCGTGCCTTTGACGACGCCGACCCGCTGCCCATCGGCCGGGCCTGCGAGAATATGCGGGTGGTCCTGCTGACTGAGGAGGGGAAGGAGGCCGCCCCCGGCGAGCAGGGCGAGCTGTGCGTCATCGGCAGCGGCGTGGCCCTGGGCTACTGGAACGCCCCGGAGATCACCGCGAAGGCCTTTGTGCAGAACCCCCTGAGCCCGGGCTATTCCGAGCGCATGTACCGCACCGGCGATTTGGCCTACTGGGATCAGGACGGCCTGCTGCAATTCTGCGGCCGGAAGGACAACCAGATCAAGCTCAAGGGCAACCGAATCGAGCTGGGCGAGATCGAGACCGCCGCCATGTGCATCTCCGGCGTGGAGAATGCCGCCGCCATCTTCGACGCGCCCAACGAGCAGATCGTCCTCTTCGTCGAGACCCAGGGGACGCTGCCCTTCCGGAAATTCAACCTGGAGCTCAAGCGGTATATCCCCCAGTATATGCTCCCGGCCAAGCTGATCCCCATGGAGAAGCTGCCCCACACCGCCAACGACAAAATCGACCGGGTGACACTGCGCAAGAGCCTGGAGCCTTGATCCCTTCCCCTTGTAGGGGCGCATTGTATATGCGCCCTGGACCAGGTTCGTGCTGAATTCGGCTTTCTATCATTGGGAGAGCCTGCTGGGCGGATATATAATCCGCCCCTACAAACTTGTCTGCCCGCGCGTTTTTTGAAAGGAGACCCGCCATGAACTCCATTGTCTGCCTGCTGGAGCGCACCGCCGCCCGGCTGCCGGCGCATATTGCCCTGGAGGACAGCGACGGTGTAATGACCTACGAGGCATTACGCACCGCGGCCCGAGTTGCCGCTACGGCGCTGCTGGGCCACGGCGTCCGCAAGGGCGGCCCTGTGGCTGTGTACCTGCCCAAGAGCTGCGCCAGCGTCGTCAGCTTCTACGCCGCTCTCTACTGCGGCGCGCCCTATGCGCCCCTGGACTATACCGCCCCGGCCAACCGGACCGAGAAAACCCTCCAGAATCTGCGGCCCAGCTGCATCGTCACCAACGAAGCGGGGAGAGGCAAGCTCCAGAGCCTGGACCTGCCGGGTTCCCTGCTGCTGGACTACGACGCCCTGACCGCCGGTACGGAAGACGCCGATGCGCTCTTCCGCACGGTGGACGCCACTGTGGACACCGACCCGGCCTATATCATGTATACCTCCGGCTCCACCGGCACCCCCAAGGGCGTGGTCATTCCCCACCGGGGCGTCCTGGACTACGCCGCCTTTATCGCCGAGAGCTACGGCATCACCCGGGACACGGTCATCGGCCTCCAGTCCGGCTTCCACTTCGACAACTCGGTCTTCGACCTCTACGCCGCGGTCCTCACCGGAGCCAAGGTGCTGATTATCCCGGAAATCCTCTTTATGTACCCGGTGAAGCTGATGGAATACGTGGCCGAGCAGAAGGTCAGCTGCGTCTTCTGGGTGCCCACGGTCATGTGCAGCGTGGCCAATTCCGGCGCACTGGATACCGTGGCGCTGCCGGACCTCAAGACCGTGGTCTTCGCCGGAGAGGTCATGCCCAATAAGCAGCTGAATATCTGGCGGAAGGCCCTGCCTCACTGCCTCTACTCCAATCTCTACGGCCCCACGGAGATCACCGTGGACTGCACGATCTACAACGTGGACCGGGAATTCGCCGATTCCGACCCGCTGCCCATCGGCTATGCCCGGCCCAATATGCGGGTGCTGATCCTCCGGGACGATGACACCGAGGCAGCCGTCGGGGAGACCGGCGAGCTGTGCGTCATCGGCAGCCAGCTGGCCCTTGGCTACTGGAACAACCCCGAGGAGACGGCGAAGCACTTTGTGGCCAATCCCCTGAACCACGCCTACGAGGAGCCCATGTACCGCACCGGCGACCTGGCCTACAAGGAGGCCGACGGCCTGATTCAGTATGTGGGCCGGAAGGACAGCCAGATCAAGCTCCGCGGCAACCGCATCGAGATGGGCGACATCGAGACCGCCGCCCGGTGCATTCCGGGCCTGTCCAACGCCTGCGCGGTGTTCGACCCGGACAACGAGCGAATCGTCCTCTTTGCCGAGACCCAGGACCCCTGGACCCTGCGGCGGCTCAATGTGGAGCTTGCCAAGTACCTGCCCAAGTATATGCTGCCGGGCAAGCTGGTCTGCCTGGAGGCCCTGCCCCTCAACGCCAACCGGAAGATCGACCGGGTGGCCTTGAAGGCCCAGCTGTGAGGCGTCCCATGGAGTATACCATCCGCCCCGCCGCGGCCGAGGACATGCCCCGGCTGCTGAAGCTTTACCGTGATTATTTCCGTGGCCTTCTGGACCGGGGCATGAACTACGAGCTCAACGAGGAGACGCTGCCCCGGGTCCTGGAGACGCGAATCCGCTCCCGGCTGATCCTCACCGCCGTGGCCGAGGACGAGACCGGAGCGCTGCTGGGCTTCGTTTTCTGCTCCATCCTCCGGCTGAGTCAGGAATTTCTCTGCCGGGGGCAGGGGAGCGTGGGCTTTCTCAACGACCTCTATGTGGACCCCGCCGCCCGCCGTCAGGGTCTGGCCCGCCGCCTGACCGCCTACGCGGAAGACTGGCTCCGGGAAAATGGCATTGAGACCCTGGAGCTCCAGGTTCTCCCCGGCAACGCCGAGGCCCGGGCCTACTGGGACCGCCAGGGCATGACCCCCGTGGCTATCTGGTGCAGCAAACCGTTAATCTAACCGAAACGAGGTTTTAAATATGGAAAACGTCAAAGATACCCTGCGGAATTATATCCTGGAGCACTTCCAGATCGAGGCCGACGACCCGGACTTCGGCGACGACGTCCACCTCTTCGACTATGGCTTTGTGGACTCCCTGGGCGCCACGGAAATCGTCCTCTTCCTGGAGGAGACCTTCCACATCCAGATCACCCAGAAGGATATCACCCTCTATCCCATGAACACCATCGACGAAATCACCGAGGTGGTGGAGAACAAGCTCAAGGGCTGAGAGAGAGCCTCCCCTTGGTGCCCAAGGGGAGGTGGCGCGTAGCGCCGGAGGGGATCAGAGCTTTCGATCACTGACAGGTTGCAAAATATGTGTAGGCCGTCGGTGACCGGAGGCTTACAACCCCTCAGTCAGGCCTGCGGCCTGCCAGCTCCCCTTACACAGGGGAGCCTTGGGCCGGTGCAAAGTCTCCCCTTGGAACTGCAAGGGGGCTTTTGACATGAAACTCGTATGGACAGGCCCGTGGGGCGATGGGAGTAGACTATGTGGTATCTCAAGGTGGACACGCTGCTTTTGATGCTGGCGGCGGCGGTCCTGTTTGCGGCAGCCAGCACAATTTGTATGCGCCTCCGGCCCGGCTTTAAGCTGACGCCCTGGCTGTTGGTCCTGGACCTGGGCCTGCTGCTCTATGTGGACTGGCAGCTGGCCGTGTTCTACGTCTGCTATACGGCCCTGAGCTATCTGCTGGTTCTGGCCATCGGCGCGGTGAAACGGGGCAGAAAGTTTTGGTTCGTCCTGTTCTGCCTGCTGGACGTGGCGCCGTTCTTCTATGTGCGGGGCGCGGCCTTCGTCCCGGCCCTGCCCAGCTTCCTGGTGCTGGTGGGCTTCGCCTACAATATGCTCAAGGCCGTGGACGCGGTGTTCTACGTCTACTATACCGGCGAGAAGATCCCGGTCCTGACCTACGCCAACTATCTGCTGTTCTTCCCGGTGCTGACGGCGGGCCCGATTTTCCGCTACCGGGACTTTTTGAAGGCCTATCACGCCCCCAAGGCTCTGACGGCGCAGACCGTGGAGACCTCGGTGAAGCGGCTGATTTTGGGCCTCTTCAAGAAGCTGGTCCTGGCGGCCTTTCTGATGAAGGCCCTCAACCGGGTGCTCCAGATGTCGTCTCATTTCTATGTCAGCGGAGCCCTGGCGCTGCTGAGCTATGTGATTCTCTACGTGGATCTCTCGGGCTACAGCGATATCGCCATCGCCGTGGGCAGCTTTATGGGCATCCCCGTCCCGGAGAACTTCAAGCAGCCCTGGACCGCGGCCAGCTTCACCCAGTTCTGGCGGAAGTGGCACGTGACCCTCAGCGACTTTATCCGCGAGCATATCTTCGTGGTGGTCAGCGGCAAGCGGCTCAACAAGTGGATTTCGGCGCTGATCGGTCTGATCACCATGCTGGTCATGAGCCTCTGGCACGAGTTCAGCCTGCTCTCCCTGTGCACCGGCTTCTATATGGGCGCGGTGCTGGCCCTGGAGAACCTGCTGGGCCTCACCACCGTGGATAAAAGGCGGACGCCCAAGGCCCTCTATGTCTTCCGCTGCCTGGTGGTCATCGGCCTGTTCTCCGTCAATGCCATGTTCTTTACCATGAGCGGCTCACAGCTGGTCCAGGCCATAAGGGGGTTCTTCCGCCTATGAAAGTTGCAGAATTTTTGAAACGGCACCGGTTTGTGCTGCTGCTCCTGGTGCTGGTCATCGCCCTGGACTGGGCGGTGTCGGCCCTGTTTCAGCCCTATCTCATTCAAAGCGGCCGGTTTGTGCTCAACGACTTTGAGCTGACCCGCCGGGACCACCCCGAGGAGGTCTGGGATCGGGTCTTCTTCGGCAACTCGGTGGTCATCTCCGCCTACCGGGAGGATCTCAGCGAGAGCGGGTATGTGAACCTGGGCCTGGACTACGGCGTGGTCACTGACTTGTGGGACATGGTCCGCAAGGGAACCATCACCATCGGCTCGGACCTGGTGGTGGGCCTCTCGGATCTGACCTTGTACGATCACTTCGAGACCAACCCCACCTATCCCTGGCACCGGGAATTCTACGAGCCCTATTGCTACTTCCAGCGGGACCGGCTTCGCATCTTCCTGGAGGAGGATCTGAAGGCCCTGGTCACCGGCAGTGCGCCCGAAGCCCTCTACGCCGACCGGCAGAAGGCCCACTATACCGGCTCCCTCTCTCAGGCGGAGCTGGACGAAAAAGTGGCTACTTCCCAGTACAGCCACCTGCCCATCGAGGACTTCCAGGAGAATCTCCGGAATCTCGGCAAGCTGGCCGACTACTGCGCGTCCCACGGCATTCGGATGCGGGCGGTCTGGATGCCCTTGAACCCCAGCCTGGAGGTCTCGCCCGAGACCCGGGCCGTCTATGACCAGGCCAAGGCCGTCTGTGAGGAGAAGGGAATTGAGGTCCTGGACCTGGAATCGGCCCTGGACGCCGCGTGCTTTTATGACATCGGCCATCTCAACTACGAGTATGGCGCGTACCGCTTTATGGAGGTGATCGACCCGTGGCTGCGCTCCTGAAACAGCTGAAAGCCTGGAAAAACACCCCGGCCTATCGGGCCGCGGCGCTGGTGGTCTATGCCGTCATGCTTCTGCTGGTGCTGATCTACTTCACAGGAAATGGGGAATTTATCTATGAGCTCTGAGGAACTGGTGGCCCTGGTCCTGGAGAAGGGCTTTGCCAACGCCGCCCTGGTGGAGACAAAGGATATTCCCTTTGTACCGGGGTTCCGAATCTGCTGTGAGGACAACTCCTGCGGCAAGTTTGACGCCAACTATTCCTGCCCGCCGGACTGCGGCAGCCCAAAGGCCATGGAGGAGAAGGCCAAGTCCCACCGCTACGCCCTGCTGCTCCAGACCATGTGGGATATCGACGACGCCCAGGACAACGCCGCCATCAAGGACGCCAAGGGCAAGCACAACCGGATGATTGCCCAGCTGATTGCGGAGCTGCAGCCCCTGAGCCGCGGCATCATGGTGGGGGCCAGCGGCTGCGATCTGTGCAAGACCTGCGCCAAGCTCGAGGGCCAGCCCTGCCGCTTCCCCGCGCAGCAGTTCTCCTGCATGTCGGCCTATTGCATCTATGTGGAGAAGTTCGTCGAGGACCACGGCATGGAGTATGATTCCGGCCCGGGAATCGTCAACTTCTTCGGCATGTACCTCTTCGACTGGATCGAGTAATTTCGTGCCCTTTGTAGGGGCCGATGCCCACATCGGCCCGCCGGGCCGCACCTTCGCCGAACCTCGTAGGGCGGCATGCCCACATGCCGCCTTGGCCGGGGTGCGTGGATTGCGAACCTGGAAATTCCGGCAGCCCGGTTTGGCGGGGTGTGGGCACCCCGCCCTACGGACCGGATCGAAAACGCGGCGTAGGGGCGGCCTGTATGGCCGCCCGAAACCGGCAGCGGTTTCAGTCAGTCTGGCAGCCACCGCAGCCGGGCACGCCTTTTCGTAGGGGCCGATGCCCACATCGGCCCGCCGGTCTCTGTGTGCAAGGCAGTCCGCCGGCCGCCCCTACGAGCAGGCCGATGCCACTCTATTTCACATTAAAAATCCCCATCCCATGGTCGGGACGGGGATTTTCTATTACTGCACCAGCTTGCGGCAGGCGGCGGCCAGGGCCGAGAGGGTGCTGCACGGGATCATGCGGCACAGGGCCGCCATAGTCTGGACGCTTTTGAGATAGGGCCACTTGCTCTCGGGAATGGGGTTCATCCACACCACGCGGCCCGCCTGGTGCTTGGCTTCCAGCAGGGCCCGGACGGCCCGGGGCAGGTCGATGGTCTTGGTGTCGGAGAGGATCAGCAGCGTGGCGGCCGGACCCAGCACCGCGGGCTGCTTGGCGCAGAGCTGGGCCAGGGCGGTGCCCAGGTCGGTGCCCCGGCCGTAGAGGCCCAGGTCCCGGACATGGTTGCGGAACAGATCCATGTTTTGCAGGGAGAAGGGGTCGGCCTCCACCAGCTCCTCGGAGAAGAGGAATACCCGGGAGCTGTCGGAGGTCTGATTCATGGCCTGGATAAACCGCAGGGCGAACTCGGAGAACTGCATCATGGACCCGGAGACGTCGCAGAGGATCACCAAGCGCTTCCGCCGCGTGGGCTTGCGCTTGAAGCTCAGCCGGTGGAGGCTGCCGCCGGTCTCCAGGCCGCGGCGGATGGTCCGGCGAAAGTCCAGCTGGCCGGAGTGGCTTTTCTTCTGCCGCTTGGCGCTGAGCTCGCCGTTGATCTGCCGGGTGATGGCCGAGATCAATGTAATGGCCCGGGGGATCTCCACATCCCGGAACTGGGTGATATCCCGGTAGAGCAGGCCCAATTCCGGGTCGCTCTCGTCCACACCCAGCCCGGCGTCCTCCATCTTCATCTGCTGCTCCAGCAGGGCCCGGGTGAAGACCGAGTGGATAAAGTTGCCGTAGAGGTCCGGGTGGCGGTCGATGTTGCCTTTGTAGCGCTCCATCAGCTGGCGAAGCCGTTCCCGCTCCTCCTCGGGCATGGTGGCGTAGACTTCCTTCAAATCCTCCCGGAGGTGCATGGGCTCGCCGCGAATTTGCAGATCCTCCTCGGCCTCCCGGCGTCCCTCCTCCAGCTGCTGCTCCCGCTCCATCTGCGCCTGGGCCTGCTGGCGCATGGTCTCCTCGCTGACGAAGAAGCCGTCGAAGACCCGGTCGAAGCCGGCCTGTTCCTCCCGGGACTTGGCGAAGACGGTCCGCAGCGCCGTCTTCACCCGCTCCCGGTCGGCAAGCCCCAGAGCAATCAGTATCTGGCTGGCATCGGCGGTCTCCTGGACGCCCACAGTCAGCCCCTCCCGGCGGAGCATGCGGGCGAAGAGGGAGAGCTTCTCCAGATAGACCGAGGGATCATCCATGGTGATGGCCCTCGCACTGGCCGCCGCAGCCGCAGGCCTCATGGCCGGGCTGATCGTCCTCCTCCAGTACGTTGAGATCCTCGCTGTTCTTGAGCACAAAGCCGGCGGTTTTGCGCATGGCGTCGGGCGTCAGCTCCCGGACGCCCAGGGCCTCCAGGGCGCTGGCCCAGTCCAGGGTTTCGGCGATGGAGGGCTTTTTCAGAATGGCCTCGTTGGCCCGGAGCTTCTGCACCGCCACGGCCACCTGGGCGGCCAGCCGGTCGTCCACATGGGGCAGCTTCTCCCGGAGAATGGCCAGCTCCTTCTCCAGGTCGGGGTAGGTGAGATAGACGTAGGCGCACCGGCGGCGCAGCGCCTCGGAGAGGGGCCGGGCCCGGTTGGAGGTCAGCACCACGAAGGGGATGGTCTTGGCCCGGATGGTGCCCACCTCCGGGATCGAGACCTGCATCTCCGAGAGTAGCTCCAGCAGGAAGGCCTCGAATTCCTCGTCGGCCTTGTCGATCTCGTCGATCAGCAGCACCACCGGCTTGTCCGACCGGATGGATTTCAGCAGGGGCCGCTCCAGCAGATATTCGTCGCTGAACAGCGAGGCGGTCAGCGCGTCGGCATCCCGGTTGTCCTTCTGAATCTGAATGGCCAGCAGCTGCTTCTGGTAGTTCCATTCATAGAGGGCCTTGCTCTCGTCCAGGCCCTCGTAGCACTGCAAGCGTACCAGCTCCCGGCCCAGAGCCGCGGCCATGACCTTGGCAATCTCGGTTTTGCCGACGCCGGCCGCGCCTTCGATCAGCAGCGGACGGCCCAATTCCAGCGCCACACCCAGGGTGGTCAGCAGCGTTTCGTCGTGAATATAGTGGGCAGAAGCCAGCTTCTGCCGCAGCAGTTCCAAATCCATAGCAACCTCCCGATCGTATTTTTCTTTCAGGCAGCACCGCACAATTTGGCAAGAGCATTCGGCCAAAGATTTTGCCTCATACGAAAGTTATAAAAGGGCGGGAATACTGTATGTATTTCCCCCTTTTATAACTGCACGGATGGGGCAAAAGATTGGGCGAAGGCCGCAGACACAATTGTGCGGTGATGCCTTCAGTGTACCCGGTTTTTTCTTCGGAGTCAACGGGAATCTCTTCTTCCACGTTAGGCTGCGGAAAGACTCTTTTCCGCCGGGGGATTTTGTGGTATAATAGCCCAAACTACAAGGGGAGGGACGGTCCATGAAGCCTCACCGTGCCTGGCTGCGCGGCGCGTTTCGGTTTTCCGTCCGAGACACGGTTCGGTCGCTGCTCATTCTCCTGGGCATCTCGGCCCTGTGCTTTGCCCTGCAGGGCTTTGATCCAAACAACGGCTTTGTGTCGATGCTCTTTGTGCTGGCGGTGTTCCTGATTGCCACGGTGACGGACGGCTATTTTTATGGCATCGCCGCGTCGCTTCTCAGCGTCCTGCTGGTGAATTACGTCTTTACATATCCCTATTTTCATTTCAATTTCACTTTGGCGGGCTATCCCATCGCCATCGTCACCATGCTGGCCGTGTCGATTGTCACCAGCGCCCTGACCACCCAGGCCAAGCGCAGCGCCAAGGCGCGGCTGGAGGCCGACCGGGAAAAGATCCGGGCCAATCTGCTGCGGGCCATATCCCACGATCTGCGCACACCCCTGACCGGCATCCTCGGCGCCGCGTCGGCCCTCCAGGACCACGACGATACGCTGAGCCGGCCGGAGCGGTTGGATCTGGTGCGGGATATCCGCAGTGACGCCGCGTGGCTGATCCGCATGGTGGAAAATCTGCTGACCATTACGCGCATTGACGGCAGCGCCGAGGCCCAGGTCCAAAAGACGGCGGAGGTCGGGGAAGAGGTACTGGAATCTGCCGCGGCCAAGTTCCGCAAGCTGCATCCGCAGTGGGGCCTGACGCTCCAGGTCCCCGACGAGCTGCTCTTTATTCCCATGGACGCGGTATTGATTGAGCAGGTGCTCCTGAACCTGATGGAGAACGCCGTGCATCACGCCCAAGGCGGCGACCGGATCACCGTGACCTTGACCCGGCGGGACGACCGTGCCGTCTTTGAGGTCCGGGACAACGGGGCGGGGATTGACCCGGCGCTGCTCCCGAAGATTTTTCATACCCATCTGCCCGCCGAAGACCGGGCTGACAGCACCCGCCGCATGGGCATCGGCCTCTCGGTGTGCCATGCCATTCTCAGCGCCCACGGCGGAACCATCACGGCTGAGAACGCGCCCGAGGGCGGCGCGGTGTTTCGCTTTACCCTACCTCTGGAGGTGTCAACGTGACGAACAGCTATCATATTTTAGTGGTAGAGGATGAGAGCAATATCCGTACCTTTATGAAGACCATCCTCACCTCCAACGGCTATACGGTCCTCACTGCCGGAACCGGCGAAGAGGCCATGGGCCTGCTCTCCAGCCAGTGCCCGGACCTGGTGCTGCTGGACCTGGGCCTGCCGGATACCGACGGCCAGCTCTTTATCCGGGCGGTCCGGCGCTGGAGTCAGGTGCCGATTCTGGTGGTATCGGCCCGGAGCCATGAGCGGGACAAGGTCATGGCTCTGGATCTGGGCGCCGACGACTATATCACCAAGCCCTTCGGAACCTCGGAGCTGCTGGCGCGGGTCCGGGCGGCGCTGCGGCACGCGGCCCAGCGGGCCAGCGGGTCCGAGCTCCAGGTCTACCGGTCCGGCGGTCTGGTGGTGGACGGAGAGAAGCGCCGGGTCCAATTGGACGGTGTGGACGTCCACTTGACGCAAAATGAATATAAGATTGTCTCTCTGCTGGCCCGGTACGCCGGAAAGGTCCTGACCTACGATCAGATCATCCAGCACGTCTGGGGCCCCAACGCGGCCGGAGACAACCGGATTCTCCGGGTCAATATGGCCAATATCCGGCGGAAGCTGGAGCAGAACCCGGCGGAGCCGCAGTACCTGTTCACCGAAATCGGCGTGGGCTACCGCATGGCCGAGGGTGAGTGAACGGAGTAAGAGAAACTGAAAACAGGAGTGAAGCGTATGTATGCAAGAGATTTTCGGGCCAGAGCCCGAGCCGCCCTCAAGGGCCACTGGGGAACGGCCATCGCGGTGGCGCTGGTGGCGGCCATTCTGGCCGGCAGCAACCCCATGTTTTCCGTGACTGTCTCCTCTCAGAACAGCTATTCCGTCTACCTGGGCGACTATATCGATCTGAGCAATTATCTCAACTGGCAGATGCTGTCCCTGCTGGCCACGGTGCTGGTGGTGGGATCGCTGCTGGCCCTGGTCATCGGCGGCTGCATTGAGATGGGACAGGCGACCTTCAATCTCCACCTGATGCGGGGGCAGCGGGCCGTATTTCCGGACCTGTTCTCCCAGTTCCACCGCCTGGGCGCCGGAATTGCCATGGTGATTCTGCGCAGCGTCTTTGTCTGGCTGTGGTCGCTGCTGTTTGTGATCCCGGGCATCATTGCCACCTATCGCTATGCCATGATGCCGTTCCTGATGGCCGAGTTCCCGGATCTCGGCGCGCTGGACGCCATGCGGGAATCCAAGCGGCTGATGCAGGGCAACAAGTGGCGGCTCTTCTGCCTGGAGATGAGCTTCCTGGGCTGGGCGTTCCTGTGCATGTTTACCCTGGGAATTGGCATGCTGTGGCTGCTGCCCTATATGGCGTCGGCCCGGACCGCCTTCTACCTGGAGGTCACCGGCCGCAGCCACGAGCAGCAGCAGACCTACCGCAGCCCGGAGTTCTGACTCTCGCATAAGCGCCGTCCTCCGGGGCATCCTATCCCCGGAGGCGATGACAATGGCAAATCATAAGAAGCGCCCGCTTCAGGGCGACCCCCCCAGTCCCACGGACCCCCAGGGCAGCTACACCGGCAAGCCCATGGACCCGGAGGACACCCCGGTCCAGGACGCGGACGATCTCTAATATTGAACTGGATCAAGAACGGCAGGATGCAAACACATCCTGCCGTTCAGACTGTCAAAAAACCTCGCTGAGAACTTGTGTGACAGAGCAGCGGGGAATGTGTGCAAGGGGTTAAGACCCCTTGCGCGTTCAATCAATACGTATTTTTAAACTTTTTCTAAAGTTTAAAAATACGCACAGCGGGGCGAAAAGACTTTTTCGACACGCTGAACGGCAGGATGCAAACACATCCTGCCGTTTTGCGATATTTAGGTTGGGAAATCGGAGAATACAGTCCGTTCATTCGCGACCTCTCGCGCCATTGCCTCCGTGCCCCGGAACCGGCATACGACCCAGCAGCCATCCACGGCGCCGGTCAGGATCTGTAGGTCGCGGGCTTCGTCATAATACTGGAACGTCAGAGGCTGCGCTTCCAGCGTTCTCTCCTGATAATGGATCGAAAACCCGCAGAATTCACCGGCTTCCGTCAGATATTGCACGTGGAATTGGCCATAGGACGGATAGATGGCAATGTCGGCCGCCCCGGCGTCCGCTACGGTTGGAAACGGGACGCCGTCCAGCTGTGCGATTAAATCCATGACGTCCTGCTTGGAGGAAATGCCGTTCAGATCCAGACTGTTTTCCGTCAGATAGGCCGCAAACGCCTCATCGGACAGGGAGACGGAATCGAAAAAGGCTGCCAGTGCTTCCATATCTGGAAAGGAGAGAATCTCCGGCGGTTCCGCTGCGGCCTCAGTCTGCTCCATGGCATATGGTTCCCTGGGAGCCGGGGCAGCGCAGCAGCACAGCAGCAGGAGGAATCCGATCCAAAGGCAGAAAAACGGCTTACGCATGGCGAGGGCTCCTTTCGTCCGGGAGACTAGGGCAGCTGTTCCACTTCCACCACGGTCAGTACCCCGTCCCGGACCCGGAAGCGGAAGTCCCAGCCGCCGAAGGCCGCGCCGTAGAGCCGATCGGGGTCGTGCTGGTAGGAGGGTCTGGGGTCCTGGGCGAGGATCTCCCGCACCGGCTCCCGCAGCCGCTCGGGCACCTGGGCCAGCAGCGCCGGCGGGAAGATCACCTCCAGCCGGTAGTCCCGAACCGGGTCGGAAAAGCCGCCCACGGCGTCGGGGTGACTGTCGGTGTAGGGGAGATAGGGCTTGATGTCCACAATGGGCGTGCCGTCCATCAGGTCGGCTCCGGCCACCCGCAGCACCGGCCCCCGGGCCGTGTGGAAGTCCACCCCCAAGAGCCGCACCGAGGACAGGCCGATGGGATTGGGCCGGAAGGGGGACCGGGTGGCGAAGACGCCCATCCTGGTTTTTCCGCCCAGCCGCGGCGGCAGCACCGTGGGGGACCAGGTCTCCCGGATGGCCTCGGAGAAGATCCACAGGAGCCACAGATGGGAGTAGCCGTCGATGCCGCGAAGGGCTGTCTCATTCCGATAGGCCGGGGTGAAGATGATGCGGCTCTCCACGCCCTCCACCAGGCCGCTCTGACGGGGAATGGCGAACTTGGCCGTGTAGTCGTTTTCAATATGCGCGATGATGTTGAGGGGTTGAGCTTCCATAGCAGCCTCCGCAGTTGATGATGCCGTGCAGCACGGTCCAAAGCCGTTGCGGCATGTTTTGTTTTATTGTACCATAGCCGCCGGGCAAAAACAATGAGGGCAATGGGGCTAGCTTTTCGGATGGAGGTGTGATATAATGAAACAAACGTTCGATTATAATTGAGCGGCACGTCGAGGAAATCGCGTGCCGGCAAGGAAGGAGAGCTCGTATGAAACGGATCGTACTGTATATACTCCTTCTGACTCTGGTGCTGGGCGGCTGTGATCTTCCTCTGGAAGGCTTCGCGCCGGCAGTCGGGGTGGAGGACGGATTGATCGTGCGCTGCCTGGACGTGGGCCAGGCGGACAGCATTTTGCTGCAATGCGGCAGCGAGGCCATGCTGATTGACGGCGGCAATGTGGAGGACGGACCGGATGTCGTGGCGCGGCTGCAGGAGGTGGGCGTGAACCGGCTGACCTATGTGGTCAACACCCATGCCCATGAGGACCATGTGGGCGGCTTGGCCGATGTGCTTGCGGCCTTTGAGACCGACAACGTCTGGTGCCCGGTGGAGAAATACGACAGCCAGTGCTTTGAGGCCTTTGCCGAGGCGGCCGAAGACCAGGGCCTGGCGCTGACCTGTCCTGACCCGGGCACAGTCTGGTCTCTGGGCGAGGCCCAGGTGACGGTGCTGGGCCCGGTGGAGGACTATGCCGAGACCAACAATACCTCCCTGATCCTGCGGGTGGACTACGGGTCAACCAGCTTCCTGTTCACCGGCGACATGGAGCGGGAGGCCGAGGCCGATCTGCTGGCTTCCGGCGCGGATCTCGAGGCCGACGTCCTCAAGGCCGGCCATCACGGGTCCGATACCTCTTCCAGCTATCCCTTCCTGCGGGCCGTAGCTCCATCCTATGTGCTGATTTCGGTGGGGGAGGGCAACAGCTACGGCCATCCCGGGGACGATGCCCTGTCCCGATTCCGGGACGCCGACGCAGTGGTCTACCGCACCGATCTCCAGGGCGAAATCATTGTGACCAGCGACGGCTCGTCGCTCCAGTTTGAGACGGACCGCTATGCCGCGCAGACCAACCCGACCGAGGCGGAAAAAGAGCCCGGCCAGGTGACCTATATCGGCAATAAGAAATCAAAAATCTTCCACCTGCCCACCTGTGCCAATCTGCCTGCCGAGAAAAACCGAATTACATTCTCCGACTATGACGCCGCCATCGCCGAGGGATACGTCCCCTGCGGCAGCTGCATGCAATAGACGCCTCCGTCAAACGGCGAAATTTCCCGTTGTATTCTATGGGAATTTATTGTATGATATAGAAAGTATGAGACGAAAGGATCGATTTTGTGGATTCACAGGAAAAGGCGACACAGCTGCATGACGCGGGCTGGAACTGCTGCCAGGCCGTGCTGGGCAGCTGCTGCAAGCGGTTTGAAATGCGCCCGGAGCAGGCATTTCACCTGGGCGCGTTCTTCGGCGCGGGCATGCGCTGCGGTTCGGTCTGCGGCGCGGTCACCGGCGCACTGATGGCCCTGGGGCTGGCCTACGGGGACGAGAACAACCGAAGCAGCCGGAAGTCCCATGCGTTTCTCAAAGCATTTGAGGCGGAATTCGGTCATGTGGACTGCAAGGATCTGGTGGCGCCTGCCGGAATGAGCAAGAAAGCGATGTGCCCGAAGTATATTCAATTTGCTGCAAAGTATTTGGAGGATGAGTTTCGATGAAAAAACCGATTGTACTGGTGATTATGGACGGCGTCGGCAAGGGTGACGGCGGCAGCGGCGACGCTGTGGCGGTTGCCAAGACCCCCAACCTTGACAACCTCTTCGCCACCTGCCCCTATACCTGGCTCAAGGCCCACGGCACCGCCGTCGGCCTGCCCTCTGACGAGGACATGGGCAACTCCGAGGTGGGTCACAACGCCCTCGGCTGCGGCCAGGTCTACTCCCAGGGCGCCAAGCTGGTGGGCGAGAGCATTGAGAACGGCACGCTGTTCGCGTCTCCCACCTGGATCGACCTGACGGAGAACTGCGTCAAGAACGGCAAGGCCATGCACTTCCTGGGCCTGCTGTCCGACGGCAATGTCCACTCCAATATCAGCCACCTGCTGGCCCTGCTGCGCCATGCCAAGGCGGACGGCGTGCAGAAGGCCTACTGCCACATTCTCCTGGACGGCCGTGACGTCCCCGCCACCTCGGCCCTGGAGTATGTCAAGCAGCTGGAGGATGTGCTGGCGGAGCTCAGCGACGAGACCCACGAGTACAAGATCGCCTCCGGCGGCGGCCGTATGACCATTACCATGGACCGCTATGAGGCCAACTGGCCCATGGTCGAGGCCGGCTGGCGCACCCATGTCCAGGGCATTGGCCGTCAGTTCCCCGACGCCAAGACCGCCATCGAGACCTACCGGGCCGAGCTCAACTGCATCGACCAGGATCTGCCCGCCTTCGTCATCGCCAAGGACGGCCAGCCTGTGGCCAAGATCGCCAACGGCGACAGCGTCATCCTCTTCAACTTCCGCGGCGACCGGGCCCAGGAGATCTCCCTGGCCTTCGACCGCAAGGACTTCACCCACTTTGATCGGGGCGACTACACCGGCGTTCACTTTGCCGGTATGCTCCAGTACGACGGCGACCTGAATATTCCCGAGCACTATCTGGTCCAGCCGCCGGTCATCACCAATACCCTCACCGAGGTCCTCTGCGCCGCCGGTATTCGGGAGTACGCCCTGTCCGAGACCCAGAAGTACGGCCATGTGACCTATTTCTGGAACGGCAAC
>DSLFC04102__coassemble_878_pt1 | contig 24336 bp, 27 predicted proteins | sample DSLFC04102__metabat2_low_PE_037 | metagenome-assembled genome bin DSLFC04102
CATCGTCACGCAATACTACGGGATAAAAAAGAGCGAAATAATGCCCAACAAGGGCGCAAAGGCGGCAGCCAATATCTCGAACGCATACGAAAAAGGCATTGTTTACACTGGCAGGCTCTTGACGCCGACCCATTTCAAAATGAAGGCCAAAACGTCTATTGTGCCATTCCAAAGGGCCGACAGATCGACCGGGCGCCGCAAAGTTCAAACTATCAGCGCCGAGATCATAAAGGGGCAGCGGAAAATACTCGGGAGCAGCCTATTCCTTGCAAAGTCTGGAGCTGCCGAGGGCGCGCCAATGATCCCGTTCCAGCGGAGAGGAAAGGCAAGAACGCCGATCGACGTCTTTAAGACCTTGAGCGTCCCGCAAATGCTGACCGGAGATCTGGCACGGCCCGAGCTCGAGGCGTGCATCGTCGAGGTCATGAACGAGAGATACACACACAACCTCAACCGGCACATGAGCCGATACGTCAAAGGCAAGGTGGGGCTGTGAGCATGGAAGGAAACGATCGCATCATTCTGAAAAGCTGGGCCGAGCTGGCCATGGTTGTCACGATCGAGCTGAGAGCTCAAGCCGCTGAGGGGCAGCCAGTAGACGACAGCCGGTTTGCTTTTCTCCTGAGCTTGACAATATGCGCGGGCGCTGCCGGATCCGTCGAGGCGCTCCTCGCCTTTGTATTTGACGACGAGCTCGACGTCGGGGACGTGTGTGAGTTTTGGAGCCTGTTGCACGACGCCACCACTCTGAGCGAGGAGGACGCGGTAAAGATTGCCGAACAATACGGGATTTTGCAAAAAGGAGGAGAACATGAGCAAGAGAGTGAACCCTAAGAACAAGGGCTACGGAGACGCCGGCGCGAGCTGGCATAAGCGGGCGACCAAGGGCTTCAGGGCCTTCAGCGGCAGCCCCAAGGAGGACATCGACGCCCACAACTGGACGCTCAGGCAGAGAGCCCGGATGCTCTACATGGCCGCACCGATCGCCACCTCAGCCATCCGAACCAACCGCACCAACGTGATCGGCATCGGCCTCCAGCTCAAGAGCCGGATCGACCGCGAGGCGCTCGGGATGACTCAGGAGGCAGCGGACGCATGGCAGGCGCAGGCTGAGCGGGAGTTCTCCCTGTGGGCCAACAACAAGCGGGCGTGCGACGCCACCGGCGTCAACAACTTCGCAGCCATGCAGCAGCTCGCCCTCGCCTCGTGGCTGGTCAGCGGCGACGTGTTCGCTGTCATCAAGCGGTACCATCCGACGCCGCTCATGCCCTACTCGCTGCGCATCCACCTGATCGAGGCCGACCGAGTGGCCACCCCGACGAGCTCCGGCATCATCACCCCCATGCTGCTGACCACCGGGAAGGCGGCCAACGGCAACACCATCTTCGACGGCGTCGAGGTGAACAGAAACAGCCAGATCGTCGCCTACCACATCCGCAGCACCTACCCCTTCGAGCTGGGGGCAGCGGAGACCAAGTGGGCCCGCGTGGAGGCATACGGCCGGCGCACAGGGCTCCCGAACATCCTGCACATCATGGAGAGCGAGCGCCCGGATCAGTACAGAGGCGTCAGCTACCTCGCGCAGGTCATCGAGCCCCTGCTCCAGCTCAGGCGCTACACCGAGAGCGAGCTGACCGCTGCCGTCGTGGAGAGCTTCTTCACGGCCTTCGTCAAGACGGAGGCGGGAGCGGGAGACAACCCGTTCAATGAGGTGGGGAGCAGCCTGCCGGAAGTGAGCCGGGATCCCAACGAGTACGAGATGGGCCCGGGGCAGATCAACATCATGAAGCCCGGCGAGGATGTCACATTTGCAGACCCCAAAAGACCGGCCAGCGGCTTCAACGGCTTCCTGCGCGCAATCTGCGAGCAGGTGGGCGCAGCCCTCGAGATCCCGGCCGACCTGCTTCTCAAGGCGTTCAACAGCTCATACAGCGCCAGCCGGGCCGCTCTGATGGAGGCGTGGAAAGCCTTCCGCATGAGGCGCAAGTGGTTTGCCGACGACTTCTGCACCCCGATCTATGAGACATTCATCGCCGAGGCCGTGGCCCGCGGGCGCATCGTTGCCCCGGGATTTTTCTCGGATCCGGTGCTCCGGGCGGCATACCTCGGAGCCGAGTGGATCGGCCCGTCTCAGGGCCAGCTCGACCCCACGAAGGAGATCACGGCCGAGATCCTCGCCATCGGCGAAGGCATCACCACCCGCGAGCAGGCCACGATCCGGCTCAACGGCGGCAAATGGGACGCCAACGTCGACCAGATCGCTCGGGAGAATAGGAAGCTCCGGAAAGCTCTGGAGACACCTACACAGAGCAGGGGCCCGAGATGAACCAAAAGGACGCAGTCAACGACATCAAGGAGCGGCTCGGGGAGTACACCCGACTGCTCAGAGAGATCGACAACCAGTACGAGCGCCTCGGCCTCATGGAGATGACCATGGCTGCGCCGCCCGGGCCAAGCATGACGGGTATGCCCCGGGGCTCTGGCACTCCGTCTGACCGCACCGGCCTGATGGTCATGCGGAAGATGGAGCTCGAGGAGCAGATCAAGGAGACGATCGCGGAGGAACAGAAGGAGCGCGCATCCATCGAGGCCATGATCCAGCGGGTGAAACACCCCGACGAGCGCGCCGTGCTGCGGCTGCGCTACTTCGACCGGGCAGACTGGGACGAGATCTGCGCCGCCCTGTACGGAGATCGGCAGGACTACCTCGACAGGCTGGACAGCTACCAGAACAGGACATACAAGGCCCACGGGCGGGCCCTGCTGCGGCTGGCCGAGATCCTCAAAGAGAGCCGGGAAAACGATGGAGACGACCGATGGGCAACCGACTGACGACCGGACAGAGCCGGGCCGACAAACGGCGGCAGACCGAAGGACAACCGAAGAACGACCGGAGAAAGAAGGCCGTCGAGCGGATAACGCCCGGCGGCCATTTCTCGCCATGAAGGAGGCAGCGCGCAGCTCCAGATCGAGAGCCTCCGGTAGATCCACCGGAAACCCTCGGCAGCAGCGCAGGCCAACAGCGAGGCAGCCAGACGGACAGACCGCCACATCAAGAGGGCGCCCGGTCTATAAGCCGAGGAAGGCCACCACGTCCAGCAGGGCCGCCGCCAAGGCGGCCGAGCACACCGAGGCAGCCAACACCCGCGCACAAAAAAAGACGCGGCACGCGGCCTCACAGAGGCCACCACGGCCACGCAGCGCGGCCGAAGGTACTGTGACGCACTCCTGACGCCTGCGGTGCTGGCGAGCCCAAAAAACGCGCAGACTCCAAAAAGTGTTTCCGGGCCGTTTCGCTTCGCCCCGGGGCCTGCGCTGATCATTTTCCTGACCTCACGAAAATGGTGGGGGCACGGCAGCACGACAGAAAGGAGGGGACGCCATGCCGAACACCAACACCAAGCTCGTCGACAGCAAGACCATCGCGGCCCTGTTCGAGCTGACGCCCCGCCGCATCCAGCAGCTCACCAAGGAGGGTGTCATCACCGCCACCAAGGAGGGCAACGCCAACCGCTACGACCTGCTGCCGACGATCCAGAAGTACATCAGATACCTGACGGCAAAGGCCAACGGCCGGGAGCCGTCCAAAAAGGACGCCGAGATCGAAGGGCGCCGGCTCGAAGCCGAGGCCGACCTCAAGCGCAGCAAGGCAGACATCGCCGCGCTCCAGCTCAAGGAGCTCGAGGGCACCATGCACCGTAGCGAGGACGTCGAGGCAGTCATGACCGATCTCGTGTATAGCATCAGGTCAATGCTCGTGGCCCTGCCCGGGCGTCTGGCCGTGGATGTCTCCAGCGCGGCCACCGCTGCGGAAGCGTCCGACATCATCCGCGCCGAGGTCTACAAGATCCTCGAGGAGCTGGCCGCCTACAAATACGATCCCGAGGTCTATGCGCGGCGGGTAAGGGATCGGGAGGGATGGAGCGAGCTCTCCGATGACGCGGACGACTAAGCGGAACGCCGCGAAGCTCAACGCCGCCATCGCGGGGGCGATCAAACGCTTCGCCCCGCCCGAGAGCCTGACCGTGGACGAGTGGGCCGACAAGCACCGCCGCCTCTCCCCTGAAAGCTCGGCCGAGGCAGGCCCGTGGCGCACCAAGCGCACCCCGTACCTCGAGGAGCCCATGCGGGCCTTCACGGATCCGAAGGTGCACAAGATCGTCATGGTCGCCGCGTCGCAGGTCGGCAAGTCGGAGCTCGAGCTCAACATCATCGGCTACATCATCGACCAAGACCCCGGCAGCATCCTATATGTGCACCCGACCATCGACGACGCCCGGAAGTTCAGTCGGCTGCGCGTCGCCCCCATGATCCGGGACAGCAAGCCCCTGAAGGCAAAGGTGCACGATGTCAAGGCCAAGGACAGCGGCAACACCATCCTCCAGAAGTCTTTCCCGGGCGGTATGCTCACGTTGACCGGCTCCAATAGCGCCTCGGCGCTGGCATCCACCCCCGCCCGCTACATCATCGGCGACGAGCGTGACCGCTGGGCCACGAGCGCCGGCACCGAGGGCGACCCGTGGGCGCTGGCCGAGGCCCGTCAGGCGACCTTCTATAACGCCAAGGCCGTCGAGGTCTCGACCCCGACCATCAAGGGCGCCAGCAACATCGAGACCAGCTTCTACCAAGGCACACAGGAACGCTGGTGCCACCGCTGCCCCGAGTGCGGGGAGTACAGCGAGATCGTGTTCGACGCCATCCACTTCGAGCCCGAGGCCAAGCGCGTGCGCGGCAAAAAGGTCTGGAGCCTGAAGGGCGGCGTCTCGTGGGCCTGTCCCGCCTGCGGCTGCCTGATCCCCGAGGAGACCATGCGCCGGCAGCCGGCCAAGTGGATCGCAGAAAACCCCGACGCCTACAAGAAGGGCGTCCGCTCGTTTTGGCTCAACGCCTTCAGCTCCCCATGGACACCATGGGAGAAGATCGTCCTCAAGTTCCTCGACGCCAAGAACGACCCGCAGCGGCTCAAGGTGGTCTACAACTCCGCAGCCGAGCGTCAAACCGGGTGCGACTGCCCATATAAAGCACAAGGGCCCCCGGATCTCCGAGGGCCCTCCGCGTTTGTACCGGCGCGGCTGTGCTTAGTAGTTGATGATTTGAATGGTGAAATAGATGGTGCCGGTGTAAGTTCCGGCGGCGGTCTGAGCGTCGACGGTTGAAACCTTCACTGCTCCGAACATATCCGGCGTAGTTCCGGCGGTGCTGTTAAAGACAGCGACGGCCGAGTTATCTGTGCCCGTGATCGTCTCCCAATAGATCCCGGATGGATAGCCCTTTGAAATCGTGCAGGGGATCGTCAGGTAGAGGTTTTCAGTGTTCGCGAGGTAGAAATAACCGTCAGCAGCGAAGGTGCGGTCATAGTCGACCATGACGTGAAGCTCCTGATTGTCTGCGAGCTCCATCTTCGAGGCGGTGATCTGGAAGAAATCAGCGCTATCCATAGAGAACGACGCCGGGATGATGACCTCGTAGGTGCTCTCGTTCACCGACTCGTCGTCGCCAACACCCTGCTCCGGCGGGGCTTCGACTGTTTTGGTGACCTTTGTGCTGGCCTCTGTTATGTTCGCTGCGAAGGCATGGGACGACATTGAGAGCACGAGAACGATGCAGAGCATCAGAGAAAAGAGCCTTTTTTTCATGGCAATACCTCCAAAATGCAAGACGTGTCCGCGCCGTTGAGTTCCTGCCCAGTTTCATCGAGACTGAAGCAGGAATAGCGCAGCGTCGTCGCTTCGTAGATGGCCGCGGGCAGGGCTGCGTCGATCTCTATCTGCTCCAGTTTCTCGCCGGGCAGAAGTCGGCCGGAGTGAAAAATTTCTTTTCCAGACGGCAAAATGATCGAGATCTCGAAGGCGCAGGTGTTGCCCTCGGGATTGTAGAAGGCGACATTCTGAGCCGTTTGGCCCGCCTTGAAGCTCAGGCGGGAAAAGCCCGGGATCGAGATGGCCCCAACAGTGCCGACGACCATGTCCTGCTGCTCAACCCGATCGCCGGCCGAGATGTCGCGTGGCTGCGCCGGAGACTGGCCGACCATGTAACCGCCAATGCCGGCAAAGGCCAAGGCAGCAACAGCGCACAGCGAAGCGATGACGTTCTTCGTTTTTCCGTTCATGTAGTTTCCTCCTCCGCGCCGGTACCATTCAAGCATACAGGCCGAGCCTCTGGAGGAACAGGCGAACCGGGTAGCCGTTTTGCGTTTTTCCACCGCCTTATCGTTGAGTCGTCTGCGGGGCAGCTCTCGCCGCCCCCGGCCTGCACATCTCGGATCACGTCGCTCCCATAGTGCCTGCGCGGGGCCATGAAGTCGGGCAGCTCGAGGTGGATGCTTTGACATACCGGGCAGCGCCACCGGCGCAGCTCGAACCAACGCGAAGTGCCCGAGGAGTCGATCGCGTGGCGCCGCCGGATCCCGTGGCCGGCCATAACGGCCCCGCATTTAGGGCAGATCGGCACCTCCTTGCTCTGGAGCTTGTAAACCTCCCGGACAGCATCGTAAGTGATGGTGTACTGCCGCGTCACGATCATGACGGCCACCTCCCCGATCAGGGAGCAGCTGCGCAGTACACGCGGGCGCCGGCGCGATGATGGGAGCCGGCAGCCGTCAGACCTCTGGCTCGCCGCCCCAGACTCGCGAGCTGCCGCCGGTTATCCCCTCCGCGATCTCCGACGCTTTCGGCTGGCGCCGACATAGCGCCCGTTCCAGATCCGGCCGTCCTCTGGCTTCGGGACATCGTCAGGGATCAGCCAGATCCCGCCGATCTTGCCAGCGCCCGGGACTCGTCCCTGCTTGCAGAGCTGACTCACCCACATGGAACAGACGCCCCACCGCGCGCCGGCCTCTTTCGTTGTTTCGTACCCTCTCCAGCTCACGGCACTACCTCCCTCTCAGTACTCGTCAGGGAAAAGAACGGTCGTAGCAGATCGTCGGCCGTTGTCGTCTGCCGCCTCTGTGATGATCCAGATCTTCCCGCCTTGCTTCGTGGTGTATGCGCCCATGATCCGGGCGCCCGTCCTGAGCGCCTCCGCGTTGAGCTGCACATCCTCGGGGCAAAGATCACCCCAGTCGCCGGTCTGGTATCTGCGGATGCTCTCGAGCAGCTCAGACGCAAAGCCGGCGCTTTCATGAACGGCCTGAGCGATGCCAGCCGTGACGAAAAGTGGCCCGAAGTCCATGCGCGGCGCCTCCCTATGTTTTAATGACTTAATCATAGCGCCGAGATGCTCAGAGAAACAGGCAAACCGGGTAGAGCTGGCGAAGCACAAAAAAGCCCCGCCCCTCATAAGAGGGACGAGGCGCGGTTTGTTCGTTTTTCGTGGCCTTAAAGATCCAGCTCCATGTAGACGATCCGGCGAGTCGCTGGATCTGCTTTGCGCAGCTTATAGCGTAGCTCCTCACGAGCCTCAACGTGCTCCTCGACGTCGTAGGGGCTGACCACACAACGCAGCCGCTCGCCGCTGTTTGCGCCGCCTTCATCAAGCTCGGAGAAAACAGGATCCGAGAGGGACAGGAGATCAACCTCGTGCTCTTTTTTGTGCCTCATCAGCCCGGCAAAGTAGATCGAGCGCTTTATATATGCCCGGAGCGCTGTTTCCGTTTCTTCCTCCTTCTCCGGCTTCCTGAAATCGACCAGAGCCTTGAAAAACACCTCGAGAGCTTCGCTAAAGCCTTCGTCGAAATCGCCGTCCCATAGAGACAGGTAGGAGTTTACGAAAAACCTCACGAGCCCGATGTTGTTCTCGGCGTAGCTCCTCCGATCTTCTTCCGTCAGTTTTCTGGCTTCGCGGGATGAAAAATGCAGCCTTGCCGCTTCATAATTATCGAACAGCTCAGAGACCTCGCACCGGAGCGCAAGGGCAACCTTGCAGGCGTTTGATCCGCTGATCGTTTTAGTTGCTCCCCGCTCGTAGCCGTTGTATGTCCCGTCGCGGATCTGCGCTCTCCTCGCGGTTTCTCCCTGCGAGATCCGAAGGCGCTCACGGGCGGCCTTGAGCTTTTCGGAAGAATAGGTAAAATAAAAATCTGTCCTCACTTTTGACATGGCGCTTTCTCCTTCCTCTACACTACCACGCAAGGCAAACCGGGTAGAAAATTGCCCTTTGATGTCCCTCTTGCGTGGTGCTTGCTTGGTGCTTATTTGGTGCTTATGAACACCAAAACAGACTTTTGCACCTGTTTGTAGACTTTCGGGAAAACGCCGCAAACCCGCATGAAATAAGGATTTTTTAGCGTAGCCGCTCGTAGACTTTTCGAGCGTATTTTAATTCGTAATCAGCAGGTCGTGTGTTCGAGTCACATTACCAGCTCCAAACCGGGGTAAGCCTTGGCTTGCCCCGGTTTTTTGTGTCCTGTTTTCTTTGCGTCGCCGGGCAAAGCGTGGTATAATACCTTTGATTGTATCATCGCACGGCTGCACGCCGCATCTCTCCCATAAGGAGCCATCCCCATGAAACTGATGATTCTCGACGGCAACAGCGTCATCAACCGGGCGTTCTACGGCGTCCGGCCCCTCACCACCCGGGAGGGACTCTATACCAACGCCATCTATGGCTTTCTGAATATTCTCGAAAAGCTCGTGAAGGAGGAGGAGCCGGAGGCCCTCTGCGTGGCCTTCGACCTCAAGGGCCCCACCTTCCGCCACCTGCAATACGAGGGCTACAAGGCCACCCGCCACGGCATGCCCGAGGAGCTGGCCCAGCAGATGCCGGTGATGAAGGAAGTGCTCACCGCCATGCGCATTCCCATCTACGCCTGTCAGGGCTGGGAGGCCGACGACGTCATCGGCACGGTGTCCAAAATCTGCTGCGGCCGGGACTGGCAGTGCGTGGTGGTCACCGGCGACCGGGACAGCCTCCAGCTGGTCAACGACTGCGTCTCCGTCAAGCTGGTCGCCACCAAGGGCGGTCAGACCTTGACCACCCTCTACACGCCCGCGGTATTTGAAGCCGAGTACGGCTTTGAGCCCCGGCGGCTCATCGACCTCAAGAGTCTCATGGGCGACAGCTCCGACAACATCCCCGGCGTGGCGGGCGTCGGACCCAAGACCGCCACGGACCTGCTCTTGAAATTCGGCACCCTGGACGGGATCTACGAGCATCTCGACTCCCCCGACATCCGGGAGACCGTGCGGAAAAAGCTCCGGGCCGGAGAGGAGAGCGCCCGGCTCTCCTACGATCTGGCCACGATCCGCTGCGAGGCCCCCATCGACTTTTCGCCCGAGGACGCATTGCGGCAGGAGGCCGACAAGCCCGCCCTCCTCGCGCTCTTCACGAAGCTGGAATTTGTACGGCTGATCGACCGCTACGGTCTCCGGTCCGCCGCGCCGGCGCCCCAGGCCCAGGCCGAGGCCCCGGCCCTGACCTGTGCGCTGCCTCCGGCGGACGCCCCCTGCGCCCTGGCCTTCTCCCCCGACGGCGAGACCGTGGCCGTGGCCTGGGAGGCGGGCGTCTGCACGGCCCCCGCCGGTTCCATCCAGGCCCTCTGCGAGGGCGGCGGCAGCAAGACCTGCGCCGACTGGAAGACGGTCCGGGGCCGGCTGCTGGACCGGGGCTGGACGCCCCGGGGCTTTGACTTCGACGTATCTCTGGCAGGCTATCTGCTGGACCCCTCTCAGTCGGACTACGCCGTCGCGAAGCTGGCTCCGGCCTACCTCAATCAAACCGCCGCCGACCTGACCGCCGAGGCCGCGGCCATGGCCCAGCTCCGGCCGGTGCTGGCGGACAAGCTGGAGGCCCAGGGCATGGACCGGCTCTACCGGGAGATCGAGTTCCCCCTCTGCGCCGTGCTCTCGGACATGGAGCGCATCGGCGTGGCCGTGGACCGGACCGCGCTGGCAGACTTCGGAGCCATGCTGGCCCGGCGCATTGACGAGGCCCAGGCCGCGGTCTACGCCCTGGCCGGGGAGGAATTCAACATTCTCTCCACCAAGAAGCTGGGCGAAATTCTCTTCGACAAGCTGGGCCTGCCCCCGGTGAAGAAGACCAAGACCGGCTATTCCACCAACGCCGAGGTGCTGGAGAAGCTGCGGCCCAAGCACCCGATCATCGACGCCATTCTCGAATACCGGATGCTGACCAAGCTCTCTTCCACCTATGCCGACGGGCTGCTCAAGGTCATCGCCGACGACGGCCGCATTCACACCACCTTCCAGAACATGGTCACGGCCACGGGCCGTCTCAGCTCCACGGAGCCCAATCTCCAGAACATCCCGGTCCGCCGGGAGCTGGGCAGCGAGATTCGCAAGATGTTCGTGGCCCGGCCCGGCTGGGTCCTGGTGGACGCCGACTACAGTCAGATCGAGCTGCGGGTGCTGGCCCATATTGCCGACGACGCCCATATGCAGGCGGCCTTCTCCTCCGGCGAGGACATCCACGCCGTCACGGCCTCCCAGGTCTTCCGGGTCCCCCTGGACCAGGTGACGCCGGAGATGCGCCGCAACGCCAAGGCCGTCAACTTCGGCATCGTCTACGGCATCTCGGCCTGGTCCCTGTCCCAGGATATCGGCGTCAGCCCCGACGAGGCCCGGGCCTATATGGACGCCTATCTGGAAAACTACAGCGGCGTCCGCACCTATATGAAGGACATCGTCGAGACCGCCAAGGCCCAGGGCTATGTGACCACGCTCTATGGCAGGCGGCGGTATCTGCCGGAGCTCAAGAGCAGCAACTTCAACCTCCGCTCCTTCGGCGAGCGGGTGGCGCTGAACACCCCCATCCAGGGCACGGCGGCGGATATCATCAAGCTGGCCATGATCCGGGTGGACCGGGCCCTGCGGGAGGCCGGGCTGGAGGCCAAGCTCATTCTCCAGGTCCACGACGAGCTGATCGTCGAGTGTCCCCAGGCGGAGACCCAGGCAGCCGCCGCCATTTTGCAGCGGGAAATGGAGCAGGTGGCCCAATTGAAGGTGCCGCTGGTGGTGGAGGCCAAGGCGGGAGGCAGCTGGTATGAAGCCAAGTGAGATCGTCCCCATGGCCGAGGCCCATGTGGCGGCTGTGGCGGAATTGGAGCAGGTCTGTTTTTCCGCCCCCTGGAGCGAGGCCAGCGTCCGGGAGGAGCTGACGAACCCCCTGAGCCTGTGGCTGGTGGCGCTGGCAGGGGGCCAAGTGGCCGGATACGTGGGCAGCCAGACGGTGCTGGACGAGGCCGATATGATGAATCTGGCCATAGCGCCCCGGCACCGGCGGCAGGGCATCGCCCGGCAGCTGGTGGAGGCCCTGGGCGATGCCCTGCGGGCCCAGGGCGTGCAGAGCCTGACGCTGGAGGTCCGCGCCTCCAACGAGGCGGCCATCCAGCTCTACCGGAGCCTGGGCTTCACCCAGGTGGGAAGACGGCCCAACTACTACACCAAGCCCAGGGAGGATGCCCTGATTCTCAGAAAGGAATGGAAGCTATGAATATACTGGCCGTGGAATCCTCCTGCGACGAGACCGCCGTGGCGGTGGTGCAGGACGGGCGGCGGGTGCTGACCGACTGCATCGCCTCCCAGGTGGCGCTTCACCGGCTCTATGGCGGCGTGGTGCCGGAGATCGCCTCCCGGAAGCATATGGAGGCCATCTACGCCCTGGCCGACGAGGCCCTGGAGACCGCCGGGATCACCCGGCAGGACCTGGACGCCATCGCCGTCACCGCCGCCCCGGGTCTGATCGGCGCGGTGCTGGTGGGCGTCAACTTCGCCAAGGCCGCGGCGCTGGCGCTGGACAAGCCTCTGGTGCCGGTACACCACATCCGGGGCCACATCGCCGCCAACTACATCGCCTACCCGGATCTGGAGCCGCCCTTCCTGTGCCTGGTGGTTTCCGGCGGCCACAGCCTGCTGGTGGACGTGGAGGACTACACGGTCTTCCGCATTCTGGGCACCACCCGGGACGACGCCGCCGGCGAGTGCTTCGACAAGGTGGCCCGGCTGCTGGGTATGCCCTACCCCGGCGGCGCGGCTTTGGACCAGGCCGCCCGCTCCGGCGACCCCGGCAAATATCCCATGCCCCACACCCATCTCAGCGGCAATCCCCTGGACATGTCCTTTTCCGGGCTGAAAACCGCCTCCATCAACCTGATCCACAACGCCGGGCAAAAGGGCGAGGCCCTGGACATCCCCGCCCTCTGCGCCTCCTTTTCCCAGGCCGTCAGCGATATTCTGGTGCCCCGGACCATGGCGGCGCTGGAGCAGACCGGCCGGAAGACCCTGGCCGTGGCGGGCGGCGTGGCGGCCAACTCCAAGATCCGCGCCGACCTCCAGCGGGAGACGGCGCGGCGGGGCGTCCGGCTGTGTCTGCCGCCCTTGAAGCTCTGCGGCGATAACGCCGCCATGATCGGCGCACAGGGCTATTTTGAGTACCAGGCCGGCGTCCGGGCCGGGCAGGACCTCAATGCCTACGCCACCATGCCCCTGGACCGCCTGCCCTGGGTATAAGCAATCGCCAGCGATTCCATCCTTCGGAATCGCTGGCGATTTGTTTACTCACTCCCAGGCCTGGGGCGCCTCGGGGAAGCCGATGGTCACGGCGGTCCCCTGCCCCACCTGGGATTCGATGGAGATGGTATGGCCCAGAGTGGTGAGGATTTGGCGGGTCAGATAGAGGCCGATGCCGGTGGCCCGCTTCTCCCGGCGGCCGTTGAGCCCCGTATAGCCCTTCTCAAAAATCCGGGGCAGGTCCTCGGCGGCGATGCCGATGCCGTTGTCCCGGACCACCAGCTGCCGGTCCCGGCAGAAGAGTTCCACCGTCCCCCGGGGTGCGTACTGGATGGCGTTGGCCAGCAGCTGCTCCAGGGCAAAGGCCAGCCATTTCTCGTCGCTGACCACGGTCAGGTCCAGCTCCCCCAGCTCCAGCTTGATGCGGCTGCGGATAAAGAGCGGCGCGAACTTTTTCACCGACTGGCGGACCACCGCCTCCACCCGGCAGGGGCGGAGCACAAAGTCCCGGCTCTCGCTGCCCAGGCGCAGATAGGCCAGAACCATCTCCACATACTGGTTGATGCGGAAAAGCTGGACCTCCAGCTCCCGGCTCAGATCCGTGTCCTTCCCCTGGAGCAGAAGCCGCATGGCCGAGATCGGCGTCTTGATCTGGTGGACCCAGAGGGTATAGTAGTCGGTCATGGCCCGCTCCCGCTGATCCCGGGCGTCCAACGCCAGCGCCTTGCTCCGCAGCGCCTCCTGGAAGAGGGCCTGATACGCCTCCTCCAGGGCGTCGGCGGCCTCCGGCAGCCGCTCGGCGGTGAGGACCTCGGCCTCCAGGATGGACCGCAGCAGCCGGCGCTTCCGCAGGAAGGCCGCAAAGCCCGCGCCCAGGGCCAGCAGCAGCACCACCGCGCACAGCAGCAGCGCATAGCCCAGGGCCACCGGCGGCAGATCATGGAGGTAGAATACCACCGCAAAAATCAGCGCTACCAGCACATAGAGCGCCGCCCACCGGCGCTGCCGCCGGAGATATTCCCACAGCTCCCTCATGGCACCAGATACCCCTGCTTTTTCCGGGTGACGATCAGATCCCCGGCTCCCACGGCCGCCAGCGTCTTCCGGAGGCGGTTGACATTGACGGTCAGGGTATTCTCGTCCACAAAGCTGTCGCTCTCCCAGAGCCGCTCCATCAGCCGGTCGCGGCTGACGATTTTCCCCCGGTTCTCCAGCAGGACCTGGAGGATTTTCAGCTCATTGCGGGTCAGGGTCGTTCGCTGGCCGCCCTGCTCCACGGTGCCGTCGCTGAGGTTGAGCCGCAGTGCGCCGCAGGCCAGCACGTCCGAGGGCGGCGCGAAGTCGTAGGCCCGGCGGAGCAACGCCTGGACCTTGGCCGCCAGAATATTGAGGTCGAAGGGCTTGGCCAGAAAATCGTCGCCGCCCATCTGAATGGCCGTGAAAATATTGAGGTTGTCCGAGGCGGAGGACAGGAAGAGAATCGGCACCTGGGAGGTGCGGCGGATCTCCTGGCACCAGTGGAAGCCGTTATAAAAGGGCAGCAGCAGATCCAGCAGCACCAGCTGGGGCTGGAGCCGCTGAAATTCCCCGGCTACGTCCCGGAAATCGGCGGCGACCACGCAGTCGTAGCCCCAGGCTCGGAGATGGGACGCCACGGCCCCGGCGATGGTGGCGTCGTCCTCGACGAGATAGATGGTCATGGTATTCCCCCTTTGTCAATCCAGGTATACCATGGATGGGGGCAAAGGTCAAGGCCGATCAGCCGCGGGCAAGAAATCCGCCCAGCAGCAGCGCCGCCCCGGTCAGGGCCAGCACCCCCAGGGCCCGGAGCAGCAGCGTCAGAGCCGTCTCGGGCCAGAGCAGCAGCACCGTTCCCGTGGCCAGCAGCGCCAGGATCAGCACCAGCGCCGCCGCCAGCGCCAGCCGCGCCAGCGCGCGGGTAAATTGGGACATGCAATCTCCTCCTTTCCAGGAGAGCATGCCCAGTTTGGCCGCCCTTCAACCGCCCGCGCCGCCAAATGCGGCAAACGGGTGCGCCGCTAAACGCAGCGCACCCGTTTTGGGGTGGAAAGCTTATATCGCCCTGTTTTACGCCAAAATATGTTCCTTTTTCAGCTGGCGGTGGACGAAGAACAAGGCCGTGAAGTGGGCCAGCGGCGTGACGAACCAGCTGACGGGGTAGGACAGGTACAGCGTCTCCAGCGTCGGATTGGCGGCGAAGACGGTATAGACCCAGATGATTCGCAGCACGCAGGCGCCCATGACCGAGATAATCAGCGGCAGCCAGGAGCGGCCCAGGCCCCGGAGCACGCCGGAGCCCACCTCCATCAAGCCGCAGAGGACATAGGGCAGGCCCACATAGGTCAGCCGGACCATGCCCACGGCGATGACCGCGTCCCGGTCGGCGTCGGCGTTGGAGATATACAGCGACAGCAGCGTCGGCCCCAGCAGGTAGATGACGCCGGTGACCGCCACGCCGATGAGGATGACCAGCAGCACGCAGCTGCCGAAGATCTTCCCCAGCCGGTCCACCCGCCTGGCGCCCAGGTTCTGACTGGTGAAGCACAGGGCCGCATGATAGACCGAGTTCATGGCGATGTAGATGAAGCCGTCCAGGTTGCTGGCCGCCGAGTTGCCCGCCATGGTCACGTAGCCGAAGGAGTTGATGGCGCTCTGGATGGTGACGTTGGACAGGGAGAAGATCATACTCTGGAGTCCGGCGGGGATGCCAATTTTCACCACCAGAGCCAGCATATCCTTATGGATTCGGATCTCCCGGATTTTCAGCCGGTAGGAGCCCTCGGAGTGGACCAGGCACAGGACCACCAGCGTGGCGGCCACGTACTGGCTGACGGCGGTGGCGATGGCGACGCCGGCCACGTCCAGCTTGAACACGATGACCGTCAGCAGATTGAGGATCACATTGATGACGCCGGACAGGAGCAGGAACATCAGCGGTCGGTCGGTGTCGCCGATGGCGCGGAGAATGGCCGCGCCGAAGTTATAGACCACCGTGGCCGGGATGCCCAGGAAGTAGATCCGCAGATAGAGCGAGGCCAGGGGCAGCACGTCGGTGTCGGTGTTCATCATTTGCAGCAGGGGCGTCGAGAGGAAGACGCCGACAACGCCCACAAAGACGCCCATGACGGCGCTGAGGCCCATGGAGCAGTGGACGCAGCGCTCCACGCCCCGGCTGTCCCGCTGGCCGAAGAAGTTGGCCACCAGCACGTTGGCGCCGGTGGAGATACCTACAAAGACGTTGACCAGCAGATTAATTAAGGCGCCGTTGGAGCCCACGGCGGCCAGAGACCGGCTGCCGGCGAACTTGCCCACGACGATGACGTCGGCGGCATTGAAGAGGAGCTGCAAGATGCCCGTGAGCATCAGCGGCAAAGCAAAAACGACGATCTTGGAGAAGATAGGCCCTTGGGTCATGTCAATCTCATGGGACCGTTTCATGGTCGTCACCCTTTCTTCGTTGCTACCTCCAGTATAGTGACAAGAAGAGGCAACGTCAACCGTCAAAACCAATCACAGCAGCGCCGCGATGGCCGGGAAGGGCTGGAGCGTCCGGGGCAGGATGCCGTGGACCGCCGCAATCAGCACGCCGTAGTTGGTAATGGGCACGGCCTGATCCACGGCCAGCCGCTGGCGGGCGGCCATCTCCTTGGGGTTCAGGGTACAGCCGCCGCAGTGGACCACCAGGGCGTAGGGCGTCAAGTTCTCGGGGAACTCCACGCCGGAGCAGAAGTCGTATTGCAGCGTCCTGCCGGTACTTTCGGCCAGCCACCGGGGGATTTTCACGGTGCCGATGTCCTCACACTGGCGGTGGTGGGTGCAGCCCTCGGCGATCAGGACCCTGTCGCCGTCCTTCAGGTTCCGGACGGCCGCCGCCCCGGCGACGGTCAAAGCCAGATCGCCCTTGCAGCGGGCCATCAGGATGGAAAAGGAGGTCAGCGGCACGGATTCCGGCACGATTTGGGCCACCTTCCCGAAGACCTGGCTGTCGGTGACGACCAGCTTTGGCGGAGCGTTCAGCCCTTGCAGCGCGGTTTTCAGCTCCGTCTCCCGGCAGACCAGGGCCGCGGCTCCGGCCTCCAGGGCGTCCCGGATCACCTGCTGCTGGGGCAGGATCAGCCGCCCCTTGGGGGCCGCCTTGTCGATGGGCACCACCAGCACCGCCGTATCCCCGGGCTGCAGCAGATCCGACACCAGGGGGCGGCGGTTCTCCGTGCCCAGGGCCAGCCGGGCGGCCAGCTCCTTCAATTCATGGATATGGTAGCCGGTCTTGGCGCTGACATAGATGGTATCAGCCCCGGCCTCGGGGATGGCTTCCAGCAGGTCGGCCTTGCTCCGGACCAGAATCCAGGGGATATTCCGGGCCCGGCAGAGGTCCAGCAGCGCCTGCTCCGTCTCCCCCAGGGGGGCGGTGGCGTCGGCCACCAGGATGGCCAGATCGGTTTTCCGCAGCACCAGCTTGGTCCGCTGGACCCGGAGCGTTCCCAATTCTCCCTCGTCATCCAAGCCGGGGGTGTCGATGATCTGCACCGGGCCCAGGGGCAGCAGCTCCATGGCCTTGGACACCGGGTCGGTGGTAGTGCCCTTGACGGCGGAGACGATGGCCAGATCCTGGCCGGTGAAGGCGTTGACCAGGCTGGATTTTCCGGCGTTGCGGCGGCCGAAGAAGGCGATATGGACCCGCTCGCCGGAGGGCGTGGCATTGAGGCTCATGGCGCTGCCTCAGAAGCGGAAGTCCCGCTGCCCCTGCTCGATCTCCCGCAGGTGCTGCTCCACCACGGACCGGGCCTTGAGGTTGGGGATGTTCTGGAGCTGCCCGGCGATGACCTTCTCGCCGGTGGCCTTGGTCTCCGGAGAGGCGTAGTCCTCCAGATACTCCTTGAGGGTCATCAGGGCGTTGGGCAGGCAGCAGTTGTGAATCTGTCCGGCCTTGCACAGGGACATGAACCGGTCGCCGGTGCGGCCCGCCCGGTAGCAGGCGGTGCAGAAGGACGGCACGTAGCCCAGGTCCATGAGCCATTTGACCACCTGATCCAGGGTGCGGTGGTCGGCCACGTCGAACTGGGCCGAGCTCTCCTCCTCGGGCTCCTCCTCGGCGTAGCCGCCGACGCTGGTCCGCGAGCCGCCGGAAATCTGGGAGATGCCCAGCTCCAGCACCCGCTCCCGGACCTTCTGGCTCTCCCGGGTGGAGATAATCATGCCGGTATAGGGCACGGCCACGCGGATGCAGGCCACGATCTTCTCAAAGGTCTCGTCGGAGATGCCGTTGTCGAATTCGCCGGGGTCGATGTCGTCGGCGGGGCAGACCCGGGGGACGCTGATGGTGTGGGGACCGACGCCGAAGACGGCCTCCAGGTGCTCCGCGTGCATCAGCAGGCCCGCGAACTCGTAGCGGTAGAGCTCCAGGCCGAAGAGAACGCCCAGGCCCACGTCGTCGATGCCGCCCTCCATGGCCCGGTCGTGGGCCTCGGTGTGGTAGGCATAGTTGCTCTTGGGGCCGGTGGGGTGCAGATGCTCGTAGCTCTCCTTGTGATAGGTCTCCTGGAAGAGGATGTAGGTGCCGATGCCCGCCTCCTTGAGCTTCCGGTAGTTCTCCACGGTGGTGGCGGCGATATTCACATTGACCCGGCGGATGGCGCCGTTCTTATGCTGGATGGAATAGATGGTCTGGATGGACTCCAGGATGTACTCCAGGGGGTTGTGGACCGGGTCCTCGCCGGCCTCCAGGGCCAACCGCTTGTGGCCCATGTCCTGGAGGGCGATGACCTCGGCGCGAATCTCGTCCTGGGTCAGCTTCTTCCGGGGAATGTGGCGGTTCTTGGCGTGGTAGGGGCAGTAGAGGCAGCCGTTGACGCAGTAGTTGGACAGGTACAGCGGCGCGAACATGACGATCCGGTCGCCGTAGAAATCCCGCTTGATCTCCCGGGCCAGCTCATAGACCGCCTGGTTCTTGTCCTCCAGGGTGCAGGCCAGCAGCACCGAGGCCTCCCGGTGGCTCAGGCCCTTTTTGAGCCGGGCCTTGGCGATGATCTCGTCGATCAGCGCCCCGTCGTCCTTGTGGGCGTCGGCATAGGCCAGGGTGTCGAGAATTTCTTCGTGGTTGATAAATTCTTCCGCCTTCTTGGATTTGGGATCGTACAAGGGTATTCTTCCTTTCTGAGGAAACATAAAATAAGGTCTGATTGCAGAAGCGCCCATTGGTTCCACCCATCGTAGGGGCCGATGCCCATTCCGGTACCGAGGCAGTACGCCGGCCGCACCGGCCAGCCTCCGCGCCGTAGGGGCGGCCTTTATGGCCGCCCGGGCAAGGCCGCGATGTCCGGAAGCCTGGTGGTTCCGGCGGTGCGGTCCGGGCGGGCATGAAGCCCGCCCCTACGTGAGAATCGGCGACGGATTGCGTTGCTTGCGGCCCCCGGTGGTTCCGGCGGCCTGGACGCGGCGGGGTGTGGGCACCCCGCCCTACGGCGTTATGGTGGGTTGGTGCGGTCGGCGAGGGCGCGGTCGGCGAGGGAAGGCTGCGGGCCGATGGGGGCATCGGCCCCTACGGCTGTTTTTTGGGGGCGTCGCCGCGGTCGATGGCGATTTCCAGGCCGGCCAGTTGGGCCCGGAGGTCGGCCAGATGCTCGGCGGCCTCGGCGCCGGTGGCGGCTTTGCCGTCGTAGAGGGCGTAGCTCTCCCGGACCGACGGCGGGGACAGGTTGGGCATGACCACGTTGGCCCCGGCCTCCATGCCCAGGGACCGGCCCCGGGGGTCCAGGGTCGCCAAGGCCGTGGTGGCAGGCAGCAGCACCGGCGGCAGCGTCAGCCGGATCAGGGCCAGAAACACCAGCGTGTCCTCCAGCGTCCCCGGCTTCTCCCGGCCGAAGGGCGTGTCATGCTGGGGCAGGAAGGGGCCGATGCCCACCATCTCGGGCTGCAACTCCTGGAGCAGGCAGAAGTCCTTGGCCAAGGTCTCATCCGTCTGCCCGGGAGAGCCCACCATAAATCCGGCCCCCACCTGGTAGCCCAGGTTTTTCAGTGTATAGAGGCAATCCATTCGGTGCCGCAGACTGAGCTCCGGCGGGTGCAGGCGGCGATAGTGCCCTTCGTCGGCGGTTTCATGGCGCAGCAGATACCGCCGGGCTCCGGCCTCGTACCAGAGGCGGTAGACCGTCTCCTCCCACTCCCCCAGGGAGAGGGTCACGGCGCAGTCGGGATACCGGGCCGCGATGGCCGCCACGGTCTCGGCCACCGCTTCCGGCGAGAGGCCCGGGTCCTCGCCGCCCTGGAGGACGAAGGTCCGAAAGCCCCACCGGTAGCCCGCCTCGCAGCAGGCGAGAATCTGCTCCTTCGTCAGCCGGTAGCGGCGGACCCGGTGATTATCCCGGCGAAGGCCGCAGTAATAGCAGTTGTTTTTACAGACGTTGGTCCACTCGATCAGGCCCCGGATATAGACCTGATCCCCGAACCACCGCTGCCGCTCCGCCCGGGCCAGGGCAAAGAGCTCCGCCCGGTCCAGGCTGTCCCGGCGGGCCAGCAGCTCCCGCCACTGTTCCTCGGTGAGGCGGCGGGTTTCCAGCAGGGTCTCCAGCAGCTTATCCATTGGGCAGCTTGGCGTAGAGGGCCTTACAGGAGACGCCGGGGAGCATCCCCACCTTGCCCGCCAAGGTGCTGATGGCGTCCTGGGGCGCGTCCAGGACGATGGAGATGATATTCACCTGCTTCGCCCGGTAGGGCAGGCCCATGCGGCCGATGATATAGTCCTTATACTGGTGGAGCAGCGCGTTCAGGGCCTCGACAGAATCCGGGTCCTCCACCAGAATGCCCAGCTGGGCCACGCGGGTTTCTTCCATAAAGTTCCTCCTTATAAAGCCGCACAGGCGCACTCGGGTAGAGTACGCCTGTGTGGTGCAGCGACCCTTCCCCGTCAGGCGTACCTTCCGCGTCAGTGTCGGGTATGTGATTGTGAGAGAACATGGGGCGTTGTGTTCCGGGGCCCGGTGGCTGCGGGGGCTAGGTACGGGCCCGCCCGGAACCGGATCGGGTTACCGCCTGGCGATGACTTCGATCTCGACGGAGACGCCCTTGGGGAGCTTGGAGATCTCCACGCAGGAACGGGCCGGGGGATTCTCGGGGAAGTACTCGCCGTAGATGCCGTTGAAGACGCCGAACTGGCCCAGATCGGTCATAAAGACCGTGGTCTTGACCACATTGGCCAGGGTCAGACCGGCCTCGGCCAGAACCGCCTGGATATTGGCGAAGATCTGCCGGGTCTGGGCCTCGATGCCGCCCTCGACCACCTCGCCGGTGGCGGGCACCAGGGGAATCTGGCCGGAGCAGAACACCAGGTCGCCGCAGTCAATGGCCTGGGAATAGGGACCCACCGCGGCAGGCGCGTTGGGGGTGTGAATCACCTTGGACATACTATATACCTCCATTTTTATAATATTGACAATGGTTACGCCCGGCCCAGCTTCCACTCCAGGTACTCGTCGTAGGTACCCATGCGGTCGAGGATGGTGCCGTCGGGCTGGAACTCGATGATGCGGTTGGCCACGGACTGGAGCATCTCATGGTCGTGGCTGGCCAAGAGGATATTGCCCGGGAAGGCGATAAGGCCCTTGTTGACGGCCTGGATGGACTCCATGTCCAGGTGGTTGGTGGGCTGGTCCATCAGGACCACGTTGGCGCCGGAGAGCATCATCCTCGAGAGCATGCAGCGGACCTTCTCGCCGCCGGAGAGGACGTTGACGGGCTTGAACACATCCTCGCCGGAAAACAGCATCCGGCCCAGGAAGCCCCGGAGATAGACGTCGTCCTTCTTCACCGAGAACTCCCGAATCCAGTCCACCAGGGATTCCTCGTGGCCCTCGAAATATTCGGTGTTGTCCTTGGGCAGATAGCTCTGGGAGGTGGTCTGGCCCCACTTGACGCTGCCCTCGTCGGGCTCCAGCTCGCCCATGAGAATCTTGAACATGACGGTCTGGGCCAGCTCGTTCTCGCCGACAAAGGCGATCTTGTCGCCCTTCTTGAGGTTGAAGGTCACCTTATCCAGCAGCTTGACGCCGTCCACGGTCTTGGAGACGTCGGTGACAAAGAGGATGTCCTTGCCCACCTCCCGGTCGGGGGTGAAGCCCACGAAGGGATAGCGCCGGGAGGAAGCGGGCATCTCCTCGATGGTCAGCTTGTCCAGCAGCTTCCGGCGGGAGGTGGCCTGCTTGCTCTTGGCCTTGTTGGCGGCGAACCGGGCGATAAAGGTCTGGAGTTCCTCGATCTTCTCGGCGTTGCGCTTGTTCTTGTTCTTAATCAGGCTCTGAATCAGCTGGGAGGACTCGTACCAGAAATCGTAGTTGCCCACGTACATCTTGATCTTGCCGTAGTCGATATCCACGATATGGGTGCAGACGGTGTTGAGGAAGTGCCGGTCGTGGCTGACGACGATGACCGTGCCCTCGTAGTCCAGCAAGAAGTCCTCCAGCCAGTTGATGGCCTCGATGTCCAGGTTGTTGGTGGGCTCGTCCAGCATGACGATATCGGGCTTGCCGAAGAGCGCCCGGGCCAGCAGGACCTTGACCTTCATCCGGGGGTCGGTGTCGCCCATCAGATCGTAGTGATTTTCCACCGGGATGCCCAGGCCCTGGAGAATGCGGCTGGCGTCGGACTCGGCCTCCCAGCCGTCCATCTCGGCGAACTCCGCCTCCAGCTCCGCGGCCCGGAGACCATCCTCCTCGGAGAAGTCGGGTTTTTCATAGAGGGCGTCCTTCTCCTTCATCACGTCGTAGAGGTGCTGGTTGCCCATGATGACCGTGTCCATGACGGTATAGGCGTCATACTGGAACTGGTCCTGCTGCAAAATGGACATCCGGACCTCCGGCTGGATGGAGACCGAGCCGGTGGTGCTGTCCAGCTCGCCGGAGAGGACCTTCAGGAAGGTGGACTTGCCCGCGCCGTTGGCGCCGATGATGCCGTAGCAGTTGCCCGCGGTGAATTGAAGGTCCACCTGCTTGAAGAGGACCGAGCCGCCGAACTGCACGGAGAGATTGTTGACTGTAATCATTTTGTTTCCTCGCATACATATTCCATAGTATGAGGATTATACCACGGCACGCCGGAAAATACCACGGTTATTTTCGCATCCCTTGCGGGGCGGCCGAAAATCTGGTATACTCAAACCGTAAATCCGTTCGGGAGCTGATTCCATGAAAAAAGTTCTGCCCGCGCTGCTGGCGCTGGCTTTGATTTTGGCCCTGATCCCCGGAGCCATGGCCGCTGGGCCGCTGTGCTTCGTGGCGGTCAACGACACCATTCCGCTGACCCTGCCGGCCTCGGACGCGCCCTACTACTCCGGCGGGACGCTGTTCCTGCCTTATACGGCCTTCAACGCCAACCCCGGCGGCGTCATCGTATCCAACAACGTGGATCAGAACACCTTTGTGCTCTTCACCCGGACCTCCCGGCTGGTCTATGACCTGAGCGACGGCACCGTCACCGACGAATCCGGCAACGAGAGCCCGGTCACCGTCTCCTACCGGGGCGGGATGCTCTACATCCCGGCCAGCGCGGCGGAGCACTTCGGCTACTCCGTCTCCCTGCTGACCGGGTCCCGGGGAGAGGTCATCATCCGCTTCACCAACGGCGCCCAGGTCTATGACGACAGCCTCTTTGTGGAGAAGGCCGCCAACCTCATCGACTATCTGAACCAACAGCAGCAGCAGACGCCCTCCGAGGTCACGCCCAGCCAGCAGCCGGGCTCCAACGACCCCGCATCCAATCCGCCGGAGGCCCAGCCCGCCGAGGTCTATCTGGCCTTCGCCGGCGACGCGGTCAGCGCCGAGACCCTGGAGCTGCTGGCACAATACAATTACCATGCCGCCTTCTTCCTCACCGAGGCGCAGCTGCACGGCGACAAGGATCTGGCCCGGGCCATCTACGCCCAGGGCCATACCGTGGCGGTGACGGGTTCCTCCGAGGCCGAGCTGGAGGCCGCCAATCGGGCCCTGGATGAAGCGCTCTTCTATCAGACCGTGCTGGCGCTGACGCCCAGCGGCGTCGAACCCGGCGGCTTCTGGCACAGCCTGACCGATACCGGACTGCCCGCCAACTGGGCGGTTCAGGAGACGCCGTCGCTGCTGGTCTGCCGGTCTGACGCGGCGGCGCTGCTGGAGCAGATTCAGGCCGTGCAGGCCACGGTGCTGCCCTTGCTGGAGACCACCGTGGTCTAGCCCCGGCGGCGGGCCAGGTAGCCCTCGAGAATCAGCGAGGCCGCCACGGCGTCCACGGTGTTCTTCCGCTTCTTTCCATGGACGCCGTTGTCCGAGAGAATCCGATGGGCGTCCACGGTGGTGCGGCGCTCGTCCCACAGATCCACCGGCAGGCCGGTCAGCGCCTCCAGCCGGGCCGCAAAGTCCCGGCACAGGGCCGCCCGGGGCCCCTCGGTGCCGTCCATGTTCCGCGGCAGGCCCACCACCAGCTGCTGGGCCCCCTGGGTCTTCGCCACCTCGGCGACCCCGGCAGCGGCCTTCTCCGGCGTGTAGGCGTGGATCACCGTGGTATAGCCAGTGAGCAGCTCCAGCGGATCGGAAATCGCAACGCCGGTCCTGGCGTCGCCAAAGTCAATGGCCATGATTTTCATAGGGTTCTCCTTTATAATAGAAGAGTGAAGAGTGAAGAATGAAGAATTAAGAAATGCGCTTCGCGCCGCAGGAGCGCGCATGGCGCGTCCGCCGGCCCCGGTATGCAAGGCAGTACGCCGACCGCTGGGGGGTGCAATCCGATCGTAGGGGCGTATTGCATATCCGTCCAATGCCGCACTGCCGCGTCGGATGCACCTCCGCCAAGCGCACTTTCGTAGGGGTCGATGTGGGCATCGGCCCCTACGGGCGGAACCATTGGACCCCGGCGCGAATCGGAGCCCGGTTCCGGGCGGCCATACAGG
>DSLFC04102__coassemble_906_pt1 | contig 23447 bp, 17 predicted proteins | sample DSLFC04102__metabat2_low_PE_037 | metagenome-assembled genome bin DSLFC04102
CCTCTCCGTCACGCTGCGCGTGCCACCTCTCCTCAAGGAGAGGCTTTGGGGTGCGATGCCTGAGAGGGAAGGCTCCCCTTGAGGGGAGCTGGCGCGAAGCGCCTGAGAGGTGTTACCGCACCGAAGGCTTCCCGCAGGGCTTCGGCGTATGCACAAGGGCGCTGACGCGCCGCCGCCCAAAGGGCGGCACACCTCTCCGTCACGCTGCGCGTGCCACCTCTCCTCAAGGAGAGGCTTTAGGACTTCGCCGACGCTGCTCGGTGGGCATCCACCCCTGCGAAAGCTTCCACTGTATTATCATGGTCACGAAAGGAGACCTCTTCCCATGTCCCATTTTGCATCGGCGCCGTGGTGCAAATTCTATGGCACCACCCCGGCCCATCTCACCTATCCGAAGAAGACCATCTACCAGATGATCCGGGCCACCTGTGAAAAGTTCCCCAATCTGCCCGCCTATGAATTCATGGGCAAGGTCACCACCTACCGGGAGTTTCTCCAGCGCATCGACCTGACGGCCCGGGCCTACTACGCCATGGGCATCCGCAAGGGCGACCGGGTGACCATCTGCATGCCCAACTGCCCCCAGGCTGTGGACAGCTTCTACGCCCTCAACCGCATCGGCGCGGTGAGCAATATGATCCATCCCCTGTCCGCCGCCAAGGAAATCGCCTTCTATCTGAACTTCTCCCACTCCAAGGCCATTCTGACCCTGGACCAGTTCTACCCCAAGGTCAATTCCATCCGGGGCGAGCTGCAGGAGCCGGTGACCATTCTGGTGGCCCGGATCAAGGACGAGCTCAAGCCCCTGCTGGCCATGGGCTATGCGCTGACCCAGGGCCGGAAGCTGCCCAAGGTCCCGACCCGGGGCGAGGGCCTCCTCCACTGGGACCGCTTCCTGGCGGGCGGCCGCCGTCTCAAGGAGCCCTTGCCCAAGCTGCAGGGCCGGGCCGAGGACGGCGCTTCCATTCTCTACTCCGGCGGCACCACCGGCACCACCAAGGGCATTCTGCTCAGCAACCTCAACTTCAACGCGCTGGCCCTGCAAACCATCGCCGCCAGCGGCTTCGCCCCCATCGACGGCTTGAAAATGCTCTCGGTCATGCCGGTCTTCCACGGCTTCGGTCTGGGCATCGGCATCCACACGGCCCTGGTGGGCGGCGCCTGCTGCATCCTGGTGCCCCAGTTCAACGTGAAGACCTACGCCGAGCTGCTCAAGAAGAAAAAGCCCCATATCATCCCCGGCGTGCCGACCCTCTTCGAGGCGCTGCTCCGGGCCGACAATCTGGAGGGCGCCGACCTCAGCTTCCTCAAGGGCGTGTTCTGCGGCGGCGACAGCCTGTCCATCGAGCTGAAAAAGAAGGTGGACGAATTCCTCACCGCCCACCATGCCACGGTTCAGATTCGCCAGGGCTACGGCCTCACCGAGTGCGTCACGGCCTCCTGCCTGACGCCCAAGGAGTACCACCGCCCCGGCTCCATCGGCGTCCCCTTCCCCGACACCTATTACAAGATCTGCCGCCCCGGCACCACCGAGGAGGTGGACTGCAACGTGGAGGGCGAAATCTGCCTGACCGGCCCCTCGGTGATGCTGGAGTACGTGGACAACCCCGAGGAGACCGCCAACACCCTCCGCCGCCACACCGATAACCGCCTGTGGCTCCACACCGGCGACCTGGGCAAGATGGACGAGGACGGCTTCGTCTACTTCTCCCAGCGCATCAAGCGGATGATCGTCACCTCGGGCTATAACGTCTACCCCAGCCAGCTGGAGAACGTGCTGGACGGCCACGAGAAGGTGCTGCTCTCCTGCGTCATCGGCGTTAAGGACGCCTATAAGATGCAGCGGGTCAAGGCCTTTGTGGTCCTCAAGCCCGGCATCGAGCCCAGCGACGAAATCCGCGACGAGCTGATGGCCTACTGCAAGGAGCGCATCGCCAAGTACGCCATGCCCAAGGAGATCGAGTTCCGCGCCGAGCTGCCCAAGACGCTGGTGGGCAAGGTGGCCTACCGGGTCCTGGAGGAAGAGGAGGAGGCCCGGGCCGCCGGGCAGGAGTCGTGACGGCCCCCAAGGCCCGGATCTGGGAGCTGGACGCCTTCCGGGGCGTCGCCATTCTGGCGGTGATTCTGGTCCATCTGCTCTTCGATCTCCGGTATTTCCTGGGTCTCAATCTGGGCTATGACAATGCGGTATTTCAATTTATCATGCAGTACGGCGGCGTGGTCTTCGTGGTGCTCTCGGGCATCTGCGTCACCCTGGGCCGCCGGAGTCTCCGCCGGGGCCTGATCGTCTTCGGCTGCGCCATGGCCGTGACCTTGGTCACCGAGGCCATGGTCTGGCTGGGACTGGACAGCGGCAGCATCGTGGTCCGCTTCGGCGTGCTGCATCTGCTGGGCCTTTGTATGCTCCTCTGGCCCCTGCTCCGGCGGCTGCCCACCGGCGCCATGGCCGTCCTGGGCCTGGTCCTGGTGGTGCTGGGCTACTGGTTCCGGACCTTCCAGGTGGAGGCAGTCTGGCTCTTCCCCCTGGGCCTGACGGCCCCCGGCTTTTCCTCGTCGGACTATTTCCCCCTGCTGCCCCACCTGGGCTGGTTCCTCCTGGGCGCAGTCCTGGGCCGGACGGCCTACCGGGAGAAGCAGACCCTGCTGCCCCGGGTCAATGCCCAGGCGGCTCCCATCCGCTTTTTCAGCTGGTGCGGCCGGATGTCCCTGTTCCTGTACCTGGGCCATCAGCCGGTGCTCTACGCCCTGGTGTCCGCCATCGCCGCCCTCCGCGGCTGACCGACCGCAACCACCGGGGCTGCGAACACAACGCACCGGGTTTCGGGCGGATATACAATCCGCCCCTACAGGAGCGGGAAATAGGCGCTGCGCATGTAGGGGCGCATTGCATATGCGCCCAGCCCAGCCGCCGCAACCACCGGGGCTGCGAACACAACGCACCGGGACACACGGGCCGGACGGGGGCTTATCGGGTAAATAAAAAACCGGACTCTTTGACGGAGTCCGGTTGCTTTTTTAGCGGGCGCGGAATTGGAGCTGCTGGATCAGATACGGCATGGCCTTTTCGAACTTGACGCCGTACCAGTGGGACGGATCGTCCCGGGTCTTCTTGATGCTCTCGACGGTGTAGTCGGCGGCCAGCTTGGCGGCCTCGAAGGTGCTCATGCCCCGGAGAATGCCGCCGGTCAGGGCGGAGGCGTAGACGTCGCCGGTGCCGTGGCAGCCGGGCTCGATGCGGCGGTGCTCATAGTAAGCCGTCTCGCCGTGCTCGCGGACCAGGACGCCGGTCATGCCCGGCCGGTAGCCCACGCCGGTGAGGACCACATCCTCGTTGCCGCCGTCGGCCAGCGCCTTCAGCAGGTCCTCGATATAGGCCTCGTCATAGGTCTCCCGGTACTCCATGCCGGTCAGGAAGCAGGCCTCGGTGATATTGGGCACGATCAAATCGGCAGCCTGGCAGAGGGTCTTCATCTCCTCCACAAAGGGCTGGTCGAAGCCCGGGTACAGCTTGCCGCCGTCGGCCATGGCCGGGTCCACGATCTTCCGGGCGCCGGGCTTGCCCAGGGTCTCCAGAATGGACTTGACATAGGCAATCTGCTGGGTGCTGCCCAGGTAGCCGGTGTAGAAGGCGTCGAAGGTGATGCCCTCCTTCTTCCAGTGGGCGGCGATGGCCGGGATGTCCTCGGTCAGGTCGCGGAAGGTGTAGCCGGAGAAGCCGGCCGTATGGGTGGACAGGACAGCCGAGGGCAGAATGGCCGTCTCAAAGCCGCAGGCCGAGAGAATCGGCAGCGCCACGGTGAGCGAGCACTGGCCCACACAGGAAATGTCCTGGATGGTCAAAATTCTAAGATCCTTCATGGAAGACCTCCTGAGATTTCAAGGTACCCCCATTATAAAAAAGTTCTGGACATATTTAAATGTCCAGAACAAAGCTATTTTACATGGCCAGCTGCGCCAGCCCCAGGCGGCGGAGCTTCCGCTGCCCCAGGAAGAGGCATTCCATCATGGCGCAGTACTTATCCATCATGGAGACGGTGAAGCTCTCCTTATACCGGGGCATCCAGGGGGAGAGGGGCCACATATGCTTGACGATGATATCTTTTTCCTTATCGGTCAAGTCGAAGCGGGCCTCGGCCTCGCGGAGGGCCTGCACCGGATGCTCGGTGACATGCCAGCCCTCGGGGGAGTCGTCGTCGCGCCAGTCGTAAAAGAAGAGGTCATGGAGGAGGCCGCCCCGGGCCGCTGCCCGGCTGTCCCACCCCATTTTCTTAGCGAAGCGATAGCTGCGATACGCTACGTACAAGCTGTGGTCAAAGCGGGTGCCGCTCTTGTGGTGGACGTACAGTTTCAGCCGCTGCACCGCGTCGGAGCAAAGGAGATCCTGCACGTCCTCAATAAATTCCTGATCCATTCACCCAGTCCCTTCTAACAATCAGATCAAAGATGCAATTACACCGATTATAATTCCAAGGATGGCCCCGGCGCTTACCTGGGGCAGGGTGTGGCCCACCAGTTCCTTGAGCTTTTCCTCAGAGAGGGGCGCTTTGCCCATATCCTGAAAGAACCGCTGGAGCTCCTTGATGGCCACGGCCTGCTTGCCGGTTTCGAGCCGGACATTGCAGGCGTCATACATGACGATAAAGGCGACGATGGCGGCAACGGCGAAAACAGGACTGTCGCTGCCATAGAGGATGCAGGCCGAGGTGGCCAGGGCACAGACCGTGGCCGAGTGAGAGCTGGGCATGCCGCCGCTGCCGAAGAGCCGCTCCAGGTTGAGCTCCTTCTCCAGGATCAGCACGAGAATGGTCTTGAGGACCTGGGCAATGAGCCAGGCGGCAATGGCCGCCAGCAGCAGCCGGTTTTGTGTGAGGCCAATCAAAAAGTCTCCCATGGGTCAGCTCCTTTCCCCGCATCGATTCTACCATACCATAAAGATGGCGTTAAAATATGAACAAATTGTGAACATTCAAAAGATTTGTATAGGAACCACAGGTATATCCTGGAATTGGGCGGAATCCTGGGCAACATAGTCGGTAGTCATACGGCGGTACTTGCCTCGCGGGGGCAATCGCGATATAATGGGAGAGAAAAACGGCGGCGAGGACAGCCGCACGAAGGAGGAGACAATATGATCGCCATTGCGTGCGACCACGGCGCGTACGCGCTGAAAGAGACGCTCAAGGCCCATCTGGACGCCCGGGGGCTGGCGTACAAGGACTTTGGGACCTACAGCGAAGCCAGCTGCGACTATCCCGACTTTGCCGGACCGGCGGCCGAAGCCGTCGCGGCGGGAGAATGCGACCGGGGCATTGTGCTGTGCACCACCGGCATCGGCGTATCCATCACGGCCAACAAGGTCAAGGGCATCCGCTGCGCGCTGCTGTCGGACGTCATGTCGGCCCGTCTGACCCGCCAGCACAACGACACCAATATGATGGCCCTGGGCGCGGGCGTGGTGGGCCCGATGCTGGCCATGGAGATTGTGGATACCTGGCTGGACACGGCCTTTGAAGGCGGACGCCATCAGCGCCGGATAGACAAAATGATGGCCCTAGAGCAGAAATAATTCCCCACAGCGTTCGGCGCAGGTGCGGCAGGAATCGCAGGCCTGCCCGGGCGGCTGATAGCCGCCCCTACGCCGGGCTTCCGGCCCGGTCCGTAGGGCGGGGTGCCCACACCCCGCCAAACCGGGCCCCCGGAACCACCAGGCCCGCAATCAACGCCGCCCCCGCCATCGATCCCCTCGTAGGGGCGGCCTTTATGGCCGCCCGGGCCGCACCGCCGGAATTGCCGGGCTTGCGGTCAACGGAACCCGGTCACGGCGGCATGTGGGCATGCCGCCCTACAGTGTTCGCCGGAGGTACGGTGGAAATCGCGGGCCTGTTCGGGCGGCTGATAGCCGCCCCTACGCCGGGCTTCCGGCCTGGTCCGTAGGGCGGGGCGCCCACACCCCGCCAAACTGGGCCCCCGGAACCACCAGGCCCGCAATCAACGCCGCCCCGCCGTCGATCCTCTCGTAGGGGCGGCTAGCAGCCGCCCGGACCGCACCCCTGCAACCAACAGGCCCCCAGTCACCGCGACCCGGTCATGGCGGCATGTGGGCATGCCGCCCTACGAGGTTCGGCGAGACACGGTGGGAATCGCGGGCCTGTTCGGGCGGCCATAAAGGCCGCCCCTACAGACGCGCCCGCTGCCGGTTTTGTTCGACGATATCGTATTTATAACGCGCAAGCCGCCGCCGGATTTGGGTCCGGCGGCGGCTTCTTAAAAATGGGGTCGATTTTAACGATACCACAATTGCGTCATCCTTGCAACAGGAATTTTCCCCGCGCTGGGATTTTTGTCTATAAACCAGTTCATTTTCCCCGGAAAGGTATCAAATTCTGTGAAATATGGCCCGTTGACACCGGGTATTTACCCTTCTATAATTGTGCTATCAATAAACCGAACGGGGTTTGTTGGTACCGTACAATCTAACATCACAACGGCGATGACGAAGACAAGTACCTTGGAAATGCGGCCGCAGTGAGCCGGGGACAGTGGAAACCCGACGCTGGCGTCCAGGCGAATAACACTTCCGAGCTGCGACCTGAACGGCCTTGGGCTCAGTAGGGGAGCCGTGGAGACCGCGTTACGGTCTACGGGCTTGTTGGAGCCCGGAAAAGGGACTGCCTCTGGCAGTAAATTAGGTGGCACCGCGGATTTGCAGCATTCGTCCTAAAATAATAGGATAACTGGCTGCAAGTATAATTCGGAGGTGTCTTTCTTATGTGTTCGATCATGGGCTTTACTTCCAAAACCCGCACGCCGGACGAGTTCCGTCCCTTCTTTGACAAGACCAAGTCCCGGGGCCCCGACGACTCCCGGATCGAGGAAACCCCCAGCGGCTACCTGTGCTTCCACCGGCTGGCCATCATGGGCCTGACGCCCGAGGGCATGCAGCCCTTCCATCTGGACGGCGATCTGTGCGTCTGCAACGGCGAGCTCTACGGCTTCCGGCCTCTGAAGGAGAAGCTGGCGGAGCGGTACACGTTCCAGTCCGACTCCGACTGCGAGATCATCCTGCCCCTCTACCGGGAATACGGCCTGTCGATGTTCTCAATGCTGGACGCCGAGTTCGCCATGGTGATCTACGACAGCAAAAAGGACCGCTACATCGCGGCCCGGGACCCCATCGGCATCCGGCCCCTCTTTTACGGCTACGACCAGGGCCATATCGTCTTCGCCAGCGAGGCCAAGAACCTGGTGGGCCTGGTGGACCAGGTGTTCCCCTTCCCGCCCGTCCACTACTACGCTGACGGCCAGTTCGTCCGCTTCGCCGACCTGACCACCGTCAAAGCGCCCTGCATGGACGATCTGCCCGCCATTTACAAGAACATCCGCGAGAAGCTCACCGCCGCCGTGGAAAAGCGGCTGGACGCCGACGCGCCCCTGGGCTTCCTGCTCTCCGGCGGCCTCGATTCCAGCCTGGTCTGCGCCATCGCCGCCAAGGCGCTGAAAAAGCCCATCCGCACCTTCGCCATCGGCATGGATGTGGACGCCATCGATCTCAAGTACGCCCGTCAGGCCGCCGAGTACCTGGGCGCCGACCACACCGAGGTCTATATGACCCGGCAGCAGGTCATCGACGCTCTTGAAGAGGTCATCGCCATGCTGGGCACCTACGATATCACCACCATCCGGGCCAGCATGGGCATGTACCTGTGCTGCAAGGCCATTCACGAGCGGACCGACGTCCGGGTGCTGCTGACCGGAGAGGTCTCCGACGAGCTCTTCGGCTATAAATATACCGACTTCGCCCCGTCTCCCGCAGCCTTCCAGGCCGAAGCCAAGAAGCGGGTAGATGAGCTCTACCAATACGACGTTCTCCGGGCCGACCGCTGCATCAGCGTCAACTCCCTGGAGGCCCGGGTCCCCTTCGGCGATCTGGACTTCGTCCGCTATATCATGGCCATCGACCCGGCCAAGAAGGTCAATGTCTACGGCAAGGGCAAGTACTTGCTGCGCAAGGCCTTCGAGGGCGACTACCTCCCCGACGAGATCCTCTGGCGGGAAAAGGCCGCCTTCTCCGACGCCGTGGGCCACTCCATGGTGGACGACCTCAAGGCCCATGCTGAGACGGTCTACACCGATGAAGAATTTGAAGAGAAGCGCCGGAGCTACGGCTTCGCCCAGCCCTTTACCAAGGAAAGTCTCCTCTACCGGGAGATTTTCGAGAAATACTACCCCGGCCAGGCCGAAATGGTCCAGGACTTCTGGATGCCCAACAGGGACTGGGCCGGCTGCGACGTCAACGATCCCTCCGCCCGGGTTCTCTCCAACTACGGCGGCAGCGGCGTGTAAAGCGTCGGCGGCGTAGTCCCATCCATTTGCTCACCATACCTTAGGAGGTTTTTCTTATGAAGGAATTTGAAAAGATCCCCAGCCTGTTCGGCGTCAACGTCTTCAACGAGACGGCCATGGCCAAATACGTCTCCTGCGACGCCGTGGTAGCCTGGAAGCAGTGCCTCAAGGACGGCACCTCCCTCCAGCTGGACACCGCCAATGAGATTGCCGAGGGCATGAAGAACTGGGCCATCGAGCACGGCGCCACCCACTTCACCCACTGGTTCCAGCCCATGACCGGGTATACGGCTGAAAAGCACGACAGCTTTATTTCTCCCGCCCCCGGCGGCAAGGCCATTATGGAGTTCCGGGGCAAGGAGCTGGTCCGGGGCGAGCCCGACGCCTCCTCCTTCCCCTCCGGCGGTCTCCGCGCCACCTTCGAGGCCCGGGGCTACACCGCCTGGGACCCCACCTCCTTCGCCTTTATCAAGGACGGCAGCCTCTGCATCCCCACGGTGTTCTGCTCCTACTCCGGCGAGGCTCTGGACAAGAAGACCCCGCTGCTCCGGTCCATGGACGCCGTCAACCGCCAGGCCATCCGGGTGCTGCGGCTCTTCGGTGACACCGCCACCACCAAGGTCACCGCCAGCGTCGGTCCTGAGCAGGAGTACTTCCTGGTGGATAAGCAGCTCTACAACCAGCGCGAGGACCTGAAACTCTGCGGCCGGACCCTCTTCGGCGCCAAGCCCCCCAAGGGCCAGGAGCTGGACGACCACTACTTCGGCGCCATCAAGCCCCGGGTTGCCGCCTTTATGAAGGACCTGGACGAAGAGCTGTGGAAGCTGGGCGTCTACTCCAAGACCAAGCACAATGAGGTCGCCCCGGCCCAGCACGAGATGGCCCCGATTTTCACCGATGCCAACACCGCCTGCGACCACAACCAGCTGGCCATGGAGACCATGAAGAAGGTCGCCGACCGCCACGGCCTGGTGTGCCTGCTCCACGAGAAGCCCTTCGCCGGCGTCAACGGCTCCGGCAAGCACGACAACTGGTCTCTGGCCACCGATACCGGCAAGAACCTCTTCGCCCCCGGCAAGACCCCCAGCCAGAATGCCCAGTTCCTGCTGTTCCTGGCCGCCTTTATCAAGGGCGTGGATGAGTATCAGGAGCTGCTGCGCTCCACCGTCGCCTTCGCCGGCAATGACCACCGCCTGGGCGCCAACGAGGCCCCGCCTGCCATCATCTCCATCTTCCTGGGCGACGAGCTCCATCAGATCATCGACTCCATCACCGAGGGCACCGACTATGTAGACAAGAACAAGCGGTCCCTGCAGATCGGCGTAGACGTGCTGCCTCACATCCCCCAGGACACCACCGACCGCAACCGCACCAGCCCGGTGGCCTTCACCGGCAACAAGTTCGAGTTCCGGATGCTGGGCTCCAGCCAGTCCATCTCCGGCCCCAACATCGCCCTGAACACCATCATGGCCGAAGAGCTCCAGTGGTTTGCCGACCGGCTGGAGGGCTCCCATGACTTTAACGGCGATCTCCACAACCTGATCCGTCAGGCCCTCACCGAGCACAAGCGCATCATCTTCGACGGCAACGGCTACGACGAGAGCTGGGTAGTGGAGGCCGAAAAGCGGGGCCTAGCCAACCTGAAGAACTCCGCCGAGGCGCTGCCCGCCTACATCCTCCAGAAGAACATTGACCTCTTCACCCACCACGGCGTCTTCACCCCCGGCGAGCTCATGGCCCGGCACGAGATCCACATGGAGAACTACTGCAAGATCATCCACATCGAAGCCCAGACCCTGGTGGACATGGTTCAGCATCAGATTCTCAACGCCGCCAGCCAGTACACCAAGAGCCTCTGCGATACCATCCTTGCCAAGAAGCAAGCGCTGCCCGGCATCACCTGCCGCGTGGAGGAAGCCCTGGCCGAGTCCATCAGCCACCTGACCAATGATCTGCTGGAGCGCTATACGGAGCTCAAGACCGCCGTCAGCACAGTCCCCGCCCAGGCGTCCGCCGAGGAGCTCCTCAAGTACTACCACGATGTGGTCTTCGATGACATGAACAAGGTCCGCGCCATCATCGACCATCTGGAGACCCTGGTGGCCTCGGACTTCTGGCCCGTGCCCACCTATTACGATCTCCTGTTCTCCGTGTAACAGTCCCCGCAGGGGCGACAAACCAAAGTCGCCCCTGCTATCTTTTTTTGATTTTCAGCCGGTTTTGCGATATTCTGCCGGATTTTCACCGGAAATCGCCGGCCTGCCCGGGCGGCTGCTAGCCGCCCCTACGGGTGCACCCGCTGCCGTTTTCCGTCGTAGGGGCGGCTATGAGCCGCCCGGACCGCACCCCTGCGACCAACAGGCCCCCAGTCACCCCGGCCCGGTCATGGCGGCATGTGGGCATGCCGCCCTACAGGGTTCGCCGGAGGTGCGGTGGAAATCGCGGGCCCGCTCGGGCGGCTGCTAGCCGCCCCTACGGCGCGCCAACGGCCTGGTCCGTAGGGCGGGGTGCCCACACCCCGCCAAATCAGGCCCACAGTCATCGCGACCCGCCACCGTTCCCCCTCGTAGGGGCGGCCTTTATGGCCGCCCGGACCGCACCCCTGCGACCAACAGGCCCCCAGTCACCCCGGCCCGGTCATGGCGGCATGTGGGCATGCCGCCCTACAGGGTTCGCCGGAGGTGCGGTGGAAATCGCGGGCCCGCTCGGGCGGCTGCTAGCCGCCCCTACGGCGCGCCAACGGCCTGGTCCGTAGGGCGGGGTGCCCACACCCCGCCAAATCAGGCCCACAGTCATCGCGACCCGCCACCGTTCCCCCTCGTAGGGGCGGCCTTTATGGCCGCCCGGACCGCACCCCTGCGACCAACAGGCCCCCAGTCACCCCGGCCCGGTCATGGCGGCATGTGGGCATGCCGCCCTACAGGGTTCGGCGTGGGTGCGGTGGGAATCGGGAGCCTGCACGGGCGGCCATAAAGGCCGCCCCTACGGACACACGCCGAAGGCATTTCATGTCCCGGCAGGGACATTTCACATGGCGCAGCCATATTTCACCGCCAAAGGCGATTTCACATGTGGCTGATAGGCCACATTATCCCATCTTCCAAGGAGGAATCTCTATGAAATACATCTTTATCACCGGCGGCGTGGTCTCCGGGCTGGGCAAGGGCATCTGTGCGGCGTCTCTGGGGCGGCTTTTGAAGCAGCGGGGGCTGCGGGTCCGCAACCAGAAATTCGACCCCTATCTCAACGTGGACCCGGGCACCATGAGCCCCTACCAGCACGGCGAGGTCTTCGTCACCGACGACGGCGCCGAGACCGATCTGGACCTGGGCCACTATGAGCGGTTTGTGGACGAAACCCTCCCCGGCGCGGCCTCGGTGTCGGCGGGCCAGATCTTCTGGAGCGTTCTGCGCCGGGAACGGGAGGGCGGCTATCTGGGGGCCACGGTGCAGATCATCCCCCATATCACCGACGAGATCAAGCGCCGGATCTACGCCCTGGGCGAGGACGGCGTGGACGTGGTCATCAGCGAGGTGGGCGGCACCGTGGGCGACATCGAAAGCCAGCCCTTCCTGGAGGCCATCCGCCAGGTCATCGCCGAGCAGGGAAAAAAGAACGCCCTCGCCATCCATGTGCCGCTGGTGGTCCAGGTCCCCGGCTCCGGCGAGGTCAAGAGCAAGCCCACCCAGCACTCGGTCAAGGAGCTGCTGTCCGTGGGCATCCAGCCGGACCTGCTGGTCTGCCGCACCGACGCGCCGATCCCCGCCGATGTGCGGAAGAAAATCGCCCTTTTCTGCAACGTGGACGAGGACTGCGTCATCGAAAACGCCACAGCCTCCACCCTCTACCAGGTGCCGCTGCTGCTGGAGCAGGAGGGACTGGCCGACCGGGTCTGCGAAAAGCTGGGCCTGGAGGTCCCGGCGCCGGACCTCAGCGAGTGGCAGGCCATGGTGGACAAGATCTTCGCCGCCAAGACCCCGGTGGAAATCGCCCTGGTGGGCAAATACACCCAGCTCCACGACGCCTACCTCTCAGTGGTGGAGGCGCTGTTCCACGCGGGCACCGGTCTGGGCGCCGTGGTGCAGATCCGCTGGGTGGAGTCCGAAGCCGTCACCGATGAAACCGCGCCGCAGCTTCTGGGCGGCTGCGCCGGCATCCTGGTCCCCGGCGGCTTCGGCGACCGGGGCATCGAGGGTATGATCGCGGCGGCCCGCTATGCCCGGACCCAGGGTGTGCCCTATCTGGGAATCTGCCTGGGCATGCAGATTGCCTGCATCGAGTTCGCCCGTCACGTGCTGGGCTGGACCGATGCCCATTCGGCGGAGTTCGCCCCGGATACGTCCCATCCGGTGATCCACCTGATGCCGGACCAGCGGGGAATCACCGCCAAGGGCGGCACCATGCGTTTGGGCCGGTACCCCTGTATGCTGGCCGAGGGCAGCCGGGCCCGGACCCTCTACGGCGAAGCGGAGATTTTCGAGCGGCACCGCCACCGGTATGAGTTCAACAACGACTACCGGGCCGCCTTCCAGGCCCACGGCATGGCCTTGGCCGGCACCAGTCCCGACGGACGGCTGGTGGAGCTGATCGAGCTGCCGCACCACCCCTGGTTCGTGGCCGCCCAGTTCCACCCCGAGTTCCTGAGCCGTCCCAACCGGCCCCATCCCCTGTTCCGGGGCTTCGTCCAGGCCGCGCTGGCGCGGTGAAGCTCCGCCGCAGGGCAGAAAATCGCCCCCGGCCTTACGGCCGGGGCGCAGCGTGTCGAAAAAGTCTTTTCGCCACGCTGCGCGTATTTTTAAACTTTAGGAAAAGTTTAAAAATACGTGTTGATTGAACGCGCAAGGGGTCTTAACCCCTTGCACACATTCCCCGCTGCTCTATCACAGAAGTTCTCAGCGAGGTTTTTTGACAGTCTGCGCCCCCGGCCTGACGGCCGGGGGCCAATACGTTATTTCACATGGTCCAGGGAAAAGCTGTAGGGCAGCAGGGCCCCCAGCCGCACGGTCTCGATCCGGCCATCGGGGCCGCCCATATGGATGGGGAAATCCGGTGGGCAGAACTCGGCCATGACCTGACGGCAGACGCCGCAGGGCGGCGCGGTCTCGGTGATCCTTCCGCCCTTGCCGCCCACCACCGCAATGGCCGCGAATTTCCGCTCGCCCTGGGCGATGGCCGAGAAAAAGGCCGTGCGCTCGGCGCAGCAGGTGGGGGAAAAGGCCGCGTTTTCAATATTGCAGCCGGTATATACCCGGCCCTCCTCGGTCAGCAGGGCAGCGCCCACATAAAAGCCCGAGTAGGGCGCGTAGGCCCAGCCCATGGCCTCCACGGCCAGCTGTACCAATTCCTTCGGCGTCATAACAAGCTCCTTTCCAGCGCGGGCGAATTCATCGGGAGGACGGACGTGCTTTTACGAACCCCGCCGGGACCGGCGGTACAACAGGAAGAACACCACAAAGGCCTCCAGGGCGGCGCAGATCAGAAATACCCGGGCGGCCACCAGACCCGGCGCGGTGAGAAAGACCGTCAGGCCGCCGATCCACACCAGGGCTGAAAAGGACGCCAGCTGCCAGCGGATGTCCCACCAGAGCACCGAGAACACCGAGGCCTCCAGGGCGGAAATGGCCGCCGCGTAGACCAGGAACAGCCAGGTGTTGAACCGCACCTGGGCGATCTCGAAGGCGAAGAGCAGAACCGTGCCGATGACGAAGGTAAAGGCCGCCGACAAGAGGAAGATATAGAGCCGCATATTGGGATTGCGGTGGAGCTCCGGCTTGGTCTCGCCGATGAGCTCGCCGACGGTCGCGCCGTAGAGGCTGGCGATCTGGGTCAGCACATAGAGATCCGGCAGGCCCTCGCCCCGCTCCCATTTGGACACGGCCTTGTCGGAATAGCGGAGCTTCTGCCCCAGCGCGGCCTGGGTATCGCCGTGGGCCTTGCGGTAGCGGGCGATATTTTTCCCCACCAGGGCCCGCAGGTCGGCCTCCTCCAGTTCCACGGCGATCACCTCCAAACTCGGTAAATTCAAAACTTTTTCCGTCTCTACTCTCAGTAGAGTCCGATTCTCCGGCCCGTTTCCGGCAAATGGCCGCCGGTAGGGTGACAAAACCCCGCGGGGCTGGTATGCTAAACACAGCCCGCGGGGCTGCCCCGACAATGGGGTTACCAATAGTATACCATCTTGTCATCCCTCTGGCAAGTGGCATTGCGCGTCCGGCATCTCACACACCGTGCCGGACGCGCCTTTTTGCGCCTTGACAGCCATAAAATAAGGGAGTATTCTATAAGTTACGGGATTTTTTACACATAGGCCACCGGTAACGGCACAGGGTAGGACGCCTGAGAGGGCAGGCTCCCCTTGAGGGGAGCTGGCGCATAGCGCCTGAGAGGTGTTACCGCACCGAAGATTTGCCGCAAGGTATCGGCGTGTGCATCAGGGCGCTAACGCGCCGCCGCCCTGCGGGCGGCACACCTCTCCGTCACGGCTCCGCCGTGCCACCTCTCCTCAAGGAGAGGCTTTGGGGTGCATCGCCTGAGGGAAAGGCTCCCCTCATGGGGCGGCTTTGACGCGTAGCGCACTTTATCACTCTTCACACTTCACTCTTCATACTTCATTCTTCACTATCAACTCTCTCCCGGTTTTAGGAGGAACTATGGAACTGGAACACATTTATGAAGCCCTGGGCGTATCGGCCCGGGTGTATCAATTCGGCGAGGAGATTCTGGACGGTCTGCGGGACCGGTTCGAGGCCATGGACCAGATGGCCGAGTACAACCAGGGCAAGGTGCTCCACGCCATGCAGGAGAACAAGGTCAGCGCCGCCTGCTTTGCCGCCACCACCGGCTACGGCTACGACGACGTGGGCCGGGAGCGGCTGGAGAAGGTCTACGCCCACACCTTCCACACCGAGGCGGCCCTGGTGCGGCCCCAGATCACCTGCGGCACCCACGCCCTGGCCGTGGCCCTGTCGGCCAATCTGCTCCCCGGCGACGAGCTGCTGAGCCCCGCCGGCGGCCCCTACGACACGTTGGAGGAGGTCATCGGCATCCGGGAGTCCCCCTGCTCCCTGAAGGAATACGGCGTCTCCTACCGCCAGGTGGACCTGCTGCCCGACGGGACCTTCGACTACCCCCATATCCGGGAGGCCATCAACGAGAAAACCAAGCTCATCACCATCCAGCGGTCCAAGGGCTACGCCACCCGGCCCAGCTTCTCGGTCCAGCAGATCGGGGAACTCATCGCCTTCTGTAAGTCCGTTAAGCCCGGCGTCACCGTCATGGTGGACAACTGCTACGGCGAATTTGTCGAGGCGCTGGAGCCCTCGGACGTGGGCGCGGACATGATCGTCGGCAGCCTGATTAAGAACCCCGGCGGCGGTCTGGCCCCCATCGGCGGCTACATCTGCGGCACGGAGAAATGCGTCTCCCGGTGCGCCTACCGGCTCTCGGCCCCGGGCCTGGGCCAGGAGGTGGGCGCGAACCTGGGTCTGCTGCCCGCCCTCTACCAGGGCTTCTTCCTGGCCCCCACCGTGGTGGCCGGCGCCCTCAAGGGTGCGGTCTTCGCCGCCAATCTCTATGAAAAGCTGGGCTACCACGTGATCCCCACCGGGTCCGAGGACCGGCACGACATCATCCAGGCCGTGGAGCTGGGCTCGCCCGAGGCCATGCTGGCCTTCTGCGCCGGTATCCAGGCCGCCGCCCCGGTGGACAGCTACGTCACCCCGGTGCCCTGGGCCATGCCCGGCTACGACGCCGAGGTGGTCATGGCCGCCGGCGCCTTCGTCCAGGGCTCCTCCATCGAGCTCTCCGCCGACGGCCCCATTCGCCCGCCCTACGCCGTCTACTTCCAGGGCGGCCTCACCTGGTACCACGCCAAGCTGGGTATTTTGATGTCCCTGGAAAAGCTGGTCCAGGCCGGCTTGGTGCAGCTCCCCGCATAATTGCCCGGGGCCAGTCGCCGTGTCGAATGCACCACCGTTGCACGTACAGGACTGAATGCCTGAGAGGGAAGGCTCCCCTTGAGGGGAGCTGGCAGCCGAAGGCTGACTGAGAGGTGTTACCGCACCGAAGGCTTCCCCCAGGGCTTCGGCCTGTGCAGAGGGCGCTGACGCGCCGCCGCCCTTCGGGCGGCACACCTCTCCGTCACGGCTTCGCCGTGCCACCTCTCCTCAAGGAGAGGCTTTAGGGTGCGTCGCCTGAGGGGAAGGCTCTCCTCAAGGAGAGGCTTTGGCCGGTGCGGTCGGCGGGGTACCCTGCACACGCATCTTGGCGGACGCGCATGCGCGCCCCTACGGCGGAAGCGGAAGGCGTCTGCGGGCGGGTTTTTTCGTCCTTCCCCTTGACTTTTACTGTTTCATGCGTTAAAGTATTATCTAACCGCTATACCATTTCATTGGAGGTCCTGATTTATGCAGCCTATGAGCAGAAAATGCGAACAGTTTACCGATTCCGTGATCCGCCGGATGACGCGAATTTCTCTTCAATATAACGCCATCAACCTGGCCCAGGGCTTCCCTGACTTTGATCCCCCCAAGGCGCTGCTGGACCGGCTGGCCGAGGTCAGCTACCTGGGGCCCCACCAGTACCCCATTACCATGGGCGCGCCCAACTTCCGCCAGGCGCTGGCCCGGAAGGCCGGCCGCTTTATGGGCCTGGACCTGGACCCCGAGACCAACATGGTCATCACCATCGGCTCCACCGAGGCCATGGTGGACACCATCTTCGCCCTGACCAACCCCGGCGACAAGATCGCCATGTTCTCCCCCTACTTTGAAAACTACCGCGCCCAGGCCATCATGGCCGACTGCGAGCCGGTGTTCATCCCCCTGGTGCCCCCGACCTTTAACTTTGACCCCAACGTCATCGAGGACGCCTTCAAGACCGGCGTCAAGGCCATCCTGATCTGCAACCCCTCCAACCCCAGCGGCAAGGTCTTCACCTACGACGAGCTCAAGACCATCGCCGACCTGTGCATCAAATACGACGTCTACGCCATCATGGACGAGGTCTATGAGCACATCGTCTACGCCCCCCACAAGCACGTGTACATGAGCACCCTGCCCGGCATGTGGGAGCGGACCGTCTCCTGCTCCTCCCTGTCCAAGACCTACTCCATCACCGGCTGGCGTCTGGGCTACGCCATCGCGGCGCAGCCTCTGATGGACCGCATCAAGCAGTTCCACGACTTCAACGCCGTGGGCGCGGCGTCCCCGCTGATGGAGGCCGCTGTGGTGGGCCTGGATATGCCCGACAGCTACTATGAGGAGTTCGGCGCGCACTATGCCCATATGAAGAAGATCTTCACTGAGGGCCTGACCAGCCTGGGCATCCCCTATACCGATCCCCAGGGCGCGTACTTCATCCTGGCCGACATCGCCCCCTTCCTGAAGCCCGGCCAGAAGGACGTGGACTTCTGCGTGGAGATGACCCAGAAGGTCGGCGTGGCCTGCGTGCCCGGTTCCTCCTTTTTCAACGAGGACGTCAACAACATCGTCCGCGTCCACTTCGCCAAGAAGGACGAGACGCTGTACGAGGCTCTGAACCGTCTGGCCGATCTCAAGACCAAGATGGCGTAATGCAGCGGCAGCTCCGGCGCGCCTCATAACCTTACAATTGTGTTACAAACCCGCCCCCGGCGTTGCGCCGGGGGCGGGTTTATGGTACCATGGCAGTATCAATTTCCTCGGAAGGGAGCCTTGCCCATGCGACGTTTTTTTGCTGCGCTGCTAGTCCTGGGCTGCCTTTTAACTGCACTGGTGCCCGCCGCTTCGGCGCAGACGCGGAGCTTTCGGGACCTCGATGCCATTGAAAATCGCAGCCAAGTCATGCTTCTGGTGGACCTCGGAATGATCTCCGGCTATCAAGACGGAACCTTCCGGCCTCAAGCCACCATCACCCGGGCCGAGACGGCCAAACTCATCTCCCTGCTCTATACTGCCGCGCCCCAGGCGGCGGCTGAAACCGACGTCTCCTTCTCCGACGTGGCCGGCCACTGGGCGGAGAGCGCGATCCTCTTCTGCGCCCAGCAGGGCGTCATCACCGGCGACGGCAACGGCCTCTTCCGGCCCGGCGACCCGGTGACAGCCCGAGAGCTGGCCAAGATGCTCCTGGTGGTCATCGGCGGCGACGGCGCCCGCTACACCGGCCCCGCCTGGGCCGAGCAGGTGGATTCCGACGCCAAGGCCCAGGGCATCTATACCCGCTTCACCGATGATCCGGCCCTCCCTGTCAGCCGGGATGACGCCTGCCTGCTGATCTATAACGCCATGCAGGGCTGGGCCATTGACGGCTATCATGAAGACGGCTCCGTCCGCTATGTGATGGACAGCCTCCGCAACCCCGTCTCCTTCCTGGAGGTCCGGTTCAACGTGGTGCGCTACACCGGCGTTGTCACCGGCAACCAGTGCGCCGATCTGACCACCGGCGGCGTCCTTGACGAGGGCCTCACCAAGCTGGAGGGGCACACCGCCTTCCACGTGACCACCGATCTCAGCCTGGTGGGCCAGTGTGTGGACCTCTACGTCCGCGATGGCAGCGTCATCGGCGTTCCCTGCGCCTCGGCCTCCGCCGTCAGCTATACCTTTGAGAGTTACCGGGAGCTCAGCGACCTGTTCCAGCGCACCGATTACCAGCTGGACCCCAAGGCGGCGATTTATTATAACTACGCCGCCGCGGAAGCCGATGTACTGGAGACCCTGCCCTCCAATTCCACCATCACCGTTCTGGATCAGAACGGCGACCAGAAATTCGAGTGGGTGCTGGCCGTGACCTTCCAGACCGCCTCCGTGGAGAAGCTCAGTCCTCTGACCATCCGCACCGGCACCGGCGCCGTCGAAGCCCAGCCCATGGAAACCGGCGACCTCTTCGCCGTCGGGCAGACGGTCCAGGCCATCCAGGTGGCGGACAAGTGGTATATCCGATAAACGAAATTCAAGGCGCGCTGCAACCGATGCAGCGCGCCCCAGCGTGTCGAAAAAGTTGAAAATACGTGTGATTGAACGCGAAGGGGGCTTTTGCCCCCTTCACTCTTCTCCTGCTGCTCTGTCCCACAAGCCGCCATGACCGGGTTGCGATGACCGAGGGCCATGGTAGTTCCGGGGGTGCGGTCCGGGCGGGCATAAAGCCCGCCCCTACGAGAGGATCGATGGCACGCCGTAGGGGCGGCCTGTATGGCCGCCCGAACAGGCCCCCGATTCCCGCCGCACCCTACGCCGGAAAACGACAACGGGCGCGCCGCGGCCTATGGCCTGCGGCGCGCCCGTTGCGTTACGCTTCCTCGCCGTCCTCCTCGGGCGGCTCATAGTTGGGGTTGTAGTTGACGATGATGGAGTTCTCCTGGAGGCTCTTGACCTCCTCCTCGGGGATGGGGTTATCCCAGACGTTGATCTGGATCAGGTTGATATTGTTTTTCAGCGGCAGGATCGTCTCCACCTGGTTGTAGTCGGCATAGACGTAGTTCAGGCTGTCGATGCCCTGGAGGCCGGCCAGGTCCGCGACCTCATTGTAGTCCAGCTGGATATACTGGAGCTTGCTGGTCTCCTCGTCAAAGTCCGGCACGGCGGTGATCTGGTTGTTGTTGCCCACGAACCGGGTCAGGGCAGGCAGCTGGGCCAGGACGCTGATATCCGACACCAGATTGTAGGGCACCTCCAGCACCGCAAGGGCCGTGCAGCCCTCCAGCGGCGACAGGTCGGCAATCTGATTATTTCCGGCCAGCAGGGTCTCCAGGGCCGTCTTGCCGCTGAGGGACGCGATGGAGGTGACGCTGCAGCCGCTGATATCCAGGCTCTTGAGCTTGGTGCAGGCGCTGAGTCCGGCAATGGAGGTGACCGGGTTGTTGGTCAGCGTCACGGTCTCCAGGTCCAGCATCAGGGAGGTAACGCCGATATCGGTCAGGGAGTTGTTGGCCAGCTGGAGCTCGGTCAGCGCCGTCAGCTGAGACAGGGCGTTGATATCGGTGAGGGCGCAGTTGTTGAGCCGCAGGACCCGCAGACCGGTGAGTCCGGCGATGGCGTCCAGGGAGCCGGTGGAGATGGTACAACCGCTGAGGTCCAGCGTTTGCAGAGCCGTCAGCTGAGAGAGCACGCTGAAATCCAGGCCGGAGACGTTCTGAATGGTCAGCGTCGTCAGACCGGTAAAGTGGCTCAGGTCGGCCAGGTCCGCCACGGTGTCGGGCAGGGTCAGCTCGGCAATGCTCCACAGGTCATCGGTCATCAGGGTCTCCCCGGCCGTCATGCCCAGCTGCTCCCGGACCGCCCCGTCGATGGCCGGGTCGTTGAGGGTCACCGGCTCCACCACGCCGCCGATGGTATAGCCGTTCTGTACCGCCTGGCTGACCATCTGATTCTCGTCCACGGCCACGGCCATGACCATGGTCTCGCCGCCGGGCAGGGTCACCGGGCCGGTATAGGCGTCGTCCTCCATGGAGGGATAGTCGCCGTCAATGGACAGGTAAACCGCATTGCCGCCGCCGTCGGCGGTGACCTCGATATACTCCGTGTAATAGCCGTTCTCCGGCGACAGCACCGGAGCCGCCGGGCGCAGCTCGTCCAGGGCGGCCTTGACCTCCGCATCGGACGTTCGGTCCAGCATCTGCACGGCGTCCAGCAGCTTATCCTGGGCCACATAGACCTGGCAGAGAGCCACGTAGAGATCCACATCCTGGGGCCGGGCGGAGATGGCGCGGACCAGGGTGTACTCGGCCTTGGTGTAGTTGCCGGACCCGGCATAGGCCTCGGCCAGCGCCAGCGGGATCTCCTGGTTCTCGGGGTCCAGCTGCCAGGCCCAATTATAGTAGGTCACAGCCCGGCTGTAGCGCTCCCGCTCCACCATCTTCGCCGCCTGCCCGCGGAGGAAGCCGGCGGTCAGGTCTGCGCGGAAGGACAGGAAAAACCAGGCGGCAGTGCCCAGCAGCGCCAGAACCACCACCAGGGGAATGACGATTTTCAACACTCGTTTCATGCAAGTACTCCCGTTCGTGTTACAATTTGTAATGGTTTAGTCTCATTATAATCCCCCGGGCCATAGGTGTCAATGCAGAACATTGCCCCGGCATGGCGGCGGCGTCCGGCGCATAGACTGGAGGGAGGAGGGACGGACATGAAGCAATCGATTATTGCGGGGATTTCGGCGCTGCTGCTGGCGGTATTTCTGCCCATGGCGCTGCTGTCTCCGGTGGATGCCGCCCAGCCCGAGGAGGCGACGCTGGTCTGGACCCAGGACGGCGCAGCCGCCGCGGAGCCTGAGCCTGAGCCGGAGCCGGAAGCGGTCCAGGAACCGGAAGCCGCTGCGAACCCCGGCTGGGACGCGGCGGAGACCGTGGCGCTGGAGACCGAGGACGGCGTGGTGACGCTGCCTCTTTCGGAGTATCTGACGGGCGTGGTGCTCTCGGAGATGCCGGCGTCCTTTTCAGCGGCCGCGCTGGAGGCCCAGACCGTGGCGGCGCGGACCTTCACGCTGAAGCAGCAGACGGCGGGAAAGCATCCGGGGGCCGACCTCTGCGCGGACAGCAGCTGCTGTCAGGCCTGGACCAGCCGGGAAGCGCTGGAGACCAAGCTGGGGGACGGCTTTGCGGCCTACTGGGACAAGGCATCCCAGGCGGTGTCCGCCACAGACGGTCAGGTGCTGACCTACGGCGGCGACCTGATCGACGCGGTATATTTCTCCTGCTCCGGCGGGACCACCGAGGACGCCGTGGCGGTCTGGGGCGGCGATGTGCCCTATCTTCAGACCGTCGAAAGCCCCGGAGAGGAGATTTCCGGCAAGTTTGAGACCACAGTGACGGTACCGCTGGCGGAGTTCCGCCAGATTCTCCAGACGGCTGATCCCCAGGTCTGGCTGGCCGGTTCCCCGTCCAGCTGGTTCGGCGACCGGGTGGAGACCGACGGCGGCGGCGTGGATACGCTGGAGATCGGCGGCCGGATCTTCCGGGGGACGGAGTTGCGGACGCTGTTCGGCCTCAACTCCGCCAAATTCACCGTGGAGGCCGCAGCGGAGGCGGTGGTGTTCACGGTCTCGGGCTACGGCCACCGGGTGGGTATGAGCCAGTACGGAGCCGAAGCCATGGCCCGCGCCGGCGCGGACTTCGAGGAGATCCTGCTGCACTATTATACCGGCGTGACACTGGAATTCCTGGGCGCGGACTGAGCGCCGGACAAAACACAAACCGCACGGCATGCACCGTGCGGCCTGTGTTTGAGAGAGAAAGAAAAGAGAGAAAAGAGAAAGAAGAAAAAGAGGAGAAAGAGAAAACTAGCATCTATGATCGACAGGGGCGCTTACTTGTGTCCTCCTGATGGCATTATCATACCGGAAAACCCTTGGAAAATCTTGAACGACCGGTAACAAAAAAGAAAACATTCTTTGAAAGAACTATGAATAAATTGTATCAAGCCCCCGTTGGTGCAGTCCGGGCGGCTGATAGCCGCCCCTACAGGGGAAACGATGGCGGAAATGCGTTGATTGTGGGCCCGGTGATCCCGGTGGTCTGGTTTGGCGGGGTGTGGGCACCCCGCCAAACGCACCAGGTTAAAACCACGGCGTAGGGGCGGCCTTTATGGCCGCCCGCAGGGCAGCTCCGTTTCCTCGCAAGCCTGCGGCGGACCGGCGGTGCGGCACGGGCGCATATAAAATGCGCCCCTACAATGGAAAAGGGCAGTGCGTGCATGTAAATGCCCCCGATTCCCGCCGCGCCCCCGCCGAACCTCGTAGGGCGGTATGCCCACATGCCGCCATGGCCGGGCCGCGACGACCGGGGGCCATGGTGGTCCCGGCGGCCTGGTTTGGCGGGGTGTGGGCGCCCCGCCCTACGCACCAGGTAAAAAACACGGCGTAGGGGCGGCCTGTATGGCCGCCCGTAGGGCAGCTCCGTTTCCTCGCAAGCCTGCGGCAGACCTGCGGTGCAGTCCGGGCGCATATAAAATGCGCCCCTACAGCGGGAAACGGCAGTGCGTGCATGTAGGGGCGGATTATATATCCGCCCGAAAACGCCCCCGATTCTCGCCATGCCCCCGCTGAACCTTGTAGGGCGGCATGCCCTCATGCCGCCATGGCCGCCTGGTTTGGCGGGGTGTGGGCGCCCCGCCCTACGCACCAGGTAAAAAACACGG
>DSLFC04102__coassemble_959_pt1 | contig 21817 bp, 13 predicted proteins | sample DSLFC04102__metabat2_low_PE_037 | metagenome-assembled genome bin DSLFC04102
AATACGTGTTGATTGAACGCGCAAGGGGTCTTAACCCCTTGCACACATTCCCCGCGGCTCTGTCACATAAGCTTTCATCGAGGTTTTTTGACAGTCTGCGGGCGGCCATAAAGGCCGCCCCTACGTTGTTCAGGATCGGCGGCGGGTTTGGCGGGGGTTGCTTTACAGGCCCAGGTTGGCGGCCAGGTGGGGGAAGCTGTCGGAGAGGAAGTCGGCTCCGGCGGCGGTCAGCTCCTCGGGGTCGCGGTAGCCCCAGGTGACGCCGGCGGCGATAAAGCCCATCTTGGAGGCGAACTCCATATCCGTATCGCCGTCGCCGACGTAGAGAATCTCCTCCGGCTCCAGGCCCAGGGCTTCACAGGCCAGGCGTCCGGCGTCCAGGGCCGGCTTTAAGGGCCGGGAGCCGTTATTGCCCCAGACAAAGGTCCAGGGGATCTCCGGGAAATAGTGGGCGATGATCTTCTTGCTGGTGGCCTCGGTCTTATTGGACACCACGGCCAGCCGGATTCCCCGGGCCAGCAGGGCCTGGAGAAAGTCCTGCACGCCGGGAAAATAGGCCGTGTGCACCGTGCAGTGTTCGGGATAGCAGGCCAGATACGAGGCCAGCGCCTGCTCATAGACCTCCTCCGAGGTCCCCTCGGGCACGGCCTGGCGGAACAGCGTCCGGATTCCATGGCCCACCAGACGGCGGTAGCGCGAAATCGGATGCGCCGGCATGCCATACCGGCACAGGGCCTGATTGGCCGCTGTGCCGATATCGCCGAGCGTATCCAAAAGGGTGCCGTCCAGGTCAAATATCGCGGCCTTTACCTTCTGGAGCTCCATATGGAATTACACACCTGCCTTTGCAGTGCGGAGAATCTCCGCCTCGGTGGCCGTGGTCTTGGAGACGTAGCCCTCCAGGGGCAGAATCCGGGCGTTGACGGCGTCCACGATCCACTCGGCCTGGGGGAAGAAGTACTCGTCGAACTCGTAGGGCGGCGTGATCCAGTTCTTCGCGCCGATGACCACGATGGGGGCGTCCAAATAATCGAAGCAAAGGGTGGACAGATTCTGGGCGATGTCGTTGAGGAAGCTGCCCCGGGCACAGGCGTCGGAGGCCAGCACCACGCGGCCGGTCTTCTTGACGGACTCCATCAGCTCGGTATAGTCCAGGGGCACCAGAGAGGGCATATTGATGACGTCGGCCTCGAGGCCGTACTTCTCGGACAGCTCCTTGGCGGCGTCCATGGCCCGGTAGAGCGTCGCGCCGATGGTGAAGATGGACAGATCCTTGCCGTCGCGGACCTTATTGACCGCGCCGGGCTGCCACTCGTACTCCTCGGCAGGCACGCCGCCCTTGTGGAATTCCTCGCCCTTGTCGTAGATCCGCTGGGACTCCATAATCACGCAGGGATCGGTGCCGTTGAGGGCGGCCTGCATGATGCCCTTGGCCTCGTAGGGCGTGGCCGGGAAGAAGACCTTCAGGCCGGGGATATGGGCCATCAGGGCAGCCCAGTCCTGGGAGTGCTGCGCGCCGTACTTGGCGCCGACGGACATGCGGAGGATCATGGGCATCTTCAGAATACCGGCGGACATGGCCTGCCACTTGGACATCTGGTTGAAGACCTCGTCACCGGCGCGGCCCAGGAAGTCGCAGTACATGAGCTCCACCACGGCGCGGCCGCCGCACATGCAGTAGCCCACGGCGGAGCCGACGATGGCGGCCTCGGAAATGGGCGAGTTGAACAGGCGGCTGTAGGGAATCACGTCCATCAGGCCGCGGTAGACGGCGTAAGCGCCGCCCCAGTCGCGGACGTCCTCGCCGTAGGCCACCAGGGTGGGGTCCTCGTAATACTTGTTAATCAGGGGCTCGAAGATGGCGTCGCGGATATTATAGACCTTCATCTTGGAGAAGGGCTTTCCGTCGGCGTCGAAGGCGGTGTGCTCCTTCTTGGCCAGATCGGCGTAGCGCTTGCAGCTCTCCTTGGGGCCGGTGACGCGGATCTCGCCGTCGGGGTCCATGGAGCGGACATGGCCGTTGGAGAACATCAGGTCGGCCACGTAGTCGGGCTGCTTCTCGAAGTCCACATAGGGGCTGATCTCCTTGTCGGAGGCGGCGCGGCAGATCATGGTCATCCGCTCGGTGGTCTCCTTGAGGATCTCCTCGAACTTGCTGTCCGGAGCCACGCCGGCGTCCACCAGGGCCTTGCGGTAGGTGACGATGGGATCGTAGGACCGCCAGGCCTCGATCTCCTCCTTGGTACGGTAGGCGTTCTGGTCGGAGGTGGAGTGGCCCACGAGACGGTAGGTGACCACGTCCAGCAGCACCGGGCCCTCGCCCTTGGCGATGAGCTCCTTCTTGCGGCGGTAGGCGTCGATGACGGCCAGGGGGTTCCAGCCGTCCACCCGCTCGGCGTGCATCTGGCTGGGGGTGATGCCGGCGCCGATCCGGGCCAGCAGGTCATAGGCCATGGTCTCGCCGCGGGTCTGGCCGCCCATGCCGTAGGAGTTATTGAACACGTTGAAAATCACCGGCAGACCGCCCTTGCGGCCCTCCTCCCAGAGGGTCTTGTACTGGTCCATGGCGGCGAAGTTGAAGGCCTCCCACACGGGGCCGCAGCCCAGGGACGCGTCGCCGATGTTGCAGACGACCATGCCCTTCTTGTCGTTGTTCTTCTTATAGAGAGCAGCGCCCGCGGCAATGGTGGCGGAGCCGCCGACGATGGCGTTGTTGGGATAGACGCCGAAGGGCAGGAAGAAGGCGTGCATGGAGCCGCCCATGCCGTGGTGGAAGCCGTTCTCCCGGGCGAAGATCTCGGCCAGCGTGCCGTAGAGGATAAAGCGGATGGCCAGCTCCTTGACGTCGTCGGTCTTGCCGAACTTCTCCACGGCCCGCAGGGTCTTGCCGCCGAGGAAGTTCTCCATGACGTCCATCAGTTCCTGGTCGGACATCTTCTCGATGCAGGAGAGGCTCTTGGCCAGAATCTCGGAGTGGGACCGGTGGGAGCCGAAGATGATGTCGTCCTTGTCCAGCAGATAGGCCTCGCCGACACAGGAGGCCTCCTGGCCCAGGGACAGGTGGGCGGGACCGGGATAGGTGGTCTCGATGCCGTTGTAGTTGGCCTGGGTCTTAATCAGGGTGAGCATATGCTCGAACTCGCGGAGAATGGTGATGTCGCGGTAAATGCGGATCAGGTCGGCGTCGGAGTAGTTGGCCCGCTCCTCGGCCACGGTCTTGTTGTAGGTGCAGACCGGGATATCCTCAAAGTGAATGGAACCGGCGGCCCGGGTGGCTACGGGGTCCACAAACAAGGACTTGGGCATAAGTAAAACTTCCTTTCTATGATAGACACAAGGTATGAAGGCCGCTTCGCGGCTCGGGCCGATGTGGGCACCGGCCCTTACGATCCCTTATAACATAAACAATCCTTCGCGGATGACTTCGCAGACGGTGGGGTGCGGGAAGACCAGCTTTTTCAGCTGATTGAGGGGCAGCTCGGTCTCCAGCATCAGGGCCGCGCCGTAGATCATTTCCGAGGCGTAGGAGCCCACCAGATGGACGCCCACCAGGCGGCTGTGGTCCAGATCATAGACCAGCTTGCAGAAGCCGCTGCCGTTTATGGTCTCGGCCACGTAGCGGCCGGAATACTGCATGGGGACCTTGACGGTCCGGACGCGCATGCCCTTGGCCTCGGCGGACTGCTGGGTCTCGCCGACGGCGGCCACCTCGGGGGTGGTATAGATCACCGAGGGAATGGCCTCGTAGCGCATTTCGTCCTTGACGCCCAGCATATGATTGACGGCCACCTCGGCCTCGCGGTAGGCGGTATGGGCCAGCATCAGCTTGCCGTTGCAGTCGCCCACGGCGTAGACCCCGGGCACATTGGTGCACAGATGGCGGTCGGTAACCACCGCGCCCCGGTCCAGCTGGACGCCCAGGGCCTCCAGGTTCAGCCCCTGGACGTTGGGCCGCCGGCCGGCGGAGAGGAGGACCTTCTCACAGGGCAGCGTGTGCCTGCCGCCGGCGTCCTCGTAGGTGACGGAGCCGTCCCCGATCTCCAGGACCTTGGCGCTGAGCTGGAAGGTCATCCCCTCTTTTTCATAGGTGCGCATCAGCACGTCGCAGATCTCCGGGTCGGTGGCTCCGGCAAGCTTGGGCAGCATCTCGAGGACCGTGACCGGGACGCCGACGCTGGCGAAATAACAGGCCATTTCCAGGCCGATGACGCCGCCGCCGACGCAGACCAGAGACGCCGGCAATGCTTTCAGATCGAGAATCTCCCGGTTGGTCAGGACGAAGCCCCGTTCCAAGCCCGCCTGCAAGCCCGGCACCGGGGGCAGGGCGGGCACGGAGCCGGTGGCGATGACCAGGCGGCGGCCGGTGAGCCGCTCCTCCCCTGCCAGCACCGCAAAGGCGCCGTCGGGGTTCCGGCCCTCCACGGTGGCCCGGGCCATATAAACCCGGACGCCGTGGGATTTCATGGTGCTTTGGACGCCGGAGACCAGGGTCCTGACCACCTGGTCCTTCCGGGCCACGACCCGGGCATGGTCATAGGAGACATGGTCCGCACGGACGCCGTAGTCCGCGCCGTGCTTTGCGGCGGCGTACTGCTTGGCGCAGTAGAGCAGGCTTTTCGTGGGGATGCAGCCCTCGTTCAGGCAGGTACCGCCCATCCAGCGCTGCTCCACCACCGCGGCCTTGAGGCCGCCCTGGGCGGCCCGTTCGGCACAGAGATAGCCGCCGGGTCCGCCGCCGAGGACGATTACATCATAGAGTTGCACGGGCATTGCCCCTTTCCTGGGTTATTGGGCCAGCAAAGTCAGGAAATTCTCCAGGTTCTGGCACAGAGCCTGCATAAACCGGGCGGCAGGCGCGCCGTCCACCACGCGGTGGTCGAAGGTCAGGCTGAGGCCCATGGCCGGGTAGGTCTCGATGGAGCCGTCCTTGACCGACTTGATCTTGGTCTGAATATTGCACACGCCCAGAATACCGGTCTGGGGCGGGTTGATGACAGGGGTAAAGGCCTCGCAGCCGAAGGAGCCGATATTGGTCACCGTGAAGGTGCCGCCGTTCATCTTGTCCACGGGCAGCTTGCCGTCCCGGGCCAGGGCAGCCAGCTCCTTGGCCTCCATGGAGATCTCCAGCAGAGATTTCTTCTCCGCGTTGGCAATCACAGGCACCAGCAGACCCCGGGGCGTATCGCAGGCAAAGCCCAGGTTGACGGTCTTGAACTGCCGGACCACGTTCTCCTCCAGCATATTGGCGTTGAGATCCGGGCAGGAGAGCACCGTGCGGCTGACGGCGAACATCACCATATCGTTGAGGGAGATCTTGCCCATGGGGCCGTCCATGGCCTTGAGCAGCTTCCGGTAGGTCTGGAGCTGGGTGGCGTCGAAGCTGAACTGCTGGGTCAGCTGGGCCATGGTGCTCAGGGACTTCATCATGGACTTGGCCGTGGCCTTGCGGACGGCGTTGAACTTGACGTCCACATACTCGGCATCGGCAGCGGCAGCAGCGGGGGCCGGAGCGGCAGCGGGGGCCGGAGCCGGGGCGGGCGCGGCTTCGGCGGCCGCGGGGGCCTTCTTGAACGCGCCCTCCTCCATCAGGCGGCGGACATCCCGCTCGATGATGCGGCCATTGGGGCCGGTGCCCTTGGCGCCGGAGAGATTGACATTGGCCTTGGCGGCCAGCGCCCGGGCCCGGGGCGAGATGGGCGAGCCGTCGTCGGAGGTATCCTCCGCTGCGGCAGGGGCGGCGGCAGGCGCCACGGCGGGGTTGCCGCTGATGCCGCGCAGGCACTCGAATTCGTCGCCGGGCTGGCCCACGGCGCAGACGTTGATCAGGCAGGGCACCTCGTCGCCGTCCTCATAGAACTTGGCCAGCAGGGTACCGGCAGCGGTGGAGGTGCATTCAAACTCGGCCTTGTCGGTCTCGTAGGTGAAGAGCACGTCGCCCACCTGGACCTGGTCGCCCACCTGCTTCTGCCATTCGCCGATGAGGCAGGACTCCACGGTGATGCCCTCCTTGGGCATGATGACCGCGGTGGCCACGGGACCGGCGGCAGCCACGGGGGCGGCGGCAGCGGGGGCGGCGGCAGGAGCGGCTTCGACGGGGGCGGCTGCGGAGGGGGTGCCGCCGATGCCCCGGAGGCATTCAAATTCCTGGCCGGGCTGGCCCACGGCGCAGACGTTGATCAGGCAGGGCACCTCGTCGCCGTCCTCGTAGAACTTGGCCAGCAGCGTACCGGCGGCGGTGGAGGTGCATTCAAACTCAGCCTTATCGGTCTCATAGGTGAAGAGGATATCGCCGACGGCGACCTGGTCGCCCACGTTCTTCTGCCACTCGCCGATGATGCAGGATTCGACGGTGATGCCCTCCTTGGGCATGACGACGCCCTGGGCCACATTGCCGGAGGCGGCGGGGGCAGCAGCCGGAGCGGCCGCGGCAGGAGCGGCGGCGGCTTCCGCAGGGGCGGCGGCGGAACCAGCGCCCCGGAGAGACTCAAATTCCTCGCCGGGGTTGCCCACGGCGCAGACATTGACCAGGCAGGGGACCTCGTCGCCGTCCTCATAGAACTTGGCCAGCAGCGTGCCGGCGGCGGTAGAGGTGCATTCAAACTCGGCCTTGTCGGTCTCATACGTAAAGAGCACGTCGCCCACGGCCACCGGGTCGCCGACGTTCTTTTTCCATTCGCCGATGATACAGGATTCGACGGTGATGCCCTCCTTGGGCATCAGAACTCCTTGTGCCATTTCGATTCCTCCTAACAATTACTGCTTGCAGGCGAGGAGGTAGTGCTCGGCCTCCGCGCTCCACAGGTCGTTGTGGCGGTGGGTGATCTCCGCCAGCTTCCGGAACATGGGATCGGTCTCGCCCAGCTTGTCGAAGTCGGCGATGGCCGTCAAGGGCAGCTCGATCTGGGTATAGATCAGCTTCTTGCCGCCGCGGATGTTGGGCAGGTTCAGAGTGGTGTCCACCACGGCGTCCAGGCCGCCGATGTGGGTGACCATGGCGGCGGGGTTGATCTTGCCGCTGGTCATCATGGCGATGGCCTCCTTCATATCGGCGGTGTTGCCGCCGGAGGTGCCCACCACGTGGGTATAGAGATAGTGGACATTATAGAAGTTGAACTCAGCCTTGAACTGGGTATTGGTGGGGCCGGCGAAGAAGTTCAGGCAGCCGTCATAGCCCAGAATGGCGTCGGCCTGCTCCACCACGGACTTGACCGGCGCGAAGCAGATGACGTCGTTATAGCCGGTACCGCCGGTGAAATCCCGCAGGGTCTTGACCGGATCGTCCACCTTGGCGGTGTTGACGTAGTGGAGCTCGATGCCCAGCTCCTTGGCGTGCTCCACGGTGTAGATGCTCTCGGCCCGGGCCAGACGCTCGTCGTCAATATCGGTGACCACCAGCAGGCTGGGACGGCGGTCGCAGTGGAGGGCATAGTCGATGGCGCCCAGGCCCATGGGGCCCACCGAGGCCAGCAGGGCCATTTTGCCGCCCTCGACAATGCCCATGTCGTGGTCATAGGACCCGGCTTTGGTGTGGTACATGGCGTGGAAGGTGCCGATGATGCAGCTCATGGGCTCGGCCAGAGAGCCGTAGAAATAGGTGTCGGAGTCGTATTTCAGCAGATTGTCGGTGAGCAGCGTCTCGATGGGCACGTTGGCATACTGGCTGTCGCCGCCGCAATAGGGGTAGGAATAGCCCGGGGCCATCTGAGAGCCCTTGTAGAAGTGGGCGGGCTGGATGGCGAAGCCGTCGCCGGGCTTGTACTTGTCCTTCCAATTCTCGCCCACGGCGTGGATCACGCCGCAGAACTCATGGCCCACGATGGTGGGGTTCTCCGCCACGTTGTCCGGCACCCGCTTGTGCTCCGCGCCCTCGACGGCGGCCTTGTAGGTGCTCATGCAGATGCTGTCCGAGATGATCTTGACCTGGACGTCGTCCGGGCCAACCTCGGGAAGGTCGATCTCCTCCAGGCGCAGGTCCATTTTCCCATGAATCCGTACCGCTTTGGTCTTCATGTATTGAATCTTCCTTTCTGTGGGCCCAGCGCCGCCTCGCTGCCGGGCAATCTGTGGTTCTGTTCGGGTTTATGTTGTTTTATATTTATTTATCTGTATTGTACGGCAAACAATGGAGAATGTCAACCACGAAACCAACATTTCTCCGGCAATTTTCGCCGCGCCGGCGGCGCGGAGCCGGTCGAAGAACGGGGAAAAAAAATAGTATACATTCCCGGAACTCTGTGGTATACTATGTAACAGTGTCCACTGGAATTGGACTTTTTTCCTGCATATGCTGTGCCGGCCATGCGGGACCAATGGAATAGCATCGCGCACCGGGGACGATCCCAGTCCGGCGAGACGGGGCCGGACTGCAGTCCCCTGTGGGCTGAATTTTTGCTGCCTGTTTCCCTGTCCTGCCGCCGCCGGCCCTGTTCATATTAAAATTTTTTGATTAACGGAGTGAAAATTTTTGAGCGAAAAACTGAAAATTATTTCTCTGGGCGGCCTCAATGAGATCGGCAAAAATATCACCGTGCTGGAGTACGGCCGGGATATGATCGTGGTCGATTGCGGCATGGGCTTCCCCGAGGACGACATGTACGGCATCGATTCTGTCATCGCCGACACCTCGTATCTGGTCAAGAACAAGAACAAGCTGCGGGGCCTCTTTATCACCCACGGCCATGAGGACCACATCGGCGGCATTCCCTACCTGATGCAGGATCTGCGGATTCCGGTCCACGGCACCCGGCTGACTCTGGGGCTGGTGAAGCGGAAGCTGGAGGAGTTCGACCTGGCCGACAAGGTCAAGCTGTTCACCCATGAGGCCGGGGAGATCGTCAAGGCCGGCTGCTTCCAGGTGGAGTTTATCCATATGAACCACTCCATCGCCGACGCCGTGGCCTTTGCCATCAAGACCCCCGTGGGCACCGTGGTCATGACCGGCGACTTCAAGATCGACGCCACGGCCTCCGAGGGCATCGCCGACCTGGGCCGTCTGGGCCAGCTGGGCAAGGAGGGCGTACTGGCCCTGCTGTGCGACTCCACCAACGTGGAGCGGCCGGGCTACTCCGCCTCGGAGACCCTGGTGGCAGCCGGGCTGGAGCGGCAGTTCAAGGACTGCGACCAGCGGATCATCATTACCACCTTCGCCTCCAACGCCCTCCGGCTGCAAAATATCATCAATATCGCCCACAAGTACGGCCGGAAGGTGGCCGTCACCGGCCGGAGCATGGAGAATATCCTCAAGGTCTCGGTGGAGCTGGGCTACCTGAAGCTCCCGGCCCGGACCCTGGTGGACATCAGCGCCATCAAGAACCTGCCCAAGAACAAAATCGTCATCGTCTCCACCGGCTCCCAGGGCGAGAATATGTCCGCCCTCTACCGCATGGCCTTCACCGGCCACAAGCAGGTGGAGATCCAGCCCGGCGACCGGATCATCATTTCGGCCTCGGCCATCCCCGGCAACGAGAAGGCCATCAGCCGGATCATCAACGAGCTCTACCGCAAGGGCGCGGACGTGGTCTGCGACAAGCAGGCCGACCTCCATGCCTCCGGCCACGCCGGACAGGAGGAACTGAAAATCATCCACGCTTTAATCAAGCCCAAGTTCTTTATCCCCGTCCACGGCGAGCAGCGCCATCTCCGGGCCCACGCCCGGCTGGCCCAGGCCATGGGCATGGACCCCAAGAACATCATCATCTCCGACGTGGGCCGGGTCATTGAGCTGACCAAGACCACCTGCAAGCTCACCGGCAACGTGCCCTCGGGCCGCATTCTGGTGGACGGCTCCGGCGTCGGCGACGTGGGCAGCGTGGTGCTCCGGGACCGGAAGCACCTGGCCCAGGACGGCATGCTGGTGGTGGTGGTCAACCTCTCCGCCGAGGACGGCAGCGTCATCACCGGGCCCGATATCATCACCCGCGGCTTCGTCTATGTCAAGGAGTCCGAGCACCTGATGGAGGAAATGCGGATCATCGCCGCCCACGCCATCGACCGCTGCACCAAGGACGGCGCCCGCGACTGGAGCGCCCTCAAGGCCGGCATCAAGTCCGACCTCTCGGCCTACCTCTTCAAGACCACCAAGCGCAACCCCATGATCCTCCCCGTCATCATGGAAATTTGATGTCATATTACAGCAAAATGCACAACTCTCATTCGGGAGTTGTGCATTTTGCTCCGCCGCGTCGGACGCACCATCGCCGAACGCTGCTAGCCCCGATGCCTGAGAGGGCAGGCTCCCTTGTGCAAAGGGAGCTGGCTCGCGAAGCGAGACTGAGGGATTGTCAGCCTCCGGTCACGGTAGGCTCTGATCCCCTCCGTCACGGCTTCGCCGTGCCACCTCCCCTTGGTCACCAAGGGGAGGCTTTGGGCGTATGCGCTCGGCGGACTGCCTTGCACACAGAAGCTGGCGGGCCGATGTGGGCATCGGCCCCTACGAGAAGACCGGGAGCGGGTCTGTAGGGGCGGATTGCATATCCGCCCGCGCACCGCCGCGTCGGACGCACCGTCGCCGAACGCACCCCTACGGCGAAGGGAACCATCGAACCCCGGTGCGAATCATAGCCCGGTTCCGGGCGGCCATAAAGGCCGCCCCTACAGCGGGGATGGGAGACGGTGCGTTCGGCGGACTGCCTTGCACGCAGAAGCGGGCGGGCCGATGTGGGCATCGGCCCCTACGAGGAGAACCGTCGAAGCCCGGCGGGAACCACCTGCTTCCGGGCGGCCTTTTTTGTTCATCGTTCCGGGCTGCCTCTATTTTGAGACAGCCCCATTTTTCGCCCGCCTTCCCTTGACTTGTGACAGGCTGTCATGTATCATACTGGTATCCCGCATCAAAGGATGGTACCACATGGCCACGGACACCTTTCTCCGGCTGCCCCGGGAGAAGCAGGAGCGCTTTCTCCGGGCGGCTTGGAACGAGTTCACCTCCTGCCCCTACGAGAGCGTCTCCATCAACCGCATCATTCAGGCGGCTCAGGTCTCCCGGGGGAGCTTTTATCAGTATTTCTCCGGCAAGCACGATCTGTTCATCTATCTGCTGAAAAACTTGATCGACACCGCTTCGAAGCTGTTTCTGGCCCAGATGACCGTCCATCAGGACGACATCTTTGAGGCCATCCTGGGGATGTACGATATGATCGTCTGGCAGGCGGCTTCCCCCAAGCCGGATCAGCCCCAGGCCCGGCTGGCCCAGCTTTTCCGGCTCAATCCGGACCTGGAGGGGACCCAGTTCACCGAGCAGCTGGATCTGGACATCATCGGCCAGCAGACCCGCGAGCTGCTGGAGCGCCAGGGCTGCCGGGTGGCCGACCATGAGGTCCAGCCGGTGCTGCATCTCATTCTGTCCATCGGCTTTACCAACCTGGTGGCGGCCATCCGCTGCCCCAAAAAGCAGGACGTGTTCCGGCGGCAGATGCTGACCCAGCTGGAGATTCTCCGCCGGGGTCTGACGCCGGGCGCGGCCCAAGCATCGCATCCTTAATTCTGGAAAGAAGGCATCGTTTTGCTCAAACTCAGCGACATCACCAAAGTCTACGGCCAGGGCGGCAGCCGGGTGGAGGCCCTGCGGGGCGTGTCCATCGCCTTCCGGGAGAGCGAGTTCGTCGCCATCCTGGGCCACTCCGGCTGCGGCAAGACCACGCTGCTCAACCTCATCGGCGGCCTGGACCAGTACACCAGCGGCGACCTGACCATCTCCGGCCGCTCCACCAAGGACTTCAAGGACCGGGACTGGGACGCCTACCGCAACCACTCCGTGGGCTTCGTCTTCCAGAGCTACAACCTGATCCCCCATCAGACCGTGCTGGCCAATGTGGAGCTGGCGCTGACCCTCTCGGGCGTGTCCCGCGGAGAGCGGCGGCGGCGGGCCGTGGAGGCGCTGACCCGGGTGGGGCTGGCCGACCAGCTGCGCAAAAAGCCCAACCAGATGTCCGGCGGCCAGATGCAGCGGGTGGCCATCGCCCGCGCCCTGGTCAACGACCCGGAAATCCTTCTGGCAGACGAGCCCACCGGCGCGCTGGACTCCGAGACCAGCGTACAGGTCATGGAGCTTTTAAAGGAGGTCGCCCGGGACCGGCTGGTCATCATGGTCACCCACAACCCCGAGCTGGCCCAGCGCTACGCCACGCGGATTGTGCGGCTGCTGGACGGCAAAATCATCGCCGACTCCGCCCCCTATGACGGCGAGGCTCCCACCGCCCCCAAGAAGCATCAGCACCAGCGGCTGCCCTCCATGTCCTTTACCACGGCCCTGGGGCTATCCCTGCACAACCTGCTGACCAAAAAGGGCCGCACGGTGCTCACCGCCCTGGCCGGGGCCATCGGCATCATCGGCATCGCCCTGATCCTCTCCCTCTCCACCGGCATCCAGGCCTATATCGACCAGGTCCAGGAGGACACCCTCTCCTCCTACCCCATCGACATCCAGGCCGAAACCGTGGATATGACCTCCATGATGACGGCCATGATGTCCGCCCGGGAGGATGAGACGGAGCAGGAGCCGGACCGGGTCTACGCCAGCACCGTCATGTACGACATGATGAACGCCATGACCAGCGCCGGCAGCGAATCCAACGACCTCAAGAGTTTCCGGGACTACCTGGAATCCGAGGACTGTCCCCTGCTGTCCCATGTCAGCGCCCTCCAGTACAGCTATGACCTCAGTCTGGATCTCTACACCCAGGACCCCAGCGGCCAGATCATCCGCTCCGACGTCATGGAGCTCATCGAGGACTCCATGGACAGCCTCTACGGCGAGGGCGCTTCGGGCCTGACCTCGGCCTATATGGGCAGCATGGGCGGCTTCGGCTCCCTGGACGTCTGGGAGGAGATTCTGCCCGGCGAGGACGGGCAGGTCATCAGCGACCTGGTCCGCGAGCAGTACGACCTGGTCTACGGCGACTGGCCCCAGGCCTATGACGAGGTGGTGCTGGTCATCAACGAGAACAACCAGCTCTCGGACCTGATGCTCTACGCCCTGGGCCTCAAGGACCAGTCCCAGATGGCCCAGGTCACCAGCGCGGCGCTGAACCAGGAGACCATCGACACCGAGGGCCCCAGCTCCTGGAGCTATGCGGAGCTCTGCGAAAAGACCTACAAGCTGGTGCTGCCCTCGGCCTGCTTTGAGCGCGACCCGGTCACCGGCGGCTGCACCGATCTGCGGGAGACCGAGACCGGCCTGGAATACCTCTACAACAGCGACGACGTGGGCGTCACCCTGCGGGTGGTGGGCATTCTGCGGCCCAACCCCGACGCCACGGCCACCATGCTCACCGGCGCCATGGGCTACACCAGCCTGCTCAGCGACTATGTGCTGGAGCACGTGGGCAGCCAGCCCATCGTCACCGCCCAGCTGGAGGACCCGGACACCGACGTGTTTACCGGCCTGCCCTTCGCCACCGGCCAGGAGGTCGAGCTCGGCGACGCCGAGAAGAAGGAAGCCTTCCTCTCCTATCTGGAGACCTGCTCCACCGAGGAGAAGGCCGCCATGTACCTGGACGCCGCCGCCCAGCCTGACGCGGACCTGCTGGCCCAGACCGTGGCCCAGCAGATGGACGGCTTGACCCGGGCCGACATCGAGGCCATGGTCACCGACCAGTACGCCCAGGAGATGGGCGTGGACGCCGCCACGGTCACCGGCTATATCGCCGAGATGGACGACGAAACCCTCTTCGCCCGGGTGGAGGAGGCCATGGAGGCCCAGGCGGCCCAGCAATACGCGGCCATGGTGAAGCAGCAGCTCAGCGCTCTCTCCAACGCCCAGCTGGCGCAGCTGATGGACCTGGGCGGCAGCCCCGATTCGCCGCTGACTCTGGCCCAGTACGCCTATCTCTACGACACCTATATGCCCCCGACGGTCTCCGACGCCACCTTTGAGGAGAACCTGGAGCGGCTGGGCTATGTGGACCGGGAATCCCCCGCCGCCATCCGCATCTACGCCGCCACCTTCGCCGACAAGGACGCCATCGCCGACGAGATTGCCGCCTATAACGACGCCGTGGCCAAGGAACAGCAGATCACCTACACCGACTATGTGGCCCTGCTGATGTCCTCCATCACCACCATCATCCAGGCCATCTCCTACGTGCTGATCGCCTTTGTGGCCATCTCCCTGGTGGTCTCCTCCATTATGATCGGCATTATCACCTATATCTCGGTGCTGGAGCGGACCAAGGAAATCGGCATTCTGCGGTCCATCGGCGCGTCCAAGCACGACGTCTCCCAGGTCTTCAACGCCGAGACCCTCATCGAGGGCTTTGTCTCCGGCGCGATGGGCATCGCCGTGACGCTGCTCCTGCTGCTGCCCATCAACGCCCTGATCCATCATCTCACCGGCATCGAAAGCCTCACCGCCTTCCTGCCCTGGCGGGCCGCGCTGATCCTGGTCCTGATCTCCATGGTCCTCACGCTGATCGCCGGCCTGATCCCCTCCCGCTTTGCAGCGAAAAAAGACCCAGTGGAAGCACTGAGAACGGAGTAATCATATGGTGCAACTGTACGCCCTCGATTTGCAGCCCCTCCTGGCCGGCGGCTGGGAGGACCTGATGCCGCAGCTCTCCCGCTGGCGGCAGAAGAAGGTCATGTCCCTGTGCCACGGCGCGGACCGCGCCCGGTCCGCCGGAGCCGGCTGGCTCCTGGACTACGCCCTGACCGAGGCCGGTATCCCCCGGGATCAGCGGGCCATTCAGCTCCGGCCCGGCGGCAAGCCGGAGCTGGTGCGCGGGGGCGTGCACTTTTCCCTGAGCCACGCCGGTCCCTGGGCCGTCTGCGCCCTGGCCGGTACGCCGGTGGGCGTGGACGTGGAGCTGCCCCGCTGTACCATGGCCACGGCCCGGCGGTTCTTCGCCCCGGCCGAGGTGGCCCAGGTAGAGGCCCTGCCCGAGCAGGCCCGGCCCGACGCCCTGCTCCGGCTGTGGACCGCCAAGGAGGCCTTTACCAAGGCCTTGGGCCAGGGCCTGTCCCTGGGCCTCAGCTCCTTCGAGGTCCGGCTCCGGGCGGACGGCGCGGACCTGATCCAGCGCGCCACGGACCTCCCCTACCGGCTGGAGGAATATCCCCTGCTCCCCAGCCGGGTCTGCCTGTGCACCGTGGAGCCCCGCCCCGCGCTGCGGATTCTCCGGGCCAAATAATCCCGAAGAGGGCGTTCGGCGGGAATCGAGGGCCTGTTCGGGCGGCTGATAGCCGCCCCTACGACGTGCCATCGATTTGGTCCGTAGGGCGGGGTGCCCACACCCCGCCAAACCGAGCCGCCGGGATTGCCAGGCATCGAGACCCGCCGCCAGTCCACACGTAGGGGCGGCTAGCAGCCGCCCGGACCGTACCGCCGGGACCGCCAGGCCTGCCATCAACGCAGCCCGGCCACGGCGTTCGGCGGGGATGCGGCGGGAATCGAGGGCCTGCCCGGGCGGCTGATAGCCGCCCCTACGACGTGCCATCGATTTGGTCCGTAGGGCGGGGTGCCCACACCCCGCCAAACCGAGCCGCCGGGATTGCCAGGCATCGAGACCCGCCGCCAGTCCACACGTAGGGGCGGCTAGCAGCCGCCCGGACCGTACCGCCGGGACCGCCAGGCCTGCCATCAACGCAGCCCGGCCACGGCGTTCGGCGGGGATGCGGCGGGAATCGAGGGCCTGCCCGGGCGGCTGATAGCCGCCCCTACGACGTGCCATCGATTTGGTCCGTAGGGCGGGGTGCCCACACCCCGCCAAACCGAGCCGCCGGGATTGCCAGGCATCGAGACCCGCCGCCAGTCCACACGTAGGGGCGGCTAGCAGCCGCCCGGACCGTACCGCCGGGACCGCCAGGCCTGCCATCAACGCAGCCCGGCCACGGCGTTCGGCGGGGATGCGGCGGGAATCGAGGGCCTGCCCGGGCGGCCATACAGGCCGCCCCTACGGACCCGCCTTCGATCTTCTCGTAGGGGCGGGCTTGATGCCCGCCCGTGCCGCACCGCCGTGTCGGATGCACCCCCATCAATCACACTGCACCGTAGGGGCGCCCATGGCGCGTCCGTACCCAGCCGCCGCAATCACCGGAGCCGGATCTGTCCCGGCTCCGGTTTTTGCTGCCGCGGTCCGGCGGCCTGGCAAAAAAAGTCCATGGAAGCCCCATCATTTTTCACATTCTTTTCTTGTCTCCCGGGAATAACTTTGATATAATAAACAAAAAACCGCTCGGGCCCCGCCGGACAGCCGGCCGCCCGAATTCATATCCCCCGAGGAACCCTATCATATCGATCTTTGAAAGGATGGTTCGTTATGGCACGCAAGCAAGCAACTGCCCCCAAAAAACCGGCTCCTGAGGCCGCAGCCCCGACAGAACCGGAGACTACCGCGGCAGTGGAAGAGGCTCCCGTCAAGGCAAAGACCGCCGCGAAAAAGCCCGCCGCTAAGAAACCGGCCGCCAAGAAGCCTGCGGCGGAGAAAAAGACCCCCTCCTCCCGGAAGAAGGCCGCGCCCAAGACCGCCCCTGTGACCGAGACCGCCCCCACGGTCGAGGAAGCCCCCGTAGTCGAGGAAGCTCCCGTGGTGGAGACCGCTCCTGTGGTGGAGACCGTCCCCGTGGTGGAGGAAGCCCCTGTGGCCGAAGCCGCTCCTGTGGTGGAGGAAGCCCCCGTGGTCGAGGAAGCTCCTGTGGTGGAGGAAGCCCCCGTGGTCGGGGAAGCGCCTGTGGTGGAAGAAGCGCCTGTGGCGGAAGAAGCGCCCGTGGAGGAGGCTCCTGCTCCCTCCGGTCCTGTGATCCTGACCCATTTGCCCCGGCGCAGCGTGGCCTTTATCGGCTCGGAGTGCCATCCCTTTGTCAAGACCGGCGGCCTGGGCGATGTGATGTACGCCCTGCCCCGGGAGCTGGTGCGCCTGAACTGCGACGTCCGCGTCATTCTGCCCCGCTACGCCTGCATTCCGAAGGAATACCAGGACAAGATGATCTACCGCGGCGAGTTCTATATGGACCTGGGCAAGACCGGCCGGAATTTCTATGTGGGCATCATGGAATATATCTGCGACGGCGTGGTCTATGACTTCATCGACAACCAGGAGTTCTTCACCCTGGGCCGTCCCTATGTCAACCTGGTGGACGATATTCCGAAGTACTGCTTCTTCGCCAAGGCGGCGCTGGCCGCCCTCAACTGGATGAACTGGATTCCCGACGTGATCCACTGCCACGACTGGCAGGCCGCGCTGGTGCCGGTCTATCTGCGGACGCTGTTCCAGAGTACCCCCGTGGCCCGGGCCAAGACCGTCCTGACCATTCACAATCTGCGGTTCCAGGGCATCTACAACATTCCCACCATCCAGTACTGGACCGGCCTGCCGGACTACGTGTTCCACATGGGCGCGCTGAAGCAGAAGTACGAGGACGCCAACATGTTCAAGGGCGGCCTGGCCTACGCCGACCGGATCACCACCGTCAGCCCCACCTATGCCTGGGAGATCCAGACCGCCGAGTACGGCGAGACCCTGGACGCCCATCTGCGCTATCACAGCGGCAAGCTCCGCGGCATCGTCAACGGCATCGACTACGACATGTGGAACCCGGCCACCGACCCGGCCTTGGCGCACAACTATGACCTTGGCAACGTGCTGGATCACAAGATGGAGAACAAGCTGGCCCTGCAGCAGGAGCTGGGGCTGGAGCAGGATACGGGCAAGTTCGTCATCGGCCTGATCTCCCGGCTGACCAACCAGAAGGGTCTGGATCTGGTCAACGCCATCGTCCCCCAGATCCTGGACGGCAATACCCAGGTCGTGGTCCTGGGCACCGGCGACAAGCAGTACGAGGACGCCTTCCGCTACTATGAGAATACCAACAAGGGCACCTTCTGCGCCTGCATCCAGTACGACGAGGCCCGGGCCCACCGGATCTACGCCGGCGCCGACGCCCTGCTGGTGCCCTCCCGGTTCGAGCCCTGCGGTCTGACCCAGCTCAACGCCATGCACTACGGCACCCTGCCCATCGTCCGTGAGACCGGCGGCCTCAAGGACACCGTGCAGCCCTACAACGAGTTCAACGGCGACGGCAACGGCTTCACCTTCGACCGCTATGACGCCGGCCTCCTGCTGGACGCCATCAACCGGGCCAAGACCCTCTACTTCAACAACCGCTACCACTGGGACGAAATCGTCCAGCGCGATATGGACAAGGACGTCTCCTGGGCCAATTCCGCCCGCCAGTACAAGGATCTCTATATGGAGCTGACGCCGTGGTAATCGGACCGGCCGTTCATTCGTGAAAAATCCCCGCCGCAGAGCCTGCGGCGGGATTTTTGCGGGTTATAGGTCCATCCCCAAGGGGCAGGTGCGGTCGGAGGGATGCGCTGCACGCGAGGGCGGGCGGAACCATCGAACCCCGGCGGGGAACGGGAACCGGTCCCGGGCGGCCATACAGGCCGCCCCTACACGCACCCGCCGCCGGTTCCGGTTGTAGGGGCGCATTCTATATGCGCCCGGGCCGCACCGCCGGAATTGGCAGGCTTTCGGTCATCGCGACCCGGTCCCGGCGGTATGAGGGCATGCCGCCCTACAAGGCTCGGCGAACGTGCAGCGGGAATCGCGGGCGTTTCGGGCGGATATACAATCCGCCCCTACAAGCGCACCCGCCGCCGTTTCCTGATGTAGACCGCCGGAATTGGCAGGCTTTCGGTCATCGCGACCCGGTCCCGGCGGCATGAGGGCATGCCGCCCTACGCCCGCAGCGGCCGGCGGACTGCCTTGCACACAGAAACTGGCGGGCCGATGTGGGCATCGGCCCCTACGGATTCCCGCGAACGGAGGCTGACCGCCGCCCATGATGCAGCCGCGGCGGCAGGCCATGACCTCGATCAGGTGGTACTGGGCCTCGCCGCGCTTGACCCGCTCCATGACCGCTCTCGCATTGGCCAGGCCGCTGACGACGCAGATCTTGAGCTCGGTGCCCTCGTAGGGGAAGGAGAACTCCTTGATGGCGTCGTCGCCCCGGACGCCGCACTCGGCGATGGCGTCCAGCGCCACCTTGTTGTGCTCCGGAATCAGACGCCGCAGCACCGCCTCGGTGACGCCGCCGGTGACGCCGAAGATCACGCCGCCGCCCGAGCCGAAGCCGAAGGGCACGTCGCTGGCCTCGGGGTCCAGCTCGGCAAAGTCGATGCCGGAGTTGTTGATCATCCGAATGAGCTCGGTGGTGGTGATGACAATATCCGTATCCTGCTCGCCCTTGGTGAAGCTGTTGGGCCGCTTGGCCTCCATCTTCTTGGCCGTGCAGGGCATGATGGACACCATGACCGTCCGCTTGCCGCCGGCGTGCTTGGGGTCCCGATACCACTCCTTGACCACCGCCGACATCATGCCCTGGGGCGAGCGGCAGGTGGAGAGATTGTCCTTGAACTCGGGGTACTGATCGGTGACGAACTTGACCCAGGAGGGGCAGCAGGAGGTCAGCAGCGGCAGCTTGATTCCGGCCTGGAGCCGGTTGAGGAACTCCGCCGACTCCTCCATGACCGTCAGGTCGGCGCTGAAGGTGGTGTCATAGGGCATCACCGCACAATTGTGTCTGCGGCCTTCGCCCAATCTTTTGCCCCATCCGTGCAGTTATAAAAAGGGGAGATACATACAGTATTCCCGCCCTTTTATAACTTTCGTATGAGGCAAAATCTTTGGCCGAATGCTCTTGCCAAATTGTGCGGTGCTGCCCTTGATGTACTGGACGACCTTGTCGCCCTTCTGAATCCGGACCAGGGGGCCCAGCTCGCAGATGCCCTGGCAGCCGGTCTTCTTGACGCCCACATGGGTCTCCCCGCCGCCGCAGGGCTTGAACTCCAGGGTCACGCCCGGAGCGTCCTTGGCGATGGCCAGCAAAGTCTCATAAATCTTCTGAGAGCCGGTGGCGATACAGCCGGTGCCGGCACAGACCTTGATGACGTACTTGCCCTTGGCCTCGAAGGAAAAATTCTCATAGAACGTGGCCACGCTGTAGGCCTTGGCCTCCTTGACGCCGATCTGCCGGGCCACGTAGATCAACAGCTCCCCGGGCCGGACTTGGGCAATAAGATGAATTTCCCTTCCGCAATTTTTCCAGTCACCCCATGGACAACCAGGGCAAAACCCGATATAATAAGTTCCATCCAATCCAACAGGAATTCCACTGTAAAGGAGCACCTCTATGGGAAAATATTTTGGCACGGATGGGTTCCGCGGCGAGGCCAACGTGAACCTGACGGCGGAACACGCCTTCTCCATCGGCCGGTTTTTGGGCTGGTATTACACCGAGCGCAAGGTCCGCAGCGGCTGTGAGGACCCCGCCCGCATCGTCATCGGCAAGGACACCCGCCGGTCCAGCTATATGTTTGAATACGCCCTGGTGGCCGGTCTCGTGGCCTCCGGCGCCGACGCCTACCTGCTGCACGTCACCACCACCCCCTCGGTGGCCCATGTGGCCCGGGTGGACAGCTTCGACTGCGGCATTATGATCTCCGCCAGCCACAATCCCTACTATGACAACGGCATCAAGCTCATCAACAGTCAGGGTGAAAAAATGGACGAGGAGACCATCCGCCTGGTGGAGGCCTATCTGGACGGCCAGCTGGAGGTCTTCGGCCAGACCTGGTCCGAGCTGCCCCCGGCCCATCGGGACCGCATCGGCCGCACCGTGGACTATGTGGCCGGCCGGAACCGGTATCTGGGCTACCTGATTTCCCTGGGCGTCTACTCCTTCAAGGGCATGAAGGTCGCCCTGGACTGCGCCAACGGCAGCGCCTGGAGCCTGGCCAAGGCCGTCTTTGACGCTCTGGGGGCCAAGACCTTCGTCATCAACGCCGAGCCCAACGGCCTCAACATCAACCTGGGCTGCGGCTCCACCCACATCGAGGGCCTGCAAAAATATGTGTTGGAAAACGGCATGGACGTGGGCTTCGCCTACGACGGCGACGCCGACCGCTGCATGGCCGTGGATGAGAACGGCAACGTCGTCTCCGGCGACCATATCCTCTACCTCTACGGCAAATACATGAAGGAGCGCGGCAAGCTCATCACCAATACCGTGGTCACCACGGTCATGTCCAACTTCGGCCTCTACAAGGCCTTCGACGAGGCGGGCATCGACTACGTCAAGACCAAGGTCGGCGACAAGTACGTCTATGAGTACATGAGCGAGCACGGCTGCCGGATCGGCGGCGAGCAGTCCGGCCATATCATCTTCTCCAAGTACGCCTCCACCGGCGACGGGATCCTCACCAGTCTGAAGGTCATGGAGGTCATGCTGGCCCGGAAGAAGAAGCTGAGCCAGCTGGTGGAGGATCTGAAGATCTATCCCCAGGTTCTGGTCAACGTCCGGGTCACCGACAAGAAGACGGCCCAGGCCGACCCCGACGTCCAGGCCGCCGTCCAGGCCGTAGCCCAGGAGCTGGGCGACACCGGCCGCATTCTGGTCCGCGAGTCCGGCACCGAGCCGGTGATCCGCGTCATGGTCGAGGCCGAGAGCGAGGAACGCTGCCACGCCCTAGTGGACCGGGTCGCCCAGGTCATCCACCAGAAGGGCCACGCCGTAGGCTGATCGCCCCGCAAGAAAAAGGCTTCCGGCCTGTGCGATCAACCAGGTCCGCAGAGCGGCGGCGCGTCAGCGCCCTTGTGCACACGCCGGAACCTCGCGGGAAGCCTTCGGTGCGGTAACACCTCTCAGGCGCTTCGCGCCAGCTCCCCTCAAGGGGAGCCTTTCCCTCAGGCGACGCACCTTAAAGCCTCTCCTTGAGGAGAGGTGGCAGGCCGCAGGCCTGACGGAGAGGTGTGCCGCCCCACGGGCGGCGGCGCGTCAGCGCCCTCTGCACAGGCCGGGACCCTGCGGCAAACCTTTG
>DSLFC04102__coassemble_974_pt1 | contig 21134 bp, 15 predicted proteins | sample DSLFC04102__metabat2_low_PE_037 | metagenome-assembled genome bin DSLFC04102
ATGGGGCAAAAGATTGGGCGAAGGCCGCAGACACAATTGTGCGGTGCTGCCTTAATTGCCGTCACCCAATTCCCCGATCTGCCCTTCTCCCTGCTGCCCATCCGCCCCTATACGCTGATTTGCAGCGAGGCCCTCTACCAGTCGGCCCTGGGTCCACCGGCCTATGGCTATGTGGAGGTGCTGGGCGACCCGGCGGCCGTCTCCTATCAGACGGATCTGGCCCTCTCGCGGATCTCCACCGGTCTGGCCTTCTCCAACTTCCGCCTCCAGCGGCAGAGCTGGCGGCAGCAGCTGCTGCTCCAGCTGATCCTTGCCCTGGTACTGGGCCTGAGCCGCCTGATGCTGGTGAGCCTTCTGCGCTACGGGCTGGAAACCGCCCAGGCCCAGCGGAAGGCCCAGACCCGGTCCCTGCTGTGGCGGCTGGGCGCGGGGCGGATGAATCCCCGTTCCCGGCGGCTGGCGGGCCGATGTGGGCATCGGCCCCTGCGAGGCGGAATCATCAACCCCCGGTGGGAATCGGAAGCTGTCCACCGGGGGTTGTGCATGTTGCGCTGCCTGCCGGCGGGTTATGGAACGCGCAAGGAGCCCTTTGCCCCTTGCACACATTCGCCGCTGCTCTGTCCCAGACAGCTTCAGCGAGGTCTATCTAACAGTTTGCCCGCGCTCCGTTTGAGGAGCGCGGGCTTGTTGCTGCAGGGGGAATAAGAGGATCAATCACGAATTAATCGTAGACCAGCAGGGCGATCATTTCGTCGTCGATGTTGGAGGCGTCGTACCACTGAGCGCCGGTGTCAACATCGGAGACTTCCTCGCCCATAGCGGCCTTGTAAGCCATGGAGACGGCCTGGTAGCCGATCTGGTAGGGATCCTGGGTCACGGAGCCGTAGAACCAGCCCTCGCGGACAGCGTTCTTCTGGGCGGCGCCGGCGTCGAAGCCGGCCACAATCAGATCCTGATACTTGCCGCCGTCGGCCAGATCCATGCCGTCGGAAACAGCGGCCAGGAAGCCGGTGACAGCGCCCTCATTGGAGCAGAAGATGGCCTTGATGCCGGCGGTGCTCAGCAACGAGTTGGCAGCGGTCTGGACAGCGGTAGCCTCAGTGGTGGCGGAGATGGCGACCTGGATGATGATGGCAGCGCCGTCAACGGGCTTCTCCCACTTGCTGTGGCCCACGATGGAGACCTTGCCGGGCTGATAGGTCTCGGCGATTTCCGCCATCTTGTTCACAAAGCCGGTGGTACGGCCGGTGACGGAAGCGGAGACGGCGTCCTGAGACAGGCAGCCGATGACGACGGGAGCCTCGGGCGTAGCAGCTTCCATGGCGGCAACCAGGTCGGGATGCTCGCCGAACTTCTCGGCGGCGATGGCGGCAGCGGCCTCGTTGTTGGTGGCGGCGGTGGCCTTCACGGCGCCGGAGGTATCATCGGGAACACCGGAGTCGAAGCCGATGACGGGAATGTTCTTCTCAGCGCATTCAGCCAGGATTTCCTTCACGGCGTCGGTGGACAGGGCGGCCAGAGCCATGGCCTTGGGGTTCTTGGCCATCTCGTTCTTGACCATGTTGACCTGCGCGTCGATCTCGGTCTCGGAAGCGGGGCCGTCGAAGTAGATCTCGCAGCCCAGCTCGGCGGCGGCAGCGTCAGCGCCGGCCTTGACGGCCTGCCAGAACTGATGCTGGAAGCCCTTGGCCATGACGGGGATGTAGATGGGCTCGTCGGTGGTCTGGGTATCATCGGGGGTATCGGTCTCGGTGCTGGTATCGGTGTCGGTGCTGGTATCGGTCTCGGTGCTGGTGTCGGTGCTGGTGTCAGTGCTGGTGTCGGTGTTGGTCTTGGTTTCGCTGGCGCAGGCCACCAGAGCGAAAACCATCACCAGGGCAAGAAGCAGAGCGATCAGTTTCTTCATGGTATTTCCTCCTGTTTGTAGTTTGTATTTATTAAGCGGGATAACCGCGCTTAATCAAGGGGGATATCAGGACTTTTTCACGCGATTGGCGGCCTTGGTCCGCTGGATGTCCAGCAGCACCGCGCCAATGACCACCAGGCCGGTGAAGAAGGTCTGCCAGGGGGCCTGGAGGCCGCAGGCGGAGAGGCCGTTCTTCAGGACAGACATGATGAACACGCCGATCAGGGTGCCGGCCATGGAGCCGGAGCCGCCGGACATGGAGGTGCCGCCGATGACGACGCCGGTGATGCCGTTCATTTCCTGGCCGTTGCCGGTGCCGGGGGTGATGGTGGTGTAGGCCGCGGCGTACATCAGGCCGGCAATGCCGACGAAGAAGCCGGAGAGGGTGTAGACGCCGACCTTCCAGGCGTCCACGTTGATGCCGGAGAGGCGGGCGGCCTCCTCATTGGAGCCGATGGCGAAGGTGTAGCGGCCGAACTTGGTCTTGTGCAGGATCAGGGCGGCGATGACAAAGAAGCCGACCAGCCACAGCGCGCCCACGGGGAACCGGTCGATGCCGAAGATGTTGGCGCGGATGAAAACCTGCTTGAACCAGCCGCCCACGGGGTCTGTGGCGATGGGCCAGGTCTGGGACTGGGTCTTGGTGAGAATGGAGCCGATGCCCTGGGACATCATCATGGTGCCGAGGGTGGAGATGAAGGGGGGCAGCTTCAGCCGGGCCACCAGGTTGCCGTTGAGGAAGCCGAAGACAGTGCCCACGCCCACAGTGACAAAGACCGCGGCGATCAGGGGCCACTGGAGCTGCTTGAAGGTGTAAGCGCCCAGCAGAGCCGAGCACATCATCACGGTGCCCAGGGACAGGTCGATGCCGCCGGTGATGATGATAAAGGTCACGCCGAAGGCCATAAAGCCGATATAGTAGCTGGACTCCAGAATATTCTGGACCATGGTCAGGCTGAAGAAGGCGTCCTTGGCGATGATCGAGAAGGCCACGTACAGAATCACCAGGGCAGCCGGGGCCAGGAGCTTCTGCAGGTCCAATTTCTTTTGAATTGCATTATTTTCCATGTTCTTGTTACCCCACTTCCCGCTTGGTCGCAAATGTCATGATCTTTTCCTGGGTTGCCTCGGAGATATCCAGCTCGCCGGTGACGCGGCCCTCGCACATGACCACGACCCGGTCGGACATCCGAAGAAGCTCCGGCAGCTCCGAGGAGATCATAATAATGCTCTTGCCCTCGGCGGCCAGCTGGTTCATCAGCTTGTAGATTTCGCTCTTGGCGCCCACGTCGATGCCGCGGGTGGGCTCGTCAAAGATCAGCACGTCGCAGTCCCGCAGCAGCCACTTGGAGATGACCACCTTCTGCTGGTTGCCGCCGGAGAGGCTGCGGACCAGGGTTTTGATGGAGGGCGTCTTGGTGCGGACCTTCTCGACATACTTTTCGCTCTCGGCCTTGATCTTCCGGTCGTTGACAAAGACCGGGCCGGAGAGGGCGTCCAGGGCGGCCATGACGGTGTTGTCGGCCACCGACAGGCCCAGGCACAGGCCGTAGCGCTTGCGGTCCTCGGAGAGGTAGCCGATGCCGGCGGCCACGGCGTCCTTGGGATGATGGATCTTGACCTCCTCGCCCTTGACCCGGATGACGCCGGCGTCCTTGGGGTCCGCGCCGCAGACCAGGCGCATGGTCTCGGTCCGGCCCGCGCCCATCAGGCCCGCGAAGCCCAGGATCTCGCCCTTGCGGAGCTTAAAGGAGACATTCTTCACGTCGCCGGACACCAGGCCCTGGGCCTCCAGCACCACCGGCGCACCCGGCGTCACGTTGGATTTGCTCTTGGGCTCCTCGTAGATCACGCGGCCCACCATCATCTGCACCACCTGGTCGATGGTCACCGAGGCGGTGTCCACGGTATCGACATACTGGCCGTCCCGCATGACGGTGATCCGGTCGGTGATCTGCTTGAGCTCATCCATCCGGTGGGAGATATAGATGATGCCCACGCCGGTGGCCTTCAGGCGGCGGATAAAGACGAACAAATCCTGGATTTCGCTCTCGGTCAGGGCGGCGGAGGGCTCATCCATAATGAGGATTTTGGTATTATTGTAGGAGAGGGCCTTGGCAATCTCCACCATCTGCTGCTTGGCTACGGTGAGGCGCTTGACCACAGTGGTGGGAGAGATGCTCAGATGCAGCGAATCCAGCAGCTCCTGGGTCATCTTGTTCTGCTTGGCCTGGTTGAGGAAGAGGCCGCTGCTGGGCTCCCGTCCAATGAAGATATTCTCGGCCACGGTGAGCTCCTGCATCAGGTTCAGCTCCTGGTGGACGATGCTGATGCCATGGTCCTGGGCGTCCTTGGGGCTGCGGATTTCGATGGGCTGACCGAAATATTCAATGGTGCCCTCGTCCTTGGTATAGACGCCGGTAAGGATCTTCATCAGGGTGGACTTACCGGCGCCGTTCTCGCCTACCAGTGCCAGCACCTCTCCGGCGCGGACCTCCAGCTGCGCATTGTTCAGCGCGTGCACACCGGGGAAGAATTTCTGGATGCCGTGCATTCTCAGAATCGTTTCGCCCATTGCCTGTATCACCTTCCTGTTCATAATTCGGGTTTGGGGACTTGCAGGGCGCCTTGTGCACCCCTGACAAACGGGTTTGGAGCGGTCTAAGCAGGTTGCACAACGGCCTGGGGATTCTGCGCAAAAAAGTGTAACGTTTCGCGCTAAAATCACCAGAAACGGCAGCATGGCTTCCGCTTACTTTTATACTATACACAATAATCAACAAAATTGCAAGAGAATTTTAAAATTATTTTGTGTTGACAGTACAAGCACAATTAGATATGATAAAGACGTATAGGGCATAAGTTGTTTTATTCCGCGAAACGTTTTGCGAGCCATATATATGAGGATGCAGCCATGGCAACAATCAAAGATGTGGCCCGCCTGGCGGGCGTATCCATTTCCACTGTTTCAAAATATCTCAACGGCGGCAACGTCCGCCCCGAAAACCAGGAGCCCATCCGCCGGGCCATTGCGGCGCTGGACTACCGGGCCAATCCCTACGCCCGCGGGCTCAAGGCCCAGCGCAGCGGCACGGTGGGCGTCCTGCTGCCCACCCTTTCGGCACCCTTCTTCGGCACGATCCTCGGGACCCTGGACCGGGCGCTGCGGGCCAACGGCTATCACATGGTCATCTCCTGCTACGGCTCGCTCCACGGGCTGGAGCGGGACTATCTGCGTTTTCTGATTAATACCGGCGTGGACGGGCTGATCTATTTCCCGGAGAATCTCTCCCGGGAGGAGTTTCAGGAGCTCACCGGGCCCCGGTCCATTCCGGTGGTCCAGGTGGACCGGATCATCCCCGGCGTCGAAACCGACGCTGTCCTCACCGACAACACCGGGGCCGTCCATGAGGCCGTATGCCATCTGATCCGGCAAGGCCACCGGCGCATTGCGCTGATTACCGGCTCCAACGCCATCTTTACGGCCCGGGAGCGGCTGGTGGGCTATCTCCGGGCCCTGTCCGACTACGAAATCCCCTACGACGAAGCGCTGATCCGCACCGGCGAAATGGACGTGGCCACGGGCTATCAGGGGCTCCAGTCTCTGCTGGCGCTGCCCAATCCGCCCACCGCCATTCTCTGCACCAACTACGACATCGCCCTGGGCGCCATTACCGCCGCCCGGGATACCGGCCTCCATCCCCCCGAGGATATCGCCATCTTCGGCTACGACTGCGAGGAGATTTTCTCCATGATGACCCCCTCTCTGCCGGTGGTCATGCAGCCCGAGGAGGAAATCGGCATGCTGGCCGGTCAGTATCTCCTGGAGCGGCTCTCGGGCTTCGACGGTCCGCCCCGCTGCACCCGCCTGAAAAACCGGCTGGTACTGTAATTCGTCTCCAGACGCCCCGGCGTTTGTGATATTGCACTTTCAACTTTGTATTGCAAGCCGCGGTCCGCGGCAGGAACAAGGAGGAAACAACTATGGCAACCAACCGCTACATCGGCGACTACCCTGTCATCGGTATTCGCCCCGTCATCGACGGCCGCCGCGGCCCTCTGAAGGTCCGGGAATCCCTGGAGGATCAGACCATGGCCATGGCCCAGGCCGCCAAGAAGCTCTTTGAGGAAAATCTCTGCTACTCCAACGGCGAGCCCGTCAAGGTCGTCATCTCCGATACCACCATCGGCCGTGTGGCGGAAAGCGCCGCCTGCGCCAACCAGTTCAAAAAGGCCGGCGTGGATATCACCCTGACCGTCACCCCCTGCTGGTGCTACGGCTCCGAGACCATGGACATCGATCCCATGACCATCAAGGGCGTCTGGGGCTTCAACGGCACCGAGCGCCCCGGCGCGGTGTATCTGGCCTCGGTTCTGGCCACCCACGCCCAGAAGGGCCTGCCCGCCTTCGGCATCTACGGCCATGACGTCCAGAACCTGGACGAGGTCACCGACATCCCCGCCGACGTCCGGGAGAAGCTCCTGCGGTTCGGCCGGGCTGCCGTCGCTGTGGCCACCATGCGCGGCAAGAGCTACCTGCAAATCGGCTCCATCTGCATGGGCATCGGCGGCTCCATCATCGATTCCGCCTTTATCGAGAGCTACCTGGGCATGCGCGTCGAGTCCGTGGACGAGGTGGAAATCATCCGCCGCATGGAAGAGGGCATCTACGACGAGGCCGAATATCAGAAGGCTCTGGCCTGGACCAAGGCCCACTGCAAGGAGGGCTGGGACAAGAACCCCGAGTTCGTCCGCTCCTCTCCCGAGAAGAAGGAAGAGCAGTGGGAGTTCACGGTCAAGATGTACCTTATCATCAAGGACCTGCTCAACGGCAACCCCAACCTGCCCGCCGGCTGCGAGGAAGAGATGGTGGGCCACAACGCCATCGCCGGCGGCTTCCAGGGCCAGCGCCAGTGGACCGACTTCTATCCCAACTGCGACTACCCCGAGGCGCTGCTCAACTCCACCTTTGACCACAACGGCGCCCGGGAGCCCTACATCCTGGCCACCGAGAACGACGTGCTCAACGGCCTGGGCATGCTCTTTATGAAGCTCCTGACCAACCGCGCCCAGATGTTCTCCGACGTCCGCACCTACTGGAGCCCCGAGGCCTGCAAGCGCGCCTCCGGCTACGATGTCACCGGCGTGGCCAAGGAGAACGGCGGCTTTATCCACCTGATCAACTCCGGCGCCACCGCCCTGGACGCCTGCGGCGAGTGCCGCGACGAGAACGGCCAGCCCGTGATGAAGCGCTGGTGGGAGGTCACCGACGAGGATATCGAGACCATGACCAAGGCCACCACCTGGCCCGCGGCCGACAACGGCTACTTCCGCGGCGGCGGCTTCTCCAGCTCCTTCACCACCCGTGCCGAGATGCCCGCCACCATGATCCGTCTGAACCTGGTCAAGGGTCTGGGCCCCGTGCTCCAGATCGCCGAGGGCTGGACGGTCCAGCTGCCCGACGAGGTCACCGACGTGCTGATGAAGCGCACCGATCCCACCTGGCCCTGCACCTGGTTCACCCCCCGGTGCGACGGCAAGACCGGCAGCCCCTTCCAGGACGCCTACACCGTCATGAACAACTGGGGCGCCAACCACGGCGCGATCTCCTACGGCCACATCGGCGCGGATCTGATTACCATGTGCTCCATGCTCCGGATTCCCGTGTGCCTGCACAACGTCCCCGAGCAGGACATCTTCCGCCCCGCCGCCTGGAACGCCTTCGGCATGGACAAGGAGGGCCAGGACTACCGCGCCTGCGCCGCCTACGGCCCCATGTATAAGGCCTATTAAGCCGCCCCTTCCCGGGCACCCCCGCCCGGCATACGCAAACACACGGCATCCCGCCTTCGCTGGATGCCGTGTGTTTCTTTTGGGGCGTCAGACGCTGTCTCGCCGCCGGGGCAGGGCGCGGCGGGAGAAGAGCCAGCCGGAGCAGAGGGCCGTAAAGGGGGCCACGGTGACCAGGCCGAAGGAGCCCAGGATGGTGTGCAGCAGCTCGGCGGCCACATATTTATAGTTGAGAATGTGGTCCACCGGCGTCCCCTGGGCCATAAAGACCATCAAAAGGGCGATATAGCCGCCGGAGTAGGCAAAGAGCAGGGTGGTGGTCATGGTGCCCATGGCGGCCCGGCCCACGTGCATGCCGGAGCGCACGGCCTCCCGCCACGGCAAGTCCGGCCGCTTCTCCACCACCTCCCAGACCGCCGAGGCGATGTCCACGCTCAGGTCCATCACCGCGCCGGAGGAGCCCAGGAACACCGAGGCCATAAAGATCCGCGTCAGGTCCAGGTGCTGGTAGCCGCTGTAGAGCAGGCTCTCGGAATAGGCCATGACCGCGCCGTGGATCTGGAGGCGGCCGGTGAATACCAGGGCCAGGACACAGGTGACCAGGATGCCCAGGAAGGACCCGCTGACGGCGGCGGCGCACCGGCGGTCGAAGCCGTAGACCAGGGCGATAATCAGCACCGTCAGGCCCAGGGTCAGCAGCAGGCCCACCAGAATCGGGTCCGCGCCCCGGAGATAGAGGGGCACCAGCACCTTCCAGATGGCCAGCACCGTCAGCACAAAGGAGGCGATGGCCCGGACGCCGCCGGGTCCGGCGAAGACGATCAGCAGCGCCGCGAAGGCCAGTGCCATCACCAGCTCCCAGCCCAGGCGGAAATGGTCGGACATGGTGACGTTGGTGATTTCGCCGCCGCTGTGGCTGACCACCACCAGGGCCTTGTCGCCGGGGGCGAAGAGCTTGTCCTGCTCCAGGGAGCCGTTGAGCATGTTGATGCCGGTGACGGTGCGCCCGGCGAAGACGCCGTCCAGCAGCTCCAGGGTGCAGCGCTGCTCGCCGGACCGGACCAGGCCGTTGTCGAGGATGGCGGAGTCGTCGGTCTCCAGGACCAGGGCCGTGCAGCGCTCGGCCTCCTGATATAATAGAGCGTCTTCAAAGCCCGTGGGCAGGACCAGCAGCAGGGCAATCAGCGCCAGACACACCAGCACCGGCGCCCAGCGCCGCAATGGGGCGGGGGATAAAAATCGCATACGGTTCTCCTAATATATATTGCAAAATCCCGGAGGGACAGCCCTCCGGGTGGTGGATGGGGGATGGTTACTGGATGTCCAGCAGACCGGCCAGCTTTTCGTAAACCTGGGTATTGTCGTAGTAGCCGCCGAAGGTCTCGCTGCCGACGCCCTGGGCCAGAACTGCCACAGGCAGGCCGGTATGGCTGTAGGAGGTGAAGCTGATGCCGGACTTGTTGTTGATGATGTGGGTCAGGGTCACGGACAGGGGCTCGTAGGTACCGTAGAGGACGTATTCCTGCTGGGCGGCGTAGCCGGTCTCGGTGCCGTGGACGCTCTTTTCATAGGCGGTCCGCAGCAGGTCCAGCTCGTAGTCGGTCAGGACCAGCTTGTCGCCCTCCTCGCCCTCGGTCTTCAGGCCGAAGAGCTCAGTCACGTCGGCCATGACATCCTCAAAGGAGGTCTGGTTCTCCTTGTAGGCGGCGACGTAGTCGCTGTCGAACTTGGCGAAGGAGATCTTCTGGTTCTCCAGCAGGTCCAGGTAGGTGTCGTAGTCGGTGCCGGCGAAGCCGATGGTCAGACCGCCGGTCTCGTGGTCGCCGGTGACCAGGATCAGGGTTTCCTCGGGGTGCTCGGCGGCGAAATCGATGGCCACCTGGACGGCGTCGGCCAGAGCCCGGGTGTCGTGGATGGTGGAGGCGGCGTCATTGGCGTGGCAGGCCCAGTCGATCTTGCCGCCCTCGCACATCATAAAGAAGCCGGTGTCGTTGTCCAGGACCTCGATGCCCTTGGCCACATAGTCGGCCAGAGACCACATATCCTCGGTGCGGTCCAGCTCGTAGGCCATGGCGTCGCCGTCGGCCAGATGCTCGTCAATGAGGATCACGGGGCCGTCGGTGACGGCTTCGGCCTCGGCCTGATTTCTGGCCACGGTATAGCCCGCGGCCTCGGCCAGGGCGTAGAGATCCTCCTGGTCGCCCTCGGCGCCGGTGGGCTTCAGCAGGCCGCCGCCGGCGAAGTAGGTGAAGCCGGACTCGATCAGCTCCAGGCCGATCTCATAGTAGTTGTTCCGGCTGGCCTGGTGGGCATAGAAGGCGGCGGGGGTGGCGTGGTTCAGGTTCACCGAGGAGATGATGCCGATTTCCCAGCCCTTCTGCTCGGCCAGCTGCTCGGCGATGGTCTCATAGGCCGTGGAGCCGGTCTCGTCCATATTGATGGTGCCGGAATAGGTCTTGTGGCCGGTGGAGAGAGAGGTGGCCGTGGAGGCAGAGTCGGGGCAGAAGCTGTTGGAGTCGTAGGTCACAGCGGAGCCCGCCACGGGGAAGTTCATAAAGTTCAGATACTCGGGGCCGTCCAGGATCGCGCCCTGGTTGTCGTCCAGGCTGGGCTCGGCCTGCCAGTAGTCCGCGTCGTTCAGCGCGCCCAGGAAGTCGCTGGTGGACTGGATCTGGGGATAGCTCATGCCGTCGCCGATGAACAGGAAGACGTACTTGGGCGCGGCGGGAGCCTCAGGCTCCTCCGGCTCCGCGGTCTCGGCGGGTGCGGGATCGGCCGTCGTCTCCGGCTCGGTGGTGGTAGTGGTCTGCTGCAAGGTCTCGTCCTCCTGGACCGCCGTGTCGGCGCAGCCCGCCAGCAGCGAGAAGGCCAGGACCAGAGCGAGAATCAGCGCAATGGCTTTTTTCATAGCGTTTGTTTCCTCCGTTTTCTTTGGGTCGTTTCTCAATGGGACGGTTTTATTCTACCCATCCGAGGTTAATTCTTCCACCAGCCCCGGGTGAAGAAACCGTAAACGGCCCGAAGGCGCAAAAGACCGGCCGGCGTGCTGAGAAGTCCTTCAGCACGCCGGCCGGCGCGGCCTTATTCCAGCCCGGTGACGGGGTAGCCTGCGTCCTCCACGGCTTTTTTCAGCGCGGCGTCCTCCACCGGCGCGGTCAGGGTGACCACGGCGGTACCGGCCTCGTGGCTGACGGCGGCGGCGCTCACGCCCTCCAGGGCCTCCAGCACGCCCTTGACCCGGGCCTCGCAGTGGGGGCACATCATGCCTTCAATATGCAGCGTTTTTTCCATGGTTGGTTCCTCCTTATGATGATGGTTTTTTCTCTTATGATCGCGGCGGGGGTCCCGCAGCTTGCAGAAGTTCAGCCGCAGGGCGTTGGACACCACGCAGAAGCTGCTCAGACTCATGGCCGCCGCGCCCAGCATGGGATTCAGCGTCAGACCCAGGGCGACAAACGCGCCCGCCGCCACGGGAATGCCGATGGTATTATAAAAGAACGCCCAGAACAGGTTCTCGTGGATATTCCGCAGGGTGGCCCGGCTCAGGCGGATGGCCGCCGGGACGTCGGACAGGCGGCTGTGCATCAGCACCACGTCGGCGGCGTCGATGGCCACGTCGGCCCCCGCGCCGATGGCGATGCCGATGTCCGCCCGGGTCAGGGCCGGGGCGTCGTTGATGCCGTCGCCCACCATGGCCACCTTGCCCTGGGCCCGCAGGCGGCGGATCACCGCCTCCTTGCCGTCGGGCAGGACCCCGGCGATGACCTCGTCCACCCCGGCCTCCCGGCCGATGGCCTCGGCGGTGCGCCGGTTGTCGCCGGTGAGCATGACCACCCGGATTCCCATGTTCCGAAGCTCCCGAATGGCCTGGGGGCTGTCCTCCTTGAGGACGTCGGCCACGGCGATGACGCCCTGGAGGACGCCGTCCCGGGCGAAGAACAGGGGCGTCTTGCCCTGGGCGGCCAGGGCCTCGGCCTGCTTGTTCCAGGTCTCGGACACCGCGGCCTGGGCGGAGATAAACTGGAGATTGCCGCCTGCCAAGGCCGCGCCGTTCCACCGGGCCGTCAGGCCGTTGCCCGGCAGGGCCCGGAACTCCGTGACGGTCTGGGCCGCGATGCCCGCCGCCTGACCCCGCTCGAGGATGGCCCGGGCCAGGGGGTGCTCGCTCTTCTGCTCCAGGGCATAGGCCAGGGTCAGCAGCTCCTGCTCCGTCACGCCCCCGGCGGGCAGCAGGTCGGTGACCCGGGGCTCGCCCCGGGTGATGGTGCCGGTCTTGTCCAGGGCCACAATGTCCACCTTGCCGGTCTCCTCCAGAGAGACGGCGGTTTTAAATAATATGCCGTGCTTCGCGCCCAGTCCGTTGCCCACCATGATGGCCACCGGCGTGGCCAGACCCAGGGCGCAGGGGCAGCTGATGACCAGCACCGAGATGCCCCGGGCCAGGGCGTAGCCCACCTCCCGGCCCAGCAGCAGCCAGACCACAAAGGTCGCCAGGGCAATGGCGATGACCGCCGGAACGAAGATGCCCGAGACCTTGTCGGCCACCTTGGCAATGGGGGCCTTGGTGGCGGCGGCGTCGCTGACCATGCGGATGATCTGGGCCAGGGTGGTATCCTGTCCCACCCGGGTGGCCCGGCAGGTCAGGAATCCCGACTGGTTGAGGGTCGCCGCCGAGACCGCGCTGCCCGGGGCCTTGTCCACGGGAATGCTCTCGCCGGTGAGGGCGGCCTCGTTGACGGCGCTCTCGCCCTCCAGGACCACGCCGTCCACCGGGATATGCTCGCCGGGCCGGACTACAAAGGTATCCCCGGCCAGCACCTGACCGATGGGCACCTCGGTCTCCACCCCGGCCCGGAGCACCGTGGCCTTCTGCGGCGCCAGCTGCATCAGACTCTTGAGGGCGTCGGTGGTCCGGCCCTTGGCCCGGGCCTCCAGCATCTTGCCCACGGTAATCAGCGTGAGAATCATGGCCGCCGCCTCGAAATAGAGGTCATGGAGATAGGCCATGGCGTCGGCCCCGGGGCCGGTCATGGCGAAGAGGCCGTAGGTACTATAGACAAAGGCCGCCGTGGAGCCCAGGGCCACCAGGGTATCCATATTGGGGGCCCGGTGCCACAGGGCCCGGTAGCCCGAGATAAAAAACTTCTGATTGATGACCATGACGATGGCCGCCAGCAGCAGCTGCAACAGCCCCAGGGCCACGGGGTTGCCCTCGAAAAAGGCCGGAACGGGCCAGCCGCCCATCATATGGCCCATGGAGAAGTACATCAGCACCGCCAGAAAGCCCACCGACCACAGGAGCCGCCGCTTCAACACCGGCGTCTCCCGGTCCTCCAGGACCGAGGCGTCGGCGGCAGCCGTCTCCTTGGCCGCGCCCTTTTCGGCCGCGCCGTAGCCCGCCTCCTCCACGGCCTTGACGATGGCCTCGGGCGAGGCCGTGCCCTCCACGCCCATGGAGTTGGTCAACAGGCTCACCGAACAGGCCGTGACCCCCGGCACCTGACTGACGGCCTTCTCCACCCGGGCGCTGCAGGCCGCGCAGCTCATGCCCGTGACGTCATATTGCTTCATGGCGCTCCCTCCCACGGCGGCAAGCCGCCGGTATTGGCTATATACCCTATCGGGGTATCTTCATCATATACCCCCGCCCCGTATTTGTCAAGGGGCTATTTCATCAGCTTCTGGAGGGTAGCCAAGAGCTCGTCGATGACGGCGTCATTTCCGGCGCGGATGTCGTCGGCCACACAGGTTCGGATATGGCTGGCCAGCAGCTCCTTGCTGAAGGCATTCATGGCGGCGGTGACGGCCGCAGACTGCACCAAAATATCGGGACAATAGCAATCCCGCTCCACCATGCCGCGAATGCCCCGGATCTGGCCCTCGATTCGGTTGAGGCGGTGGATCAGGCTTTTGACCTCCTGCTCGGACCGGACCTTCTTCTCGTGGCAGGCACACGTTTGCTGCTCCATGGAAGCACCTCCTTTTTCCTCATCATATACCCCGGTATGGTATTTGTCAATCGACTCTTGCGTCAAACGTTAAATCCGTGGTAAAATAAGATATAGGGCAGCACCGCACAATTTGGCAAGAGCATTCGGCCAAAGATTTTGCCTCATACGAAAGTTATAAAAGGGCGGGAATACTGTATCAGACTGTCGAAAAACCTCGCTGAAGATGTCTGTGACAGAGCAGCTGGGGAAGTGTGAAGGGGGCAAAAAGCCCCCTTCCCGTTCAATCAACACGTATTTTTAAACTTATTACAAAGTTTAAAAATACGCACAGCGTGGCGAAAAGACTTTTTCGACACGCTGTCGGGCGGATATACAATCCGCCCGGACCGCACCCCGCAACCACCAGGGCCCCCGGTCATCGCGGCCCGGCCATGGCGGCATGTGGGCATGCCGCCCTACGAGGCTCGGCGGGGGTGCGGCGGGAATCGCAGCCCTGCTCGGGCGGATATTTAATCCGCCCCTACAGACGCACCTGCCGCCCCTTCTCACTGTAGGGGCGCATTTTATATGCGCCCGCAGACTGTCGAAAAACCTCGCTGAAGATGTCTGTGACAGAGCAGCGGGGGAAGTGTGAAGGGGGCAAAAAGCCCCCTTCGCGTTCAATCGACACGTATTTTTAAACTTTTTAGAAAGTTTAAAAATACGCACAGCGTGGCGAAAAGACTTTTTCGACACGCTGATGTATTTCCCCCTTTTATAACTGCACGGATGGGGCAAAAGATTGGGCGAAGGCCGCAGACACAATTGTGCGGTGATGCCCTATATCTCCATTCTCAACATCCGCTTTGACGACCGTATCCGTCTGGAAAACCGCATTCCCCCGCCGCTGTATGACGCCATGGTGCTCAAGCTCTCGCTCCAGCCGCTGGCGGAAAACGCCTGGCAGCACGGGCTGGTGTTCCAGGAGGACCGCCAGGGCGCCATCACCCTGGACGCCCGGGTGGAGGGGCAGGTGCTGCTGCTCTATGTGGAAAACGACGGCGCGCCCATCCCGCCGGACCGGTGCGACCAGCTCAACGCCCGCTTCGCCCGGGTCCACTACGGCGCCGCCAACTACGATTCCGGCCACGGCATCGCGCTGGAAAATATCAACAACCGCCTGAAGCTCACCTTCGGCGCGGACTACGGCCTGCGGCTGGAAAACCGCGCCGAGGGCGGCTGCCGGGTCATTCTCCGCCTGCCGCTGCGCATGGCGGGCCCCGCCGCCGGGGAAAATTAGGGATAGCGCTTTCCCATTGCCTCTGATATAATAGATGAGAATCGAGACTGTCGAAAAACCACGGGAAACGCTTCCGCAGCAGAGAAGTGGGAACCATTCGGAGGGACGTATATGGGCTTTGACCTGCTGCTGGGCAACGGGGCGCTGAAATCGCGGCTGGGCGCGGCGCTGGCCCAGGAAAAAACGGGCCACTGCTATCTGCTGGCCGGTCCCGCCGGCTCCGGCAAGACCACCCTGGCCCGGCTGCTGGCCGCGGCGCTCCAGTGCGAGGGCCGCGGGAAGCCCTGCGGCATCTGCGGCTCCTGCCGCAAGGCCATGGCCGGGATTCATCCCGACATCATCACCGTCGATACCCCCGACCGCAAAACCGTGCCGGTGGAGCGGATTCGGGCCCTGCAGGCCGACGCCTATATCCGTCCCAACGAGGGACGGCGGAAGGTCTACCTCTTTCCCCGGGCCCAGGCCCTGACCGAGAGCGCCCAGAACGCCCTGTTGAAGCTCATCGAGGAGCCGCCGCCCTACGGCGTGTTCCTGCTGCTCAGCGACAATCCCGAACGGCTCCTGCCCACGGTGCGCAGCCGCTGCCAGCTGCTGCGGCTGGAGCCCCTGTCCCAGGCCGAGGCCCTGCCCTGGCTGGCGGAGCGGTTCCCCCAGCGGGACCGGGAGGCCCTGCTGGCGGCCTACCGCCGCGGCGGCGGCTACCTGGGCGCGGCGGCCGCGGTGCTGGAGGGCGAGCTGCTGGCCCCTGAGACCGAGACGCTGCTTCAATGCCTGACCCGGCGGGACATGCTGGGCCTGACCGCCCTGGGCGCTTCCCTGGAGCGGAAAACCCGGGAGGAGCTGCTGGCGCTGCTGCAGGCGTGGAAGGCCCTGCTGGCCCGGGCGCTGATGGCCCGCTCCGGCCTGCCGGAATCCCGGGAAGCCGCCGGTCTGGGCCGCGCCTTGGCCGCTCCGGCCCTGATGCGCTGCCTCCAAGGCGTCGATACCTGCCTGGAGGCCGCCGACTCCAACGTCGGCCTCGGCCATCTGTGCGGCTACCTCACCGCAGAAATGCAGGACGCGCTGGCGCTGTAGCGCCGCCGTCCCCTGAGAATCAATGTCACTGTCTATGACAGAGTAAGGAGTTATCCATGCAAGACCTGGAACCCATGTTTCCCGCCGCTGCGCCGTCGGAAATCCCCACCGATCTGCTGCCGGAGTCTGCCGCCCCGGCGGCGGAGCCGGAGACCGAATCCCCCGAACGGACGCCGGAGGCCCCCGATTGCCCCCCGGAGCCCGAAGCGCCGGACACGGTGATCGTGGCGGATATCCACTTCCGCAACAACAGTAAGGTATATTTCTTCGATCCCGCCGACCTGACCCTGAAGGCCGGGGATCACGTCATCATCGACACCGCCCGGGGCCATGAATACGGAATCTGCGCCGCGGGCAACCACCCCGTGCCGCGCAAGGACATCGTGCCGCCGCTGCGGCGGGTGCTGCGCCTGGCCACCGAGAAGGACGAGCGCATCAACGCCGAAAACGAGCAGAAGGAAAAGCGGGCCTTTGAGGTCTGCCAGCAGAAGATCCAGGCCCACGGCCTGGACATGCAGCTGGTGTCGGCGGAGTGCGCCTTCGACGGCAGCAAGATTCTGTTCTTCTTCACCGCCGACGGGCGGGTGGACTTCCGGGAGCTGGTCAAGAATCTGGCCTCGGTGTTCCGCACCCGCATCGAGCTCCGGCAGATCGGCGTCCGGGACAAGGCCAAGATGGTCGGCGGCCTGGGCATGTGCGGCCGTCCCTTCTGCTGCCGGGAGTTTTTGGACGACTTCCAGCCGGTGTCCATCAAGATGGCCAAAACCCAAAATCTCAGCCTCAATCCCACGAAGATCTCCGGCGCCTGCGGGCGGCTGATGTGCTGCCTGAAATACGAGCAGGACGCCTACGAGGACCTGCTGAAGACCAGCCCCAAGAACGAGTCCTTTGTGGACACCGTGGACGGCCGGGGCACGGTGGTGGACGTCAATCTGCTGCGCCAGTGCGTCCGGGTCCGGATGGAGGATGAGCCGGACACCATCAACACCTATCGCAACAGCGAAATCGTGGTTCTGCGCAGCGGCAAGGCCAAGAAGACCGATCCGCCGGTTCCCCGGGATCTGGCCCCCCTGTCCTCTCTGCCCAAGCCGGAGCAGAAGCGCGAGCCCATGGCCGAGAGCCTGCCCGACGTGATGTACCGGGGCGAGGCCATTGCCGCCAGCGGCCCGGCGGAAAAGGCGGAGAAGGCAGAAAAGCCCGACGAGGCCGGCCGTCCCAGCCGCCGTCGCCGCCGCCGTCCCAGCGGCGAAAAGTCCGAGGCCGGCCAGCCGCCCAAGCAGGACAAGGCCGCCGAGAAGCCCCAGCAGCCCAAGGCCGAAAAGCCCCGGCAGGAGCGGCCGGAAAAGCCCCGGCAGGACCACCAGGGCGAAAAGCCCCAGCGGGAAAAGCGGCCCGAGGGAGAAAACGCTCCGTCCGAATCCCACCGGCCCCGCCGCCGTCGCCGCCCCAGAGGCAAGAGCGGCGAATCCAACCCTCCGCGTGAATAAAACAGTCCAGCCCGGCGGAGTTTCTCTTCGCCGGGTGATGGTTTGCTGCACGGGATGTATGTCCGCCGTCAGCCGAAGAAGTGAGATCCTTTGACTATGAAACAAACGCTGCAAACCCTGCTCCGCCGCTATCGGGAGCAGTGGTCCTATCTGATCGTAGGCGGCTGCACCACCCTGGTCAACTACGCCGTCTTTTTCCTGCTGGACCGCACGGGCCTGTACTACCAGCTGAGCAATGTGCTGGCCTGGGTGTGCGCGGTGATCTTCGCCTACTTTGCCAATGGCCGCTGGGTTTACCGGTCCGTGGCCCGGCGGGGCTGGCGGGAGGCCGGCAGCTTTGCCCTCTCCCGGCTCTTCTCCCTGGGGCTGGAGAGCCTGCTGCTCCATCTGCTGGTGGATCTGGCCCGGGTGCACCAGCTGGCCGCCAAGCTCCTGGTCGCCGTGGTCGTGGTGGTGGTCAACTACATCACCGGGCGCATCGTCTATTTGAGAAAGGGGGCCTGACCATGGTGTCCGTCGTCATTCCCAGCTATAACGAGGCGGGATTGGTGCTGCCCGCGGCGCAGACCATCGGGACGATTTTGGCCGAGGCGCACATCGAATATGAATTGATCTTCGTGGATGACGGCTCCCGGGACGGCACCTGGGACGAGATCCGGGCCGCCCACCGGGAAAACGCCGCCGTCCGGGGTCTGCGCTTCTCCCGGAACTTCGGCAAGGAGGCCGCCATCTTCGCCGGGCTCCGGTATGCCCGGGGCGCCTGCTGCGCCGTGATCGACTGTGATCTCCAGCACCCGCCGGAGAAGCTGCCGGAGATGGTCCGGCTCTGGGAGCAGGGCTACGCCGTGGTCAACGGCGTCAAGGCGGACCGGGGCACGGAATCGGCGGCCTACGGTCTGGCGGCCCGGTGCTTCAACGCGCTGATGAGCCGCGCCGCCCGCATCGACATGCGCCGGTCCTCGGATTTCAAGCTGCTGGACCGGCAGGTGGTGGACGCGCTGCTGGACCTGCCGGAGCGGAAGACCTTTTTCCGGGCCCTGGTGGGCTGGGTGGGCTATCGGTCCATCGACGTCCCCTTCGAGGTCCGGGACCGGTCCGTGGGCCAGTCCCATTTCTCCACTCTCTCCCTGATCCGCTACGCCCTCTCCAATCTCACCGCCTACTCCTGCGCGCCCATGCAGATCATCACGGCCCTGGGCGGTCTCTTTCTGGTGCTGGCGGTGGTGCTGGGCATCCAGACCCTGGTGCGCTGGGCCAGCGGCACGGCGGCGGACGGCTTCACCACGGTGATTCTGCTGCTGCTGCTCATCGGCAGTATTTTAATGATCGGCCTGGGCATCATCGGCTACTACATCGCCCAGATCTTCCTGGAAATCAAGGCCCGGCCCCGGTACCTGGTGGCCGAGACCTGCGGCGCGGGAGGGGAACGCCATGGACTATAAGCTCCCCGCGCCGGACCAGGCGCTGGGCCGTCTCTGGGCCAAGACGCCGGGCTATATCCGGCTGACCTGTGCCGCCGCCCTGGTCCTGGGCTTGGCCGCCCACCTCTTTATGTTCACCAACAAGCTGCCCAATCACGACGATGTGGGCCATCTCTTCTCCGCCACCTACGGCACGGCCTCGGGCCGGTGGCTGCTGCCGCTGATTCTGCGGCTGGACGGCAACTACAGCATGCCCTGGCTCATCGGCCTGCTGGCGCTGCTGTGTCTGGCCGGCGCCGCGGCCCTGACGGTGACGCTGCTGGGCGTCCGCCGCCCCGTGGCCTGCGTGCTGACCGCGGGCCTGCTGACGGCCTTCCCGGCCACGGCGGCCACCTTCTCCTATATGTTCACCGCCGACGCCTACTTCTTCGGCCTCTTTCTGGCGGCCCTGGGGGCCTACTGGACCGTCCGCTTCCCCCGGGCCGGGATTCCGGCCGGAGCCGCGGCCATCACCTGCTCCCTGGGCATCTATCAGAGCTACTTCCCCGTGGCCGCGGCGCTGCTGGTGGGCTCGCTGCTGCTGGAGACCCTGGCAGGCCGCCGGACCTGCCGGAGCCTGATCCTCGAGGGTCTGCGGCGGGTGCTGGTCCTGGGACTGGCCATGGGCGTCTACCTGGTCCTGGTCCGGCTCACCACCCGGGAGGTGGGGCTGGTGGACTATATGGGCCTCAGCGCCATGGGCCAGCTGGCCCTTCGGGACATCCCCGGGCTGGTGCTGCGGTGCTATACGGCCTATATCGACGTTCTTTTGCGCAACACCGACGGCTATACCTTCTCCTTCGTCAAATATCTCCTGCTGCTGGCCGGAGCCGTGACGGCCTTTCTGCTGATCCGGCTGCTGGTCCGGCAGCGGCTGGGCGTTTCCCGCACTCTGCTGGCCCTGGGGCTGACCCTGCTCTATCCGCTGGCGGCCAATCTCATCTATCTGATGTCCGGCGGGGCCGAGGTCCACAGCCTGATGTTCTACGGCTCGGTGTACCTGCTGCTGCTGCCCCTGGCCCTGCTGGAGGCAGCCGGTCCCCGGGAGACCAGCTGGACCGCCGCCGCGGGCTGGGTTCTGGCCGCCTCTCTGGCCGTGACCACCTATTCCTATATCGTGGCCGACAACCGGGCCTATCTGAAGCTGGACGTGGCCCTGGAGCAGTGCGCCGCCTATTCCAACCGCCTTCTGGGCGCGGTGGAGCAGTGCGAGGGCTACGAATCGGGGATGCCCATTGTGCTCCTGGGCTCCGGAGCCTATACCGACGACCTGAACCCCACCCCGGCCCTCAGCGATATCTCCCTCACCGGCGTGCTGAGTCTGGCCGATTTCCGCACCAGCTACACCTACGACTATTTCCTCCGCTACTACCTGGGCTACGCCGGACCGGTCTGCCTGGACGGCTCCGAGGCCGCCGCCTCCCTGGACCCGGCCCAGACCGAGGCCCTGACCGTCTACCCCCGGCAGGGCAGCATCGCCATTCTCGACGGCATGGCCGTGGTCAAGCTCAGCGAACCGTAAGGGCGTTCCATGGCCCGTTTCGCCGCACCCATCCCAATTGGGTCCTGGTCGAGGCGGAAAGCGCCGACGGCGACTATGTCCGTATCACGCTCTAATCCGACGCAGCACGCCGGCTGCTCAAAGGAATTCATACCCTGCTGAAGACATAAAACCGTGGAAGAGCCGATACTCTTCCACGGTTTTAACATGTCAAAACGTCATATTCATGCACTGTGCGTTCGATACGGTCCGTAGGGCGGGGTGCCCACACCCCGCCAAACCAGGCCGCCGGAACCACTGGGCTCACAGTTCGCGCAGCCTTGCCATGGCGGCATGTGGGCATGCCGCCCTACGCCCACAGCGTTCGGCGGACTGCCTTGCACGCGGCGGCGGATGGGCGGATATATAATCCGCCCCTACGGGGTGCGCTCGGCGATGGTGCATGCAACACGGCGGTGCGGCACGGGCGGCCATGAAGGCCGCCCCTACACCCCCCCCTTCGGTCCTCTCGTAGGGGCGGCCTTCATGGCCGCCCGAAACCGGGTCCCGATTTCCGCCGGGGTTCGATGGTTCCTCCGCCGTAGGGGCGCATTATATATGCGCCCTTGCCGCACCGCCGGGATCACCGGGCCTGCGGCGAAAATCGCGGGCATTCCCGGGCGGATATATAATCCGCCCCTCAGCGC
>DSLFC04102__coassemble_1007_pt1 | contig 20435 bp, 16 predicted proteins | sample DSLFC04102__metabat2_low_PE_037 | metagenome-assembled genome bin DSLFC04102
GCACACCTCTCCGTCACGGCTTCGCCGTGCCACCTCCCCTCAAGGGGAGGCTTTGAGGCCCGGCGCGTTCCGGGCACACATTGCTTCCCACAGCTTTGCCCCTACACTGTTTGAAAGGAGCCTCTATATGGCCAAATTCAAGGAGACCGCCATGCATTACGTGTTTATGCTGACGGCCTGCGTCTCCATTGCCGCCGTAGCGGTGATCTGCGTCTACCTGCTGGCCAACGGCATTCCCACCATCGCTGAAATCGGCCTGGGCAACTTCTTCGGCACGGTCTGGAAGCCCAGCCAGGATCTATACGGCATTTTCCCCTTTATCGTCGGGTCCATCTACGTCACGGCCGGAGCCATCGTGGTAGGCGTGCCCGTGGGCATTCTCTGCGCCGTGTTTCTGGCCAAGTTCTGCCCCAAGCGGCTCTATCAGGTCTTAAATCCCGCCGTGCGGCTGATGGCGGGCATTCCCTCCATCGTCTACGGCTTCTTCGGCCTGATGGTGATTGTCCCGGCGGTGCAGCAGTTGACCGCCACCTCCGGCAAGGGCCTGCTGACGGCCTCGGTGCTGCTGGGCATTATGATCCTGCCCACCATCATCGGCACCGCCGAGCCTGCCCTGCGGGCCGTGCCCGAGAGCTACTACGAGGGCGCGCTGGCCCTGGGCGCGACCCATGAGCGCAGCACCTTTACCGCCGTACTCCCCGCGGCCAAGTCCGGCGTCATGTCCGGCGTGATCCTGGGTGTGGGCCGGGCCATCGGCGAGACCATGGCCGTCATTATGATCGCGGGCAACCAGACCCGGATGCCCGGCGGCCTGCTGGACGGCCTGCGGACCATGACCAGCAACATTGTCCTGGAGATGGGCTACTCCACCGGCCTCCACCGCCAGGCGCTGATTGCCACCGGCGTGGTGCTGTTCGTCTTCATTCTGATTATCAACACCTGCTTTTCCCTGATGAAACGGAGGAGTGACCCATGAGAAGCAGCAATCCGGCCCAGCCTATGCCGCAGAGCCGGGCCAACCGTACCGCCGGGGAAATCATGGCCCGGGCCAAAGGACAGCGGTATTACTCCCGGCTGCTGAAGCTCCTGGTCTGGCTGGCCGCAGCTCTGACTGCCGGCGTGATTTTGCTGATGGTGGGCTATATCCTCCTCACCGGCATTCCCAACCTGACCCTGGACCTCTTCGCCTGGAAGTTCACCACCGACAACCAGTCCATGATGCCCGCCCTGGTCAATACCGTGGTCATGACGGTTTTGACCCTGATCCTCGCGGTGCCCATCGGCGTAGGCGCGGCCATCTACATGGTGGAGTACGCCAAGCGCGGCAATAAGCTGGTCAAGCTGGTGCGGCTCACCGCCGAGACCCTTTCGGGCATTCCCTCCATCGTCTACGGCCTCTTCGGCATGATGCTCTTCAACATCGCCTTCGGCTGGAGCTACTCCATGCTGGCGGGCATCTGCACCCTGGCCATTATGATCCTGCCGCTGATCCTCCGTACCACCGAGGAGGCGCTGATCTCGGTGCCGGACAGCTACCGCGAGGGCTCCTTCGGCCTGGGCGCGGGCAAGCTCCGGACCGTGTTCCAGGTAATCCTGCCTCCGGCCATGCCCGGCATTCTCTCGGGCGTGATTTTGGCCATCGGTCGCATCGTCGGCGAGAGCGCCGCCCTGATTTTCACTTCCGGCTCCGGCAAGGAAAACCTGATGTTCGGCAAGACCGGCAGCTTCTTCGCCGACCTCTTCGCCCCCCTGTTCCAGTCCACCCGGACCCTGTCGGTCCACATGTACAACCTGATGAGCGAGGGCCTGCATATGAAGGAGGCCCAGGCCACCGCCGTGGTGCTGCTGGTGCTGGTCGTCGCCATCAACGCCGGCTCCGCCCGCCTGGCCAAAAAGCTCACCGCCAACGGCCGGAGCTGAGTCCGCGGCGGCTGGGCAAGGGCGCATATGCAATGCGCCCCTACGAACACGCCTGGGGGTTCCCTGTAGGGGCGGATTATATATCCGCCCGAAACCGGGCCGATGCCCACATCGGCCCGCGCCGCGAAGCGGCCTGACATCCGAAGACGCATTTCACTCTCCGTGCTTCAAAGGAGTATTCGATGAACAAGATAACCGTTACCGATTTGAACCTTTATTACGGCCAGTTCCACGCCCTCAAGGGCATCAATCTGGCCTTTCCGGCCCGGGAGATCACGGCCCTGATCGGGCCCTCGGGCTGCGGCAAATCCACGCTGCTGAAGAGCCTGAACCGGATGAACGATCTGGTGGAGGGCTGCCGGATCACCGGCTCGGTGAAGCTGGACGACCAGGAGATCTACGGCGGTATGGACGTCAACACCCTCCGCAAGCGGGTAGGCATGGTGTTCCAGAAGCCCAACCCCTTCCCCATGAGCATCTACGACAACATCGCCTATGGCCCCCGGACCCACGGCGTCCGCTCCCGGGTGATGCTGGACGAGATTGTGGAAAAGAGCCTGACCCAGGCCGCCATCTGGGACGAGGTCAAGGACCGGCTGAAAAAGAGCGCCCTGGGCCTCTCCGGCGGCCAGCAGCAGCGGCTGTGCATCGCCCGGGCCCTGGCCGTGGAGCCCGAGGTCCTGCTGATGGACGAGAGCACCTCGGCCCTGGACCCCATCTCCACCGGCAAGATTGAGGAGCTGGCCCTGGAGCTCAAAAAGCAGTATACCATTATCACCGTCACCCACAATATGCAGCAGGCGGCCCGGATTTCGGACAACACCGCCTTCTTCCTCCTGGGCGACATGGTGGAGTTCGGCAAGACGGAGCAGATTTTCTCCTTCCCCCAGGACAAGCGGACGGAGGACTACATCACCGGGAGGTTTGGATAATGCGGACGCGATTCGATCAGGAGCTGGGCAAGCTCAACGTGGAGCTCATTACTATGGGCGCTCTCTGCGAGGAGGCCATCGGCCTGGTGGCCGGGGCGCTGACCAAGGGGCGGACGGTCCAGGCCGCCGATATCAACGCCCTGGAGGTCCGCATCGACCACAAGGAGCGGGACATCGAGAGCCTGTGCATGAAGCTCCTCCTGCAGCAGCAGCCCGTGGCCGGCGATCTGCGGGTCATCTCCTCGGCGCTGAAGATGATTTCCGACATGGAGCGCATCGGCGACCAGGCCGCCGACATCGCCGAGACGCTCCAGTATATCACCGACACCGAGGCCGAGAGCAAGAGCCATATCGCGGAAATGGCCGCCGCGGCGGGCCGGATGGTTACCGACGCCGTCAGCGCCTTTGTCAGCAAGGACCTTCACCAGGCCAAGGCCGTCATGGCCTACGACGACAAGGTGGACGCCCTCTTCACCCAGGTCAAGGAGGAGCTGACGGCCATGATTTCGGAAAATCCGAAAAACGGAGAAATTTGTCTTGACCTTTTGATGATTGCCAAGTATTTTGAACGTATCGGAGACCACGCCGTCAACATCGCCGAGTGGGTGATGTTCTCGATCACCGGCCGCCACTGCGAGGCGGAGACGGCGGGCCGCTAATTCCCGGCGCATCGCCGCGCAGGAAGGAGCACATCGTTGATCTACGTATTGGAGGATGACGACAACATCCGCAAGCTGGTGTTATATACACTCCGCACCAGCGGCTTCGAGGCCGAGGGCTTCGACCGGCCCGGCGCCTTTTACGAGGCCATGGCCAAGGCGCTGCCCCGGCTGCTGCTGCTGGATATCATGCTGCCCGAGGAGGACGGCCTCAGCGTCCTGGGCAAGCTCCGCCGGGCCCCGGAAACCAGGACGCTGCCGGTAATTCTGCTGACGGCCAAGGGCAGCGAGTACGACAAGGTCATCGGCCTGGACTCCGGCGCCGACGACTATCTGCCCAAGCCCTTCGGCATGATGGAGCTGGTCTCCCGGATCAAGGCGGTGCTCCGCCGCACCGAGGAGCCCGCCCAGGAGGAGTATCGGGTGGGATCTCTCTACGTCTGCCCGGCGCGGCATATCGTCCGGGCCGGAGACCAGGAGGTCCATCTGGCTCTGAAGGAGTTCGAGCTCTTGTGCATGCTGCTCCGGTCCGCCGGGGTGGTGCTGACCCGGGACGTGCTGCTGGGGCAGATCTGGGGCTACAGCTTCGACGGCGAGAGCCGCACCGTGGACGTCCATATCCGCAACCTCCGCAAAAAGCTGGGCGAGGCGGGCAACTGCATCGAGACGGTCAAGGGCGTGGGCTACAAGATCGGAGGCATTTGAGATGACGAAACGCATTTTCCAGGCCGTGTGCCTGGTGGCGGCCATGGTGCTGGTGCTGAGCACCGGTGTGCTGCTGGCCCTGTTCTATGACAACTACGTCGGCCGGGCCGAGCAGTCTCTCCGGACCGAGGCGGCCTTCGTGGCCCAGGGCCTCAACACCGGCGGCGAGGACTACCTGCTGGGCATGACGGACCGCAGCCGCCGGATTACCCTGGTGGATCAGGACGGCACGGTCCGCTATGACAACACCGCCGACGCCGGGCAGATGGAAAACCATCTGGAGCGGGAGGAGATTCAGGAGGCCCTGTCCACGGGCTCCGGCCAGTCCCGCCGGGTCAGCGAGACCCTCTCCCAGGAGACCTTTTACTACGCGATTTTGCTGGAGAACGGCATGGTGCTGCGGCTGGCAGCCACCCAGAGCTCCGTGTGGGCCCTGTTGCTGACGGTGCTCCAGCCTGCGGCGATGGTGGTGATCGCGGCGCTGGTCCTCGGCGCGATTCTGGCCCATCGGGCCGCCAAAGCCATCGTGGCGCCCATCAACAGCCTGGACCTGGACCAGCCCGAGGACGCCAAAGCCTATGAGGAGCTCTCGCCGCTGCTGAGCCGGATTGCCCGGCAGAAGCGGACCATCGACGCCCAGCTCCACCGGGCCCGGCGGCAGCAGGAGCAGTTCCGGCTGATTACCGAGAACATGTCCGAGGGCCTGCTGGTGGTGGACAGCCAGACCAACCTGCTGAGCTGCAACAGCGCGGCGCTGCGGCTGCTGGGGGCGGAGAAGCAGCCCGAGAACCCCAGCGTGCTGGCGCTGAACCATGCCGAGGCCTTCCGCACCGTGATCCGCGACGCCCTGGCGGGCCGCCACGGCGAGGGGCGGCTGGAGGTGGGCGGCCGGAGTCTCCAGCTGCTGGCCAACCCCGCCGGACAGGAGGGCGAGGCCGCCGGCGCGGTGATCCTGGTCATGGATACCACCGAGCGGGAACAGCGCGAAGCCCTGCGCCGGGAATTCTCCGCCAACGTGTCCCATGAGCTCAAGACGCCCCTGACCTCTATCTCCGGCTTTGCCGAGCTGATGAAGTCCGGCGTCGTGGCCCAGAAGGATGTCATGGACTTCTCCCAGAGCATCTACGACGAGGCCCAGCGGCTGATCCATATGGTCGAGGATATCATCCGGCTCTCGGAGCTGGACGAGACCGAGCTCCACCGGGAGACCGGCCCCATCGACCTCTACGACTTTTGCCGCCGGGAGGTGGAGCGGATGCGGCCCGAGGCAGATCGCCGGGGCGTGACCCTGTCGCTCCAGGGCGAAGCAGCCACGGTTCAGGGCAATGCCCAGATTCTCGGCGAGCTGGTGTATAACCTGCTGGACAACGCCATCAAGTACAACAAGCCCCAGGGCTCGGTCACCGTGACGGTGACGCCGGGCAAGCGGGTCCGGCTGCGGGTGGAGGATACGGGCATCGGCATTCCGAAGGAGAGCCAAAGCCGGGTCTTCGAGCGGTTCTACCGGGTGGACAAGAGCCATTCCGACGACGTCTCCGGCACGGGCCTGGGCCTGTCGATCGTAAAGCACGCGGCCCAGTTCCACCGGGCCCGGGTGGAGCTCCAGAGCACCGAGGGCAAGGGCACGGCTATCACCGTCACCTTCCCCCTGGAGGCGTAACGTAAACAATATGGGCATGTAAAATGCACAGCTCCGATTTGGGAGCTGTGCATTTTGCGCCGCCTGCGGGCGGGTATGGAATGTGAAAGGGCCCGTCCTTACGCGAAAACCGAAGGCGCTCCGTAGGGGCCGATGCCCACATCGGCCCGCCCGGTACCGGCATCAAAAGCACCCTCGCCGAACGCACATATCGTAGGGGCGGATTGTATATCCGCCCGAACCGGGCGCGTTGTGTTCCGGGCCCTGGTGGTTGCGGCAGCTGGGCAGGGCGCATATACAATGCGCCCCTACAACAGGAATGGCAGCGGGTGCGGCCGGCGAGGGCGGCTCGGACACACAGCCCGGCGGGCCGATGTGGGCATCGGCCCCTACGAGAAGACCGAAAGCGGGTCCGTCCAAGTTTTTGTGAATCTTTTGGGGCTGCCTCTATGTTGAGACAGCCCCATGTTTTTTGCTGGGAAGGGGATTACCGCACGATGAAGTTGACGGCGGTGTCGCCCTGGAGGTCGGTGCCGAACTCGTAGTCCTTGCCGGGGAGAATGGCGTTGAGGAGGATACCCACGATGGCGCCCACGGCCAGGCCGGAGAGCTGGATGGTCACGGAACCGGCGGGGATCACCACGGCGCCGGCGCCGGAGTAGGTGATGCCGATGGACAGGACCATGATGATGGCCGCGATCAGTACGTTGCGGCTCTTGGTGAAGTCCACCTTGTTCTCCACGACGTTGCGGACGCCGACGGCGGAGATCATGCCGTAGAGGATCATGCTGACGCCGCCGATGGTGGCGGCAGGCATGGCGGCCACCAGGGCCTCAAACTTGGGGCTGAAGGAGAAGAGGATGGCCAGCACGGCGGCGATGCGGATGACCTTGGGGTCATAGACCTTGGACAGGGCCAGCACGCCGGTGTTCTCGCCATAGGTGGTGTTGGCCGGCGCGCCGAAGAGGGAGGCCAGAGAAGTGGCCAGACCGTCGCCCAGCAGGGTGCGATGCAGGCCGGGATCGGCCAGATAGTTCCGGCTGCAGGTGGAGGAGATGGCGCACATATCGCCGATGTGCTCCACCATGGTGGCCAGCGCCAGAGGCATGATGGTGATGGCGGCGGTAATCAGCATGGAGGTGTCCAGGTCGGGCCGGGCAAAGAGGCCGAAGACCGTGTTGCTCCACTGGAAGGGCAGGCCCACCCAGTCGGCGGCCATGACCTTGGTGAAGTCCACGTTGCCGCTGACGGCGGCCACCAGATAGGAGGCCACCACGCCCAGCAGGATGGGGATGATCTTAATCATGCCCTTGCCGAAGATGTTGGCGGCGACCACGACCAGGATGGCGACCAGGGCGATCCACCAGTTGGTGCGGCAGTTGTCGATGGCCGAGGAGCTCAGGGTCAGGCCGATGCAGATGATGACGGGGCCGGTGACGATGGGCGGGAAGAAGCGCATGACCTTCTTGACGCCGAAGACCTTGAACAGGGCCGAGAGCACGACATACAGAAGACCTGCCAGCGCCACGCCGAAGCACGCATAGGGCAGCAGCTCCAGGTTGGGGATGGTGGCTTCCCCGGCGGCATCGGGCAGCATGGGGGCCACGGCCGCGTAGCCGCCGATGAAGGCGAAGGAGGAGCCCAGGAAGGCGGGCACCTTGCCCTTGGCCAGCAGGTGGAACAGCAGCGTGCCCAGGCCCGCGAAGAGCAGCGTGGCCGAGACGCTCAGACCCGTCAGAGCCGGGACCAGCACCGTGGCGCCGAACATGGCGAACATGTGCTGGAAGCCCAGCACCAGCATCTTCGGCACGCCCAGCTCCCGGGCGTCGTAGATGCCGGATTCAGGAATGGATTGCTTGGACATAAAAATCTCCTTTCTCATGCGCCGGGCAGAAAAAAACGCCGAATCGAGAGGATTCAGCGAAAAAGGGAGAACGCCCCGGCGCGGAGGGTATATGCGAGCCATGTACGCAGATTCGTCATATTCTCGCACCTCCCGTTTCTTTCTCGGATATTATAATGCCCCGTGCCGCGAGAATCAACAATTTTTTTGCCCGAGGAAGAAAACGGCTCCGGTTTGAAGGGCGGGAAAGCGGGGCAGACTTCCAGTATCAAATGATGCAGGAGGTATCGCCATGGAAGTAAAGCAAGTGATGAACCGTCAGGTGATCGCGGTCTCGCCGGAGGAGCCGGTGTCGGTGGCGGCGCGGCTGATGACCCGGCACAATGTGGGGGCGCTGCCGGTCCGGGACCGGGACGGCAGTCTCTGCGGGATTCTGACCGACCGGGACGTGGTGACCCGGTGCGTGGCCCTGGAGCGGCCCTTGCAGGAGACCTCGGTGGCCCGGGTGATGACGGCCCGGGTGGCCACGGTGCCGCCGACGGCCAGCCTGGACCAGGCCGCGGCGCTTTTAAGCCGGGAACAGGTCCGCCGTCTGCCGGTGGTGGAGGGCCGCCGCCTGGTGGGCATGGTCACCCTCAGCGACCTGAGCCGCCAGGCTCCGGCCCAGGATACCGCCGACGTGCTCCGGGAGATCACCGCCAATATCAAGCATTTGTAGGCGCGCACGTCCGCGCCGCAGACTGTCATAAAACCTCGCTGAAAGCTGATGTGACAGAGCAGCGGGGGAAGTGTGAAGGGGGCAAAAAGCCCCCTTCGCGTTCAATCAACACGTATTTTTAAACTTTTTCTAAAGTTTAAAAATACGCACAGCGTGGCGAAAAGACTTTTTCGACACGCTGAGGCGCGCACGTCCGCGCCGCTGGGGCCGCGGCAGAAAAATTTTCCCGAATATGCAACCGGCGCGGGGAAAAAGGTGTCTTATTCCATGAGAAGAGAAGGGAGGGATTCCCCATGGATGACGCCGGAATCCTCGCGCTGTATTTTGCCCGGGACGAGCGGGCCGTGACGGAGACCGCCGGGAAATACGGCGGTCAGTGCTACGCCGTGTCCTATCAGATCCTCCGCAGCCACCAGGACGCGGAGGAGTGCGTCAACGATACCTACATCCGGGCCTGGAACGCCATCCCTCCGGCCCGGCCGACCTTTTTGGGAGCGTTTATTTTGAAAATTACCAGAAATCTCTCCCTCAGTGCCTATAAGGCCGCCCGGGCCGAGAAGCGCGGCGGCGGACAGACCGTCGAATCCCTGACCCGGGAGCTGGCCGACTGCGTCACCGGCAACCCCGAGGCGATGCTGGAATCCGCCGAGCTCAGCCGGGCCCTGGACCGCTTTCTCCGCACCCTCTCCCAGAAGGAGCGGTGCGTGTTTCTGCGACGGTACTGGTACGCCGATTCCATTTCCGAGATTGCCCAGCAGTGCCGCATGGCCCCCGGCACCGTGAAATCCAGCCTCCACCGCACCCGGGCCAAGCTCAAACAATTTCTTCAGGAGGAGGGGATCTTTGTATGAAGCCGGAAGAACAGCTGCTCCTCGCCCTGGGCGATGTGGGCGACGATCTGATTGAAGAATCCATGCACCTGCGCTTCCCCCGGGCCCGGTGGTTCCGGGCGCTGCCCATGGTGGCCTGCTGCGCCCTGATTCTCGGCGCGGCCATGCTGCTCCAGAACCTGGAGCCCCTCCGGGAGAGCCAGATCACCCTGCCCGAGGGCGAAGATACCGTCCAGGAGGTTCTGCCGCCGGACACAGAGACGACAAGCCCCAAAGATGATACCATTGAACAGGACGCACTTCCAACCGAAGACATCCAGGATCCCTTGAACGCAGCGCAAGAGACGCTTACGGACTACTGGAGCGACTATTTCAAGCCCCGAGGGGCGTATGTACTAAGCCTTAATGGTGGGAACACAGGTCCCTATCTGGCGGTGGACAAGGAAGGTAGTGTCCTTCTCTCCATCGAATGGGGCTCTATCACGCCCCTGGAGGACGAGGCTACCGGGGATATTGTTGCCCTGGCGGTAGAAGAATGGCCGGAGGGTCAGCGGGCACCGATATCCAATAACAAAATCGCTCTCTATTCTCTCCAGGGAGAACCGCTCTGGGAGGTAGAGGGCACCAGCGTTAATTGTCTGGGAACGCTCCTGACTGTGCGGCGCGGCGATGCTTGGTATGTCTACCGCCGTGACAACTTTACTCTGGTGGCAGGAGACCTCTACCGTGCTAAGATCGTAGGCCAAGACCTGCTCTACACCCAGGCCACAGAGGACAGCCCTATCACGGTCTACGGCAGCGACGGCACAGTGGTGGCGGAGGTATCCGGCCTGGAGGAAAGCTCCCCTTACCACACCTGGGACGGTCACGGCTATATCTCCGCGTTGGATAAGGGGCTGGTGGGCCTGCTTGACAGCAGCGGTCAATGGGTTGTGGAGCCGGAATACCAGCAGATCTACAAGCTCTCCAACGGCTACGCCCTGTGCAAGACCGAGAACGACTACCGTGCCGTCTCCCTGGCGGATGGAAGCGTGGCATTTGAATGCGCCTATGGCATCTGTGCCGTGTACGAGCAGGGACTACTGCTGGAATTGAATGAGGATGCTTTTCTACGTGGTTCCTCCGACACTTCCGGAAGCCATAACCAGTTTGTATCCTGGGACGGTCAAATCCTGGTCGATACAGATCACATCAGCATTTTGGATGAAGCAGACGACGGTTCCGCAGACTTACTGCTGCTCTGGTCGGAGGAAACCACCGACCTCTGCCGTCCGGACGGAACGTTCATCCGTCAGGTGGCGTATGAGCCCTCCAATATCACGCCCGTTTCCGCCCAGACGCTGCTGTGCCACCGGCAGGTCTATGCCGCCGACGGCAGCTGGCGGTGGACCATGGCCCTGCTTCATGTAGAGACCGGTGCTGTCACCCAGGAATTTGACAAGGCCTATGAATACGGTGGCAGCTACTGGCGTTTCTCCAACAGCAACTTTTTCGACTGCTCTGCCCATCTTATTGCCGCCTCCTACCGCGATGAAGCGGGAACGCCTCACACAGATATCCTGGATGAAGCCGGGAACATTCTGGTCTCCGACCTGCATAACAGCACTGCCACAATGCCCCAGGGCGATGTGTTCACCGCCCTGCTGGATGGTGTGCCTGCCCTCGTCCGGCTAGACGGAACCGTCCTCTACGAGAGCGACGCCCCGGCGTAAAGACGAGAAGACCGGAAAGCGGGCCCGTACCGCCGCGTCGGATGCGCCATCACCGAACGTGCCCCTACGGCGAACAGAACCATCGGACCCCGGCGCGAATCGGGACCCGGTCCCGGGCGGCCATACAGGCCGCCCCTACGAGGAAACCGGGGGCAGGTGCGTAGGGGCGGATTGCATATCCGCCCGAACCGGGTGCGTTGTGTTCCGGGCCCTGGTGGTTCCGGCGGCTGGGCAGGGCGCATATACAATGCGCCCCTACAGCAGGAATGGCAGCGGGTGCAGCCGGCGAGGGCGGCTCGGACACACAGCCCGGCGGGCCGATGTGGGCATCGGCCCCTACGAGGAAAACGGGGGCAGGTGCGTAGGGGCGGATTGCATATCCGCCCGAACCGGGTGCGTTGTGTTCCGGGCCCTGGTGGTTCCGGCGGCTGGGCAGGGCGCATATACAATGCGCCCCTACAGCAGGAATGGCAGCGGGTGCAGCCGGCGAGGGCGGCTCGGACACACAGCCCGGCGGGCCGATGTGGGCATCGGCCCCTACGAGGAAAACGGGGGCAGGTGCGTAGGGGCGGATTGCATATCCGCCCGAACCGGGTGCGTTGTGTTCCGGGCCCTGGTGGTTCCGGCGGCTGGGCAGGGCGCATATACAATGCGCCCCTACAGCAGGAATGGCAGCGGGTGCAGCCGGCGAGGGCGGCTCGGACACACAGCCCGGCGGGCCGATGTGGGCATCGGCCCCTACGGAGGCAGCACCGGGGGGTGGATCTTGTCACCAATTCGTCATCATCGTACAAGGTTTGTTGTTGCATTGGCGGGGCAAATGCACTATGATAGAGAAAACAAAATCCGAAGAAGGAGCAAGCTATGGCAACAAAATCCGCAACTATTGCCGCTCGTACCGCGAAAAAGCGCCGGAAAAAGAAATCTTCCCGGGGCTTGACCGTCGGCCTGGCGCTGACGTTTATCGTGGCGCTGGCGGCCTTTACCGGGCTCTATGCCTGGGGCTCGATGCTGGAAAAGGACAAGACCATTTTCCCCAACGTCCGCATGGCCGGGGTGGAAATCGGCGGCCTGACCCAGGGCGAGGCCCGGGACCGGGTAGAGACCGCCGTGGCCCAGGCGTATACCGCCGCGTCGCTGGACGTGGTGCTGCCGGACCGGACCATCACTTTTTCCCCGGAGCAGGCCAATGTGGCCCTGGACACCGAGGAGGCCCTGCGGGAGGCCGTGGCCTATGGCCGGGGCGGCGGCGCCTTTGAGACGCTGCTCAACTACATCAAGTGTAAAAATACCCCCATGGATATTCCCCTGGAGACGGCGCTGGAGTTCGACAAGACCGCCATCTCCGACCTGATTCAGGAGACCGCCGTCATGACCCGGCAGGCGCCCCGGGACAGCGCCATGGTACTGAACGAGGCGTCCAATACCATTGAGATCACCCGGGGCCAGGAGGGCCGGGAGCTGAACGCCGAGGCGCTCAATGAGGCCGTCTGCCAGGCCTTCGAGACCGGCAATTTCACGGCCCTGACCTGGGACTATGAGGTGCTGCCCTACGAGGACATCGACTTGGCCGCTCTCCACGAGACCCTGGAAAGCCAGATCCACGACGCCGAGTACGACCCGGAGACCCACACCATCAAAGAGGGCGTCAGCGGCTACAGCTTCGACCTCCAGGCCGCCGAGACCCGGCTGGAGCGGGCCAACCCCGGCGAGAGCTTCACCGTGCCCCTGCTGGAGGCCGAGCCGGCGCTGGACGCCGCCACGCTGAACCACCAGATGTTCGGCGCCAAGCTGGAGAGCCGCTCCAGCACCTATGTCAACAATGCCAACCGCACCGAAAATCTGCGCCTGGCCTGTGAGGCCATCAACGGCACCATCCTCAACCCCGGCGAGGTCTTCTCCTTCAACGACGTGGTAGGGGAGCGCACCGCCGAGAAGGGCTATAAGCCCGCCACCATTTACGCCGACGGCGGCGCCAGTGTGGACGACCTGGGCGGCGGCGTCTGTCAAGTGGCCTCTACCATCTACTATACCACCCTCTATATGGACCTGGAGCAGGTCCAGCGGGCCCCCCATATGTATCGGGTGACCTACGTGCCTGATGGAATGGACGCCACGGTGTACTATGACTCCAAGCTGGACTATCAGTTTCGCAACAACCGGGAGCACCCCATGAAAATCCAGGCCAATATCGACGGCGGCAAGGTGAATATCACCTTCTGGGGCGTCAAGGAGAATGACAACTACGTGGAGATGAGCAACAATGTGATTTCCACCTTTACCGAGGAGCCCCAGGAGAAGGTGGACGAGACCAAGCCCGTGGGCTACCGACAGGTGACCCAGACCGCCTATACCGGGGCCAAGGTGGAGGCCTATCAGAAGGTCTACGACGGCGACGGCAACCTGCTGGAGAGCCGCACCATCTACAGCACGTACAACGCCCGGCCTCAGATCACCGTGGTGGGCCCCACCGAGGTCGTGACGCCGGATATCCCGGACACGCCGGATGTGCCGGACACCGAGCCGGACGTCCCCAGCGGCATCCCCGACGACCCCCTGGCCGGCGGCGAGGGAACCCTCTGGCCGTAACGACGTGGGGCCGGATTCTCCGGATTCTCCGGAATCCGGCGGCCCTGGGTGAAATCCGAAAAAATGAAAATAGGGCTTGACTTTCTGCCGGTTCGACGCTATAATAAATCACGCTTCCGGACGATTAGCTCAGCTGGTAGAGCATTCGCTTGACGTGCGAAGGGTCAGCGGTTCGAGTCCGTTATCGTCCACCAAAAACAGTCATCCCGGATGGGGTGGCTGTTTTTTGATTGAGCGGGGGAGGAACGAAGATGGATAGGAGCTTACTGGAACAGGCCGCGGCGCTGGAGCCGCAGCTGATTGCCTGGCGGCGGGAGCTGCACCGGTGGCCGGAGCTGGGGTTCTGCGAAATGCGCACCTCATCGCGGATTGCCCGGGTGCTGACGGAGCTGGGCTTCGACCAGGTGCTGGTGGGCCGGGACGTCTGCGACGGGGCCGGGCGCATGGGCGTGCCGCCCCAGGCGGTGCTGGACGCGGCCTACGGGGCCGCCGAAGCCCACGGGGCCGATCCGGAATTTCTGCCCGCGGCGCGGGACGGCTTCACCGGCGTGGTGGGCGTGCTCCGCTGCGGCGCGGGGCCCACGGTGGCGCTGCGGTTTGACATCGATGCCCTGCCGCTGACGGAATTTGACGAGCCGGACCGGGTCCCGGTGCGCGAGGGCTTCCGGTCGGAAAACCCCGGCGTCATGCACGCCTGCGGCCACGACGGGCACACGGCCATCGGACTCGGCGTGGCCACGGTATTGGCCGCCCATCGGGACATGCTCCACGGCACCCTCAAGCTGCTGTTCCAGCCCGCCGAGGAGGGCGTCCGGGGCGCCAAGTCCCTGGTGGACAAGGGCCATCTGGAGGGCGTGGACTATGTGCTGGGGGCTCATATGGCGGTGAGTCCCGACGGAGAACTGTCCCTCGGCGTCAATTCCGGCGCTTCCCTGGCCACGGCCAAGTATGACGCGGTGTTCCTCGGGAAGACCAGCCACGCCGGAATGGCGCCCCAGGACGGCCAGAACGCCCTGCTGGCGGCGGCGACGGCGGTGCTGAACCTCCATGCCATTCCCCGCCACAGCGGCGGCGACACCCGGATCAACGTGGGCAAGCTGACGGCGGGCACGGGCCGGAACATCGTCTGCGGCCGGGCGGCGCTGGAGCTGGAGGTCCGGGGCTCCACCACCGAGGCCTGCGACTATATGGCGGCCTATGCCCGGCGGATTCTCGAAGCGGCGGCGGCCATGCACGGCTGCCGGGTGGAGATCACCTGTGTGGGCGCGGCGGCCGGGGGAGCCAACAGCCCGGCCCTGGCCGATCTGCTGGTGGAAACGCTGACCGAGGCCGGCATCCCGATTCGGCGGATGGAGGACGGCGCGACGGCCAGTGAAGACTACGCCTACTTCACCCAGCGGGTCTGCGCCCAGGGCGGCCAGTCCTGTTATTTCTATAACCTGAGCCGGGCCCACGGCTTCCACCACGGCAGCTTCGACTTCGACGAGGCGGCCCTGGTCCCGGGCGTCCAGGCGTTCTGCGCCATGGCCTGCCGCCTGATGGGGGCCTGAGCCGGACGGGCCGCGGGCGCAGCGGCGCGCAAAGAGCAAACCGCCCCTACAGACAACCGGCAGCCGCCGCGTCTGTAGGGGCGTATTTTATTTGCTGGGGGCGCGGACTCTATGGGTTAGGAGCTACGAATTTGTTCCGCAGACGGGTCAGGGCCTCGCCGCTGACGCCGATTTGCCGCAGATAGGCCGGGATGCCGCCGTATTCGTCCGTAAAAAAGTCGTAGAAGGCCGCCATGGCCGTAAACGGCGTCTCAAAGACGTAGGGCTCGAAATGGCTGGGCTCCTTGCGGATGGTCAGGGTCCCGGTGCGCATGCCCTCGAACATCTCCTGCAAATAGACCATGCTCAGGCAGTAGTCGGCGGCGATGTCCTCCCGGGAGACGCCCACGGCGCCCAGCAGGCAGCAGCTGATGATGCCGGTCCGGTCCTTGCCGGTGGTGCAGTGGAACAGCACCGAGCCCTCGGCCTCGGCGCAGGCCGTCACCACGGCGCGAATCCAGTCGGTGTGCTCCCTGGCCCGCTTGATGTAGACCTTGTCCCAGGAAAAGGGCCCCTGGGGCAGGTTTTGCTTTTCAAAGGTCTCCGCCCCGCCGGACAGGGAGATTTTCCGGTAGGGCAGCACGCCCTCCAGGGCGCTGGGCCGCCAGGCGATTTCCGCCTCGCCCCGGAGGTCGATGGCCTCGCCCAGACCCCAGCGGCGGAGAAAGTCGATGCCCGCCGGGGGCAGGCCGCAGGGGGCCTCGCTCCGCAGAAATACCCCGAACCGGGTGACGCCGCCCTCGGCCGCGTAGCCCCCCAGGTCCCGGCAGTTGTGGAGCCCCGGCGCAGGCAGATGTCTCACAGGTGTCATATCCCTCGCCTCCTTATTTTCCCCATTTTATCACAGGTTGCCCCGCTCCGTCAATTTGACGTAATTTCCCCGTTCCCCGCCGCCCTCTTTCCGAGAAATACACATTGTACTGTCAGGACATCTTTGGTATAATAATCTGAAAAGAAAATTATTGGATGGAATGACTTGTGAAGTACGGAATCTGGAATGTGAACGAGGGGTCCGGCCAGGCGCGGGCGGCGCTGGAGCGGGCCGGATTTGGGCCGCTGACCGCGGCCGTCTTAGCCGCCCGGGGCTGTGATACCCCGGAAACCGCCCGCACCTTCCTTCTGGCCGACGGGCCGCTGGAGGACCCCTTCGCCCTCAGGGACATGGACAAGGCCGCGGCGCGGCTCCATCAGGCTCTGACCCGGGGCGAGACCATCGCCGTCTTCGGCGACTACGACGTGGACGGCATCACCGCCACCTGCCTGCTGACCGAGTTTTTGCAGAGTCAGGGCGGCCGGGTGATCTACCATATCCCGGCCCGCATCGAGGAGGGCTACGGCCTCAATACCCAGGCCATCGCCGCGCTGCGGGACCAGGGGGCCTCGCTGATCGTCACCGTGGACTGCGGCATCACCGCCGACGCCGAGGCCGCCTACTGCCGGGAGCTGGGCGTGGATCTGATTATCACCGACCACCACGAGTGCCGCGACGAGCTGCCCCCGGCCGTGGCCGTGGTGGACCCCCACCGGAAGGACCAGCCCGGCCCGGTCCGGTATCTGGCCGGCGTGGGCGTGGCCTTCAAGCTGGCCGCCGCCATTGTCGGCAGTCAGGAGGCCGTTTTGCAGCGGTTTGCCGACCTCATTTGCCTGGGCACTGTGGCCGACGTCATGCCCCTGGCCGGAGAGAACCGGGCCTTTGTGATTCGCGGGCTCAAGGCGCTGGCTGAGACGCCCCGGCCGGGTCTGGCCGCCCTGATGGCCGAGTGCGGCTGCGACGGCGGCAATCTCACCGCCGGAACCATCGGCTACACCCTGGCCCCCCGGATCAACGCCGCCGGGCGCATGGGCCGGGTGACGCTGGCCGCCGAGCTGTTCCTGACCCGGGACGAGGCCAAGGCCCGGGACCTCTCCCGGCAGCTGTGCGCCCTGAACCGCCAGCGGCAGGAGGTGGAGGCCGGGATCTACCAGGAGGCGCTGACCATGCTGGCCCGGACCGGCTCCGGCCATGCCATCGTCCTGGCCGGAGAGCACTGGCACCAGGGGGTCATCGGCATCGTGGCCTCCCGGCTGGCCGAGGAATTCGGCTGCCCGGCCTATCTGATCTGCCTGGACGGCGAGAAGGGCAAGGCGTCCTCCCGGTCCTATGGCGGGTTCAATCTTTTCGCCTCCCTGGAGGCCCAGGCCCATCTGCTGGAGAGCTACGGCGGCCATGAGCAGGCCGCGGGCTTCACCATTCGCCGGGGGGAAATCGACGCCTTCCGCACGGCGGTGGACGAGATGGCCCGGGACTTCGCCGCCAGCGGCCAGCGCAAGGCCGCCCTGGAGATCGACTGCGCCGTCGATCCGGCCCTGCTGACCGAGGAGAATATTCTGGCCCTGGAGCAGCTGGAGCCCTGCGGGGCGGGCTGCCCCAAGCCGGTGTTCTTCCTGGACGGTCTGACGGTGGAGCAGCTGAACGAGGTGGGCGGCGGCCGCCATCTGCGGCTGAAGCTGAGCCGCGACGGCCGGAGCCTGGGCGCGATCTTCTTTTCCACCACGGCCCTCCGGGCCGGCGTCGCCGCCGGCGACCGGGTGGAGGTGGCCTTTACGCCCCAGATCAACGAGTTTCGCGGCGTCCGCTCGGTTCAGCTGAACCTGGTGGATATCCGGCCCGACCGGGAGACCCGCCGGAGAAGCGGCACGGCCCGGGCCCTCTACGATAAATTCGCCGCCGGAGAGCGGCTTAACCCCGACGAAGCAGCGGCCTTGCTGCCGGAGCGGGAGGACTTCTCGGCTTTGTGGCGGTATCTGGCCGCCCAGGCCAAGGCCGGACTTCTGACCGACGACCTCTCCTGCCTGAGCCGTAAGCTGGCCCGGGCCGGCAGCGCCATCCGGCCCGGCCGCGTCCGGATCTGCCTGGACGTGCTGGCCGAGCGGGGGCTGATCACCCTGGAGACGGTCCGGGAGCGAATCCGCATCCGGCTCTGCGCCGCGCCGGGGAAAAAGGTCAATCTGGACGAGAGTCCCATCCTCATCACCCTCCGAGATCAGAAAGCAGGTGACTAAATGGAAACTGCCGAAGCGAGATACCAGTCCCTGATGCGGGCCATTGCCCGTCACGCCCCCACCACGGATATCGCCCTGGTGGACCAGGCCTACCGCTACGCCGATATGAAGCACAAAAAGCAGCTTCGCAAGAGCGGCGAGCCCTATATCATCCACCCCTTGGCGGTGGCGGAAATCGTGGTGGAAATCGGCCTGGACACCGACGCCATTCTGGCGGCCCTGCTCCACGACTGCCTGGAGGACACCGACGCCAGCTTTGAGGAAATCGTCCGGCTCTTCGGCCGCACCGTGGCCGAGCTGGTGGAGGGCGTCACCAAGCTGACCCGGGTCAACTACTCCACCACCGAGGAGCAGCAGATGGAGAATCTGCGCAAGATGTTCATGGCCATGAGCAAGGACATCCGGGTCATTCTGATTAAAATTGCCGACCGGCTCCACAATATGCGCACCCTGGAGTACCAGACCCCGGCCAAGCAGAAGTCCAAGTCCACCGAGACCATGGAGATCTACGCGCCCCTGGCCCACCGCCTTGGCATGCAGAAGCTCAAGTGGGAGCTGGAGGATATCTCCCTGCAATACCTGGACCCCGACGGCTACCGGCAGATCGTGGACTATCTCCAGGCCCACAAGGACACCGACGACCGCTTTATGCAGTCCATCCAGCAGAAGATCACCGAACGGCTGGAGTCCGTCGGCATCCACGGCACCATCTACGGCCGGATCAAGCACGTCTACTCCATCTACCGCAAATTGAAGCAGCAGCACAAGACCGTGGACGAGCTCTACGATCTCTATGCCTTCCGGGTCATCGTCAACGATATTCCCGACTGCTATAACGTCCTGGGCCATATCCACGACCTCTTCAACCTGGTCCCGGGCCGGTTCAAGGACTATATTTCCACCCCCAAGCCCAATATGTACCAGTCCCTCCACACCACGGTCATCGGCTCCGAGGGCATCCCCTTCGAGGTGCAGATCCGCACCTGGCAGATGCACGAGACCGCCGAGTACGGCGTCGCCGCCCACTGGAAGTACAAGCAGGGCGGCGAGGGCGCCGGAGAGGAGAAGGAATTCGAGTGGGTCCGCCGCCTGCTGGAGAGCCAGCAGGATACCGAGGCCGAGGACTATATCCACTCTCTGAAGGTGGATATGTTCAACGACGAGGTCTTCGTCTTCACGCCCCGGGGCAAGGTCATCTCCCTGCCCGCCGGGTCCACGCCCATCGACTTCGCCTACGCCATCCACTCCGCCGTGGGCAACTCCATGGTGGGCGCCAAGGTCAACAACCGCATCGCCAGCTTCGATATGAAGCTCAGCAACGGCGATATCGTCGAGGTCCTGACCTCCAAGAGCGCCAAGGGCCCCAGCCGCGACTGGCTGAAAATCTGCCAGAGCAACCAGGCCCGCATCAAGATCAAGCAGTGGTTCAAGAAGGAGAAGCGGGAGGAGAACATCGTCCACGGCAAGGCCAGCTTCGAGGCCGAGCTGCGGCGCATGAGCATCGACCCCGCCGCCCTCCAGAACGAGGACGTGCTGCCGACCATTCTGCGGAAGGTCAGCTTCGACTCCCTGGACGATATGTACGCCGCCATCGGCTACGGCGGCATGACGGCGGTGAAGTGCGTCAACCGCATCCGGGACGAGCTGGTCAAGGCCAACAAGTCCCTGCCGGGCAGGGAGCAGACGCCCAAGCCCCTCCAGTCCGTGGGCAAGAAGCAGGCTGTCACCGCCAATTCCGGCGTCATCGTGGAGGACATCGGCTCGTGCCTGGTGAAGTTCTCCCGGTGCTGCACGCCGGTCCCCGGCGACCCGATCATCGGCTTCGTCACCAAGGGCTACGGCGTGTCCATCCACCGGTGCGACTGCCCCAACGCCAGCCCCGCCCTGATCGAGCGCCAGCCCGACCGCTGGGTCCGGGCCTCCTGGGCCGAGACCACCGGCGAGGAGTCCTTCGACACGTCCCTGGAGATCGACTGCCAGGACCGGGACGGCCTGATGCTGGATCTGGCCATGGTGCTGACCAGCCTGAAGATCAAGGTCAAGGAGATCTCCTGCCGCAGCCTGCCCGACGGCAAGGCCGTGGCGTCGCTGACCTTCACGGTCCGCAACGTCTCCGAGCTCAACAACGTGTGCAGCAAGCTCCGCACCGTCAACGGCGTCGGCGCAGTCCACCGCGGCAAGAGCTGACAGGGGTAACGAAAAGACGCACCCCAAAGCCTCTCCTTGAGGAGAGGTGGCACGCGAAGCGTGACGGAGA
>DSLFC04102__coassemble_1027_pt1 | contig 19969 bp, 13 predicted proteins | sample DSLFC04102__metabat2_low_PE_037 | metagenome-assembled genome bin DSLFC04102
GTATCGTCTCTACCGTTTATGTGAACCTAAGGATTCCATTTCGTGGAACTAAAATAATCAGCGTGTCGAAAAAGTCTTTTCGCCACGCTGTGCAAATTATCTTGCTTTTGAAAAAATATGAGCTGATTGAGCGCGCAAGGGGGCTTATCTCCTTGCACATATGCCCTGCTGCTCTGTCATTTCAGATTTCAGCAAGGTTCTCTGACAGTCTGTTCGGAGGTGCCGCAAGGCGGCACCTCCGTAAATTTTATTCCCTTTCGCGGATTACGGCGTTGGGGTCCGTGCAGGTCAGGACGCCGTTCTCGGGCCAGATGGAGTCAATGCCCCGGGCGGTCAGCGCCTCCAGAGCCGCCTGGTCCCAGGAATCGGCCACGTAGAGGGGCGCGACGGTCAGCAGGATCTCGGCGCAGCCCAGCGTCTCGCTGTAGGAGACCAGGTTGGGCACGGCGGATTTGCACTGGCCGTCGGCGGGGTCCGCCATGGCGCTGGTGATGCCGCCGGTCTCATAGGCCCGGTAGTGCCAGCTGTCCTGGTCGCTGAGGGGGTAGTCCCGGAGGAAGACCAGGCTCATGGGGGTGTCATACTCCAGCACCGCGGGGATCTCGACGGAGCTCCCCTGCCGGTCGAACAGGTTGAGGCTGTAGGCCATGCCCCGGTCGTCCAGGTTCCGGGTGAAGCCGTCATAGCTGGCCAGATAGCCGTGGGTCCAGCCGGCCTCCCGCAGGGTATCGGCCAGATAGTCCACCACAAAGGCATACCGCATCCAGCCGAAATCCACCCAATCCACGATGCCGTTCTCCTCGGAGAAGGATTGGCAGGCCTCGGAGAGGATCAGCCGCGCCTGGTGATCGCCCAAAAGCTCCAGGGAAATCTGCGCCGGGTCGGCGGCATAGGCCGCTGCCTGGGCCGCATACGCCCGCTGGGTCTCGTCCAGGGTCGGATCGTAGCGGGCGGCCTCGGCGTCGCTCTCGGCCAGGAAGACCCGGTCATATTCCTCGTAGACCGGCCCCAGGAAGATATGCCGGTCCCCGGCCTCCACGGCCTGGGTCAGGGCATCGTAGAGAAAGGGGTCCAGGGTCACGGTCTCGCCGGGATGGGCGTTCAAATAGGCCAGCGTCCCCTCCCCCTGATCCTCCAGGGCCAGGAACACCTGGGCCATGGTCTCGGAGTAGAGGGCGCGGAGGCTCCGGTAGGCGGCAGTGGCGCCGCCGCCCAGATCGGAGAAATCATAGTTGAACTGAATGTCCCCGGCATAGCTGGGGCCGTCGATTTCCGGCTCCACCAGCTGCCAGCCGGGCTCGGTGGCGACCAGGCTGTGGATGCCGTAGACGATGGCGGCGATGCCGATGGCCAGAAACACCACAGCCAGCACCAGCCGAAGCGTCCGATGGCGGTCCGATATCTCGATCTTCCAGATCTTCGGATAGCCGGGCCGCCGGTCGCTGTGCTTGGCCATCCGCTACAGCGTGGCCGACAGGAGCAGCAGCAGGAAGAGCAGCACCAGCACACCGAAGGTGATGATGCCCGCCAGCGCGCCCTTGCGGCACATCTTGAAGTTGCGGATATAGTTGCACTTTCGGAAGATCAGCGCGGCGATAAAGCCGGGGATCGGCAGGAAGAAGGACAGGATGCTCAGCCACTTATTGCCGGTATCGTGGATGGGATGGTCCAGGATATAGTCGCCGGAGGGGATGGACTCCTCCACAGCGGCCCGGTTTTCCTCGGCTGGGGCGTCGGGGTCCAGGATGGTGACGGACTTGAGCTTGACGCCCTTCTCGCGGATGGCCTTGTATTCCTCGATCTCCTTGGCATTGCCGTAGACATAGTGGTTATGGCCGATGCAGGTGAGGCTGGGCTTGTCCTCGGAGTAGTCATGGACCGAGGGATCATAAGTGAAGAGCACCTTGTTCTTCTCCAGCTTGGGATCGGGGATGGGGATGGCGGAAATCAGGCTGCGGGTGTAGGGATGCAGCGGGAAGTTGAAGAGCTCCTCCGCGTCGGCAATCTCGACGATGTCGCCCTTGTAGATGACGCCGATGCGGTCGGAGATAAACCGGACGATGGAGAGGTCATGGGCGATGAACAGATAGGTGACGTCCCGTTCCTGCTGGAACTTTTTCAGCAGGTTCAGCACCTGGGCGCGGATGGACACGTCCAGGGCGGAGATGGGCTCGTCGGCGATGACGAGCTCGGGCTCCATGACCATGGCCCGAGCCAAGCCGATGCGCTGGCGCTGGCCGCCGGAGAACTCATGGGGATAGCGGGTCAGATGCTCGGGGAGCAGGCCCACCTCTTCGATGATCTTTTCGACCTTCTCCACGCGCTCCTTCTCGCTCTTGAAGAGGTGGAAGTTGTACAGGCCCTCGGAGATGATATAGTCCACGGTGGCGCGCTCGTTGAGGGACGCCGCCGGGTCCTGGAAGACCATCTGGATATTGCGGATGACCTCCCGGTCCAGGCTCCGGGTGGTCTTGCCGGAAATGCGCACGCCCTTATACTGAATTTCGCCGGCGGCGCAGGGATTGACGCGGATGACGGCACGGCCGATGGTGGTCTTGCCGGAGCCGGACTCGCCGACCAGGGAGAAGGTCTCGCCCTTGTAGATGTCGAAGGAGGCGTTCTTGACGGCCCGAACCGCACTGTCGCCCTTGCCGAAGGTGATGTCCACGTTCTTGAGGCTCAGCAGAACCTCCCGGCCGTTCTCATCGATGGGACCGTGTTCCGGCAAGTGCGAAACCTTGGCACTTTCTTTCGCTTTTGTCACAACCGTATCCTCCTCAAATATTGAATGCATCCAGGAGCTTCTCGTGGATATTCTGGATGATCTCAGGCTTTTCCGTCTTCGGCGCCCTGGGGTCCAGGAGCCAGGTCTTGGCGAAGTGGGTCTCGCTGACCTGGAACATGGGCGGCTCCTTGAGGGTGTCGATCTTCAGGCAGTAGGGATTTCTCGGGGCGAAGGAATCGCCCACGATCTTATTATAGAGGGAGGGCGGCGTGCCGGTGATGGAATAGAGCTTGGTGTTGCGCTGGGCCAGCTGGGGCAGGGACGACAGCAGCGCCCAGGTATAGGGGTGCTGGGGCTCGTAGAAGACCTCCTCCACGGTGCCCAGCTCCACCACCTGTCCGGCATAGAGCACGGCCACGCGGTCGGCCACGTTGGCGACCACGCCCAGGTCGTGGGTGATAAAGACGATGGTATAGTGGAACTCCTTCTGCAAATCCTTGATGAGCTTGAGGATCTGGGCCTGGATGGTGACGTCCAGGGCCGTGGTGGGCTCGTCGCAAATCAGGATCTTCGGCTGGCAGGACAGGGCGATGGCGATGACGATACGCTGGCGCATGCCGCCGGAGTACTGGAAGGGGTAGTCGTCAAACCGGGATTCGGCGTTGGGGATGCCGACCTTTTTCATCAGCTCCAGAGCCCGGGCCCGGGCCTCGATCTCGGAGCAGTTCTGGTGCTCGAGAATGACGGAGGTGATCTGCTTGCCGATGGTGATAATCGGGTTCAGGGAGGTCATGGGGTCCTGGAAGACCGTGGCGATCTTGTTGCCGCGGATCTTGACCCAGTCGCGGTTGTCGCGGATCTTGGCCAGGTTCAGCACGCAGGTGCCGTGGAGCTTTTCGGGAGTCTCGTCCAGGTATTTGACCCGGAAGGTGACCTCGTCGAAGATGGCATTGCGGACGGCGTCGTCATGGAGGTCCGCGCCCTGCTCCATGGCCTTGTGGAAGCCCCGGAGCAGCTGGCGGAAGTATTTATTCCGCTTCCGGGCGGAGAACCGGCCCACGGAGAGGTAGATCTCCTTGGCCAGAATCACATTGCGGGACTTGGTCTCGTCGGAAATCGGAGCCTCGATCTCCTTGGCATAGCGGCTCTTGAGCTCGGCCATGCGCTTTTCATAGTCAGCCAGATAGGCGGTGTCGTGCTGGAGCTGCTGCTTGTGGGCGGCAATGGTAGCAGCCTTCTCCTTCTCCAGGGTCTTGATCTGGCGGTCCAGGACGTCGATCTTCGCCTCGGCCTCCTTGATCTGGGCCTTTTCCTTGGAGGAGTCCAGGGTCTGCTTGGTGTTGAAGAGCTCGGTGCGCTGGTAGGCGAGCTCGGCGATCTGGCTGTCGAGCTTTTCCTGCTCCTCCTCGCTGAGGGTGCCGCGGTGCTTGCGCTCCAGCTCCAGGGCCTCCATGGCCCGGAAGGTCTCCGCACCGTTTTCCAGCTTGGCATACTCATGGAGCTTTTCCTCGGCGCTGTGGATCATGTGCTTGGCCGTATCGGTCAGCGGAACCACCGTGTCGGCCAGCTCCTCGTCGTGGAAGATGATGGAGCCCTCGCTGATATAGCCGTTGGAGTCGAGCATACCGGCAAAGGTCTTGGTAAACACCGACTTGCCGGAGCCGGACTCGCCGACGATGGCCACGGACTCGTCCTCATGGAAGTCCAGGGAGATGCCGCGGATGGCGGACAGGGTCCGGCCGCGGACGCGGAAGTTGACGTGCAGGTCCTTGACGGACAGTAACAGTTTACGATTCTCCATGGCGCACCTCTCACATATGGGTTCTGGGGTCGGACGCGTCGCCCAGGTTCTGGCCGACCACGTACAGCACCACGGTGATGATGGAGGCCACGGCCACCGGGCTCCAGAACTCGATCTGCCAGCCGGGGGTCTGCATGGCATTCTGGGACGCCTCGATCAGCTTGCCAAGAGACATTTCGCTCAGGCCCATGCCCAGATAGGAGAGGAAGACCTCGTAGGAAATATAAGAGGGGATCTCCGCCGCGGCCAGAGTCACAATGACCGAGGTCATAAAGGGCAGGATGTTCTTGGCGGCAATGCGGGTGATGGGCGTGCCCAGGCAGCGGGAGGCCAGATTGTACTCCCGGTCGCGGATGATGACCACCTGGGTCCGGATGAAGTAGGCAATGGCAATCCAGCCGGTGACGGTCAGCGCGAAAACCATGGACCAGAAGCTGGCAGCCATAATCAGCACGATGACGGAGATCAGCAGGATATAGGGAATGTTGGCGATGACGTTGTAGACTTCCGTCATGATAATATCCACCTTGCGGCTGAAGCCCCAGATGGCGCCGACCACCACGCCGACGGTCATGTTGATGAGGGCGCAGACCAGAGCCAGAGACACGGAGATACTGGAGCCGTACCAGATGGCATCAAAGGTGGACTGGCCGGCGGAGCCGGAGCCCAGAATCCAGTGAATATTATGGCCAAACTTGTCCATGGCGACAGACGGGCTCAGATGCTTGGCGGTGGAATCCATCAGGTTGATATAGGGGTCCGCCGAAGCGTCGTAGCCGATGACCGCCGGATAGACATAGGTGAAGATCAGCAGCACGGCCAGAATGGAGAGAAGGATAATGTTGATCTTCTTGCGGAAGAAGACCCGGAACACACTCTGCCAGTAGGAGTAACGGGGGGCGGTGATCTTTTCGGATTCCAGCTCATCGTGGTTCACGGGGGCGAAGAGCTCGTCGTCCGACAGATTGAGATCGCTGAGATTGACACGGTTGTCAGACATACTCGATTACCTCGCTTTCGATGTGAAGGAAATTCTGGGGTCCACCAGGGAGATCAGCACATCGCCCAGGATGATGGACGCGACGGTTAGCACCGCATAGAAGAGCACCATACCCACGATGACGCCGTTATCGTAGGCGTTGATGGCGCGGGTGAGCAAATTGCCGACGCCGGGGACCACGTAGACGCGCTCGGTGATGATCGCGCCGGTCAGGGCCAGCAGGACCGAGGACGGGATACCGTGGACAATGGGGATCATGGCGTTTTTCAGAATATGCTTGGTAAAGATCTGCCGCTCGCTGAGGCCGCCGGACCGGGCGAACTTGACGTAGTCGGAGTTCATCTGGTCGATCATATACCGGCGCAGCCACTTCATCAGGTTGGCAATGGAAGGCAGCGCCAGGGAGATGATCGGCAGTACATACATCAGCCACGTGGGTCTCTCCATGTCGAAGGTGGTGGGCAGTCCCGCTGCGCCGCCCAGGCTCTTGAACAGGAAGATATAGGCCAGGGACGGCACGGCGGTGATAAAGACGATATACACCGTGCCCAGCTTGTCCAGGAGTTTCTCCTTCCGCAATGCCATGCCGATACCCAGGGGGATGGCCAGGAAATAAGAGAGCAGCACGGCGATGATGCCCATGGTGAAGGAGTAACCGATCCGGGACATACCAGCCTTGATGGGCGAGACATTGGTGTAGTCATCCACGAAGTTGGCCTGAATGACGGGGGTGCCGCTGGCCAGAGAGCCGGAGGCATAGGAGGCCGAGTGGAGATCATCGGCCGAGGACTCCACCTTGCCGCTGGGATAGGTCACTGTAGAGTAGACGTTGGAGCCCTGGGACTCGGTCATGGTGGTGAAGACGTCGATGCCCTGACGGACCGAGTAGGACAGGCCCAGATTGATCTTCACCAGGTTCTGGTGGAAGAAGGGGAACTGGTCGTTAAAGTAGACCAGGTACTTATACTGGGTACCTGTACCCAGTATGGCCGGAGAGAACTTCTCTCCGCCGTAGGCGGGATCGTACCAGGTGAACTCCAGGCCGCGGTCATCGATGTCGTCCAGGACATAGTTGACGTTATCCACGGTGACCAGATCCTTGAAATAGTTGACCAGCCGCAGCAGCACCGGGATGTCCTTATAGGCATAGAGTCGGGGCTCGCCGCCATCCTGATAGCGCTTGGTGTTGCCGCGGGTCTTGCCGGGGAGCCGCACCACGGTGTAGCCCTCAGACTCATACTTCTCCGTGAACTGCGCCACATACTGCGCCACCAGCTCACTGTCCTGTTCCGGCTTGTTGGCAAACTTGATGGCCTCATCATAGGCCTCCTGGGTGATTTCATCGTCTCGCAGGAGCTCCTTGAGGTAGTCGCCATAGGGTACATAGTCGAGATACCCGTACTTTTCCCACTGCTGCATCATATAGACTTCTTTTGCATTGCTCTTGACGTGGGTGTAGTTGGAATCAGCGGCGAAGATCAGATTCCGGTCCAGCGCCGAATAGATCATCACCATGACAATTCCTACAACAACGATGATGGAACAGATGCTGCGCAGGATACGGGTTAGTAAATATCTTGTCATAACACATCTCTCGTTTCAGCGTAATAGGCGGTGCGCCGCTGCAAAAGCGGCAATAATTGCTTAAAGCGCTGCCCTCAATTTTCAGAGGGTAAGGCACTCTGAACGCTGAGGTCAGCGCTCTATGCAGGCGGACGGACAGTTCAAGGGCATAGGGGATGGGCCAGTAGGCCCATCCCCTGCCGCAAAACTGCGATCGGTCTAGCTTAGAAGCGGCGCATCAGAAGACGCCGATCTGCTTGGTCATGTAGCCGACGTAGTCGGGCAGCATGGTATCCAGATAGCTCTGAGGATCGCCGTAGTCGGGGCTCCAGCCAGAGACGTCGTAGATGTCGTAGTTGCCCTCAGCGCCGTTATTGGCATAGAAGCCGGCATAGTACCAGGCATCAGAGCTGACGCAGTCAACCAGGTTGATGATGACAGCGCCGCCCAGCACAGACTCGACGGACTGCTTCAGAGCGTTGGCACGGTTGCCAAAGGCCTCAGAGCCGGAGAAGTAGGGCAGGTCGAGGTAAATGGGGTTCTCAGCAGAGACTTCCAGACCCTGCTCAGCCAGCTCGGCAATGGCGGTCTCCATGTAAGAAGCAGCAGCCTCGGGGTTGTACCAGCCGTCGAAGGCAGCAGAGGAGCCAATGCCGCCGTCAGCCTCGGGATCCCACACCTTCACGGGGAAGCCGTCGGCATCCAGCTGGGCCTGCACGATGGCGCCGTAGAAGGTGCCGGCGGGGAAGGTCGTGGGCGTGCCGTTGATGTCCACGGTGGTCTCGTTCTCCAGGAAGACGAAGGTTCCGGGGGTGAAGGTGTTGACCAGAGAGGTGAGCTTCAGCTCCTCACCGGTGGTCTGGGCATTGTAGGCAGCGCGGTCCAGAGACAGCATGAGAGCCAGACGGAAGTTCTGGTTGTACATGGCGATACGGCTGCGGAGGATGTCTTCCTCAGTCTTCTGGGTGGCGCAGGACTGATCGTTGAAGTTGGAGGTAGCGATCCGGTTGACGTTCATAAAGAGGTTGAAGCAGGTGGCGTCGGTGAGGGACACATAGGCCAACTCCTCGAACACGCCGTCAGCCTTGGCAGCCTCGACGGCGGAGGCAGTCAGGCCGGCGCCGTCCAGCACGCCGGACATGGTGTCGTTGTAGGCCTTCAGCGCATCCTCCTGGTCATTGTACAGCCAGGTGATGGACTTGAGGTTGATGTTTTCCGCATTCCAATACAGGGGGTTGGCGGAGAACACGATGGTGTTGTTGGCGGTGGCGTTGGAGACGACATAGGGGCCGCAGTAGGCGATGTCGTCAGAGGTCTTGCCGTAGGTGTAGTCGGCAGCAGTGTTGTCGAAGTCAGCGCCGAACTTGCCGCCCTTGGACTCATAGTAGCTGCGGTTCATGGGGGCGAACACGCTGTAGCTCAGCATGGTCATGAAGTAGGGGGTGGGCTGGGCCAGGGTGTACTCCACGGTGTAGTCATCCAGCGCCTTGACGCCAACTTCGGAGAAGTCGGTCACGTCGCCGGTGATATACTCGCTGGCATTGACGATGACGCCCTGCACCAGGTACTCCAGGCCGCCCATGGCGTCGAGCATATGCTGCATACCGGCCACGAAGTCGTCAGCCTTGACCTCGGCGATCTCACGGCCCTGGGAGTCAACCCACTTCGCACCCTGACGCAGGTGGAAGGTGTAGGTCAGGCCGTCCTCGGACTCTTCCCAGCTCTCGGCCAGAGCGGGCTGCATGACGTTCTCGGAGTCATACTCCACCAGGCCGTCGAAGGTGTTGACCAGGGCCTCAGCATCAGGAGCCTCAGAGGTTGCCAGAATGTCCCAGGTCTTGGGGTCGGAGGCATAGCCCATGGCGTAAGTATCCTTCAGGGTGTAGCCGTTCTCGGTCAGCCACTTCTCGCACTCAGCTTCCCAAGTGCCGGTGCCCTTCAGCTCGGCCCACATGGCCTTCAGGGTGTCGCGGTCGGCGGCAGTGATGGGCTCGGTGGTCACGACCTGATTGTGGAACCGGTCGCTGTCATTGCCCCACAGAGTGGTGCTGGCGGTATAGGGAGCCACACGGCTGATGGCGTAGTTGCCGCCCTTGGCGCTCACAGGCAGGAAGGTGCCGGACTCCAGCAGCTTAGCCTCGGCGATGGCCATCTCGGCAAAGCGCTTGCCCATGTCCACAACCTCGGCCTTGGCCTCATTGTAGATGGTCTCGAATTCGCCCAGAACGAGATCATAGATCTCCTCGGACTGGATGTCGTAGTCGTCCTCGCTGTAAGCGTAGGGATCGACCAGCTCGCCGGGGGCGGTTTCGGTATCGGTATCGGTATCGGTGGTGGTGTCAGTACTGGTATCGGAGCTGGTATCAGTACTGGGAGTCTTGTTGCCGGAGCAGGCGACCATGGACAGAGCCAAAGCCAGGACCAGCAGCAAAGCAAGAAGCTTTTTCATTGTATTTCCTCCTTTTTCAATTTATTTACCCTGCGTCTGCTTCCAAGGCGCGTAAGTAAATATCTTGTATATTGTATCCTGTGCGCGGAAGAAAGTCAAATGTCCATTTGAATTAAATGAAAATACTTTTTTCTCCAAATTGCCCAATAATTTGTGCAATTCGCTGGTTTGGCGGTGAAAAATCCCGTTTCTTCCATGATTTTGCCACACAGCGCCCCGCGGCGACGCGCATGGCCCGAGCGAACTGCTTCTCTTCTTCTCCCAGGGGCAGACTCTAGGCCCGCCCCTGCTGCGCCCCGCCGCCGGTCCTCTCGTAGGGGCGGCCTATATGGCCGCCCGGACCGCACCCCCACAACAACCAGGGCCCCCGGTCATCGCGGCCCGGCCACGGCGGCATGTGGGCATGCCGCCCTACGAGGTTCGACGAGGGTGCGGCGAAAATCGGGAGCCTGTTCGGGCGGCTGATAGCCGCCCCTACGCCGCACGTTCGACCCGGTCCGTAGGGCGGGGTGCCCACACCCCGCCGGAACCACCAGGCTTGCGGTCATCGCGGCCCGGCCACGGCGGCATGTGGGCATGCCGCCCTACGAGGTTCGACGAGGGTGCGGCGAAAATCAGGAGCCTGTTCGGGCGGCCATAAAGGCCGCCCCTACGCCGCGCTTTCGACCTGGTCCGTAGGGCGGGGTGCCCACACCCCGCCAAACCCGGCCGCCGGAACCAGCTAGCCCGCAAGCATCGCGCCCCACCGCCAGTCCTCTCGTAGGGGCGGCCTTTATGGCCGCCCGGACCGCACCCCCGGAACCACCAGGCCCTCAGTCATCGCGGCCCGGCCACGGCGGCATGTGGGCATGCCGCCCTACGGCGTTCGGCGGGGGTGCAGCGGGAATCAGGAGCCTGTTCGGGCGGCCATAAAGGCCGCCCCTACGCCGCGCTTTCGACCTGGTCCGTAGGGCGTGCCCACACCCCGCCAAACCAGCCCGCCGGAACCACCGGGCTTGCGGCCATTTCGAAGGGGCGGGCTTTATGCCCGCCCGAGCCGCGCCGCCGTGCCGAACCGGCTCCAGCCTTCCATATAAAATACCCCGCTGCCTGTCCGGCAGCGGGGCTGAACGATTAAATGCGAAGCTCTCAGCTGTGCTCGCGGTTGTAGCGCTGGATCTCGTCGTCGATGATGGGGTCCACATGGGGGAAGATGGTGCCCTTGAGGCCGTAGGTGATGCAGGGGATGAAGTGGCCGCCGGGGGCGTAGGTCTCGCAGGCGCGGCGGACGTCGGCGCGAATCTCCTCCTCGGTGGAATCCACCCGGTCCACCACGGAGGCGTCCAGGCCGCCCATCAGGGTCATCCGGCCGTCCAGCAGCTTCTGGATCTTCGGAATATCGTTCTCGGGGAGCGCGCCCTGCCAGATATCGATGCCGATCTCCACCATATCCTCGACAATGGGCTCGCAGAAGGAGTCGGCGTGGTGCATGACGATGACGCCGTGGTCCTTCATATAGCCATAGATCCGCTTATAGTGATCCTTGAAGTAGTCGCGCCAGACGTCGGGCTTCATAAACAGGCTGGTCTTGGAGCCCCAGTCGTCATGGGAGAGGATGACGTCGGGCTTCAGGTTGTCCACCAGCAGCTTGGCATACTGGAAGCGGTACTCGGCAATGGCGTCCACCAGATCGTGCATATCGTCGGGCTCCAGCAGCAGGTTCACCAGGGTATCCTCAAAGCCCATCAGGTAGTGGCACTGCTCGAAGATGCCGGTGCCCATAAAGCCCATGGTCAGGTACTGGTCGTGGTCGATGGCGGCGGCGGTGGCGATGGCCTCCTCCCAGCCGTCGGAGCAGTTGGCCACCAGGTCCGGCACCTTGACCGTATCCCGCCAGCAGGTGATATCCGGGCAGACCTTATTATTGTTGGTCACATGGGGCATCGGGCCGGGGGCGTCCTCGGGGAACAGGATCTCGGTGCCCCACTTGTCATAGCTGGTCACGCCGCGCTTGCGGTTGCCGCGGGTATACTTCTGCAGCGGATCGTTCATCACCGGTACAAAGGCCTCGTACTGGCACAGCAGCCGCTCGGGCTTGCCGTCGCGCTTGAGGGTTTCCAGCAGAATTTCCTTGGGTGTCATATAGGTACCTCCTTATAATATGCTGAAATGATGAAAGCAAATGTGTATGGGACGCGGCCGGGGCCGCCGGTGCAATTCTGCACCCAGTATACCATGGCGGTACCACCGGTGCCATGCTACAATCCGTCTCGACCCTGTACAACATCACTAGACGGTATGTAGGATGCAGGATAAAACTTTGTATGATACAATAGAAACGAAGCAAAAATCGGAAAGAAGGAATACCATGTACGAGGCTCTCTACGCCCCCATCCCCGATGCCGAGGCCTATGCGCGGCGCATTGGCGCGCCCTGGCCCATCACGCCGGATCTGCCCACCCTGGACCAGATTCTCTATGCCCACCAGCGGAACGTGCCCTTTGAGAACCTGGAATCCTACGCCAAGGGCGTTGTCCCGTCGCTGGAAATCCCCGCTCTCTTCGACAAGCTGGTGACCCGCCGCCGGGGCGGCTACTGCTTCGAGGTCAACGCCCTGATGACCAGCTTCCTCCAGGCTGTGGGCTACGAGGCCTGGTCGGTGTCCTGCCGGATTCTCCGGGGCAAGGACTTTATCCCGCCCATGCTCCACCGGGGAATTCTGGTGCGGCTGGACGGCCAGCGCTACTACTGCGACGTGGGCTATGGCGGCCCCCAGCCCGCCGGCGCCGTCCCTCTGGGCGGGCAGCGGACCCTCTGCGGCGAGACCTTCCTGTGCGAAGCCCGGGCCGACGAATGGTGGGGCCTGGACCGGATCACCAGCCAGGGCGTCCGGGAAAAGGTGTTTGAATTCTGGACCTTCCCCCTGCCCGCCTCGTATTTCCTGCCCAATAATTTCTACAGCGGCTCCAGCCCGGAATCCGTCTTCACCCAGAAGCGCTATCTCAACCTGCGCACAGCCCATGGCAGTCTGGCCCTCACCGGCGATACCCTCACCGAGCACCGGGACGGCCAAGTCCTGACCGAGACCGTGGACACCCCCGAAGCCGTCCGCCAGGTCGTCTCGGAACGCTTCGGCCTGGACCTCCCCGACGAGGAATTGGGACTGTAACCCCGCGCGCAGCGCACTTCTTCCCTATTCACGCTTTCCTATTGCCCAGCCCCCCGCAACCACCGGGGCGCCTTGCACACAGGGGCGAGCGGACACAATGCGCGCCCCTACGGGGAAACCGGAGGCAGGCGGAGCCGTCATACCCCGGCGCGAGTCGGGAACCGGTTCCGGGCGGGGATAAACCCCGCCCCTACGGGGAAACCGGGAGCGGGTCTGTAGGGGCGGATTTCATATCCGCCCGAGCAGGCCCGGGATTCCCACCGCACCCCCGCCGAACCCCGTAGGGCGGCATGCCCCCGTGCCGCCGTGGCAGGGCCGCGACGACTCCGGACCTGGTGGTTGCGGCAGCCTGGTTTGGCGGGGTGTGGGCACCCCGCCCTACGGACCGGATCGAAACCACGTCGTAGGGGCGGCTATCAGCCGCCCGAAAACGCCCCCGATTCCCACCGCACCCCCGCCGAACGCCGTAGGGCGGCATTGCCCACATGCCGCCAGGACCGGGCCGCGATGACCGGGGGCTATAGTATCCCGGGGGTGCAGCACGGGCGGCTGATAGCCGCCCCTACGGACCAGGTCGATGGCGTGTCGTAGGGGCGGCCTTTATGGCCGCCCGGGCAGGCTGGCGAGTTTTACTGCCCCCCGCCGAACGCCGTAGGGCGGCATGCCCTCATTCCGCCACGATCGGGCGGCATTGCCCGCCAGCCCGGCGGTTCCGCAGGCTCACGGCGGGGCAGTCAAATAAACCGCGTCCCGGTGATGGTCCGGGGCGCGGTTTTTGGCTGGGATCAGCCGTTGCGGGCGGCGATTTCGTTCTGGTACTGGATGACCTTGTCCTTGGTCAGGCGGAAGCCGAAGAGCAGCAGCACGCCGGCGACCACCAGGGCGATGGCAGGAACAATCATAAAGGCCAGGCAGATGGAGTTTTGCAGCTCCTGAGAAACGTTGTTGATGTCGATTTTGTCAGCGTCGAAGTTGGCGAGCGCCAAGCAGCCGGTGATGACAATGCCGCGAGCCAGGACGCCCAGCTTCAGAGGCACGTTTTGCAGGCCGGAGATCCAGCCGGTGGCGTTCTTGCCGGTCTTCCACTGGGAGAAGATGATGGTGTCGGCGTAGAGAGCGGGGGTCAGGGAGTAGCAGACGCCGTAGCCGAACAGGGCCAGACACATAAAGACGATGACCAGGGTAACGTTGGTGTAGAGCAGGCGGGAGGCCACCAGCACCACGGCCATACCGAAGAACATGACGATGGCGGTGCTGCGGGCGGAGAACTTCTTGGCAAAGGTCTTGGCCAGGTAGGAGCCGATAACGCAGCAGATGTTGGTGATAAGAATGTAAAAGTTCGTCAGACTGTCGTTCTTGGCAATATAGAGGAAGTAATACGTGGCGGAACCGGCGACGACGAAGTTAAAGAGGAACTTGGCGATATCAGCCAGCAGCAGGGCAATCAGCGGGGGGTTCTGGAGCAGGGCGCGGACCAGATCCTTGCCGCTGGTGCGGTCGGCGCTCTTGGCCTTCTGGGCGGACTTGGCCTTCTCCAGCTCAGCGGGATCGACGATCTCGTAGCCCTCGAACATCTTGAAGTGGGCATAGTACAGGGCGGCCATGATTACGCCGAGGATAAAGGCCACAGCGCCGTACTGGTTGACCTCGCCCAGGAGCTTCACACCCACGACGGCCAGCAGGGGGAAGATGTAGGAGAAGGCGACCTTGGACAGGTTTGCCCAGAAGCCGCGGGTGGAAGAGAGCTGGGAACGCTCATCGGGCGTCTTACCGGCCACCGAGATCATGGACACATTGGCCACATAGGGGAAGTTCCAGCAGATATGGCTGGAGACGAAGGCCAAGATGATGACGATGGCAGAAATCACTTCTCCGCCGACGCGGATAAACTGGAAGGCGTAGAGGAAGGGCACGACCCAGGGCAGCATAATCAGCCAGGAGCGGTAGCGGCCCCACTTTTGGGGCTTGACCGAGTTGATGACCGCACCGTAGATCCAGCTGAGGCAGGCGTCCACCGCAGTGGTGATGGTGCTGATCAAGCCGGCCAGGAACGGGGAGAACTTGGCCATATTGGTCAAAAAGCGTGTGAAATAGTAACTTTCGACGTTACTCATCAGGGTAAAGCCAAAGTCGCCGACGCCGTAGAAGTAGCGCAGCGCCTTGCTCAGCCCCTTGCGTTCTTTCGTGGGACTACTCATATTGTGCCTCCTACAAAATAGATTTGGGGCGGCCACAGAGTACCGCATCCTTCTTTTATTATAAAGTCTGGTCCTCCAGGCGCAATCCTACACCCGGACGAATTATAGGGGTATGGAACTGGACGGATTGTAGTAGAAAAAATACGCAATTTTCGATGTTGGAAATCAGAAATTTTGCACAAATTCCTTGCCGGATGCCGGGTGTATGTGCTACAATATATCTGATGTCCGTTCCCTTACCGAGAAACCGTCAGGAGGAATGCCCCGATGAACAGCGTCTACTTAGAGGGATTACCCCAACATTACAAGTTGAATCTCCAGGTTTTAGCCGATGAATTGGAGGCAAAACATATTTCTGTCAGCTTTCACTGCCGCTCCGACGAGGCGCGGCTCCGGGGCGTCCGGCTCTACGATCCCGCCTCGCCTCTCTCCGGGGAGTATGTGTACCTTTTGTCCGAGGCCGATCTGCGCGGTGACTTCCGCGCCCGGGAGAACATCGATTTTGTGGTCCCCGGCGAGGTGAATCTCGACGATTTTTCCTTCACCAGCTCGGTCCTGGGCATTCTCTCCGACATTTCGCCCCAGCGGACCTACAACCTGCTCCAGGAAATCTTTGAAAAATACGCCCTCTGGGATGAGGCGCTCCACTGGGCCATGCAGAGCGAAAAGCCGCTGGAGCAGATGCTCACCGTCAGCCGGAACGTCTTTGAAAACCCCATGTTCATCCACGACACCGACTTCTACGTCCTCACCTGTCCCCGGTGGGTGGAGGGAATGCTCCACTGGGAAATCGAGGCCCGCACCGGCCGGGAAATGGTCCCTCTGGAGCTTATCAACGAATTCCGCATCGACCGGGAGTACCTCTCCACCCTCAAGGCCCGGAAGGTGACCATGTTCTCCTCGGCCATCCGGGGCTACCGCATTCTCTTCGTCAACCTCTGGCGGCAGGACCGCTACGACGGCCGCATCTGCGTGGACGAGCTGGAACGCCCGCTGCGGAAAAGCGATTATCTCCACCTGGAGCACCTGGCGGAGATGGTCACCCTCTGTCTCCGGCAGCAAAAACTCTTCTGGCTCTCCCTGGGCAGCGACATCGACCAGTTCTTTACCCAGATGCTGGAGGGCGAGGGCTACGACGCCCACGCCGTGGTGGACTATCTGCGCTACCTCCGCTGGAACCGGGACGACAAGTACCTGATTCTGAAAATCGCCCCCGACCGGGAGGACTATTCAGCCTTGACGCCGGCCGGTCTCTTCGGCTATATCGAATCCCAGATCCCCGAGAGCCGCGCCATGCTCTTCCATCAGAATATCGCGGTGATCGTCAATCTCACCGCCGGCGCTACCACCTCCGCCGCCGTGCTCAGCGCCCTGGCCTATATTCTCCGGGAAGGCCTGTTCAAAATGGGCGTCAGCACGGAGCTGGGCAGCTTCCTCGACATCCACGACGGCTTTGTCCAGGCCTCCATCGCGCTGGAGTACGGCAAAAAGAGCTCCAGCATGCTCTGGTACTACCATTTTGAGCGCTATGCGCTGCGGTTCCTCCTGGACTGCGCCAGGACCAAGATCCACCCGCGGCTTCTGAGCTCAGAAAAGCTCCGCAAGCTCCGGGACTACGACGCGGAGAACAATACCGAGCTCTACCACACCCTGGAGGTCTACCTCCAGCTGGAGCGCAACGTGGTCCAGACCTCCAAAGCGCTCTTTATCCACCGCAGCACGCTCTTCTACCGCCTGGCCCGAATCCAGAAGATCGTCGAGATGGACCTGGAGGACGAGTCCGAACGCCTCTACCTGGCCCTCTCCTACAAGCTGAACCAGCTGGACGACTGACCCGCCCGACAATCCCGGCGGTGCAGGCCGGACGCGCCCCTACGAGGTGCCGCGTAGGGGCGGCCTGTATGGCCGCCCGAAAACGCCCCCGATTCCCGCCGCACCACCGCCGAACCTCGTAGGGCGGCATGCCCACATGCCGCCATGACCGGGTTGCGACAACCGGAGGCCATGGTGGTTGCAGGGGTGCGGCACGGGCGCATATAAAATGCGCCCCTCAGCGTGTCGAAAAAGTCTTTTCGCCACGCTGTGCGTATTTTTAAACTTTCTAAAAAGTTTAAAAATACGTGTCGATTGAACGCGAAGGGGGCTTTTTGCCCCCTTCACACTTCCCCCGCTGCTCTGTCACAGACATCTTCAGCGAGGTTTTTCGACAGTCTGACGGGCGCATATAAAATGCGCCCCTACAACGAAAAACGGCAGCGCCACCCGTAGGGGCGGATTATATATCCGCCCGAACAGTCCCCCCGTTCCCACCGCACCCCCGCCGAACGCCGTAGGGGCGGCCTTTATGGCCGCCCGAACAGGCCCCCGACCCCCGCCACGGCGGCGAACAGGCTCCGCGGCACGCCCCCTAGGGTGTGCCGCGGAGCTTTACGATGGTCACATTGACCTGCCCGTCGGTGGCGTCGGCGGAGCCGGAATAGGTCAGGGAAAAGGTGGTGCCCGTGGCCGTCCGGACAATCAGCGTACAGGCTCCGGCGGCGCTGGAGCCGGTGGTGGTAGTGGCAAAGTAGATGCCGTCCTCCAGATGGGAGGTGCCGTTGTAGCTGGGCGTCACCTGCATATAGTTGGCCTGACGAAACAGACCCGATACGGTATAGGTAATTAAATAGTATCCCGGAGCCAAGCTGATCTGGTCGATGCTCTGGGAGACGATATTGCCCAGGGGGTCCGTTACGTCGGGGAACATCTGAATTAAGCTGTCCCGGGTCAGCGGCGTCTGATAATTGGCAAAGGACGCAAAGCTGTCGCCGGGTATTTCGGGCGTAGCGCCGGTGGGCCCGGTGGCGCCGGCAGGACCCGTGGGTCCTGTGGGACCCGTGGCCCCGGCGGGGCCGGTGGGACCGTCGCCGGAGCGTCCGGCAGGACCTCGGGGCCCGGTGGGGCCCGTGGGGCCCGTGGCTCCGGCGGGGCCGGTGGGACCGTCGCCGGAGCGTCCGGCAGGACCTCGGGGCCCGGTGGGTCCGGTGGGACCCGTGGGACCGGGGTCGCCGTCCCGGCCCGGCAGACCGGTGGGGCCCGTGGGGCCGGTCTCCCCCGGCAGTCCGTCGGCTCCGTCGTTACCGGGCGGCCCTTGGAGGCCCATGGGGCCCGTCGGACCTCTCCCCCACCAGCCGTTATTCGTCCCGCAGCAGCAGTTCTGCCACCCGCAGCATCTGTACTCATTCCAGCCCATGGCGCACCCCCGGCCTCCCCTGCCTATGCGGGGGATTTTTTACACCATTCTATGCACGGACGTGGGGCATCGTGCCGGTCCGCACCCCGTCGGACGGGGAGGTCCCGGCTTATCCGCAATTCACGGTCACGTCGCCGGAGACTGTCTCGATCTGGAAATCCGCCGGATTCCCAGCGGCGTTGTACTGCCACTCTTTTTTCCCCAGCTTGGTCAGCGGCAGCTCGCTCTCAAAGTCGCCGGACACCGTTTTGCGCCGCAGGCGGAAGCTCCGGTCCTCCGGCAGCGTCAGCTCCAGGTCGCCGGAGACCAGCTCCGCCGTCAGAAGGTCCGGCGTCGCCTCCAGCTCCAGATCCGCGTCGCCCGACACGGTACCGACGCGCATGACGGCGGCCCGTCCCTGGAAGTCCAGATCGCCGGATACGCTCTGCCATTTGAAGGACTCCAACCGGCCGGATACGTCGCCGTCCCCGGACACGGTCTCGACCTGCAGCTTCTCTGCGTCCACGTCCTCGGCATCCAGGTCGGCAGACACGGTTTGAACCGCCAGCTCCGCCAGGCGATGGGGCAGGCTTACCGTCAGCAGCTTTTCCGGCAGCCGGAGATACGTGCCAGGCTGGACAAAGCGGATTTCCAGCGTATCGTCCCGCACCCGCCACCGGAGCTGATGGGCCGGCTCCTTCACCCGGCTCTCCCGCAGCTCAATGGCCTCGCCGTTTCCCCGCTCCACGGTGACCGTGCCTGCGTACCATTCCAGTTTCACCCGGGCAATGTTTGCGGCAGGAATGACTGCGGCCCCAGCCGTGTAGGTCTCCGGCTCGCCATAGCGCACCGTGGCCTTGCCTGCCGTCTGCCTGCCAACCTCCTTGAGCGTCTCCGCTGCGCCGGACAGATCCCAGCGCAGCAGCCCCAAGCCGCCGCGATGTCTGCCCTGCTTCTTCGGCCCGGCCTCCCAGAGCTTGGACACGTCGCCCAGCTGATCCACCGCCTGGGCGTAAGCCGTCCCCTCGGACACGCCCTGAGCCACGAGATCGTCGTAGCGGTCCAGGGTGTTCTGCAAAATCTCCTCTTGCAGCTCCCGGTTCCGGGGCGTATCCGCCGCCCGGTCAAAGAGCTGCTGTACATAGGCAATCAATTGTTCACGCATGGTGTTCGGCTCCCTTCTCCAGCAAATGGTCGATGATCTCCCGGGCCTCGGCCCACTCCGCCGCCAGACGGCAATAGGTCTCGTCCCCCCGGGACGTAATGGCATAGTATTTCCGCCGGGCTCCGGCCCCCTGGTCCCCCCAGTAGGAGGTAATCAGGCCGCCGTCCTCCAGGCGCTTGAAGGCCGTGTAGAGCGTGGCTTCCTTGAGCTCATACCGTCCCCCGGATACCTGGGAGATGGTCTTGTTGATTTCGTAGCCGTAGCTGTCCTTTTCCCGCAGCAGCGACAGAATAATGGCGTCGGTGTGGCCTCGAATGAGGTCCGCTCCAATGGACATGGCGTCGCCCCCCTTTCGAGGCTTATACTAGCACGATATACCTCGCCTGTCAAGGTACTTTATGAGAAGATTTATTTCAGCCCGCAGATACGGCAGGCCCCGAAGCCATCGCCCCCCGGCGCAACCGGGACCCCGCTTCCGAGCCCAGAGGCTCTAAGCCTCTCCTTGCGGAGAGGTGCCGCATTGCGGCGGCGGCGCGTCAGCGCCCTCTGCACACGCCGAGACCCTGTGGGAAACCTTTGGTGCGGTAACACCTCTCAGTCAGCCTTCGGCTGACAGCTCCCCTCAAGGGGAGCCTTTTTCTCAGGCGACGCAGTCCAAAGCCTCTCCTTGAGGAGAGGTGGCACGGCGAAGCCGTGACGGAGAGGTGTG
>DSLFC04102__coassemble_1056_pt1 | contig 19447 bp, 15 predicted proteins | sample DSLFC04102__metabat2_low_PE_037 | metagenome-assembled genome bin DSLFC04102
CCGCCCTTTTATAACTTTCGTATGAGGCAAAATCTTTGGCCGAATGCTCTTGCCCAATTGTGCGGTGCTGCCCTAAATTATAGCCCGGTATTCCTTTACTTTTTTCCGGAATACTGGTATAATCACCATGAAAAACAGGCGTTCAACCGGAGCGCTCAAGGAAGGGATGGAAACATCATGTACAAGATCGTGTGCAAGAAGGAGCTGAACCCTTCGGTCACCTATATGGAGATCGAGGCGCCCTTCGTGGCCCGTAAGGCCAAGGCCGGCCAGTTTATCATTTTCCGCATCGACGAGCGGGGCGAGCGCGTCCCGCTGACCATCGCCGGGTATGACCGGGAGAAGGGCACCGTCAGCATCATCTTCCAGAAGGTGGGCCTGTCCACCAATATGCTGGGCCAGATGAACGAGGGCGACTATCTGCTGGACTTCGTCGGCCCCCTGGGCAAGCCCACCGAGGTCGAGGGCATGAAGCGGGTGTGCGTCGTCGGCGGCGGCGTGGGCTGCGCCATTGCCTATCCCTCTGCCAAGGCCTTTAAGGAGGCCGGTGTGGAGGTGGACGTCATTGTCGGCTTCCGCAACAAGGACATCGTCATCCTCGAGGACGAGTTCAAGGCCGCCAGCGACAACCTCTACCTGATGACCGACGACGGCTCCTACGGCGAGAAGGGCTTCGTCACCGTCAAGCTCCAGGAGCTGCTGGAGTCCGGCCGGGAGTACGATGAGGTCCTGGCCATCGGCCCCATCCCCATGATGAAGTTCGTCTCCAAGACCACCGAGCCCTTCGGCGTCAAGACCATCGTCAGCCTGAACCCCATCATGGTCGATGGCACCGGTATGTGCGGCGGCTGCCGCGTCACCGTGGGCGGCGAAGTGAAGTTCGCCTGCGTGGACGGCCCCGACTTCGACGGCCACAAGGTGGATTTCGCCGAGCTGATGAACCGCAACGGCGTCTACCGCGACCGCGAGGCGGAAACCAATAAAACCCATATGTGCCGCCTGGAGAAGCTCGGCAAAGAGCTCATCAAGTGAGGAGAGTAGAACATGGCTAATATGACTTTGACTAAGACTCCCATGCCGGAGCAGGACCCCAACGTCCGCAACCACAACTTCCAGGAGGTCGCCCTGGGCTATACCGCCGAAATGGCTATGGAAGAGGCCAAGCGCTGCCTCCAGTGCAAGAAGCCCAAGTGCGTCGAGGGCTGCCCCGTCAACATCCACATCCCCGAGTTCATCGCCAAGGTGGCCGAGGGCGACTTCCAGGCCGCCTATGAGATCGTCACCTCCACCAACGCCCTGCCCGCCCTCTCCGGCCGCGTCTGTCCCCAGGAGAGCCAGTGCGAGAGCAAGTGCGTCCGCGGCGTCAAGGGTGAGCCCGTGGCCATCGGCCGCCTGGAGCGGTTCGTGGCCGACTGGTACCGCGAGAACGTCAACGCCATGCCCGAAAAGCCCCAGAGCAACGGCATCAAGGTCGCCGTCGTCGGCTCCGGCCCTGCCGGTCTGACCTGTGCGGCCGAGCTGGCCAAGAAGGGCTATGAGGTCACCATCTTCGAGGCCCTCCACACCGCCGGCGGCGTGCTGGTCTACGGCATCCCCGAGTTCCGTCTCCCCAAGGCCATCGTGGCCAACGAGGTCCGGAAGCTCCAGGCCATGGGCGTCACCGTCATGACCGATATGGTCATCGGCAAGGTCCTCTCCATCGACGAGCTCTTCGAGGAGATGGGCTTCAAGGCCGTCTTCGTCGGCTCCGGCGCGGGCCTGCCCATGTTTATGCACATCCCCGGCGAGGCCCTTCGCGGCGTCTACTCCGCCAACGAGTACCTGACCCGGGTCAACCTGATGAAGGCCTATGAGGAGCCCAGCGATACGCCCATCATCGTCAGCAAGGCCGTGGCCATCGTCGGCGGCGGCAACGTGGCCATGGACGCCGCCCGCTGCGCCAAGCGTCTGGGCGCTGAGACCGTGTACATCGTCTACCGCCGGGGCGAGGCCGAGATGCCTGCCCGTCTGGAGGAGCAGCACCACGCCAAGGAGGAGGGCATCATCTTCAAGACCCTCACCAACCCCACCGAGATCCTGGGCGACGAGGAAGGCCGCGTCAAGGGCATGACCTGCATCCAGATGGAGCTGGGCGAGCCCGACGCCTCCGGCCGCCGCCGTCCCATCCCCGTGGAGGGCAGCGAGTTCGTCCTGGATGTGGACACCGTCATCATGTCCCTGGGCACCAGCCCCAACCCCCTGATCCGCTCCACCACCCCCGGCCTGGAGGTCAACCGCAAGGGCTGCCTGGTGGTCAACGAGGACCATATGACCACCCGCGACCAGGTCTACGCCGGCGGCGACGCCGTCACCGGCGCTGCCACGGTCATCCTGGCCATGGGCGCCGGCAAGGAAGCCGCCGCGGCCATCGACCGCGCCATGCAGGCGAAGTAACAGTTTCCCTATCCCGATATAAAAACCTGCTCAGCCAATAAACTGAGCAGGTTTTTTTACTTTACTCTGTCTCCTCGGGCAATTCGTCTTGAAAACTCATAACCGGGAGCAACAGCGCCGGTAAATTGGCGCTGGATACGACGCTTGAAACAGTCGCGCGCAAATAGGGGAACAGAATAGCCGCGGTATTGTTTTGCAAAATAGCGGCTTTTGTCTCCGGCGCCAAGGGCTCCGACTCCAAGAGCGTAAACCGGCCAGTCAGGGAGATAAAGAGTTCAAACGGCGCCGGGTTATCCTCCAAAGTCGATATCTCAATCGTCAAGGTGACATCATATTGCGTATCTTTCACAGCGGTTGTCGTGCGCTTGAAATGCGGATGCAACTGAAACTGTTGCGGCGTATCCGAAGCCGGCAGATGCCGAAACCGGATTTCGTCTACCACATAACTGTGAAATTGCAGCATACTCTCCTTAGGCATATTTCCGATCACCCCAATTCAGTTTGAAGTTGATATCCGTATCTTCCTGGATGACGTAAATCTGTTTAGGATTGTACGAGACTTGGCGGGATACTTGTTCCAGCGCTTTCCGAGCTGTCTCATAGTCCTGGGCGGTGATTCGGCAGCGGCTCATCTCCAGCAGTTGCCGGAAGTTCTCGGGATTTCTGGCCAGGACAATCAGATTGTTCTGGGCGGCGTCGGCCAGACTGCCGTTTTCATAGCGGGCGACGGTCTTGTCTCCCAGACCCAGGACCCGGGCAAAGATCACCTGGGACAGACCGTATAGTTCCCGGATTTCCTGGATTTCTTCCGGCTGGAGCAGCCCGTGGGTTTTCCGGTACTGCGCATAGGCCCGGCGCAGATTTTGGGAGTCCAGAACATCGTCCCACAGCTCCTCTCCGCAGACGCTGCAGATTCGCACCTGGGCTTCCACCAGAACAGGTTCTCCTTTGACCGGATAAGACTCGGTCATTTCTTGGACGACGGTGGAAACCTCGGCCTGGCATTTCGGGCAATACATTTGACATCCTCCTTTGCCGATTTGATGCCTACGGCTCGTCAATGTGGAAGCTGACCACGCGCACGCTGCCGTCTTCCATATAGAGTACTTTGAACTTAATATAGATACTCTCCCCATCGATTCGCTTTTTAAACACCCACAACCGGTCTGAAGCGGGAAAATTACGATCCACAGAGGGGCCTTGAAAATAGTCATCGGCAGTGAGCGTATAGATCTCCGCCTTGGCGTCCTCCCAAGTCAGTCCCAGCATGGCAAGGGTCTCCAAGTTCTTGCCGCGAAAAATCGGCTGAAACTTCCCCATGTCGATGGCCCATCGCAGATCGCTGAGAATCGTTTCAATCGCCTGTCTGGATGGCATGGATCTGCACCTCCGCATAGAGTATCATATGATACTATTATATAGAATTTTCCAGGAATGTCAAATGTTCTGTACCCTACCATTAAAATTTAGGAATATAGAGGGATTTTTTACGTCTAAGAAAGTGAGAGGAGGGAGCGCCATGGAAGACGGTGTGATTGTGGAACTCTACTGGCAGCGGGACCAGCAGGCCATCACAGCCTCCGACGAAAAGTACGGCGCGCTGTGCCGCGGTCTCTCGTGGAACATTCTGGAAAGCCGTGAGGACGCCGAGGAGTGCGTCAACGATACGTGGCATCGGGCCTGGAACACCATGCCGCCCCAGCGCCCCGTGTCGCTGCGGGCGTACCTGGCACGGATCGTCCGCAATCTCTCCATTGACCGCTACCGCCTCCGCAGAAGCCAGAAACGCGGCGGCGGGTTCGAGACACTGGCCCTGGAGCTGGAGGACTGCGTGCCTCCCGCCCCCAGCGCCGAGGCCGTGTGGGAGTCCCGGGAGATCGCGGCAGTGCTGGGCCGCTGGCTGGATGGCCTGGAGCCGGAGGACCGGTGGCTCTTCGTCCGGCGCTACTGGTACGGAGACCGGGTGGAGCAGCTGGCAGCCCGGCGCGGCTGCACCGCCCAGCAGCTGACCGGGCGGCTGTACCGGCTGCGGCAGCGGCTGCGCCGGGTGTTGGAGCAGGAAGGAGTGGTTCTGTGAGCGAGCAGAGTGAACGCCTGCTGGAAGCCATGTCCGAGCTTCCCGATGCGCAGATCGACGCCGGGGCGGAGGAACCGCCCCGCAAGAAGTCCCACTGGAAGCGGTGGGCAACCCTGGCAGCCTGTGTGGCCGTGGCAGCGCTGGGCGTCGGGACGCTGACGGGCCTGATTCCGCTGGAGTTCGGGGCCAGCGCCGGCGGCGGCGGCCACGACGAGGCCACCACCTTTATGTCCTACGCCGGGCCGGTGTTTCCCCTGACGCTGGCCGAGGAAAACGCAGCCCTCACCGCTGAGCGGGACATCACCCTGGACTTTGCCCCCTGGGAGCCGTTCTGGCAGGAAGCTGATTGGCACGACGAGGGCGGCTTCTGGACGACGGAAAGTGATATCCTGGTGACGGACGCCTACACCCTGCAAAACCAGGCCGCCGAGGACCAGACCGTGACGGTTCTCTACCCCTTCGCGTCCAGCCTGCTGGAGCTGGAGACGTATCTGCCCACCCTGGCCCTGGACGGCACGGCCCTGGAGGCAGAGCTGTACGTCGGCGCCTACAGCGGCGGCTTTGAGGGGGCCTACGGCCAGAGCCTCCTGGAGGGCGACCCGGCAGGCAGTGTCAACCTGGACTACGCCGAGAGCTGGGAGGACTACGCGGCCCTGCTGAAAGACGGCACATATCTCGCCAACGCCCTGGCCGACGGCCCGGACGTCAGCGGTATTCCGGTGACGGTATATCGCTTCACCGACCCCTACGGCCCCCCGGCCGATGACGAGGCCCCCAACCCCTCCATTCGAGTGTCCTTTGACCTGGACTACGACGCGACCACCGTGCTGGGCTACGGCTTCCACGCCGGGCGGTACGACCAGGAGGGCGGCACCATGATCCAAGGCTTCTCCATCCCCGCGGGGCAGCGCGCTGAGGACCCGGAGCCCTATTATCTGGTGATTCTGGGCCAGGATATCCAAGACATGACCATCGGCGGCTACGTCACCGGCGGCACCGACGCGGACACCCAGCCCCTGGCGGGCTGCGGCGTCACCGTGGAGCGATACGAGAGCGACCTGGACACAATTCTGCGGGAGATTCTGGCACAAATTCGCGGCGAGACGTTCCCGGAAGAGGAGCCCGCAGTGGACTTTGAGACCCACTACCGGGCCTTTCTGGAGCATCTGTTGGCCCACGGCCTGCTGTCCGACGATCCTGCCGAGCGCTACAGCACCGGCTGGCTGGAGGAGGTGGCCTCGGACGTCCGGGGCATAGACCGGGTCTGCTGGCTGGCGGCGGACGTCACCGTCCCCGCCGGGGGCAGCGTCACACTGACCGCGTCCATGGCCAAGGCCGGGAGCTACGACTTCTACTGTGCGGACCGGGGCAACCAGGGCCTCTACGGCTACGACCTGGTGACTGCTCTGGGCTCCTGCCTACCCTGCACCGATCAGCAGGCCACCCTGGAGGACCGGGGGGTTATCGAGATCGTCCGCCAGAATTTCGGCTTCGATTTGGACGCGGGAATCCGCACCGTTACCCTGAACCCGGCGGAGCCCCATTACTACCTGGAGGTCCGCAGCAGCAGTCAATAGGCACAAAAAGGGCGCGTTGTCAAAAAACAACGCGCCCATCGATTTTTACCAGGGTGCCCTTACGGCAGGCCGTCCGTTGGTTTTCTCCGTAGGGGCGGATTACATATCCGCCCGAACCGGGTTTCGATTTCCGCCGACGTTCGTTGGTTCCACCCGGGCCGACGGAAGTGCGTATGACGTCGGGGGTACGCAAGGGCGCATATACAATGCGCCCCTACGGCAGGCCGCCGGTTTCCCCGTGGGGGCGGATGATATATCCGCGCCTACGGCGTCCTTGGAAGTTGGATAAATTCGGATTAGTCGGAGAGCTTCAGAATCCCGAAGCCGTATTTGACGGTGAGAATCCGGGTGACACTCTCGTCGATGCGGGCCTCGGTCAGGGTCCCGGCCTCCACGGCGGCCTTGATGCCGTTGAAGGCGGCCTGGAGGTCCATGGGCATCAGGATCATATCCACCCCGGCCTGGAGGGCCAGCACCGCCGCCTCGCCGCTGTCGTAGTAGTTGGTGATGGCGCCCATCTGATGGGAGTCGGTGATGATAATGCCCTGGAAGCCCAGGTCCTCCCGCAGGTGGGAGACCACCTCCGGCGACAGGTCCGAGGGCAGATTCGAGAAATTTTCGTTGGTCAGATGGGAGAGCATGACCATGGCCGCGCCCTTGTCGATGCCTGCCTGGAAGGGGACCCACTCACAGCCCTGAAGCTCCTCCAGGGTGCGGTTGGAGACCGATTTCCCCTCATGGGTGTCGGTCCCGGTGCTGCCGTGGCCGGGGAAGTGCTTGAGGCAGGACACCATGCTGCCCCGCTGGAGGCCGTCCACCATGGCCGAGACCATGGCTCCGGCCACCTGGGGGTCGCTGGAGTAGGACCGGTCGCCGATTTCGGTATTATTGGGGTTGGTGACCACGTCCGCCACCGGGGCGAAGTCCAGGTTGAAGCCCAGCGCCCCCAGCTCCTGGGCCAAGGTACTGCCCACCTGGTAGACCTCGGCCATGTCGGCCCGTTCGCCGTAGACCGCGGCGGCCTCAAAGTGCGTGACTCCCATGGCCGGGTTGCTTCCCGCCCGAGAGACCCGGCCGCCCTCCTCGTCCACGCCCAGAAACAGCGGCGTCTTGGCATAGGACTGGGTATTCTGGAGCATAGTCCGGGTCTGGTCCGCGTCCACCAGATTGGCCGCAAAGTAGCACAGGCCGCCCACGGGCCGCTCCGCCAGGGCGGCCTTGGTGGTGTCTCCGGCCTGGGTCGCCGTGGTGACGCCGGTCAGAGACTCCGGCGTGGTAAAGAAGAGCTGCCAGATTTTCTCGTCCAGGGTCATTCCGGCCAGATAGTTCTGAATCCGGGCGGTATGGCCGGCCAATTCGTCCGCCGCGTCCTCCGACTGCTCCAGTTCTTCCGGCGTGTCAGCCGGTTCTTCCGGGTCCGTGGGCGCGTCGGGCGCGCTGGCTTCCGGCTCCGAGGGGGCCTCTGCCGGCGTCTCCTCCTGGACGGGCGGGTCAGTGGAGACCGAGGTCTCCAGCTGGTCGGATTTCTCCCGGGGCAGGGCGCTGAACAGCAAGATTCCCGCGAAGGTCACCAGCCCCAGGCAGATCACGATGACGATGGCGGATAGGATGATTTTCAATGTACGCATGGAGCTCCTCCTTATGCCGTTTCCTCCGACGGCTGTTCCACAGGGGTAGATTCGGGCGTCTCCGGCTCCGGTTCGGGGTCCGGCTCGGGCTCCGGGTCAGGCTCCGGCTCAGGGTCCGGGTCGGGCTGGACCACCACCGGCGGCGCTTCCGGCTCCGGCACGCAGGCCGGATAGTCCTCGGCAGTCCAATAATAGGAGGACATCTCCTGGTCTGTGTGGAGAGTCAGGCTGCCGGCTTCGAATACGGAGCGGTAGAGGTCCAGATGGCGGTAATAGCCGTCGGCGGCGATGATGTTCCAGATATAGGGCTCGCTGTCCAGCAGCCCCTCCACGGTGTAGCATTCCACGCCGGCCTGGTCGCAAATCAGCTGCCAGGCCTGGGCCAAGCCCTGGGGCGTGGCGATGCCGCTGCAAAGCGCGTCATACAGGGGTGTGGCGGTCTCGCCGGCGGTGTAGGTGAACCGCTCCATCAGATAGGTGAACAGCAGCTCGGCCTTGCCGCGGTCGGTGTCGCGGTAGCGGATATACTCGGCGGCGGCATCCACGCTTTCGCCCACGGCCTCGGCCTTATCCCGCAAGGCCTGGGCCGACTGGGTGTAGGTGAAGTTGAGCTCCACGATCCGCACCGTGCCCTCCTCGGGGTAGGTGGAGACGGCCACGGCCGGGACCTCCATCACGGTACCGGGATGCTCGGCGCAGTAGTCGGCGACCAGGGCGGGGAAGTCCAGCTCCTCATAGCTGCCCATCCGCACGGTCAGCCTGGGTTTGTATTGGTCGATGGCCTCGTTGAGCAGCGTCACCAGCTGGGTGGTGGTGGAGGCGGGCTGGATGGCGGCAATCTCCTGGGGCGTCCGGCGGAAGGTGATGGAAATGTGAATCTCATAGTAGGAGACGATGCGGACGCACTCGTGGGTCATATAGTCCACGGCATAAGCGCCCAGGGGGTCCAGCTTGGCCACCTCGTAGGCCGCTTCGCCCAGCTCGGTCTCCACGTCGCCGTCGTAGCTGTAGACGTGGATGACGCCGCTCTCCTGTCCCTCCCGGACAAAGCGGAGAATGGCGCTTTTCAGCTGCTGGTAATTCTCCACGGTGACGGCGTCGGTGTCGAGCGTCTGGGTCTGGGCGCCGCTGTGGGGCGAAAGGGAGAGATATTCGTCGCCTGCCCCGGCGGCACAGCCGCTGAGCAGCAGCAAAAGCAGCAATATCGCGGTAAAACGCCCCATGACGCACCTCCTAGAGATCATTTTTACTGTAGCGCTTGAAGCCCTCGCCCACGACCTGGTGGGCCTCCTGGAGGATGACGAAGGCGTGGGGATCGATGGCCATGACCAGCTCCTTGAGCTCGGCCACCTGGCGCTTTTTCAGGGCGCAGAGGATCACCTGCTTGTCCTGCCCGGAGTAAAAGCCCTGCCCCTGGAGGATGGTGACGCCCCGGTCCAGCTTGTCGGTGATATCCTGACTGATGGCCCGGTACTGGTCGGAGATCACCAGGGCCACGGTGGAGTAGTCCAGGCCGTAGACCACGGCGTCCAGCACCGTGCTGCACACATAGAGGGTCACGGCGGAGTAGAGGGCCTTGTTGACGTCGCCGAAGACCAGACCGGTCAGGGCCACGGTGCAGATGTCGATGCCGAGCATGATCCGGCCGATGGGGAAGTGGGGGAATTTGGGCCGCAGAAGCCGGGCGACGATATCCACGCCGCCGGTAGAGGCGCCCGCCACGAATACCAGGCCCAGCCCCAGACCGGTGAGCAGGCCGCCGTAGAGCGTAGCCAGCAGCGGCTCGGTGGACGGCGCGGGCAGCCGCTCAAAGAGGGCCAGAAACAGGTTGCTCACCAGCATACCGGCCAGGGAGCCCAGAAAAAATTTCTTGCCCACGCCCTTGATGCTGCCGAGAAACAGCGGCACGTTGATGAGCAGCGACCACAGCGCCACGGACCCAAAGCCGGTCAGATGGGTGATGAGCTGTCCGATACCGGATACGCCGCCCACGTTGATCTGATTGGGCCCGAGAAAGAGATCGAAGCCCAGAGAGAAGAGCATGCAGCCCACCAGAATCAGCAGGCCGTTTTTCAATTGGCGCAAAAACGCGGATTGCTTCATAAGTCACCTCGGAGAAACGATAAACGGTTCATTGTGGCTGCGGCAGGTTCCGCCCCCGTGTTCCGTAGGGGCGGATTGCATATCCGCCCTTACACGGCTGCGGTTTTCGGCAGGCCTCAAAAAAACCGGCGGTGCGGCAGGGCGCATATTTAATTCGCCCCTACGGCGGGACTGCGGGAGATTGCGCTTACAGGGACAGCTGGGGCTCGGGGGCGTCTTCGGGGCGGAGGACGGCGCCGGCGGCGGGGAGGGAGCGGACGCGGTAGCGGGCGGGATTCTGGATGGTGCTGTCCTCCAGCCAGATTGCCCGGTCAACCAGCCGGTTCTTTTTCAGCGTCAGCACCGCCACGCCCTGGGTGCTGCGGGTGGTCTTCACCGCCAGCTGGGCCGTGGAGAACACCAGCGCCCGGCCGTCGGTGCTGTAGAGCGCCAGCTCCTTCTCCTCGCCCTGCAAAAGAAACAGGGCCTTCAGAGGACTCTTGTCCGAATACGCGCCGGTGAGCTTGCGGCGGTTGGACTTGGTGGCATAGGCCTGGAGATCCACCCGGGCCGCCTTGCCGTTTTCAAAGACGAAGAGGACGCTGCCCTGGTAGTCCCCGGGCAGCACCGCCGCGAAGACGCTCTCGCCCTCGTCCATGCCCAGCTTGGCCGGCAGGAAGTCGCCCAGCACCGACGCCTTGGAATCGTCGAACTCCGAGAGCCGGGTCTTATAGACCTGGCACCGGTCGGTGAACACCAGCAGCTCGGCCCGGTTGGTGGCCTCCTGGGAGAAGGCCAGACCGTCGCCCTCCTTGAACTTCTGCTCGCTGCTCATACGGAGGCTCTGGGCCGTGATCTTCTTGAAGTAGCCCTCCCGGGAGACGAAGACCGTCACCGGGTAGTCGGGCACGTCCTCCTCCTCGGCCTCCTGGACGGTCTCGGCGGCGTGGACCAGGGTGGTGCGCCGGGGCTGGCCGTACTTGGCGGCGCAGGTCTGGAGCTCCTTTACAATGATGTCCCGGATCTTCTTCTCCGAGGCCAGAATCTCCTCCAGCTCGGCGATCTCCTTGGCCAAGGCCTCGGTGTCGGCGATTCGCTTGAGGATATACTCTTTATTGATATTGCGGAGCTTGATCTCGGCCACGAACTCGGCCTGGACCTGGTCGATGCCGAAGCCGATCATCAGATTCGGCACCACCTCGGCGTCGGACTCGGTCTCGCGGATGATCTTGATGGCCATGTCAATGTCCAGCAGGATCTTTTTGAGGCCCTTCAGGAGGTGCAGCCGGTCCCGCTTCTTCTGGAGCTGGAAATAGACCCGGCGCTTGACGCACCCGGCCCGCCAGGCAGTCCACTCCTCGAGGATCTCGCCCACGCCCATGACCTTGGGCATACCGGCGATGAGAATGTTGAAGTTGCAGGGGAAGCTGTCCTGCAGGGGCGTCAGCCGCATCAGCCGCTGCATCAGCTTGTCCGGGTCCACGCCGCGCTTGAGGTCAATGGTCAGCTTCAGGCCCGAGAGGTCGGTCTCGTCGCGCATATCGGCGATTTCCCGGATTTTCCCGGCCTTGGTCAGCTCGGCTACCTTGTCGAGAATGGCCTCGGTGGAGGTGGTGTAGGGAATCTCGTAGATTTCAATGAGGTTCCCTTCCTTGACGTAGCGCCATTTGGCCCGGATGCGGAAGGAGCCCCGGCCGGTGCGGTAGATCTCGGTCATCTCCTGGGGGTCGTAGAGAATTTCGCCGCCGGTGGGGAAGTCCGGCGCGGGCAGTGTGTCCAGGAGGTCGCAGTTGGGATGGCGAATCCGGGCGATGGCCGTCTCGCAGACCTCCTTCAGGTTGAAGCCGCAGATATTGCTGGCCATGCCCACGGCGATGCCGGTGTTGTTGCTCACCAGCACGTTGGGGAAGGTGGTGGGCAGGAGCGTCGGCTCCTTGCGGGTGGAGTCGTAGTTGTCCACAAAATCCACGGTGTCGGAGTCGATGTCCCGGAACAGCTCGGCGCAGATGGGGTCCAGCTTGGCCTCGGTGTAGCGGCTGGCGGCATAGGCCATGTCCCGGGAGTAGACCTTGCCGAAGTTGCCCTTGGAGTCGATAAAGGGGTGCAGCAGCGCCTCGTAGCCCCGGGAGAGGCGGACCATGGTCTCATAGATGGCGGCGTCGCCGTGGGGATTGAGGCGCATGGTCTGGCCGACGATGTTGGCCGACTTGGTCCTGCCGCCGGTTAAAAGACCCATGTCGTACATGGTGTAGAGGAGCTTCCGGTGGGAGGGCTTGAAGCCGTCGATCTCGGGAATGGCCCGGGAGACGATGACCGACATGGCATAGGGCATGTAGTTGAGCTCCAATGTGTCGGTGATATTCTGCTCCAGCACCTCGGCCCGCAGTCCTTCCACCCGATCCGGCGTGGGCTTGTGGGTCGTTTCTTGTTTTTTACGTGGCATATTGAATCCTTCCAATGTGGGATATTCATTGTAGGGGCGGCCTTGATGGCCGCCAGGACCGGGGCGCGGGAGGGCATAAAGCCCTCCCCTACGGACCCGCCTTCGGGTTTCTCGTAGGGGCGGGGTTTATCCCCGCCCGGGCCTGCTACGAAATATCGGCCAATTCCAAATACTCGTGACCGTGCTGGGCGATATGCTCCTTGCGGCCTGTTAAATCGTCGCCCAGGAGCAGGTCGAAGATCTGGGCCGTTTTGGCGGCGTCCTCGGGCATGACCTTGATGAGCCGCCGGGTCTCGGGGTTCATGGTGGTCATCCACATCATCTCAGGCTCGTTCTCGCCGAGACCCTTGGACCGGGCGATGGTCATCTTTTTGCCCTCCAGCTTTTTGAGAATCTCGGCCTTCTCACTGTCGGAGTAGGCGAAATACGTCTTGTCCTTGGTGTTGATCTCATAGAGGGGCGATTCGGCGATATACACATAGCCCTTTTCGATCAGCGTCGGCGTCAGGCGGTAGAGCATGGTCAGCACCAGGGTGCGGATCTGGAAGCCGTCCACGTCGGCATCGGTGCAGATGACCACCTTGCTCCAGCGGAAATTGTTCAGGTCAAAGGCGCTCAGGTCCTTGGCCTTCTTCCCCTGGACCTCCACGCCGCAGCCCAGGACCTTGATAAGGTCCGTGATGATGTCGGACTTGAAGATCCGGTCGTAGTCGGCCTTGAGGCAGTTTAGGATCTTGCCCCGGATGGGCATGATGCCCTGGAATTCCGCGTCCCGGCTCAGCTTGACCGAGCCCAAGGCGCTGTCGCCCTCGACGATATAGATTTCCCGTTTGGAGACGTCCTTGCTCCGGCAGTCCACGAACTTCTGGACCCGGTTGGCCAGGTCGATGGTGCCGGAGAGCTTCTTCTTGATATTGAGGCGGGTCTTCTCGGCGGTCTCGCGGCTGCGCTTGTTCAGCAGCACCTGCTCGGCGATTTTGGCGGCCTCGGCGGCGTTCTCAATAAAATAGACCTGGAGCCGGGACCGGAAGAACTCGGTCATGGCCTCCTGGACGAACTTGTTGGTGATGGCCTTTTTGGTTTGGTTCTCATAGGAGGTCTGGGTGGAGAAGCAGTTGGTCACCAGTACCAGGCAGTCCTGGACGTCCTGGAAGGTGATTTTGCTCTCGGCCTTGGTATATTTATTGTTGGCCTTGAGGTAGGCATCGATGGCGTAGACGAAGGCGTTCCGCACGGCCTTCTCCGGCGCGCCGCCGTGCTCCAGCCAGGAGGAGTTGTGGTAGTACTCGATCCGGCTGACCTGGTTGGAGAAGCACAGGGCTGCCGAGATCTTCACCTTGTATTCGGGCTTGTCCTCCCGGTCCCGGCCCTTGCGCTCGGCCTCCCAGTATTGGGGCATGGTCATGGCCCCGGCCTCGGTCAGCTCGGTGACGTAGTCGAGAATGCCCTTTTCATAGAAGAAGTCCTTTGTCTCCAGCCGCCCCGGCGCGATCTCCCGGCGGAAGCGGAAGGTCACCCCGGCGTTGACTACGGCCTGGCGTTTCAGAATATCCTCGAAAAACTCCGTAGGGATGCTGATATCGGTGAACACGTCCAGGTCCGGCAGCCAGCGGAAGCAGGAGCCGGTCTTTTTCCGGTCGGCGGGGGATTTTTTCATTTCGCCCACCAGCTCGCCCCGCTCGAAGTGCAGGTCGTAGCGATAGCCGTCCCGGCGGATCACGGCGTCGAAGTATTGGGAGGCGTACTGAGTGGCGCAGGCGCCCAGGCCGTTGAGGCCCAGGGAATACTCGTAGTCGCCGCCGGCGTTGTTCTGGTATTTGCCGCCGGCATAGAGCTCGCAGAACACCAGCTCCCAGTTGTAGCGGCCCTCGGACTCGTTCCAGTCCACAGGGCAGCCCCGGCCGAAGTCCTCTACCTCGATGGAGTGGTCCAGATAGGCTGTGACGGTGATGGTGTCGCCGTGGCCCTCCCGGGCCTCGTCAATGGCGTTGGATAGAATCTCGAACACAGCGTGCTCACAGCCCTCCAGGCCGTCGGAGCCGAAGATTACCGCCGGGCGCTTGCGCACCCGGTCCGCCCCCTTGAGCGACGCGATGGAATCATTGCCATAGGTTTGTTTTTTCGTCATAATGTCCTCACACTGTCTGAATGATCACATTTCCATAGTTATACATCCTAAGTATAACGAAAACTCGGTGCATTGTCAAACCTGGGGGAGGGAGAGGGGAGAGGGAGTGAAGCGTGAAAAGTGAAGAGTGAAAAGTGAAGAAGTGCGCGAAGCGCTGTAGGGGCGACTATTAGTCGCCCGCCCGGGACCGGGTGGGATGTGTTCCAGGCCCCGGTGGTTCCCGTGGCTGGGCACGGGCGGCTGATAGCCGCCCCTACGGACCCACCTGTGGTTCCGCCGTAGGGGCGGGGTTTATCCCCGCCCGGACCGGGTGGGATGTGTTCCGGGCCCCGGTGGTCCTGGCGGCTGGGCACGGGCGGCTGATAGCCGCCCCTACGGACCCGCCTGCAAATTTGTCGTAGGGGCGACTATTAGTCGCCCGCCCGGACCGGGTGGGATGTGTTCCGGGCTCCGGTGGTCCTGGCGGCTGGTCAGGGGAGGGCATAAAGCCCTCCCCTACGGACCCGCCTGTGATTCCGCCGTAGGGGCGGGTTTTATCCCCGCCCGGGACCGGGTGGGATGTGTTCCGGGCTCCGGTGGTTCCCGTGGCTGGTCACGGGAGGGCATAAAGCCCTCCCCTACGGACCTGCCTGTGATTCCGCCGTAGGGGCGGGGGTTATCCTCGCCCGGGACCGGGTGTGATATGTGCCGCACCCCGGTGGTTGCGGCGGCTGGGCAGGGCGCATATACAATGCGCCCCTACGGCGAGGAATCGGACCATAGGGGCAAAATCCGGCAGGACCACCAATTGGCCTTGACACTGACCGGGGAAAACTGTAAAATATACGCTGAGAGTAGTATGGCCAGATTGCGCCTGGGGAACCGCAGCGGCCTTTCCTTTCAAATTGAAACACCCTAAATTATGGAAGAGGAGGTGGGTTCGCAGCTTATGGAACTTGGATTATCCATTGCCCTGATTATTGCGGCTTTTGTCATCAGTGGAATTGTGTTCTTCGTGGTCGGTATGCTGTACCGCAAAAAGGTGGCTGAGAAGGAGATCGGCGGCGCGGAGGAAGAAGCGCGGCGGATTCTCAACGAGGCCATCAAGAGCGCCGAGAGCAAAAAGCGGGAAATGCTGCTGGAGGCCAAGGAAGAAATCCATAAATCGCGCACCGAATATGAACGAGAGGTCAAGGAGCGCCGCGCCGACCTGCAGAAGCAGGAGCGCCGGCTCCAACAGAAAGAGGAGTCCTTCGACAAAAAGCTCGACGCCCATGAGAAGAAGGAAGAAGAGCTCCAGCGGCGGCTGGCCAAAGTCACCGCGACCCAGGAAGAGGTCGATGCCATCAAGCAGGCCCAGACCGAAACCCTGGAGCGTATCTCCGGCTTGACCCAGGAGGAGGCCAAGAAGTATCTCCTGGACAACATCGAATCGGAGGTCCGCCACGAGTCCGCTATGAAGATCAAGGAGATCGAGACCCAGCTGAAGGATCAGGCCGATCAGATGGCCCGGGAGATCATCTCCATCGCCATCCAGCGCTGTGCCGCCGATCACGCCGCCGAGGCCACTGTCTCCGTGGTTCCCCTGCCCAACGACGAGATGAAGGGCCGGATCATCGGCCGCGAGGGCCGCAATATCCGCACCCTGGAGACCATCACCGGCGTGGATCTGATCATCGACGATACCCCCGAGGCCATTACGGTCTCCAGCTTCGATCCGGTCCGGCGGGAAATCGCCCGACTGGCCCTGGAGAAGCTCATTGCCGACGGCCGTATCCACCCCACCCGCATCGAGGACATGGTCGAGAAGGCCCGCCGGGAGGTGGACCAGACTATCAAGCAGGAGGGCGAGCGCGCGACCTTCGAGACCGGTATCCATGGCCTGCACCCCGAGCTGGTCAAGCTGCTGGGCCGTCAGAAGTACCGCACATCCTATGGTCAGAACGTCCTGAACCACTCCATCGAGGTGGCCCATATCGCCGGGCTGCTGGCCAGCGAGCTGGGCGTGGACGTGACCCTGGCCAAGCGGGCCGGCCTGCTCCACGACTTGGGCAAGTCCGTGGACCACGAGATGGAGGGCAGCCACGTCCAGCTGGGCGTCGAGCTGGCCCGGAAGTATAAGGAGTCCCCGGCCGTCATCCATGCCATCGAGGCCCACCACGGCGATGTGGAACCCCAGACCGTCATCGCCTGCCTGGTCCAGGCCGCCGACGCCATCTCCGCCGCCCGCCCCGGCGCCCGGCGCGAGAATGTGGAGAACTATATCCGCCGTCTGGAGAAGCTGGAGGAGCTCACCGGCTCCTACCCTGGCGTGGACAAGGCCTACGCCATCCAGGCCGGCCGCGAGGTCCGCATCATGGTCAAGCCCGAGGAGGTCACCGAGGACAATATGATCCTCCTGGCCCGGGAGCTGGCCAAGAAGATCGAAAACGAGCTGGAGTACCCCGGCCAGATCAAGGTCAACGTCATCCGCGAGACCAAGGCCGTCGAGTACGCCAAATAATAACCAGATCAGAATCAACGCGGCGCTGCCCCAGCAGCGCCGTGATTTTTTTATAATCTATCCCTGGGTCAATGCGTCGAAGTAGGCGGCCATACCGGCGGAGAGCTCCTTGAGCTTGTCCCGGTTCAGGTCGTAGAGGACGCGGTTGGCCGAGATGGTGGTGCGGACCAGGCCCAGCTCGGTCAGCACCGACATATGGTGGGAAATGGTGGCCGTGGACAGGCCCAGGGCCTCGGCCAGCTCCCGGTTGATGTAGCTCCGCTGGGACAGGAGCCGCAGAATCTCCAGCTTGCTGCCGTCGGAGAAGACCTTGCCGTAGCTGAGAATTTCCTGCTTCTCCAGGCCGCGGCTGCGCTTGGACGCATAGTGCGAGAGGAAGGCTCCGACGGCAAACCAGCTTTGACCGTCGTCCCGGATACGGCCCCGGAGGGTGAAGGGCTCGAAGAGCAGCACCGTCATTTCCGCGGGCAGCAGCTCCGGCTGGAGCTCATAGGTGCTTTCCTCCCGCATCAGGTCGAGAATGGGCTTCTTCTGCTCCCAGGCCTCCAGCTCCGCCCGGCGGCGGGCGAAGATCTCCTCCAGCTCGCCGCCGCGGCGGCGAAGCTTCTCCGCCACATATTGAAGCAGATCAAAAAGGGGGGACTTGTGGGCCTCGGGATGGAGCAGGGCGGTGAGAACCTGCCACCGGGCCCCGTCCTCCAGCTCCAGGGTCCCCAGATAGTCGGTGAATTCGGCCAGCGTCGGCGTCCCGCCGCCGTCGGACCCGACTTCCAGCAGCCGGTCCTCCAGGGTGAGGCCGTCATACCGGGCGGCGGCCTCCTCCAGGGTCTCGCCGAGGGGCGCGGTGTGGAAGCAGCCCAGGTAGTCGCCGGTGCAGTCCCGCCCGGCGGTCAGAGGCTGGAAGTACCGGGCGATCTGCGCCGCAGACAGCCCTTCCACGGCCTCAGTCTGGATCTCTGACAGCCGCCGGAGATCCGCCTGACAGTCCTCGGGCAGATTCTGCGTCTGTTTCGTCAGATCCAGGTAGTCCGACGCCGCGTTGTTGAGGATGGTCACGGCCTCCCGGACGTATTGCAGCTGGTTGATGAATTTCATGCAGGAACGCCTCCTTCTTTTGCTTCGGGGTTCTCCCGGAACTCCGCCGGCATCACCCGGCGGCTGAACAGTACACCGCAGGACAGCAGCACAAAGACGCCGCTGCCGATGAAGAACAATTCTGTGGAAATAAAGCCGGTCAGAATGGATACCAGCAGCGACACCGCCGGCGTGGACGCGCCGCTGAGGCTGCCCATCAGGCCGCTGAGCCGGGAGAGATAGGTCCTGTCGCACTTCTGGAGGATCAGCACCGAGGCAAAGTTGTTCAGCAGCGCCACACCGAAGCCCACCAGCAGCATCAGTGCGCCGATGGAGAGATAGACGGCCAGCGTCGTCGCAGCCCAGCGGCCCACGGCCACGGTACCCAGATACATGGCGCCCAGCAGCGCGCTGCCGGTCAGCAGCAGCGCCCGCACCGGCACCCGCCGCGACAGAGTGGGGAAGAGGCTGGCGCCGGCGATCATGCCCAGGCTCAGCGTCACGCCCACCACCGAGAGGACGCCGGCGTCGCTGTGCAGGATCTCCCGGGTCATGGCGGCCTCCAGGCTGTTGTAGGGCGTCAGCAGGCCGTTGAGTACGATGCTCAGCAGGATCAAATAGACCATGGCCCGGTTTCCCTTCACCATGGAGACGCCGTCGCCCAGCTCCCGGAACAGCTTTCGGGCCGAGAACCGCTCGGGCTCGGCAGGCAGGGTCTCCTTCAAACCCATGGCCGAGAGCAGCAGGGCCGAGAGAAGGAAGGTGACCACGTCCACCGCCATGGCCCCGGCGTTGCCGATGAGGCCGATCAGCACCGCCCCCAGGCCCGTGCCCACCAGCTCGGCGGCACTGCTCAGGCCAGACTGGTAGGAGACCGCTTCAGTGTACTGCTCCGGCGGCACGATCTGGGGCAGGATGGCTCCGCCCGCCGGCTGCCGGAAGGCCTCCACCGTGGAAATGAGCAGCGTAAAGATCAGCAGCTCCGCCGCCGTGGGCAGGCCGGTCGCAAGCCGCAGCAGGATATATCCCACCAGCAGCCCCCGCAGCAGATCCGTCACCACCATGGCCCGCCGCTTGGGCCGCCGCTCCATCCACACGCCGGTCAGCGGCTGCAACAGCACCGTCGGCAGCCGGTTGGCCGCGAAGACCAGGGCGCTGAAGGCCGCGCTTTCCGTAAGCGTGTAGGTCAGCCAGGTAAATACAATGGCGTCCACCGAGTCGCCAAACCGATTGATGATATTGGCCAGTACCAGCAGCCGGTAGTTCCGGTTGCGGAAAACGGCCCGAGATTTCTTCTGAGACTTATTAGACATTTGTCTCGCCTCCTGGTTAGATTTGCTTCTAACATTAGTATAGCACGATATCGATGAATGTCAAGATTGAAATTAGACTCTCATCTAATAATCCGGCGGGGGAGACAGACAGCTTGGCCAGGGACATAGAAAACCCCGGACGCGGAGCGTCCGGGGCAGACTGTCGAAAAACCTCGCTGAAGATGTCTGTGACAGAGCAGCGGGGGAAGT
>DSLFC04102__coassemble_1060_pt1 | contig 19417 bp, 25 predicted proteins | sample DSLFC04102__metabat2_low_PE_037 | metagenome-assembled genome bin DSLFC04102
TATACGTGTCCGACCGATTTGTTCGGCGCAACGAAAAAGGTGAAATCATGGTGGACGAGGATGGCAAGCCTGTCCTCCGCCCGTTCCGCATCCGCTCGATCACACAGGAGGAGAACACCGCTCTTGTAAAGGCATGCACCACCGTTTACAGAGACAAGACTGGCCAGAAAGTGAGCGAGTTTGACCGGATCAAATACTCTCAGATGATGGTTGTGGCCGGAACCATTGACCCGGATTTCAAATCCAAGGAGATTTGCGACGGCCTGGGCGTCGTAAGTCCCAACCTCGCTCCCGGCAAAATGCTCTTCGCCGGAGAATATCAGAAACTGGCGGACTCCATTGCGGACGCCTCCGGCATCAATGATGACCTGGAGGAAGCAGCAAAAAACTAATTCTGGGGGACACAGTCGAGCTTGACACGCTGATCGCTTACTACTGCTTCGTCAATCTAGGCTGGCCCCCATCAAAGTATAACGATTTGCAACCCTATGAAAAAGCGATGGTGCGCGTGTTTGCCATGAAGAGCATGGACGACAACAAGCGCGAAATGGAGAAAATGAAAAATTCCCAGAAGCTGAGGTGATCTTATGGCCGCTATACGCGAAGAGCTGATCCTGGAAGATAAATTTTCCACCTCTCTTGACAAGTACATCGACAAGCAGCAAGAGGCGGCCGAGAAAACCTCCGCGACGACGTCCGCTTCGTCCAGAATGGCAAATGCGGCGGCCAGGCTTGGAAACTTCTTCCGAAGCGCAACAAGCGGCGCACAAGGCCTCACCCGGTCGCAAAGCCAAATGTCTGCGGCGACCGGCCGGCTTGTGGATCAATTGTCTGGCCTGGAAGCTGGAATTCATGGAGCGTTCACCGATGCAGAGGCGGACGCGGCGCTTCAGAGCCTACAGCGGCAGATGCAGAAGGTCGGCCTTGTGTGGACAAACGCCGCCGACCAGATGGAGGCCTCCGACATGCTTGTCCGAGTTGGCCTCCAGCAGTTGGCGGCAGAGGGCAAGTTAGCTGCCAGCGCAATGGTCGAAAACGCGGACGCAGCAGAACGCGCCGCAGCTTCCCAGCAAAAGCACGAAAGCCGGTTGACGTCTGTAAAAAACGCCTTGAAGGGATTTATATCATCTCTTTCTGGGGCGAACAGAGCCGAAAAGGCATATGACGGCATCAACAAACAGCTCACGCGGTTTGCTCTCAGCATATTTTCTGTAAGCAAAATCATGCAGTTCTTCCAGTCTTCGCTTTCGCGGGCTCCGCAATCTATCCAAGATAGTTGGAATGGACTTGGTAGTACACTTAAAGACACTTTTGCCGGGGTCGTGGTGTCCGCGCTTAAAGGTTTGCAGCCGCACCTCGACAGGTTAAACGCAGCATTGAACAGCGAAGCAGGGCAAAAGATGGCACGCGGGTTTGAGACATTAGCAAATGTTGGAGGACAGGCGCTTGGCTTTCTTTTGGACATCGTACCGGAACTTGTGCAGTTTATCGGGAACAATTTTCAAACTGTAATGACGATCGCCGCCGTGGCTGCATCGATCTTTGCCGCTCAAATGTTTTTGTCGGCAGCTGCTACACTTGCAACCGCATGGCCGATCCTTCTCATTGTTGGCCTGATTGCCGCGTTCGTAATCGGCTTACAGGAAGCCGGGGTCACCTCCGAGCAGATCTTCTCCACGATCGGCGCAGGAGCAGGCTGGCTTTATGCCTTCGTGTACAACCTAATCGCGGACGCCTGGAACGTCATCGCGGTTTTTGCCGAGTTTTTCGCCAATGTATTTAACGATCCAGTTGCCGCAGTTGCGCACCTGTTTTTTGACACATTTGATGCAATTTTAGGCGTCGTGGAAACGGTGGCCGGAGCCATAGACGCCGTTCTCGGAACAAATATGTCTGGTGCCGTTTCGGGTTTCCGAGGAAAAATGAGCGCATGGGTTGACGATACATTCGGGGAAAAAAGCGTGGAAATCAAAAGGCTTGCAAAAATCAGCTACACGGATACTATGGCTGATTTTGCGTCAAAGGGTGCGGGCATGGCTAATGCGTTGTCCGACATCTCGCTTTCTAATATGTCCGGTATCGACCTATTGGACGATATCTCCCAGAGTTCTTCAAGCACCGCCGGAAGCGCTGGAAATATCGAAAAATCCATCGACGCCACCCAGGAGGACATCAAGTCCCTGGTGGACGTGGCCGAACGGCGGTATGTGAACCAGATCAACCTTACCGCCCAGACGCCGGTCATCAACGTCACCGGCCAGAACACCGGGCGCACGGCGGCAGATCGGCAGAACCTGGCCAACGCCATCCGGGACGTGCTTCTGGAGCAGATGTCGTCCGGCTCCAGCCGCAGCACGGCGGTGGCGCACCGATAAGGAGGCGAGACCATGCCCAACAATTTCGGCTTGTATTTCAGCGGCAGCGGCGGCGTGGTGCGGATCCCGGTCAACCCGTCGAAGCTGCCGGACGAGAAGGACAACGAGAACGGCGAGTACAACGTCCTGGGCATCGGCCCCATTATGGTTCCCAGGACGCCGAAACTCCGGGTTGTGTCAATCTCCAGTTTTTTCCCCGGACGCAATATCCCCGGTCTGGTGGTCGGAACTTTTCAGCCCCCGGACTACTACGTGAATTTCTTTCAGTCCGCGATGGACAACCGCTCTGTCCTGGTCTATACGCCTGTCCGCTACTACCCGGACGGCACACCATTCATGTCCGGCGCCACTGGGTTCGAGTGCTTGGTGACAAAGTTCACCCATGAGGATCGCGGCGGCGAGGTCGGCGACATCTACTACGACCTCGAAATTACGGAATACCGGGACTACCGCCCCATTTCCATGCAGATCTCCGAGAATAGCGCGTTGCCGTCTGTATCCGGCACTGCATCCGGCTCCAGTACACAGAGCCTGACCAGGTCTGTTTCTTCCACTTCATACACCTCTTCCTCTTCCGGTGCTGCCACGACCACGCAGCAGATCACCGCGACGCCAAAACCGGCGCGCAGCATTCCCCAGGGGACAATTGTGGTGGGTTCTGTCTGCATTGCAAATGGCGCCTACTATTTCACCTCAATGGCGGAAATGCAGTCCGGCGCGGCAAACAATCAGCGCGTGGTGGTTCAGCGCATTGTTGACGGCTCCCGCCCGGCCTGCGCCTATGTGACAACTGAGGACGGGGAGGCCATCGGCTGGCTGCCTAAATCCGCGCTCCAGGTGGTGAGAGAGACATGACCACGGAACTCCTGATCGCCAACAAAAGAAGCGGTAAAATTTGGGAGTGCTCCAACTGCGTGACCACGTGCAGCTGGGAGACGAACCGCACCGGCAGCCCCGGGAAATTCACTTTCACGCTTATCAAGGCCTGCGACATCGACTTCCTGGAGGGCGACATCGTCCGGTTCAAGGTGGACGGGCAGCTGCAGTTCTACGGCTGGGTGTTCACCAAAGAAAAAGACCGCTGGGGCATTATCGACGTCACATGCTACGACAGGCTCCGGTACTTCAAGGCAAATGCGTCCTACGCATTTTACGACCAGACGGCGGCTGATATCATCCGGCAAATCGCGGGGGATCTCCAGATCGACACCGGGAACCTGATGACGCCGCCCTATGCCATCCCGTCGCTGATCGAGGAGGATCAAAGTTGCCTCGATATCATCAACAGCGCCGTGGAGCAGACCCTGCTCAACACCGGCGACATCTACGTATTTTACGACGATGGCAACGGCGTGGCGCTCCAGCGGCCCGAGGACATGATCTCCAATATCATCATCGGCGAGAAGTCCCTGCTGCTCGACTACGCCTACAAAACCGACATCGATACCCAGACATACAACTACGTCAAATTGTGCCGACCAAACGAAGAGACGGGCCGCACGGACGTATTTATTGCCGAGGACTCGGCCAACATCGCCCAATGGGGCATGCTCCAGCTCTACCAGTCCATAGACGGAGACGTCAACGACGCCCAGGCGCAGCAGCAGGCGCTGGAAACCCTGTCATACTACAACCGCCGGTTGCGGACGCTGAAAATTGAGTCCCTGGGCGTCCCCGGGCTGCGGGCCGGACAGCTGGTCTATATGATCGTCCCGGCCCTGGGAGATATCGCGCTGAACCAGTATGTCCTGCTTGAAAAAGTGACGCACACCTGGGAGAACAACGTACACACCATGGAATTTGAAACTTTGGAGCTATAGGGAGGGACAAACCTTGGAATTGCGAGATGTGCTCCAGCAGATGATGGACGAAAACAGAGGCGCCTCTCAGCCCTCCGATCTGAGAATCGGCACCGTCACCAGCGAGGACCCGCTGGAAATTACCATCAATACCGCCATGGCTCCCCTTCGGGCCGGTGTTCTGATCCTGACCGAACCTGTCATCGAAAAGAAAATTCCCGTTCTCCAGCACACCCACGGCGGCCAGGTCCCGGCGGACCTGCTCCAGGGCAGCATCATCTGCCAGGAGGACAGCGAGGGGCTGCCGGTGGAGGGTGGATATATCATTTTGAACGAAGCTCTAAAGGCCGGAGACAAGGTGGTTCTCATGCGCGTCCAGAACGGCCAGAAATTCATCGTTTTGTCCCGCGCCTACGGAGGATAGTATATGCCTGTTTTACCTGATTCCGGTACCGTCAGCCTTCTTCCGGATGGTGTGCAGATCGTCCAGCAGCCGTCCTTGACCTGGAGCATTGACAAGGGCACAAACCGCATTCAAGGGGAGATTGACGGCTACCAGGCCGTCAAGCAGGCCGTGGAAATCATCCTAAACGTCGAGCGGTTTCGCTGGCAGATCTATCTTCCCAGCTCCGGGATGCAGTGGGATGGCCTGATCGGCCAGGACCCCGGCTACGTGGCGTCAGAGGTGCAGCGCCGTATTTTGGACGCGCTGCTCATGGATGACCGCGTGCGCGGTATCTCCAACTTTGACTACACGTTCAATGGAGAGGACTTTTCTGCCTCTGTAACTGTCAACACCGTTTATGGCTCTGTTCCTGCCACCGTGGAGGTGACGCTCTCTTGATTGATTTTTCTAAGCAAACCTATCCGCTGATCCGGCAGCAAATGCTGGATCAGGTTCCCGCCACCTACGACAAGCGGGACACAGCCCCCATTCCTACGGCACTAAGCCCTGCCGCCTACGCCCTGGCCGGGTTTTACATATCGCTTAATACTGTCCAGCAGCAGGCCTTTGTACAGACGGCGTCTGGTCAGTCTTTGGACTATCTGGCAGTCCTCGGCGGTATATCCAGATACCCTGCATCTGCTGCGGTCCGCCTCGGCATTTTCAATGCCGATGTTCCCATCGGTGCGCGGTTCTCTACGATCAACGGACAGGACTCCATCAATTTTGTGGTAACGTCCCAAGTGGCCGACCAGGTGTACCAGTATCAGCTTACCGCCGAGACACCCGGCACCATCGGCAACGACTACACCGGCCCAATTCTGCCGATTACCAACATCCCCAATCTTACATCGGCGCAGATTACCGACATCCTGATCCCCGGCGATGACACGGAAACAGATGCGGAGTTCCGCGCCCGGCTGATAATTGCCCTGACTGACAGGCCATTTGGCGGCAATATCGCCGACTACAGGCAGAACATCATGGCCATCGACGGCGTGGGGGCGGTGCAGGTTTGGCCCACCTGGAACGGCGGCGGCACGGTTAAATGCTCCATTTTGGGCGCGGACTATCTACCGGCATCGGCGGAACTGATCGAGAACGTCCAGAACGCCATCGACCCGCCGCCCAACCAGGGCCTTGGCCTCGGACTCGCCCCCATCGGCGCCAAGGTAACTATCTCCACGCCTGACGAGGTGGAGATCAACGTCTCGGCCACCCTGACGCTTTCCTCCGGTTATGCTATCGGCCAGGTACAGGCAGGCGTGGAGTCGGCAATCGAGGCCTACCTCTTGTCCATCCGGCAGGACTGGGCCAATCAGGAAGTGGACGGCGTGTCTGTGGTGTATCAGAGCAGCGTCTATGTGGCACGGGTGATCTCGGCGATCCTGACGGTCACGGGTGTGGTCAACGCCACCAACGTGCAGCTCAATGGCGCGGCGGCTGACTTGACCCTGACGGAGACCGGCGCGACCCAGCAAATTCCGGTGATAGGGACGGTGACGCTCAGTGAATAACCTGATCGAGCTGGACTATGATCTTCTGTCCCTGCTTCCGCCCTGGTACCGGGAAATCCTCGATTATCAGGTCATATGCGAGACCGAGGCCCAGCAGTTCGAGCTGCTGGCAGCGGAAATCGTGGCCATTGCCGACAACTTTTTCTTTCAGACCATGGACGAAGGGTCTGTCCTACAGTGGGAGCAAATTCTCGGAATTGTGGCCAACCCGTCCACCGAGACGCTGGCCTTCCGTCAGGCGCGGCTTATCAACCGGATATCGCTGCGCCCGCCATTTACCCTCGGTTTTTTGTATCAGCGGCTTGATGAACTGATCGGCCCAGGGCAGTGGGAAGTCACGGTGGATTATCCAAACTATGCCCTGTACATCAAGAGTTACGCACAGAACCAGTCATACGCAACCGAGCTGGCCGTGACAATCGGTCGCATCAAGCCGGCGCACATCGTCTACATCGCGTCCGCCTATGTGTCGTCTCCGATTGCGCTGACTGAGCAGATCTCCGGCGCCACCCGGCAGTGGAATTATATTATGAGCGCGTGGTCTTTAGGCGAGCTTCCATTCGCCACCGACACGCCGACGGGAGTGATTAAATTGCCCACCATCCCATCCGTGCAGCCCGCCCTGTTGGCGGACGTGGCGAACTTTGTGAGCAGCGACGTCTACGCTGCCCGGATAAACGGCGCACTTGTCATCGATGCCATCACAAAATCGGTCGATGGAAACACACTGACTGCGACCTACACCGTGCAGCCGTCCCAGGTGTCCGTCATCACCCAGGTGGAGCTCATCGACGCCTATGGGAACTCTCTGACGTCCTCCACCTGCTACGTTCCGGTGACGTCCACGCAGGTTTTTGAGCACAGCATCCCCGTACAGGAAGGAAGTGGAACGACAAATGCCTAATGTTATTTTGCCGGCAGACCTCCCGACCAACTGGCAGGGCGGACAAATCGTGGCCCCAAACGGGCCGGACGCCGGACTGCCGGAGCAATACGGCTATAACTACCTGATGGAGGCCGTCAATGCCGCACATCAAGCAATTAACGACCTGGGTGACGTCGGCCTTACGGCGCTGCCGTTCCAGGTGTACTACAACGCGATTGGGGGTGGCTAAATATGGCGAAAATGCTGGGAAATGTTGCAGTTGGCACAATTCTGCATATGAAGGAAAACGGGGTGTACCAGGATTACCTGGTTGTAAACCAGGGGTTGCCGAGCTCCATGTATGACGCGAGCTGCAACGGAACGTGGCTGCTCAGGAACATTATTTATAACGTGCTAGATTGGGGAGACCTAGCGGATTACAGAAATTCACCGATACAGACTTATTTGAACTCGACATTTCTGGGGTTGTTTGATGGCGAGATGCAGGACGCCATACGTCAGGTGCGGATCCCGTATTGGGAAGGCTATGGTTACGCCGGCCATATAAATGTGGGATCTAATGGACTGAGTTGTAAGATTTTCCTCCTAGGCGCATACGAACTTGGGTTTTCCGATACAACCACAAGCACGGCGAGCCCACCCGTGGATGGCGCAAAGCTGGCATACTTCGATTCCGCACTAAATTCCGAACGACGGGTGGCAAAATACAACGGAAATCCGTTTGGCTGGTGGCTGAGGTCTCCTGACCTTCCCGGAAACGCCAATGTATGCGGGATCACGCAATCGGGCAGTTTTATAGGCTACAATCTGGGCTCATTCCCCATTGGCGTCCGGCCTGCCCTGGTATGTCCGCCTGATTTAATCGTAGACGACGACAACAACATCCTTGCCGCCGCTTACCCGACCCCGCCCGCGTCCATCACCGTCCCCACGTCTCCCGTGCCGAGCAGTGCTGCTATAGCCGTATCCTGGTCCTCCGTCTCCGGGGCAGAGTCCTACCAGCTCCAACGGTCTGCCAACGGCGGCAGTTGGCAGACGGTCTACACCGGGCCCGAAACCTCCTACAGTGACGTGGCCAGGAACTGGACCCAGGTGCAGTACCGCGTGGCGTCCGTCACCATGGGCATTACCAGCGGCTACGCTACCAGTACCACGGTCACCATCCTCCCCTATGTGGTTGAGTCGTTTACAACCCCGAGCCAGGTCATGCAGGGCCAAACAATCCCGCTGTCCTGGACCGCGTCGGCGGCCGCCAATACCTACATTTTGCAGCGGAACGTCAACGGCGGCGGCTGGACGCAGATCTATTCCGGCGGAAACACCAGCTACACGGATACGCCGCAGTCCAATTGGACCACAGTGCAATACCGCGTGCAGGCCGGCGCCAACGGCTCCTATGGCGCATACGCCACCAGCGCGTCGATTCCCGTGATCTCGGCGTCTGCCCTGGTAATCTCCGGCACGGACGGAGACCTGGGGACGCTGACGTCCGATGTGCCGTACACCGTTTCCAGCGACACCGGCAACCCCATCACCCTGGAGCGCTACGTCAACGGCCAGCTGGTGGCCACCACGACGGTGCAGTCTGGCTTTGCCTATTCCATCCCCGTCATGGACCTCCCGTCCGGCGCTGGGTCCATTAAAATCTCTGCCACGGTCCAGGCGTCCAGCGGGCCGGTCAGTGCGTCCCGTAATTGGACATATACCAAAACTGCCATCACATTCCCCGCGACTGGTGGCGTGGCTCAGCTGAGCCTCAACGGTCAGAATGTATTCCCTCCGACTCTGGCTGAGAGTGTCCGCGTTCCGTCTGCTTGGGGAGGTACCTTGGACCTGGCTCTGCAGCTGCTGCTTCCCCTGGTAGGCGCGGCGGTGATCTCGGTTGGCACCTACACCGGCACCGGAACCTTCGGCCAGGACAACCCAAACACGCTGGAATTCCCGACGCCCCCCACCGTCGTGACCATCTATGGCGCAGGTCAGACCTTGGCGATCTCCAGCACCGAGACCAGCGGTACGGCCTACATCAGCGGCAACACCGCCACCTGGTACAGTGAGACCAGCGCGGCAGACCAGCTCAATTCCCGGGGCGTCACATACTCCTATGTGGCCATCAGAAAGGCGGCGACGACATGACCTTTTATCTCCGCAAAACACCCAACCCCTCGGGGGCCTATCCGCCCCCGCAGGACTTCCCTGGGGAGAACACCATCCCCATCACCGACGCACAGCGCGACATGGTGATCGAAAACGGCGGCTTTGTGACGGTGTCGGAAAATGTGCAGCCCGACGGCTCCATGGGCTACACCATCGCACCCGACCCGGACGCATGGGCCGCCTGGAAGGCTGCGCACCCGGAAGCGCCGTCCGCCGCGTCCGATACCGACGTGCTTAATACACTGCTGGGGGTGATTTGACATGGACAGACTTTTGGCAGCGGAACAGCTGCGCAAGGCCCTTCAGATGTTAGCCGCAACTTTGGCCGACGAAAAGGCCCTGGAGATTGCGACGGTATTCCCGGTCTGGGCCCCGGACCAGTACTATGCCGCCGGGGCCGTGATCTCCTACGGCACCAACCCGGTGGGAGACCCCCAGCTCTACAAGGTGGCACAGGCCCACATGAGCCAGTCCATCTATCCGCCCGGCTCCGGCACCGAGAGCCTCTATACGGCTTTCGGCCTGGATGATTCCGGCTATCCCATCTGGGCCCAGCCTTCCGGCGCTCATGACGCTTACAACAAGGGCGACGTGGTCAACTACGGGGGGACGCTCTATGAGTCCCTGATCGACGGCAACGTCTGGGCCCCCGACGTCTATTCCGCCGGGTGGAAAGCGGTAAGCGGCGGCACCGTCGCGCCTGACCCTGGTCCCGATCCCGACCCCGGCACGACGGAATATCCAGACTGGGTACAGCCCAGCGGTGCCCATGATGCCTACAACACCGGCGATATCGTCCGGTATAACGGCGTGCTGTACCGCTCCAAGATCGACGGGAACGTCTGGAGTCCGGACGCATACCCGGCAGGATGGGAGGAGGTCGCGGCATGACCCTCAACTTTACGTCGTGGATTTTGTGCCCAACCGGCCCTACGTCTATCGGCTATCAGTACGACAACCTCACCGACGTGCTCCAGGTCACAGGCACGGTCCCCGCGGGGTGGTCCTGGGACCTCATGGTGCAATGCGGCACAAATTTAAATATCATCCCCATGGAGCAGGCCGAGGACGGCTCCCTCTCCGTCGTCCTGACCGCCGAAATGATCCCTCTGACCGGCTACTACACCATGCAGCTCCGGGCAACCCAGGGGGAGCTTGTCAAATACACAAATCAATTCCAGGCATACGTGGGCGCGAGCCTCTCTGGAGACGCCCAGTGGCCGACGCTTCCCACAGAGTTTTCCCAAGCCGAGCAGCGGATCGCGGAGTATAACGCCCACCCGCCTGTGCCGGGTCCCAATGGGTATTGGATGCTCTGGGACGTCGATCAGGACAAGTACGTCGAGAGCGATATCCCCCTCCCCGAGGGCGGTGGTGGCGGGTCCGGCAATGTCTGGTCCCAGGACATCAGCACCATTGATGTCCTGGACCGGGCAGAGTATGACGTGCTGCCGGAGAAAGACCCGAAGACGCTCTATCTGATCCGGGGGTGACGGCATGGTGAACATAGGATCGGACGCCGCCGAGCTGATGGTTGGCTCCATGGGCATCAAGACCGTTGCCGTTGGCGCAGAAATCATATACACCCGTCCTGGCGGGTACATCTACATTGAATTGGAGACAAAGGAGGAGCACAATGGCTAGTTATTTTAACCTTACACTGGACACTACCGCCCCGTCTGGCCTAACTCTACAGATTAACGATGGCGCTCTGTATGCAACCAGTACAGCGGTAACGCTGAAGATTTCTGTTTCTGATGAGCAGACCACCGGCTACCAGATGAAGATTTGGGGCATTGACGGGGTGGATGACGAAGGCTCTGCGAGCTGGGAGAATTTTGCAACCAGCAAGAGCGCTAACCTTACCTCTGGCGATGGCCTCAAAACAGTGTACATCAAGGTGCGGGACGATGTGGGCAACGAAAGCGCTCAGGTTTCCGATACCATCACCCTGAACACCGCTGTTCCTGTGGTCGCCATTACCGGGCCCGACAAATCGAAGATCTCTAAGGTTTCCGGCTTCAATACGGCTATTATCAACTTCACCGCTGACGTGGAGTTTGAGGAATACAAGGTTTGCGTTGTGCCCCAGAGCAATTCCACACAGGATGCGGGCACGCTTATCCCGACCGATGGTGGCTCTATCAATACGTCAGGTAATGCGGGTGAATACCCGGCCAGTGAAAACATTCAGGTTACTATTACCGGTACAGACCTTGACGCCGCTGCTTCTGGAGACGGCGTGAAGATCGTCAAGGTGTTCGTCAAGACCGCCGCCGGTATCTGGAGCGTGGCCTAATGCCCGCGCCGGGGCTTACGTTCTCTGTTGACAAGACAAAGATAGGTAATCAGCCGGGGTTTGACCATCTGACGGTTACTTTCCAGGCCGACTTAGCCTACACCGAATTTGAGTGCAGGGCTACAAAGGTCGGTGAGGAGTACGGCGTGGGGAAGGGTGCTCTTGTGGCATCCTTCTCCACTACCCCGGCAAACACGCAGAGAACGTTTGAGGTCTATGACGATTACCTAGTGCAGGGCGATGGTGAATATAGGATTTCCCTGTTTGCCAAAGGCCAGGATGGAAGCTGGAACGACAACTATTATTATATCCCTATTGGCAGTTCCATGTACATCTGTGCGGATGGTAAGCCCTATCTTTGCATGAGGGGGGATTAAGATGCCTGACGGATATAACGGCGCATACACAGGCCAGCAGATTGACGCGGCGATTGCTAAAATAAATTCGATTGGTGATATTCCGACCATCTCCACGGCGTCCGCGACCCTGTACAGCGGGAGCTGGACTCTGAGCGGGGGAAAGTATGCGCAGACGGTCCAGATCTCCGGCGTGACGGCAAGCGCCAGGCTGATCCTCCCCGATCCGGATACGCCGGGCGACGACCAGCAGGCCGACGATGAAGTGCTCCAGGCATGGGGCGCCGGGCCGGCAAAGATAGCGCCGTCGGCCGGGAACGGCACGGTGACGTTCTACAGCTGGACTCAGCCGACGATTAACATTCCCATTCAGGTGGTGGTGATCACATGATTCTGCTCAGACGGCGGGCGCTGACAGGCGGGGATATGCCCAGCCCCGGCCCCGGCCCCGGCCCCGGCCCAACACCAGGCGGGAGCGCCGCCGGAGATCTTTTGGTTGGCCAGACGGTGGCTATCAAGGAGTCCGGAACTCCGATCCCCTATCTGGTGGTTCACCAGGGCAATCCGGACGCGGGGCTCTATGACGCGAGCTGTGAGGGCACCTGGTTCCTGCGGAATGAAATCAAGGCGATGAGAACCTATGGGTCATATCGGTTCTATAACTATTCGGCCATGCCCGATTTTTTAGACCCGGATATCTCCGGCTCCGCCACATCCGGTCTGGACGAGAAGATCAAAAATGCCATGAAAACGGTGAAAATCCCGTATCATGCATCAACTGGCGGCGTCATGTCCGGAGCGAACGGTTTTTCTTGCCGGGCATTTATCCTGGGGGCCTGTGAATATGGAGTTAAAACTGATTTTGCCTTTCCGGCTGACGGGGCGGCGCTGGACTATTTCAAGGACAACAACAGCAACGACCGGATTGCATACTATAGTGGGCAGCCGGTAATACATTGGACGAGGTCAGACAGGATAAACGATTCCACGGTGTGGGTCGTTTCGGAAACCGGTCTGCTTATATCGAAGACGATCTCCAATTCGTGCGGAGTCCGTCCCGCCTTTATCCTTCCTTACGATTACCGGTTCGAGGAATCGGAGGTGATCGCATGATCCTGTTTCTGTCCAGGCCGTACGACTCCGGGCCCGCTCCGGATGTGTATGACCCGGTATTTGAAAACAACGAGTGGGCCGCTATCATCGAGGCGTGCCAGAACAACGCGGTGCCGGATACGTGGCTGGCGGACGGCTCCTGCAGCAAGGCCATGACGATCGGCGGCACCTCATACACCATCGACGTGATCGGGAAGCAGCACGACCAGTATGCGGACGGGGGCACTGCTCCCCTGACGTTCCAGCTCCGCCAGATTCCGGTGTCGCTGCAGATGAATTCGAGTGCCACGGTATCGGGCGGCTGGGGCGCCAGCACCATGCGGTCAACCGAGCTGCCCCAACTGAAGAACCAGCTGCCGGCGGACGTCCGAAATGCCATCCGCATGGTCAGCAAGCAGTCAAACGGCGTATGGACTCAGGATGATCTGTTTCTCCTGTCGTCACCGGAGGTATTTGGCGGTGGCGGAGACAGCGGCGAACAGTATGAGTATTACCAGGCCGGGAACTCCAAAATCAAGGGATACTGGTATGATCCATCCATTACCGCGCCCTGGTGGCTGCGGGATTACGCCGGATCCCAATTCCGGGCCGTGGATGATGACGGGACGCTTACCGCACGGAGTCCCACGTCCTACACCGGCGCGGTCTATGCATTTTGCTTTTGAGGAGGGATATCATGTACTTACAGATTGGCGGAAGCCGGTACAGCGTCAGACGGCGGATTGTATATGAGGACGCGGTTGCCTATCTGTCCGTGACGCCGGAGCCGGTTGAGGTCGCCGGGATGATTCAGCTGTGCCGGGATGACGGGTTTGTCCTGGCCGAAGACGACGCCGGAGCCTATGCCAGGCACACGTATGCGGGCACCAGGCTGACGCTGGCCAACGCGGCGGAGGTCAGCCCGCAGCCCAAGCCGCCTCCGGAGCCGCAGGCCACCAGGGCGGAGACTCTGGCAGCTGTCTCTTTCGCCCGGATGATGCTGCCGTCCGTGCAGTCATCTATGGGCGCAGACGACACCATCACAGTGGCGGCCCTGTACGACGAGTGGACGGATGGGAGCTATCATGTAGGAGACATCCGTCAGGCGTGGTATAACGGCTCTCACCAGCCCTGGAAATGCCGTCAGGAGCACGACACCGCGACTTACCCGGATATTACACCGGACGGCTCTGCGTGGCGCACCTTCTGGATTCCGTTCCATGGGACGACCCCTGAAACAGCCCAGGACTGGATTGCTCCCAGCGGCGCACACGACCAGTACGAGGCTGGGGAGTATATGGTCTGGACTGATGGAAACACGTACCTATGCAAGCAGGCTACTGTGTACACCCCCGAGGAATACGGACAGGCATGGGAACTCTATTCTGAGTGAAAGGCGGTGCGCCATTGGATGAAAAGTGTATTTTAGACTCACAGAGAGACTGTATCGGTAAGGCGGAGGCCGCCAAGCTGGAGGGTCGAATCAAGGCCCTTGAGGAGTGGCGGGAGGACTCCAAGGACTTCCATGCCAAATTTTACGACTGGCAGAGAGAGCAAATAGCCAGAGATGCAAGACTCGATGAAAAGCTCACCGGCATGGACGACAATATCAAAAAAGTTCTGGCAAAGCAGGAAGCATGTGAGCTAAAGCCGGGTAAGCGCTGGGACGCTATTGTAGACAAGGCAATTTGGGCTGTTCTGGCGGCTGTGATTGCGTTCGTTTTGGCCCGAATCGGGCTGTAAAATCAGAAAGGAGCATACATATGACTGTTGAACAAATCGTTTCCATGATCGTCTCGGTCCTCACTGGCCTGGCTGCCTGCATCCCTCTTGCGGTCAAGCTGGTGCAGTATGCGCAGCTGGCTGCCAAGGAGAAAAACTGGGGCGCGTTCCTCGGCCTGGCTGTTAACCTGATCCAGGAAGCCGAGCTGAAATTTGAGGACGGCGCGACCCGGAAAGAGTGGGTCATGGCCATGGTTAAGACCAGCGCGGAATATATTAACTACCCCGTTGACAGCGACGCCCTTTCCAATTTAATCGATGCGCTTGTGGGTATGTCCAAGACGGTCAACGTCCCGGCGCTTCCCGCGCCGGCGAAAGGGGAGACGCAGTGTGACTGAGCTGGAACTCAGGCAGAAGGCCGTCTCCAAGTTTAAGGAGTGGCTTGGATACTCCGAGGCAGACGGTCGCTACCGGCAGATCGTGGACATCTACAACGCCATCCGGCCTGTCCCCGTCGGGTACGTCCTCAAATACTCCGACGAGTGGTGCGCCGCCACGGTGTCCGCCGTAGGCCAGACCCTGGGCATGACCGATGTGATCCTGCCCGAGTGCAGCTGCCCCCGCATGATTGAACTGTACGCAGATCGCGGCCAGTGGATTGAGGACGACGCCTACGTCCCGCAGATCGGCGATATCATCATGTACGACTGGCAGGACACCGGGGCAGGCAACAACAGAGGCAACCCCGACCACGTGGGCATGGTGGCCGCCGTCAATGGTACCACCCTTACCATCATCGAGGGTAACAACGGCAACGCCGTTGCCTACCGCACGCTCCAGATCAATGGCCGCTACATCCGCGGCTATTGCCTGCCGGACTACGCTTCCAAGGCCACCAGCAGCCCCGGCACCGCCGGAGATGCCTCCGAATGGAGCCAAGAAGCCCGCGAGTGGGCTGTCTCTGTCGGCCTCTTCCAGGGCGCAGGGACGCTCCCGGACGGCACTCCGGACTACCAATGGCAGCGTCAGCCCACCCGAGAAGAGCTTGTCACCGTGCTGCATCGGTTCTATCACCTGTTTTCCGCGAAATAGTTAAAGCCGCCCGGCAAGGGCGGCTTTTGGCTTGTCTGCAATAGGTCTGCAATAGCACATAATTTTTCAAAATAGCGAAATTTTACGCTGAATTTTCGTAAAAGAAAAACCACCGAAAACCTATTGTTTTCGGTGGTCTTGGTCCGAGTGCTGAGATTCGAACTCAGGGCCTCTTGAACCCCATTCAAGCGCGATACCAAACTTCGCCACACCCGGATCTTGGCGCTGTTTCCTTCAGCTCCAATATGATAGCATACCGGGCCGGAAAAAGCAAGCCTTTTTTTCTTTTTTTTATCGCTGGCTGACGCTGTAATCCTCCCCGTCGAAAATCCAGTCGTCGAGATCGCCGGAGTCGCGGCACAGATGTTCCATGGGACCACTCCCTTCCCGACAGTCTATGTCCGAAAGGCGGCGGATATGCCGGCGCCCGGCGCGGGTGGATATAGCCGCCTCTATGACGCGCTTTCGACCTGGTCCGTCGGGCGGGGTGCCCACACCCCGCCCAATGGAGCCGCCGGCATCACCGGGCTTGCGGTCCACGGAACCCGGCATCGGCGGCATGTGGGCATGCCGCCCTACGGCGTTCGGCGAGGGTGCGCCGCTACATGCGTAGGGGCGGCTATCAGCCGCCCGAAACCGGGTGGGGGGCAATCACGACGCAGCTCAGCGGGGGGATTGCTGTGGGGAATCAATCCCAGGGCATGTCCCGGAGCTTGAGATCCGGCTGGAAGACCCGCCGGATTCGGTAGTCCAGGTAGTCCGGGTCCGGAGCGCCCACCAGGGCCGCGGCTACGGCCCGGAAGGCGGGGCTGTCGGCGAAGAGGGCCGTCATTCCGGTGACGAAGTCCGCGCCGGGGGTCTCGTCCTGCTGGAGCCGGGGACCGGCGGGGGTCAGGATCAGCTTCAGCACCCGGGTGGAGGGCGTTTCGAGAAACTCGATCTGGAGGCGGAGCACCGGGTTCTCGTCGGCGTCATGGGTGAAGCGGCCCTGGACTGCCGTCAGGAACTGGCTGCCCTGGTGCCGGATCACCTGCCGGATCGGGGCCTCCAGCCCCACCCGCAGCCGGTGGACGGCGTCGCGCTCCTCGTAGAAGAGCTCCGGCGCCTGGGCCGTGCCGCCGATGGAGATGGCCTCCAGCCCGTGGGTATAGGCGTTCTCCAGGGCTTGCACCAGCAGCGGGACCAGGCCCGTGGAGGCCGCGGCGGGGTCGTCGGCCACAAACCGGCGGCCCAGGAAGGGCTCTGCCTGGCCCCGGCGGGGGAGACGGCCCGGCGCGGCGGCCAGGGCTGCCAGGGTCTTTTGCAGCAGCCGGGGACCGCCGGCGTCCCGGCCGGGGGCGGGGAGCTCGCCGGCGAAATAGTCCCGGGCCAGGTCGAAGTACCGGCTCTGCTGGAAGTTCTCGTCGTTTCCGGCGTGGGAGACAAGAATCACGCCGCTGTCCCGGCAGCCCAGGACGTTTTGCCCCAGCATGCCGTTGAAGAGGAAGCTCCGCTCCTTCCGGCCCACCCAGAACTGCCAGCCGTAGTCGTAGTCGCCCAGCTCCGGCGGCGGGGAGACCTGGGCGGTGGTGGCCCGGGTGAGAAATGCCTCGGACAGGAGCTGCCGCCCCTGCCAAAGGCCGCCCTGGAGCACCAGCAGCCCCAGCTTGGCCAGACTCTCCGGCGAGAGGTAGAGGCCCCAGCCGCCCTTTTCGATGCCCTCGGGACTTGTTTCCCAGAAGTGGTCCGCGATGCCCAGGGGGCGGAAGATCCGCTCGTCCAGGTAGTCCGAGAGGGTCCGGCCGGTGCGGCGGCAGACCAGGGCCGCCAGCAGATAGGTGTTGAGACTGTTGTATTGAAAGCGCTTGCCCTGGTCGCCCAGGCCCGGCAGGGCAAAAAAGCCCCGGACCCAGTCGGGCCGGGTCATGGAACCGGCCTCGTTGAAGAGGGTGCTGGAGCGCATGGACAGCAGATGCTCCACGGTCAGATCCTTGAACAGGCGGCGGCTCACCGGCCCGCACTCGTCGGGGAAGAAGTCGGCCACGGGGTCCTCGGGGGCCAGCAGGCCGTCGTCCATGGCGCAGCCCACGGCCAGCGCGGTGACGCTCTTGCAGGCCGAGAAGGTGTGCCGGGGCGTGACCGTATCCCGGGGACCGAAGGCGGCCTCGCAGAAGATCTTCCCGTCCCGGACCAGAAGCAGGCTGTGCATCCGCAGGGTGGGGTCGTCCTGCAGGGCCTGGAGAAAGGCGGCCACGCGCCGGGAGGAGACGCCGCATTCCTCCGGCGTGGCCCGGGGCAGGGGACAGGCGTCGGCCAGGGCCGGGAGGCCGGGCTTGGCGGGCGGAAAAACGCAGACCGGTTCCGTGGGGGAATCGGCCTGGAGAATACGAGAGAGAAGCTGGGCGGCGTGGTTGACGGAGGAAAGGCTCATGGTGTGTCTCCCTTCTGCCACCCGGCGGCCAGGGCCTCCTTGCGGACCTTGGGCAGCTTTTTCAGCGCGGCCTCCTGCTTCAGCGCGTCGGAGCGGCCTTCGCAGGGGCTGGCGTAGGCCAAGGTCACGGGGCGGCGGGCTCGGGTGTATTTGGCGCCGGTACCGGCGTTGTGGGCGGCGATGCGGCGGTCGAGATCAGTGGTGCAGCCGGCGTAGAGGCTGCCGTCGCGGCAGCGGACCAGATAGACGGACCAGCCCATATCAGTACCGCAGCAGCGCTTCCCGCTGGCGGTAGTCCGGCAGCACCGAGGCCACCAGCCGGTAGAAGGCCGGGCCGTGGTTCTGGTGGACCAGGTGGGCCAGCTCATGGACCACCACATAGTCGATGGCCTCCCGGGGATACTGCATCAGCAGCCACGAGAAGGAGATCCGTCCCCGGGACGAGCAGGAGCCGAAGCGGGTCTTGGCGCCGGTGATGGTGAGGCTGACGGGCTGGAGGCCCATGCGAGCGCCGTAGTAGCGGACCCGCTCGGGGAGGACCTCCAGCGCCTTGGCGCGGAGCGCCTGGGTCTGCGCCGCGTCGGGGGTGGGGTGGGCGGCCAGATGGTCCCGGACCCGCTGGAGCCGGGAGCTGAGCCACTCCCGGCGGGCGGTCACGAATTCGTCGATCTGGTCCTGGGTAGCCTGATGGGGGGCCCGGACCAGAACCTGGCCCTCCCGGGTGATCTCCAGGGCCAGGGTCCGCCGGTCGGAACGGATGAGCTTATAGTCCATGGGGGTCCTCCTCAAAGCCGTCAAAGGTTTCGGAAAAAATCTGCCGGGCGGCGGAATCCAGCCGGGCGCAGTAGGTCCGGTAGCGGCCCAGCAGGTCCCGGGCCTCGGGGGTCAGCGTCGCGCCGCCGCCGCCGGAGCCTCCGGTGACGAAGTGCAGCAGCCGGAACCCCAGGGCGGTCTCACACCGCCGCACCACGGTCCAGGCCTTGGAGTAGGCCATGCCCATGGATTGGGCGGCGGCGCGCAGAGAACGGTGCTCCTCCACACGTTCCAGCAATTGCGCGATGCCGGGGCCAAAGCATTTCTCATCCTTGAACAGCCGAATGCTTAATACAGGGTGTAGCTTCATATCCATGGGGTTAGTGTACCACCAAAGTCCCGGATGCGCAAGGGAGAGAGAAGAGGGAAGCGGGAAGAAGTGCGCGGGGGGTAGGGGATGGCTGCGATTCTCCGCAAGCCTGCGGCATACCGGCGGCGCGGCACGGGCGCATAT
>DSLFC04102__coassemble_1092_pt1 | contig 18720 bp, 18 predicted proteins | sample DSLFC04102__metabat2_low_PE_037 | metagenome-assembled genome bin DSLFC04102
GGGCGGCACACCTCTCCGTCACGCTTCGCGTGCCCCCGGGTTGCCACTAAGCCTTCCCGGCCCGCGTTGCGGTCCGCCAAGGCAAGTGGCTGCCCAACCGCTGCGGTCGCTGTATCTGCCACAGGCAGCGCTCCCTTGCGGGCCTCCCCTCAAGGAGAGGCTTTGTGGGCGCGGATTTATGTTTCACTTTTTACTCAAATTTGGAGGAACATTCCATGATTCACTTTGTTGGCGCCGGGTCCGGCGCGGAAGATCTGATTACGCTCCGGGGGGCGCGGCATCTGGAGGAGGCCGACGTGGTGATCTATGCCGGGTCCCTGGTCAATCCGGCGCTCCTCAAGCGCTGCAGGCCCGGCTGTGAGATTCACGACTCGGCGTCCATGACGCTGGAGGAGGTCTTGGCCGTCATGGACAGGGCCGAGGCCGCGGGCAAGACCACGGTCCGGCTCCACACCGGCGACCCCTCCATCTACGGAGCCATCCGGGAGCAGATGGACGCCCTGGACCGCAAGGGCTACGCCTACGACGTGACGCCGGGCGTGTCCTCCTTCTGCGGGGCGGCGGCGGCGCTGCGGGCCGAGTACACCCTGCCCAATGTCAGTCAGACCGTCATCATCACCCGGGCCGAGGGCCGGACCCCGGTGCCGGAGCGGGAGCAGCTCCGGAGCCTGGCCGCCCACGGCTCCACCATGGTCCTATTCCTCTCCTCCAGCCTGCTGGAGAAGGCCCAGGCCGACCTGCTGGCCGGGGGCTACACCGCGGACACCCCCGCTGCCATCGTCTATAAGGCCACTTGGCCCGACGAGCAGGTCTTCCGCTGCACCGTCGGCACCCTGGCCCAGACCGCCAAGGAGCGCCACATCACCAAGACCGCCCTGATTACCGTCGGCGGCTTCCTGGGCAGCGAATACGACCGGTCCCTGCTCTACGACCCCGGCTTCTCCCACGGCTGCCGGGAGGCCAGCAAGTGATTGCCCTGGCCGCCTTCACCCGCCGGGGCGCGGCCCTGGGGAAAACCCTGGCGGATGCTCTGGGCGGACAGCTCTACACCTCGGCGCGGCTTTCGTCGGAATTGGGCCTGCCCGCCGTGGAGGATCTGACCGCCTGGACCGGAGCCCGGTTCGCCGACTCCGAGGCCATCATTTTTCTCTCGGCCACGGGCATCGCGGTCCGGGCCATCGCGCCCCACGTCCGGGACAAGTTCACCGACCCGGCGGTGGTCTCGGTGGATGAGGCCGGGCGCTTCGCCGTGCCCCTGCTGTCGGGCCACGTGGGCGGAGCCAACGGGCTGGCGAAGCGCATCGCGGCTCTGACCGGCGGGCAGGCCGTGGTCTCCACAGCCACCGACGTCAACGGCCGCTTCGCCGTGGATGTATGGGCCAAGGCCCAGAACCTGGTGCTGGTGGAGCGGGCCGCGGCCAAGGCCGTATCGGCGGCCATTCTCGAGGGCAGGCCCGTGGGCTTCCGCAGCCGCTATCCGGTGTCCGGGCCGCTGCCCGAGGGCCTCACCGGCGGCGCGGCCGCAATCGGCATCCTGGTGGACGACACGGCAGGGGAGAACCCCTACGAGACCACCCTGCACCTGGTTCCCAGGGCCGTGACCCTGGGCCTGGGCTGCCGCCGGGGCACAACCCGGGAGGCCCTGGAGGCGCAGATCACCCAAGTGCTGGCGGCCCATCAGCTGCCCTGGGCGGCGGTGACGGCCCTGGCCTCCATCGACTTAAAATCCGACGAGCCGGGGCTCCTGGCTCTGGCCGAGGCATATCATCTGGAAACCCACTTCTATCCCGCCGCTGCGCTGGCCGCGGAGCCCGGGGACTTCCCGGCCTCGGAGCTGGTCAGCCGGGTCACCGGCGTGGACAACGTCTGCCAGCGGGCGGCCCAGCGGGCCGGAGGGCGGGTCTTCCTGCCCAAGACGGCGGGCGGCGGCGTCACCGTGGCGGCGGCCATGGGGGACGTACATCTGACATTTCCATCGGAGGGACGAGCATGAAAGAATTATGGATCATCGGCCTGGGCCCCGGCGGCGGCCGGGATTTGACGGGCCGGGCCCGGGAGGCCCTGGAAAAGGCCGACGTCATCGTGGGCTACACCGTCTATATCGACCTCATCCGGGCCGAGTTCGGCCACAAGGAGCTGCGGACCACTCCCATGCGCAAGGAGCAGGAGCGGTGCGAGATGGCGTTGGAGCTGGCCGATTCCGGCAAGGTCGTGGCCATGGTCTGCTCCGGCGACCCGGGCGTCTACGGCATGGCGGGGCTGTGCTATGAGCTGGCGCCCCGGTGGCCCGCGGTGCGGCTGGAGGTCATCCCCGGCATCACGGCGGCCTGCGGCGGCGCGGCGGTGCTGGGCGCGCCGCTGATGCACGATTTCTGCCTGATCTCCCTCTCGGACCTGATGACCCCCTGGGAGAAGATCGAAAAGCGGCTCCGGGCCGCCGGCGAGGCCGACTTCGTCCTCTGCCTCTACAACCCCTCCAGCCACAAGCGGAAGGACTATCTCCGCCGGGCCTGCGAGATTTTGCTGGAGTCCAAATCCCCCGACACCCCCTGCGGCTGCGTCCGGGAAATCGGCCGGGCCGGGGAGACGGCCACGGTGCTGACCCTGGGCGAGCTCCGCGACGCCCAGGTGGATATGTTCACCACGGTGTTCATCGGCAACAGCCAGACGAAGATTCTCGGCGGCAAGCTGGTGACGCCCCGGGGCTATCTCCAGCGATGAGCATTTTGTTATTCGGCGGTACCGCCGAGGGACATAGCCTGGCCCGGCGGCTGGCCCAGGCGGGGCTGGACGTCACCTGCTCCGTGGCCACGGCCTACGGCGAGGCCGTGCTGGAGCCCACGCCGGGGCTGACGGTCCATGTGGGCCGGATGGACGCGGACCAGATGGCCGCCGAAATGGCCAAGGGCTATACCTGCGTGGTGGACGCCACCCACCCCTATGCCGACCGGGTCAGCGAGAATATCCGCCTTGCGGCGGAGACGGCGGGGCTGCCCTATTACCGGCTGCTCCGGCCCCGGGAGGCGGCCGAGAATGTGCTCTGGGCCGATTCCCCGGCTGACGCGGCCCGGATGCTGGCGGACCTGCCGGGCAACGTGCTCCTGACCACCGGCAGCAAGGATTTGAAGATTTTTACCCAGGTGCCGGACTACCAAACCCGGCTCTACGTCCGGGTGCTGCCCAGCCTGGAGAGCCTGTCGGCGGCATTGGACCTGGGCTATCCGGCGGCCCACATCCTCTGTATGCAGGGGCCCTTCCCGGAGAAGCTCAACGCCGCCCTGCTGGAGGCCGTGGACGCCAAAATCCTGGTGACCAAGGACACCGGCAAGGCCGGGGGCTTCCCGGAGAAGGCGGCGGCGGCCCAATCCGCCGGGGCGAAGCTGCTGGTGATCCGCCGCCCCACCCAGGAGACCGGCTATTCCCTGGACGCGCTCTATGACTTCCTGACGAAAGGGCGGGAACGCCTATGAAAACCTGTTATCTGATCGGAATTGGCATGGGCAATCCGGCCCTGCTGACCGGTGAGGCCACGGCGGCCATCGCGGCCAGCGGCCAGCTGGTGGGCGCGGCCCGGATGCTGGCGGCCTTCCCGGACCACCCCGGCGTGAAAAAGGCCTTGATTCGGCCCCAGGACATCGCCCAAGCCGCGGCGGATTTCCCCGGCGACACGGCGGTGCTGCTCTCCGGCGACCCGGGCTTCTACTCCGGCGCGGCCAAGCTCTACGACTGCCTCAGCGGCGTGGAGGTCAGAACCCTGCCCGGCGTTTCCTCCCTGTCCTACTTCTGCGCCCGGCTCCATCGGCCCTGGCAGGACGTCCATGTGGTGTCGGTCCACGGCCGGGCGGCCAACGTGGTGGGGGAGATCCAGTCTCACCGGGAGACCTTTCTGCTGACCGGCTCCAACTGCACGGCTCCCCAGGTCTGCCGCCTGCTGGCCGAGGCCGGGCTGGGCGGCCTGACGGTCCACATCGGCCAGCGCCTGTCCTACCCCGAAGAGGTCCTGACCTCCGGCACCGCCGAAGCCCTCTGCGACATGGCATGCACGGATTTGGCCGTCATGCTGGTGGAGAACCCCGCGCCCCTCACGTGGCGGTGCGGCGCGCCCAGCCTCTGGGATAAGCAGATGGTCCGGGGCAAGGCGCCCATGACCAAGGAGGCCGTCCGCACCCTGGCCGTGGCCAAGCTGGAGCTCCGGCCCGAGAGCGTGGCCTGGGACGTGGGCGCGGGCACCGGGTCGGTCAGCTGCGCCATGGCGCTGGCGGCCTACCGGGGCGCGGTCTACGCCGTGGAGCACAAGGAGGAGGCCGTGGCCCTGATCGAGGAGAACAAGAACAAGCTGGGCCTGCCCAACCTCCATATCGTCTTCGGCGCGGCCCCCGCGGCCCTTTCCGAACTGCCCCGGCCCGACGCCGTGTTTATCGGCGGCTCCGGCGGCCGGATGGAGGAGATCTTCCGCACGATTCTGGAGAAAAACCCGGCGGCGAAGCTCTGCCTCACCGCCGTCAGCCTGGAGAGCCTCACCGAGGGGCTTTCGATGTTCGAGAAATTCCGCCTGATCAACGTGGATATCACCCAGCTCACCGCCGCCCAGGCCCAGGCCTTGGGCCGGTATCACATGATGCTGGGGCAGAATCCCGTCTACATCCTCACCGGGGAGGGTCAGCCATGATGCCGCGTATTCTGTTCTGCGCCCCGTCCTCGGGGACCGGCAAGACCACTGTGACCTGCGCCGTGCTCCGGGCCTTCCAGCGCCGGGGGCTGAAGCTGGCGGCCTGCAAGTCCGGGCCGGATTACATCGATCCCATGTTCCACCAGAAGGTTCTGGACACCCCCAGCACCAATCTGGACCTGTTCTTCTTCTCCTCCGAGACGGCCCGGGCCCTGCTGCGGCAGGTAGGGGAGGGGGCCGATTTGACGGTGCTGGAGGGAGCCATGGGCTTCTACGACGGCATCGCCACCAGCGAGCGGGCCTCGGCCTATGACCTGGCTGTGCAAACGAAGACCCCGGCGGTGCTGGTGCTGGACGGCCGGGGCAGCGCCTTGAGTCTGGCGGCCACGGTCAAGGGCTTTCAGGCCTTCCGCAGTCCCAACCTCATCCGGGGCGTGATCCTCAACCGCGCCAAGCCCGCCATGGCCCAGCGCCTGGGGGAGATGCTGCTGCGGGAGACCGGGCTGCCGCTGCTGGGCTGCCTGCCGCCCCTGGAGGGCTGCGGCTTTGAGAGCCGCCATCTGGGGCTGGTCACCGCCGGGGAGATTCAGAACCTCCAGCAGAAGCTGGACCGGCTGGCCGACGCGGCGGAAGAATCCGTCGATCTGGACGCCATCTTAGCGCTGGCCCGGGAGGCGCCGGACGTGAAGGACAAGCTCAAGCTCCCCAAAGCCCCCCGGGGCAAGGTGAAAATCGCCGTCGCCCGGGACGAGGCCTTCTGTTTTTACTATGAATCCTCCCTCCGGATTCTCCGGTCGCTGGGGGCGGCGCTGGTGGACTTTTCGCCCCTCCATGACAAGAAGCTGCCCAAGGGCGTCTGCGGCCTCTATCTGGGCGGCGGCTACCCCGAGCTCCACGCCGAGGCCCTGGCCATGAACCACGCCATGCGCGAGTCGGTCCGGGCCGCCGTGACGGCGGGGATGCCCACCGTCGCCGAGTGTGGCGGCTTCCTCTACCTCCAGCGGACCCTCCAGGACCAGGGGCGGCACCCCTGGCTCATGGCCTCGGCCCTGGACGCCGAGGGCTTCCCCACCGGCCAGCTCTCCCGGTTCGGCTATATCACCCTGCGGGCCAAGACCGACAGCCTCCTCTTCGAGGCCGGGGAGGAGATGCCCGCCCATGAGTTCCACTATTGGGACTCCACCGACCCGGGCCACAGCTTCGAGGCCCAAAAGCCTCTGTCTCAGCGCCACTGGGAGACCGGCGTGGCGACGCCCAGCCTCTATGCCGGATTTCCCCACTTTCATTTTGCCTCCAAGCCCCAGGCGGCGGTCCGGTTTCTGGCCGCGGCCCGGCGCTGGCGGGAGGCGCAAAAGGAGATGCAGCAGAAATGACCTTGCAGGAAGTTGTCGCCGCCATCCGCCCCGCGGACCCCGCGGCCCGGAAGCAGGCTGAAATCCAGTGGAGCAACGTGGGCAAGCCCCTGGGCTCCCTGGGCCTTTTGGAGGATATGGTGGTCCGCATGGCCGGGATGTTCGGCACGGCGGATTTCTCCATCGCCAACAAGGCCGTGGTGCCCTTCTGCGCCGACAACGGCGTGGTAGCCGAGGGCGTCACCCAGTCCGGCCAGGAGGTCACCGCCGTGGTGGCCGGGAATATGGCCCGCCGGACCTCCAGCGTCTGCCGGATGGCCCAGGTGGCCGGGGCCCAGGTCTACCCCGTGGATATTGGCATGGCCTACGCCGTGGATCACCCCGGCATCGCCCAGAAGTGCGTCCGCCGGGGCGGCACCGGGAACTTTGCCAAGGAATTGGCCATGACCCGGGCCGAGGCGGAGCAGGCCGTGCTCACCGGCGTGGAAATTGCCCGGGAGCTCCACGGCCAGGGCGTCAACCTGCTGGCCATGGGCGAAATGGGCATCGGCAACACCACCACCTCGGCGGCGGTGCTGACGGTGCTGCTGGGCTCCACCCCCCGGGAGATGACCGGCCGGGGCGCGGGCCTCTCCGACGAGGGCCTGAAGCGGAAGGTCAAGGCCATCGAGACCGCCCTGGCGCTGCACCAGCCCGACCCCGAGGACGCCATCGACATCCTCTCCAAGGTGGGCGGCTTCGATCTGGCGGGACTCTGCGGTCTGGCGCTGGGCGCGGCCCTGTGCCGGATTCCGGTGCTGCTGGACGGCCTGATCTCCTGTGCGGCGGCGCTGCTGGCCGTGAAGCTCTGCCCGGCGGCCGGGGATTACCTGCTGGCCAGCCATCTGTCGGCGGAGCCCGCCGGTTGGCCGGTGCTCAACGCCCTGGGCGTCAAGCCCCTGGTCCAGGCCGGCATGCGGCTGGGCGAGGGCACCGGGGCCGTGGCCGTGATGCCCATGCTGGATATGGCCATGGTGGTCTACCACGGCGACACCTTCGACGATTTGCAGATCGAGGCCTATACGCCCCAGTCGGAGGACTTCTGATGGTCACCCTGGTCACCGGCGGCTCGGCCTCGGGGAAATCGGCCTACGCCGAGGGCCTGGTGCTCGAGTCTCCGGCCCGGCCCCGGGTCTACGCGGCGGCCATGGAGCCCTTTGGCCAGGAGGCCCGGCGGCGCATCGAGCGCCACCGGCAGCTGCGGGCCGGGAAGGGCTTCGAGACCTGGGAGCTGCCCCGGGCGGCGGACTACGGGACCATCCCGGCGGGCTGCGCGGCCCTCTTGGAGTGCGTCACCACCCTGACGGCCAACGAGTGCTTCGGCCCCCTGGGCTTCGACGGCGCCGAGGACCGGATCGTAGCGGGCGTCGAGGCCTTTTGCCGGAGGGCCGCCGACGCGGTCCTGGTCAGCGGCGACCTGTTCACCGACGGCATGACCTATCCCGCCGAGACCGAGCGGTATCTCCAGGTGCTGGCCGGGGTGAACCGGCGGCTGGCGGCCTTGGCCGACCGGGTGGTGGAGGTCTGCTGCGGCATTCCGATTGTGATAAAGGAGTAGCGTATGGGCAAGCTTTGGAAATCCTTCACCTTGGCGACGGCCATGTATTCGGCCCTCCCGACCCCCAGGACCGACTGGGACAACGACTCCATGGCCTATGCCTTCTGCTTCTTCCCCTGGGTGGGGCTGGTGGTGGGCGGCGCGGAGCTGGTATGGTGGAAGCTGGCCGGTTGGCTGGAGATCGGCGGCCTGCTCTTTGCCGCCGTGGCGGCGCTGCTGCCGCTGCTGGTCACCGGGGGCATCCACCTGGACGGCTTCCTGGACGTGGCCGACGCCCGGAGCTCCCACCAGAGCCGGGCGCGGAAGCTGGAGATTTTGAAGGACTCCCACGTGGGGGCCTTCGCGGTCATCGCCATGGGCTGCTATCTGCTGCTGTACACGGCGCTGTGGAGCGCGGTGACGCCCCATCCGGCCCTGGCCCTGGTACCGGTCCTGTCCCGGACCCTGTCGGGTCTGGCGGCCATCCACTGGAAGAACGCCCGGGGCTCGGGGATGCTGGCGTCCTTTTCCCAGGCCTCGGCCCTGCGGGCCAACCGGGTGACGCTGCTGGTCTGGCTCTTCGCCGCGGCCCTGGCATTGGGCTGCCTCCCGGGCTGGGAGGGCATTGCAGTGCTGGCGGCGGCGCTTTTGAGCGTTCTCTATTACCGATTTATGAGTCATCGGGAGTTCGGCGGCATCACCGGCGACCTGGCCGGGTGGTTCGTCCAGGTCATGGAGCTGGCCGCCCTGGCGGCGGTGGTGCTGGTGCAGCATCTGCCGCTGTAAGCCTGCCACAGCGAGAAAACCGTGGGGATCGCGTAGGGGAGGGCTTTATGCCCTCCCGTGCCCAGGCGGCTAGATTGGAACAGCCATCGTCCAGCCGCAGCCCTGCCCGGGCGGGGATAAACCCCGCCCCTACGAGAGGATTAGGGCGGCTTCGGCAAAAGGAGGAAACACCGTGCATTTGATTATCGGCGGAGCCCATCAGGGGAAGCTCCGATACGCCTTGTCTCTGGGCTATACCGAGGCCGACGTGGCCCGGTCGCTGCCCACGGACAAGCCCATTTTATACGGCTTGCAGGCCCTGACCCGGGAGGACCCGACGCTGACGGCGGCGGAGATCCCCGACTGCATCGTCATCTGCGACGAGCTGGGCTGCGGCGTGGTGCCCATGGACTACGAGGACCGCGCCTGGCGGGAACGCACCGGACGCCTCCTCTGCGACCTGGCCGCCCAAGCCGCCCGCGTGGACCGCGTCTTCTGCGGCATTCCCATGCGCCTTAAATAGGCTGACAGGCGGGCCACACCGCACAGGGCCGGACGCCTGAGACAAAGGCTCCCCTTGAGCCGTAGGGGCGCATTGTATATGCGCCCATGCCCAGCCGCCGGAACTACCGGCCCCTGGTGGGGATCGGAAGCCGGTCTGGGCGGATATACAATCCGCCCCTACACGCGCAGCGCACTCCCCTCAAGGGGAGGCTTTCCCACAACAACCTTGGAGGCACATTGCCATGAATCATCTCACCGCCCTGCTGTTGGGCTTTTGCATCGATTTGCTGCTGGGGGACCCCCGGTGGCTCTATCATCCGGTCCAGGCCATTGGTTGGCTCATCGTCAAGCTGGAGCCGCCGCTGCGGCGGGCCTTCCCGGATTCGGACCGGGGACAGGTCCGGGCGGGCGTCGCCCTGGTGATTCTGGTGGTGGGCATCACCGGCCTGGTCAGCGGCGGGGTTCTCTGGGGGCTTCACCGCCTCCATCCCATGGCGGGCTTTGCGGGCGAGGTGATTCTCTGCTGGCTGATCCTCGCCGCCAAGTCTCTGCGGACCGAGAGCATGAAGGTGGTCCGGGCCCTGGAGACCGGGACCCTGGACGACGGCCGCCGGGCCGTGTCCATGATCGTGGGCCGGGACACCGAGCATCTCAGCGAGGAGGAGGTCTTAAAGGCCGCCGTGGAGACCGTGGCCGAGAACGCCTCCGACGGCATTCTGGCGCCGCTCCTGTTCGCCGCGGTCCTGGGCCCCGTGGGCGGCATCTGCTACAAGGCCGTCAACACCATGGACTCCATGGTGGGCTACAAAAATGACCAGTACCTCTACTTCGGCCGGGCGGCGGCCAAGCTGGATGACGTGCTGAACTTCCTTCCGGCGCGGATTTCGGGCTTTCTCATGGCCGCGGCGGCCTGCCTGGGCTTCGACGGGAAGAACGCCTTCCGCATCTTTTTCCGGGACCGGAAGAACCACGCCTCTCCCAACTCGGCCCACACCGAGGCGGCCTGTGCCGGGGCCCTGGGCCTCCAGCTGGGCGGCACCCACGACTACTTCGGCAAGCCCGTGGTCAAGCCCACCATCGGCGACGAGCTCCGGCCCGTGACCCGGGGCGACGTGGCCGCGGCCAACCGGCTGGCGCTCACCACGGCCCTGCTGGCCCTACTGATTTTTGATGTGCTGCCTCTGGCGGCGTTTGGGAGGCTTTTCGGATGGTAAATTCCCACGGCGGCGATTTAAACTGGGCAAAAACACAATATGCCGGGGAAATCCTGGACTTTTCGGTCAACTGCAACCCCCTGGGGACGCCCCCGGAAGCGGTGGAGGCGGCCCGGTCCGCCCTGTCGGACACCGGCTGCTACCCGGACCCGGCCTGCACCGAGCTCCGGGCGGCCATCGCGGCTATGGACGGGACTGACCCGGACCGGGTCTTCTGCGGCAGCGGCGCGGCGGAGGTGATCTTCCGTCTGGCCCTTTCGCTGCACCCCCGCACCGCCCTGCTGACGGCCCCGGCCTTCTCGGAGTACGAGACCGCCCTGACCCGGGTGGGCTGCGCCTGCCGGTTCCACCCCCTGCGGGAGGGAGAACACTTCGACGTCACGGACCGCATTCTCGCGGACCTCACCGAGGACGTGGAGCTTCTCTTCCTCTGCACCCCCAACAACCCCACGGGCCGGTGCATCGAGCCGGACCTGCTGGCGCGGATTTTGGAGAAATGCGAGGCCGTGGGCGCGTATCTCATCGTAGACGAATGCTTCCTGCCGCTGGCGCGGAGCGGGCCCGGCATGGCCCCGCTGCTGCCGGAGCATCCGAAGCTGATTCTGCTCCGGGCCTTCACCAAGAGCTACGCGGTCCCGGCGCTGCGGCTGGGCTACTGTCTGGCCGACCCGGCCCTGATTGCCCGGCTGGAGACCTGGGGGCCCTGCTGGAACGTCTCCGGGCCCGCCCAGGCGGCGGGGCTGGCCTGCTGTGAGCTGCCCCAGTGGCCGGAGCAGGGGAGAGCCCTGCTGGAGACGGCGCGGCCCTCGCTGCTGGCGGGCCTGACGGCCCTGGGCTGCCGGGTGGTCCCCGGCGAGGCCAACTATCTCCTGTTCCGGCTGCCCGGCGTCCCCGATCTGAAGGCCCGGATGCTGGGCCGGGGCATCCTGCTGCGCAGCTGCGCCAACTACCGGGGCCTGGGCCCCGACTGGTACCGGACGGCGGTGCGGACGCCCGGGGAAAATCAAATCTTACTCGACACATTGGCGGCGGTGCTGGCCGCCGGGGAGGCGTAATCATGGCAAAACCCATTATGGTCCAGGGTACCACGTCCAACGCGGGCAAGAGCTTTCTGGCCGCGGCCCTCTGCCGCATCTTCCGCCAGGACGGCCACACCGTGGCCCCCTTCAAGTCCCAGAATATGGCCCTCAACTCCTTTATCACCGGCGAGGGCCTGGAGATGGGCCGCGCCCAGGTGATGCAGGCCGAGGCCGCGGGCATCGCCCCCAGCGTCAAGATGAACCCCATTCTCTTGAAGCCCACCAACGACACCGGCTCCCAGGTCATCGTGGGCGGCGAGGTCCGGGGGACCATGTCGGCCCGGGACTACTTCGCCATGAAGAAGACCCTGATCCCCGACATTCTGGCCGCCTACAACAGCCTTTCCGCCGGCCACGAAATCCTGGTGCTGGAGGGCGCGGGCAGTCCGGCGGAGATCAATTTGAAGTCCGACGACATCGTCAATATGGGCATGGCCAAGCTGGCCAAGGCTCCGGTGCTGCTCTGCGCCGACATCGACCGGGGCGGCGTCTTTGCCAGCCTCTACGGCACCGTGGCCCTGCTGGAGCCCGACGAGCGGGCCATGGTCAAGGGCCTGATTATCAACAACTTCCGGGGCGACAAGACCATTCTGGACCCCGGCGTGAAGATGCTGGAGGATCTGACCGGCATCCCGGTGGTGGGGGTGGTGCCCCATATGACCGTGGACCTGGACGACGAGGATTCTCTCACCGCCCGCTTCGGCCGGAGCGGCAAGAAGGCCCCGCTGGATATCGCCGTGGTGCGGCTGCCCCGGATCTCCAACTTCACCGACTTCAACGCCCTGGAGCGGCTGGACGCGGTGTCCCTGCGGTATATCGCGTCCCCGGCGGAGCTGGGCAGCCCCGATGCGGTGATTCTCCCCGGCACCAAGAACACCATGGACGACCTCCGGTGGCTCCGTCAGAGCGGCCTGGAGGCGGCGATTTTGAAGCACGTCAGCCGCGGCGGGGCATTGGTTGGCATCTGCGGCGGCTATCAGATGCTGACGGATTTGATCTCCGACCCCGAGGGGGCCGAGGCCGGCGGCGAGATTCGCGGCATGGGCCTGCTGCACGGCGAGACCCTCTTCTACGGCGAGAAGTCCCGGACCCGGGTCACCGGCGTGGTGCAGGGGGCCCAGGGGATCTTTGCCGGGCTCAACGGCGCGGCCTTCGAGGGCTATGAGATTCACATGGGCCGCACCACCGGCGACATCGGCTTTGCGTCCCTGACCCGGGACGGCGCGTCCAGCCCCGACGGCATGGTCGCGGGCCACGTCTGGGGCAGCTACGTCCACGGCATCTTCGACAAGGGCGCATTCGCCCGGGCCTTTGTGGACTGCCTCCTGCAGGCCAAGGGCCTGGAGGGGGCCGCCGAGGTGGAGGACTGGGAGACGTATAAGGCCCGGCAGTACGATATCCTGGCCGGCGGCGTGCGAAAGGCCCTGGATATGGACCGGATTTATCGGATTTTGGAGGAAGGCATATGAAAATCGAACTGGCGCGGGTGGCCCCCGCCGACATTGAAGCCCGCAGCATGGAGATTATCCGCTCGGAGCTGAAGACGCCCCTGGACCCGGAAAACGAGGCGGTGATTCTCCGGGCCATCCACACCACCGCTGATTTTGACTATGCCGAGACGCTGACCTTCTCCCCCGGGGCGGTCCGAAAGGGCGTGGAGGCCCTGCTCCAGGGGGCCAGCGTGGTCACCGATACCACCATGGCCCTCTCGGGCATCAACAAGCGGGTCCTTCATAAGCTGGGGGGCGAGGCGTATAATTTTATCGCGGACCCGGAGGTGGCCCAGGCCGCCAAGGACCGGGGCGTCACCCGGGCCACGGTCAGCATGGAGCACGCCGCCGCCCTGGGGAAGCACCTCATCTACGCCATCGGCAACGCCCCCACGGCCCTGGTCCGGCTCTATGAGCTGTGGCAGGAGGGGCAGCTGCCGGAACCGGCCCTGATTATCGGCGTGCCCGTGGGCTTCGTCAACGTGGTGGAGGCCAAGGAGCTGATTTGCACCATGGACTGCCCCTACATCGTGGCCCGGGGCCGCAAGGGCGGCAGCAATCTGGCCGCCGCCATCGTCAACGCCCTGCTGTACACCGCATCGAAGAACGAAAGAGAGTGACCGCCATGAAGCAAGCGATTTTGGCCGTATCCTTCGGCACCACCTATCCCGACACCCTGGAGAAGACCATCGCCGCCACCGAGGCCGCCCTGGCCGAAGCCTACCCCGGCTGGCCGGTCTACCGGGCCTTCACCAGCGGCATGATCCTCAAAAAGCTCCGGCAGCGGGACGGCGTGGAGATCGACAACGTGGCCCAGGCCATGGCCCGGCTGGAGCGGGAGGGCTATACCCAGGTGGCGGTCCAGTCCACCCATGTGATGCACGGCGAGGAATATGAGAAGATGCTGGCCCAGCTGGAGCCCTACAAGCTGACCATGGAGATTGCCGTGGGCGCGCCGCTGCTCCACGCCCAATCCGACTACGAGGCCGTGGCCGACGCCCTGCTCTCCTGGCTGCCCCTGCCCGGCGACGGGGAGGCGCTGGTCCTGATGGGCCACGGCACGGCCCACTTCGCCAATTCCGCCTATGCCCAGATGGAGCACGTGCTCCAGAGCCGGTGCCCCCGCATCTATATCGCCACGGTGGAGGGCTATCCGACCCTGGAGTCCGTGGCGGAGCAGCTACAGCGGCAGCCGGAGATTCGCCGCCTGACCCTGGCCCCCTTTATGCTGGTGGCCGGGGACCACGCCCGCAACGACATGGCCGGCGGCGAGGACTCCTGGAAGGAAGTGCTGGAGGGAAAGGGCTACGAAGTAGCCTGCATTTTGCAGGGCCTGGGCGAGTGTCCCGCCATTCAGAAGCTCTTCGTGGCCCACTGCGGCGAGGCCATGGAGCGGCTGCGCCGGGGCGGCAAGCTCTACGGCGTGGGCGTGGGCCCCGGCGACCCGGAGCTCCTGACCCTCAAGGCGGTGCGGGTACTGCGGGAGGCCGACGTGGTCCTGGTGCCCGACTCGGTGAAGGCCGACAAGACGGCCCTCCATATCGCCTCGGCCTACCTCCAGAATAAGACCGTGGAGACCGTCACCACCCCCATGGTCCGGGACAAGGCCGTGGTGGACGCGGCCTATACCGCCGCCGCCGACCGAATCTGCGCCCTGCTGGACCAGGGCAGGCAGGTGGCCTTCCTGACCCTGGGCGACCCGACGGTCTACTCCACCTATATGTATATCCATGAGAAGGTGCTGGCCCGGGGCTACGACGTGGAGGTGGTGCCCGGCGTGCCCAGCTTCTGCGCCGCCGCGGCCCGGCTGAACCTGTCCCTCTGTCAGGGGTCCGAGCCGCTGCTGATCGTCCCGGCCTCCCACGGGGCCGAGGGGCTGCTGGACGTCAAGGCCAACAAGGTCTTTATGAAGGCGGGCAAGTCCATCCTGGAGCTCCAAAGCCAGCTCCGGGACCGGGGCCTGCTGGACCACGCGGCCATGGTGGAGAACTGCTCCATGGAGAACGAGCGCGTCTACCCCCGCTTCGCCGACCTCCAGGAGGCCAGCGGCTACTTCTCCCTGGTCATCGCCAAGGAGGGCTGGAAATGAGCCTGACCATGTCCGGCCTGGACTGCCACCGCACGCCCTTGGCCCTCCGGGAGCAGCTGGCCTTCTCCGGCGAGGGGCTCCGGCGGGCCCTGGACCATCTGCGGGACCAGCCCGGCGTCACCGGCTGTGTGCTGCTCTCCACCTGCAACCGGACGGAGCTCTATCTGACCGGCGACGGCGAGACCCCCTGGCGGCTCCTGTGCCGGGTGGCCGGGGTCAGCGAGGAGCAGCTGCGGCCCTATTTCGAGACCCGCACCGGCCTGGACGCCGCCCGGCATCTGACCGAGGTGGCCTGCGGCCTCCACTCCCAGATCCTCGGCGAGGATCAGATCATCACCCAGGTCCGCACGGCCCTGGACGCGGCCCTGGAGGCCCGGACCGCCGACCCGGTGCTGGCGGCCCTGTTCCGCCACGCGGTCACCGCCGGGAAGCGGGCCAAGACCCAGGTGTCCGTCACCCGGGACGCGCCGTCCCTGGGCGGCCAGTGCCGCGACGTGCTCCGGCGGGAGCTGGGGACGCTGGATGGCAAGCGCGTCTTAGTCATCGGCAACGGCCAGATGGGACGGCTGGCCGCCGAGACCCTGCGGGCCGCCGGGGCCCAGGTGTCCGTCACCCTGCGGACCTACCACCACGGCGAGACCGTGGTCCCCGCCGGGTGCGGCACCGTGCCCTATGAGGACCGCATCGCCGCCCTGGAGGGCATGGACGCGGTGATCTCCGCCACCACCAGCCCCCACTACACCCTGACCAAGCAGCAGCTGGAGACCGTGGTCCGCCGTCCGAGCATCGCCGTGGATCTGGCCGTGCCCCGGGATATCGAACCCGCCTGCGCCGCCCTCCTGACCTGCTACGACACCGACGCCCTGGGCGCGGCGGGGCCCGGCAGCCCCGAGGAGAAATCCGCCCTGGAGAAAATCGCCTGGGAGGAGCTGGAGCGGTTTCACCAGTGGCTCCGGCGGCAGACGGCGGCGGAGCGGCCTCTGCGCTTTCCCATCTTCCTGGACCTGACCGGGAAAAAGGTGGTGCTGGTGGGCGGCGGGGCCATCGCGGCCCGGCGCATCGGCGTGCTGCGGCAATTCGGCTGCGAGATCACGGTCATCGCTCCGACCCTCTCCTGCCGGGCCGACGACCTCACCTGGCTGGCCCGGCCCTACTGCGCCGGAGACCTGGAGGGGGCCGTGCTGGCCATCGCCGCCACCAACGACCGTCAGGTCAACCGCCGGGTCGGCGAGGACGCCAAGGCCCTGGGCATCCCCGTGTCCGTGGCCGACTGCGAGGCCGAATGCAGCTTCTATTTCCCCGCCATCTGCGTCGGGGACGGACTGGTGGCCGGGGTCGTCTCCGAGGGGAAGGACCACCACCGGACAGCGCGGGCGGCCAAGGCCATCCGCAAGGTATTGGAGGAACTGCCATGAATATCAAAATCGGCAGCCGGGAGAGCCGTCTGGCGGTAATCCAGAGCCAGCTGGTCATGGACGCCATCGCCGCGGCCCATCCCGACGTGACGCTGGAGCTGGTGACCATGAAGACCACCGGCGATAAAATTCTCGACCGCACCCTGGAGCAGATCGGCGGCAAGGGCCTCTTCGTCCGGGAGCTGGACCAGGCCCTGCGGGACGGCCGGGCCGACTTCACGGTCCACTCCCTGAAGGATATGCCCATGGAGACGCCGGAGGACCTGCCTCTGGCGGCATTCTCGGACCGGGCCGACCCCCGGGACTGCCTGGTGCTGCCCGCGGGCGTGACCCAGTGGGACCGCTCCAAGCCCGTGGGCTGCGCCTCCAAGCGGCGGCAGCTCCAGCTGAAGGCCCTCTACCCGGAGCTGACCGTTCTGCCGGTCCGGGGCAATGTCCAGACCCGGCTTCGGAAGCTGGATTCCGGGGAGTACGGCGCGCTGGTGCTGGCGGCGGCGGGTCTCAAGCGGCTGGGCCTGGAGGGGCGGATCGCCCGGTACTTCGAGCCCACGGAGCTGCTGCCCGCGGCGGGGCAGGGGATTCTGGCGGTCCAGACCCGGCGGGGCATGGATACGGCGGTGCTGGACGCGGTCCGGGACGAGGCCGGAACCTGCTGCGCCCTGGCGGAGCGGGCCTTCGTCCGGGCCCTGGGCGGCGGCTGCACCTCGCCGGTGGCGGCCTATGCCACGGTGGACGGCGACACCCTGACGTTGACGGGGCTCTACGTCAGCCCCGACGAGACCGTGGTCAAAAAAGAGACCCGGACCGGCCCCAAGACCCAGGCGGAAGCATTGGGCGCGGCCCTGGCCCGGGAGATGGGAGGACTGGAACCATGATCGGCAATGTCATTCTGGTGGGCGCGGGTCCCGGCGACCCGGGCCTGCTGACCCGCAAGGGCCGCTGGGCCATCCGGCAGGCCCAGGTGGTGGTCTACGACCGGCTGGTCAGTCCGGCCATTCTGGCCCTGATTCCCGCCGGTGCCCGGACCATCGACGTGGGCAAGGAGGCCAGCCATCACAAGGTGCCCCAGCACGAAATCAACGAGATTTTGCTCCGGGAGGCTCAGGCGGGCTATCGCGTCGTGCGCCTCAAGGGCGGCGACCCCTTCCTCTTCGGCCGGGGCGGCGAGGAGCTGGAGCTTTTGAAGGCCCACGGCATTCCCTTTGAGGTGGTGCCCGGCGTCACCTCGGCCCTGTCGGTCCCGGCCTACGCGGGCATTCCGGTGACCCACCGGGACTTCTGCTCGTCGCTGCACATCATCACCGGCCACGCCAAGGCCGGGGCAGAATTGAAAATCGACTTCGAGGCCCTCTGCCGCACCCGGGGAACCCTGGTGTTTTTGATGGGCGTCACGGCCCTGCCGATGATCTGCGAGGGACTGTTGAAGGCCGGGATGGACCCGGCCATGCCCGCCGCCGTGGTGGAGCGGGGCACGACGCCCCGGCAGCGGAAGCTGGTCTCCACCCTGGGAGAGCTGCCCCAGGCGGCCCAGGCGGCGCGGATTGAGAGTCCGGCCATCATTGTGGTGGGCAAGGTCTGCCAGCTCTCGGACCAGTTTGACTGGTTTGACGCGCTGCCCCTCAAGGGCCGCACCGTGGTGGTGACGCGGCCCAGGGACCGGGCCGGAACCCTCTCGAAGAAGCTCCGGGCCCTGGGGGCCGAGGTGGTGGAGTATCCCTGTATCGAGACCGTGGAGCGGGCCGAGAACCCGGCGCTGGACGCGGCCATGGAGCAGCTGGGGCGCTATCGCTGGCTGGTGTTCACCAGCCCCGCCGGGCCGGAGATCTTTATGGAGCGGCTTTTGAAGCGGGGCCTGGACGCCCGGGCCCTGGCGGGCGTGAAGCTGGCGGCCATCGGCCCCAAGACGGCTGGAGCCCTGGGCCGCTGCGGGCTCCGGGCCGACCTGGTGCCGGAGGTCTACGACTCGGGCCATCTGGCCAAGGCGCTGGAGGCCGTGGAGGGGCCGGTGCTCCTCTGCCGGGCCAGCCGGGGCAGCCAGGCGTTGCCGGAACTTTTTTCCGCCCGGGGGATACCCTTTGACGACATTCCGTGCTATGATACGGTATATGAGAGCCCCGACGCCGGGGCGGTCCTGCCGCTGCTGGAGGGGGAGACCTGGGTGACCTTCACCAGCGCCTCCACGGTCCGGGGCTTCGTCCAGAGCCTCCCCGGGGCGGACCTTTCTCATGTGCTGGGCCTGTGCATCGGCGAACAGACCGCCCGGGAGGCCCGGACCCACGGCCTGACCGTCCGCGTGGCCCGAGAGGCCACCATGGAATCCCTGGTGGAGCTGATTCGGGAAACGGGAGAGCGGGAATAGGTGGTGCGAGCCCCACATCGGCCCGCGACGCCTGAGAGGGAAGGCTCCCCTTGAGGGGAGCTGGCGCGGAGCGCCTGAGAGGTGTTACCGCACCGAAAGTTTCCCGCAGGGTTTCGGCGTGTGCAGAGGGCGCTGACGCGCCGCCGCCGCTTTGCGGCGGCACACCTCTCCGTCACGGCTTCGCCGTGCCACCTCCCCTCAAGGGGAG
>DSLFC04102__coassemble_1138_pt1 | contig 17960 bp, 21 predicted proteins | sample DSLFC04102__metabat2_low_PE_037 | metagenome-assembled genome bin DSLFC04102
TGCCGGACTATAAGGCTATGTATTACCACTTGGCAGGGCGTATGGCGACTGCGATTGATGCGTTGGAAGCGACCACCAATGCGCTGGTGAATATTACTGAAAAGCTGAAACTGGCGCAGCAGACCACGGAGGAAATGTTTATTTCTGCTCCTGACGACCAGGAGGACACCCTGGACGACGTTTCAGAGTAACAGACTGTCGAAAAAGTCCGGCGAAAGCTGGGCTTTTTGCACACGAAAACAGGGGCTTGCGTATTCCGGAAATGAGGAGGAATTTTACTCCTTAGAGTATGTTCAGCATTTTTAATATTCAAATTCCTCCCATTTCGCCAAGAAAGAAAGCCTTTGCCTTCGCGACAAAGGCTTTTTCCGTAAAATGGCTCCCGGCGGAGCCGTGAAATTCCCTCCGGCGGTGGAGCGCTAGCAGCTGTGCGATTGCATCCAAGGGGCGTGTACGAAAACAGCCGGACGCAGAATCGTGCTTTCCTCCCTGTTCTAAATGATGTATCCTGGCTGAGATGATGGAATTTATATCGTGAAAGGGACATCCCATGGGAATTCGATTCCGAAAATCTATCCAATTTGGTCCGCTGCGAATCAATCTAAGCAAATCCGGCATCGGCTGGAGCGTTGGCGGCAAGGGCGCCCGGTTCACTAAAAAGGCAGGCGGCGGCTACAGGACCACCGTGGGCGTCCCTGGGACCGGCGTCTCTTATGTCAAGGACCATACGGGGGAGCAGTCGAAGTCTGCCCAGAAACCCGAGCAGCGGCCTTACCGGACTCAGGCGCTACAGGACATGGAAACAGCGGAGGATACTGCCGCACGGGGAGGGAAATATGAGCCTTCTCGAAAAGATCCGGGCAAAAAGCGAGGCAGAAAACCAAGAATTGCTCTTTTTATCGTGATACTCCTCGTCATCTACGGGGGGTTCCAGCTGCTAAAGAATGAGATTTCCACTGGCGAGACTGTTTCGGCGGAAGATATTCCGGCCAGCGCTGTATGGTACCCGGATTCCAGGGTGCAGTTTGAGACGTACCCCGGCAATGTCAGCCCTGGGGACCGTGTGGCTTTGTCCATAGACTCCGCACCAAATACGCGGCACACGATTACCGTCCTGGTGGATGGAGCGCCAATGCAGTCCACGGATCTGATTGCCCGGGAAACAGATCTGACCGGCCACGCCGCCTGGAGCTGGACCGTGCCAGATGACGCCGCCCCGGGGCAGAGCTATATCCTGGTGGCTGCGGGGGATTTTTACAACTGTATCGACTATGCGGTGCTGGACAGCGCCGGGAATGTCGTGGGGGACGCCCCGGACCGGACCGCCCCCTATGGCCATCAGCCGGAGCCCGAGATTGACGACGGCGAGATGGAGATGGAAATTACCCCGCCGGATACAGAGACCGTCGAGCCGCCGGTGGATGCGGTTGACACGCCGATTGTGGAGGATATGCCAGAGGAACCGGAAACCGGCGTCACCGTATACGTGACGGACACCGGCACCAAGTACCACAACAGCGGCTGCCGGTATCTGAGCGAGAGCAGCCGGGCCATAGACCTGGATTCCGCAATAGTGCAGGGCTATACGGCCTGCCAGGCTTGCCATTGATCGTGCCCAATTTGGACGATGGAAGGAGTCCGCTGCATCCTGACAGACACCAGCCCCAGTGAAAAACAGAAAAATGTATTGCTTATGTACGCACATCAGAGTATAATATCCGTGAAGAATAACCTTGAAGGCCGAAAGGAGGGGTGGATATGGCAAAGTCGGCCAATTTGTATGCGCGCATTGAGCCGGAGATCAAAGAGCAGGCGGAAGCCATTCTCAATGCCCTGGGCATTCCGGCGTCAAACGCCATCACGATGTTTTACAAACAGGTCATTCTCCAGCGCGGGCTTCCATTTGCGGTGAAGCTTCCGGAGCCTCCGCTGGATCTCAGCCGGATGACTGCCGCACAGCTTGATACTGAGCTGGAAAAGGGCTATACGCAGATGCTGGAGGGGCAAACCATCCCGGCAAAACAGGTGTTTGACCAGCTGCGCGGAGAACGGAACGTATGAGCTATGAGATTGCGCTGACCCCGGAAGCAAGCCGTGATCTGCGGGAGATTTACCGCTATATTGCGGTAGAGCTGCAAGTGGAACAGACTGCCGACCGTCTGCTGGACCGTTTGGAGGGAAGCATCCTGAAGCTGGAGGAGCTGCCGGAGCGGTTCCGAGTCTATGACCGGGAGCCCTGGCGCAGCCGGAACCTGCGGATGATGCCGGTGGACCATTATCTGGTATTCTATATTCCCGATACCGAAGCAAAAACCGTCACGGTGCTCCGCGTCATATACGGCGGCCGGGATATGGACGCCCAGCTTCGCCTTGTCTGAGGGGAGAGGGCTGCTGTTCCACACCCGCCGCTCCCAAGCGGAGCGCCAGAGGTTCGGCGGCGCTGGAATAAAGCAGGGATTTTGTTCCTTGCGGTTTCTTTACATTGGAAAAGGAGGTACTCCGTGTCCGGAGAAATTCGGTTCTTCCCCATGCGGGAATTTGAAAACCTGGATCTGGAAGCCATGTCCGTCGAGGAGCTGGTGGCGCTGCAGGAGCGGATTCTGGCGCATATGAACGCCCTCGGCGAGATCGAGCCGGAGGATATGGATTCCGAGGCCTTTGAGGCCTGGTCGGAGCGGTACGAGTTCCTGGAGGACCTGACCGATGATATCGCGGAGCTGTTGGGGATCTGATGCGCCTTTACAGAATGCCGCCGGTCCGATATAATGTCACTCAGATCGAAACGACTTCCACCGCCGGGGCGGCTTGCTGGTTCTGCCCGGCCTGAGGAAAGGAGCGTACCCCATGTATTGTACCAAATGCGGCGCTATGCTGGACGATTCCGCCGTGATCTGTCCCCGGTGCGGCTGCGCCACCCAGAATTACCGGCCCGGCTACAATCCCCGGCAGCCGGTCCGCACCTGCAGCCCCAAGAGCCGTCTGGCGGCGATTTTGCTCTGCGTCTTCCTGGGCGGCCTGGGCATTCACCGGTTCTACGTCGGCAAGATCGGCACCGGCCTCATCTGGCTGTTCACCGGCGGCTGCTTCGGCATTGGCTGGCTCATCGATATTATCCTCATCGCCTGCGGGTCCTTCTCCGATTCCGCCGGCCTGCTGGTGCTGGACTGGGGCGTGTAGCGTGCAGGGAAAAATCGTTGCTTTTACGCAAAACCAGCGGTTTTTCTCTTTACAAGGGTCTTGTTGTCCGGTATAATATCTTGGAATTGTGAAGTAAAGCGTGGTATGGATTTATGAGCATGATCGAATTTGACGAGTACAAGACGAAACTCAACAACAACCGCCCCAAGCTGGACGGTTTGGCCGACTCCCTGAACCTGGGCGCCTGCAAGGAAGAGCACGAGCGGCTCCAGGCCCAGATCGAGTCTCCCGGCTTCTGGGACGACCAGGACACCTCTCAGAAGGTCATGAAGCGGTCCCGGCAGCTGGAGGCGAAAATGGACCGCTATGCCCAGATGGTCTCCCAGTGGGACGATCTCATGACCATCTGCGAAATGGCCATCGAGGAAAACGACGAGTCCATGCTCGACGAGCTGAAAACCGGCTACGACGAGCTGGAGACCAAAATGGAAGAGGCCCGGCTGGAGACGCTGCTCACCGGCGAGTACGACGGCAACAACGCCCTGGTGTCCTTCCAGGCCGGCGCGGGCGGCACCGAGGCCCAGGACTGGTGCCAGATGCTCTACCGGATGTACACCCGCTGGGCGGAGCGCCATGGCTACACCTATAAGATTCTCGACTATCTGGACGGCGACGAGGCCGGCCTCAAGTCCGCCAGCATTATGATCGAGGGCGCCAACGCCTACGGCTTCCTCAAGAGCGAGTCCGGCGTCCACCGGCTGGTGCGGATTTCGCCCTTTGATGCCGCGGGCCGCCGCCACACCTCCTTCTCCGCCGTGGAGGTCATTCCCGAAATCACCGACGATGTGGAGGTGGAGATCCGCCCCGAGGATATCGAAATGCAGGTCTACCGCTCCTCCGGCGCCGGCGGCCAGCACATCAACAAGACCTCCTCGGCCGTCCGCCTGATCCACAAGCCCACCGGCATCGTGGTCTCCTGCCAGACCCAGCGGGATCAGTTCCAGAACAAGGAGACCTGTATGCGGATGCTCCGGTCCAAGCTGATGGAAATTAAGGAGCGGGAACACTTCGAGAAAATCTCCGACATCAAGGGCGTCCAGCAGAAGATCGAGTGGGGCAGCCAGATCCGCTCCTACGTCTTCATGCCCTATACCCTGGCCAAGGACACCCGCACCGGCTACGAGATGACCAATATCAACGCCGTCATGGACGGCGACCTGGACGGGTTTATCAACGCGTACCTCAACTGCTGCGCCACGGGCCAGTGGGCGACGAAGTGAGTTTTTTCGATTTTCCCCTTGCATTTTTCCCGGGATTGTAGTATGATACTATTTGCTATGAAAACGAATTGATTACGGCTTGCCGTTGGCCGGAAAAACGGTCATGGAAGCATGGTATTGGAGGAAACATGGAAGTACTGCATCTCATTCTCACCATCATTCAGGTTCTGGCCGCCGTGGGCCTCGTGGCCATCGTGATGCTCCAGTCCGGTAAGAGCGCCGGTCTTTCGGGCGCCATCGCCGGCTCCTCCGAGAGCTTCATGTCCAAGAACAAGAGCTCGACCCTCGATGCCAAGATGGCCAAGTTCACCAAGTGGATCGCCGTGGTCTTCCTGGTGCTGACCTTTGTGCTGAATCTGTTCTGAGCGCCAAACGCCCCGGCCGGACCCAGGTCCGACCGGGTTTTTTGATTCCGTCCGAGGGACGTAAAAGGCCAGAAAAAAACCGCCCGGTTCGTCATGCCGGGCGGCAGTCATTGGAAGGTGTACACGCCGTTTGGCTATCCGCGAAGTCCTCCGCGGCATCGGCGTATGACCGGTATGGTTAGAAAAGAAAAAAGAGGAAGAAAGGGAGAAAGAGAGAGAATATAGGAATTCATGAGAGATGTTTCTTGGATTTTTAATTTGTTAGGCTTTACTCGATGGGATCACCTCCTGATGGCATTATCATACCGCAAATCCCCTGGGAAATCTTGAACGACCCGTAACCGAAATAAAAACAATTCTTGAAGAATTTGTAACGCTTCCAAATCACGGGGGCGTAAACACAGCATGTTCCACAAATACTGCCGACATCGGATGAGAAAGGACGATCTGCCATGACCGAAGCGCTGCGCTCCTGTGTCCATACCCACACCACCTTCTGCGACGGGACCTCGACGCCCGAAGAAACCGTCCAGGCCGCTCTAGGGCTGGGCTTTGTCTCCCTGGGCTTTTCCGGCCACGGGGCCGCCGCCTATGACGACGCCGCCATGACGCCCGCCGCCGAGGTCCAGTACCGCCGGGAAATCCTCCGGCTCCGGGCCGCCTATGCCGGGCAGCTGGAGCTCCTCTTGGGCCAGGAGCACGACGCCCTGTCTCCCTACGCCGGTTACCCCTACGACTACCTGATCGAGTCGGTCCACTATCTCCGCCACCAGGGAGCGCTGCTCTGTGTGGACATGAGCCGGGCGGATACGGAGGCCCATATCCGCCGGTTCGGCGACCCCTATGCCTACTGCCGGGCCTATTTTGAGACCTGTGCCGCCGCCTATGAAAAAAGTCCGGCGAATATCGCCGGACATCTGGATCTGGTATCCAAGTTTAACGGAGCCGGGGACCTCTTCGATGAAGCGGACCCCCGGTATCTGGGTCCGGCCCGGGAGGCCCTGGCCGTGGCCGTGGAGCGGGGCCTGGCCGTGGAGGTCAACACCGGCGCCATGGCCCGGGGCTACCGGCCGATTCCCTATCCCGCACCGGCCCTGCTGCGGACCCTGCGGGAGCTGGGCGGCCGGGTCATCCTCACCAGCGACTGCCATGATGCCGCCCGGCTGACCTACGGCTATGCCGAGGCGCTGGCGCTGCTGCGGGCCGAGGGGTTCCGCACCGCCCTGGTGCTGCGCGCAAGCGGCTTCCAGGAGACCGCGCTGTAGGAGCGCCTACGAATGGGCGTCCAGCCCGTGGAGCGCCGCGACAAACGCGGCGGGGTCGGGGGCCTTGAAGTAGGCGCTGCCGGCCACCAGGACGTCCGCGCCGGCCTCTACGCAGGTGCGGCCGGTGGTCTCGTTGACGCCGCCGTCCACCTCCACCTCGCAATTCAGACCTTTTTCTGTGATGTAGCGGCGAATTTCCGTGATTTTGGGCATCATATCTGCCATAAAGGACTGACCGCCGAAACCGGGCTCCACGGTCATGACCAGCACCAGACTGCACAGGTCCAGATAGGGCAGAACCGCCTCCGCCGGTGTGGCGGGCTTGACGCTGATGGCCGGACGGACGCCGGCGGCCTGAATCTTCCGCAGGGCCTCCAGGGTGTTGGCCTCGGTGTCGGCCTCCACATGGACGGTGAGAATATCCGCCCCGGCGGCGCAGAACCGCTCCACGTACCGGATGGGCCGGTCGATCATCAGATGGACGTCCAGAGGCAGCGGCGAGATCCGCCGGATGGCCTGGACGACGGGGATTCCGATGGTGAGATTGGGCACGAACAGGCCGTCCATCACGTCCACATGGACGTAGTCGGCTCCGGCAGGGCCCAGGGAACGGATGTCGCGCTCGAGATTGACGAAATCTGCCGAGAGAATCGAAGGAGATACCTTGACCATGTTGCTGCCTCCTAAAAGAAATTTGTAGAATTATGGTCCATCGAAGCGGGTCGCGGCATATAAATGGGTATACGGCAGTGCGGGGAAAGGCTCCCCAGCTGCCGCGCAGGCCTGCACTGCCGTTTCAGATAGGGAGCTGTTTGCCGCCCGCAGGCAGCTCCCACCGGCGTTTCTCCGCGTCTTCTATGCTACAGATTATAGCAGGATTAAAAATTCTGTCAATCCAAGCCGTACGGACAGGGGTTCTTGCAATTTGATGGGCGCCGTGCTACACTGGAGGAAAGTTTTGGGGCAGTTTGTCCCGGACAAATGCGGAGGAATTCCATGGACAAGAAACGAACGTCGAAACCGGTGGCGCCGGTCTATGCCGTGGGACTGACGGCTCTGGCCTACAGCCTGCTGTTCACCCTGGATGGGCTGGGGTCGTATCTCAAATGCGCGGCGCTGTGCTGGGTGGTGTACCTGCTGGTACGGAGCATTGTCAAGAAGGCGGAGCCGGTGGAGCAGCCCCAGCCGGAGCCCCGGACCGAGGCCCAGCCGGAGCCCCGGCCGAACCCCAAGCCGGAGCCGGAGCCCCAGCCCAAGACCACCGGCAACCCGGCCCTGGACGCCGTGCTCCGGGAAGGGCAGACGGCGGTGCGGCGGATTCAGGAGCTCAACGACGCCATCCCCGACTACCGGATGTCGGCCAAGCTCAAGCAGATTGAGATTCTCACGGCTTCCATCCTGGACCAGGTGGCCAAGAAGCCGGACAAGCTCCCCGAGGTCCGGCAGTTTATGAACTACTATTTACCTACCACCATCAAGCTGCTGGAGCAGTATGGGAACCTCCAGGACGTGGGGCTCCAGGGCGAGAATATCCAGACCGGCATGGAGCGCATCGAAGGCATGCTGGACAAGGTGATTGTCGCCTTCCAGAAGCAGCTAGACGGGCTCTTCGCCCGGGACCTGGTGGACATCACCGCCGATATTCGGGTGATGGAGCAAATGCTGGCCCAGAACGGGCTGACCAACGACAAAGATTTCTAAGGAGTGACGACCCATGGCAGATACCATTCCCCAGCTGACCCTGACCCCGGATCTTCAGCCTGAGACGCCTGAATCCCAGGCGGTCCAGGCCCCTGCGGCGGAACAGGCCATTCTCAGCCCCGCCGAGCAGCAGGCCGTAGACCAGTTCGCGGCCCAGATTGACCTGCACAACTCTCAGCAGATTCTCACCTACGGCGCGGCCGCCCAGAAGAACATCGCCGACTTCTCCCAGGGGGCGCTGGAGACCGTGCGCACCAAGGACATGGGCCAGGTGGGCGAGATGCTCTCGGAGCTGGTGGCCCAGCTGAGCTCCATCGAGCCCGAGGAGAAGAAAAAGGGGCTGGCAGGCCTGTTCCAGCGGGCCGGAGACTCGATGGAGAAGCTGAAGGTCCAGTACAGCAAGGCCGAGACCAACGTGGACCGCATCACCGAGGCCCTGGAGAAGCACCAGCTTACCCTGATGAAGGACATCGCCGTGCTGGACCAGATGTATGAGAAGAATCTCCAGTATTTCAAGGAGCTGACCATGTATATTCTGGCCGGCCAGCAGAAGGTGAAGACCGAGCGAGACGGCGAGCTGGCCCGGCTGCGGTCCGTGGCGGCCCAGAGCGGACGCCCCGAGGACGCCCAGGCTGCGAACGACTACGCCGCCCTGATCGACCGGTTCGAGAAAAAGCTCCACGACCTGGAGTTGACCCGGATTGTCTCGCTGCAGATGGGCCCCCAGATCCGCATGGTCCAAAATAATGATACCCTGATGACCGAGAAGATCCAGACCTCCCTGGTCAATACCATCCCCCTGTGGAAGAGCCAAATGGTGCTGAGTCTGGGCATCCACCACGCCCAGCAGGCCATGGAGGCCCAGCGGCAGGTCACCGATATGACCAACCGCCTGCTCAAGACCAACGCGGATATGCTGAAGCTGGCCTCGGTGGAGACGGCCAAGGAGTCCGAGCGGGCTGTGGTGGACCTGGAGACCTTGCAGCACACCAACCAGACCCTGATCGAAACCCTGGACGAGGTGCTCCAGATCCAGCAGGAGGGCCGCCAGAAGCGCCAGCAGGCCTCGGCGGAGCTCAAGCGCATGGAGGACGAGCTGCGCAACAAGCTGCTGGAGCTGCGGCGGTAAACGCGAATCGTGCCGGTTTCCAGATTTTTTCCGGAGGTATTCTATGAAACTGTTTCAAAAGAGATGGTTTGCCGTGGTCGTGGCCGTGCTGCTGATCGCGGCGGCCATCGGCATCAGCCGGGCCCGGCTGGGCGGCGGGGACTATACCCCGGAAAGCGCCTCCACGGCCCAGAAATGGGGCGAGGAACACGCCGACGCCTATACCGGCTTTGTAGATGACAGCGCCCGGCTCTTCTCGGCCCAAACCCTGGAGGCCATTGCCGCCGAGAACGGCGCGCTGGATTACCGCTACGGCACCATTCTCGGGCTGGCTACCGTCGGCAGTACCGCCGATATCGAGGAGGCGGCCTATGACGCCAGCGCCGATCTGGGCCTGGGAGAGGGCGACTTCCTGCTGCTGCTGGACGCCGGAGCCGAGGACTGGTACCTGGTCTACGGCTCGGACCTCTCCCATTATATCGACAATGAGCTGGAGATCCTGTTCCGGGGGGCCATGAGCGATATGTTCACCGCGCCCGACCGGTCCATTCGGAGTCTCTATGCGGATCTGGCCGACTGGTGTCAGGACAATCTGCCTCTGACGGAGTCCGAAACCGGCGCGCGGGGGTCTCTGCTCTCCACCATCGGCGGCATACTGTTCTTTATCGCGCTGCTGGTGATTCTGGTCATTGCCGCCGTTGCGGCCTCGGCCGTGCGGTTCGGACGGCGGGTGGTCTGGGGCTGGCGGCCTCGGTTCTTCTTTGGTCCCGGCCCCTTCTGGCGCGGCCCCATGGGCGGCCCCCCGCCGGGACCCCATCACCGCCCCGGTCCCGGACCCGGTTCCTTCCACAGCGGCGGCCGTCCCGGCGGCTTTGGAGGCTCCAGCCGCGGCGGCTTCGGCGGGTCCGGCCGCGGCGGCGGCTCCCACGGCGGCGGCTTCGGCGGCTCCCACCGGTAGCTCCCGCAGCGCCGCGTCGGATGCACCATGGCCGAAGGCACCCCGGCGGAAATCGGAACCCGGTTTCGGGCGGGCATAAAGCCCGCCCCTACGAGAAGACCGGGAGCGGGTCCGTAGGGGCGGCCTGTATGGCCACCCGGGACGCACTTCCGCGTCGGATGCACCATCGCCGAACGCACTCCGTAGGGGCCGATGCCCACATCGGCCCGCACGGTATCGACATCAAAAGCACCATCGCCGAACGCATCCCACCCTTGCGCCTGAGAGGGCAGGCTCCCTTGTGTAAAGGGAGCTGGCTCGCGAAGCGAGACTGAGGGATTGTCTGCCCTGGTTTCTGCCGGTTCTGATCCCCTCCGGCGCTTCGCGCCACCTCCCCTTGGTCACCAAGGGGAGGCTTTGGGGGGTGCGGTGGGCGGGCCGATGTGGGCATCGGCCCCTACGAGACGGAACCGTCGAACCTCGGCGTAAACCACATGCAGCGGGGCGTGTTGCAAAATGCAACACGCCCCGCTGCGTTTTTCGGGAGAGATCAGCGGCCTCGGGCGGCTGCCTCAGCCCGGGCGATTTCCGTCAGACGGGGAAGCGCATAGGAGAGCAGGGCGCGGAAGGAGGCGCAGAAGTAGTTGTGGACAGCGCCGTCCGCTTCCACCCAGTCCCGCTTGCAGCCGCCGCCGCAGAGCCGGAGATACGGACAGCTTCGGCACTCGAGGGGCCGCTCCTGGCCCCGGGCCAGGAACCGGCGGGCTGCCGGGGCCTGGAGCAGGGCGTCGTAGCCGTCTTCGGTGACGGAGCCCATGCGCCATTGATCCAGCACAAAAAAGTCGCAGGGGTAGACGCTGCCGTCGCCCTCGGCTACGCAGTAGGCCCCGCAATTACCGCAGGTGGCGCAGGTCGAGGCCGGTTCGCCCAGCAGTAGATGGACCAGGTCCTCAAAGTAGCGGATGCTGGTATAGGTCCCGGCCTTCCAATCCCGGTACCAGGCGTCGAAGAGGCCGCAGAGGAATTTGCCGTAGGCGTCGGGCGTCAGAGAGAAGGGGAGAGAGCCCCGCTGGGCCTCCAGCGGGTCCAGACAGGCGATATACTGGTGATACCGCACCCCCAGCTTTTGCAGGGCGTGGTAGACCTTCTGGGGGCTTCTGGCGCACTGCCGCGTGACGACGCACAGGGCGTTGACCTCGGCCCCGGCCTTTTGGAGCAGCCGGAGGTTGGCGGTGACGCGGTTCCAGGTGCCGTCGCCCTGGGCGTCGACCCGGTGGGCGTCGTGGAGGGCCTTGTCGCCGTCGATGGAGACGCCCACCAGAAAGCAGTTCTCGGCCAAAAACCGGCACCAATCCTCGTCCAGGGCCAGCCCATTGGTCTGGATGGCGAAGTGGACCGGCAGACGCCGGGTATTGACCCGGCGGACCTCTTCGACAAAGTGGCGGAAGTAGGAGAGCCCCCGCACCGTGGGTTCGCCGCCCTGGAAGGCAAAGGAGATGGTGGTATCCCGGGCCGCGCCGTCAAAAGCGCCGGCAATCAGGGCGTCGGCCACGGCTTCGGTCATCCGTCCCATGTGCTGCACGGTCCGGTTCTGGGCCACGTCGTGGTAAAAGCAGTACCGGCACCGCATATTGCACAGATCCGAGGCCGGCTTGATGAGATAGGATCGAAATTCCATGGATGCCTCCAAGTGTCAGAATATAGAACGGACAAACGCCGGAGACCCGGGGCCTCTGGTAGATTGCCTCTATTATAATGCGGACGGATCGAAGCCGCAAGCCCGGCCTTTTGTGCACATATGGGGAGAAGAAGCTCCGGGCAAAAAAACTCCCCTCCGGTGGGGAGGGGAGAGGATTTGTCAGATGACGCGGCGGGCGCCGATATAGCGGGCGGCGTAGTAATCGTCGCTAAGGCTGGTGACCTTGACGCCGCCGGAGGCAGCATGGATAAACTCATTGTTGCCCACATAGATGCCCACATGGGAGGCGTCAGCGCCGGTGGTGTATGTATTCTCAAAGAACACCAGGTCGCCCAGCTGGAGGTTGGAGACCTCGTAGCCGCAGGTCAGCTGCTGGGCCGCGGTGCGCTTGATGGAGTAGCCCATCTGCTTGAAGACATACTGGGTAAAGCCGGAGCAGTCAAAGCCGCTGGTGGAGGTGCCGCCCCAGACGTAGGGAGTGCCGAGGAAGTTGTAGGCGTAGTTGACGATCTGCTCGCCGATGGTCTGGACGGGCTCCACGGAAGCGCCCTCGCCCACGTAGGTCTGGGAGTTCCAGCGGGGGGCCTCGGTCAGGGCCAGCAGGTCGGAGCGGATATAGCCGGTCTGGCCTTCGTACTGGACCTTGTACCAGCCGCAGTTGAGGCCGATGATATAGGCGGTTTCGCCGGTGGTCAGGGTAGCCAGCAGCTCGCCGTTGGTGTCGGGGGTGCTGCGGAAGTTGACGGAGGCGTCCTCTACCACGCCGTAGCCCAGGTCGATGTTCTCCCGCTCCTTGAAGGTGATGTACTCGGCGGACATATAGCCGATCTGGAGGTTGTAGTCCACCAGATACCAGCCGTCCACCTCTCGAATGATGACGACGTTGTCGCCATAGGAGGCGTTGGCCAGGATCTCGGCGTCGGTGCTGGGCTTGGCCCGCAGCCGGAGGCCGTTGGATTCGACAATGCCGATGCCGGTTTTCAGCTCAATGGCGGAAGCGCCCACAGCCAGGGACGCGAGAATGGAAACTGCCAGAACGGCAGTGAGGAGTCTAGTCAACAGACGTTTCATGTTCCTTGTACCTCCGTGTCTTCCCGTGACGAATTATTTTGCGGACAGCGCCCGCTCGAGCCATACACAGCCAACATCCAACGCCGTGTAAAACCCGTCCTTTTCACTCTTTTTGACCACGCGGTCCTTGGTGCGCACATTGGGGTCGGTGAGCTGAAGCTGTACCAGCACCCGGGTGGCGAGGTCGAGATCGTGCTCCTTTTTGGTCTCCAGGACCTGGAGCATCACAATGTATTTATCGGCCATGGAGCCGTAGTAAATGGTGTTATCCTTCCGGACCAGAGGACGGCCCTTATAGGACAGCAGTTCTTTCTGTTCGGCCATGAGAACCTCCTAAGAACAATGTAACCAAATTGTAACACATTGAAATCCAAATGTCAACAGAGGATTTGACATAATCCGTAATTGGAAACAATTTGTTACCTTGGTCCGAGCGCGGGGGATGGATGTTGTAGGTACGGGAAGACAGGGGTACAAGATCCGGCGGTGAAGCTGCCGGAGATAAAAAACAGGCGGCCGCAAAGCCGCCCGAATTATCCGAGAGAATCAGTCAAAGAGATAGTGCCGCACCAGCTCCTGGAGGAGCTCGTCCCGGTCCAGCTTACAGATCAGGCTGCGGGCGTTGTTGTAGTTGGTGATATAGGTAGGGTCCTCCGAGAGCAGATACCCGACGATCTGATTGATGGGGTTATAGCCCTTTTCGCTGAGAGACCGGTATACCGCGGCGAGAATGGCCTTCATCTCCTGGGCGCTGTCATCGGGGACGACGAACTTGATGGTGTTATCCTCCATGGGTATCTGCCTCCTCACGTGTTCCCCAGATGGGGAAGATATTTTAGTCTATCTTACTCCATTTTACCCACCTTGTAAAGGGGCGAAACAGAAAATTTACCGGTGGTTCACAACCAGCGCAGGGGCGGACTCGTGGTTCTTGCCGCGCCCCGCCGAACGCCGTAGGGCGGCATGCCCACATGCCGCCATGACCGGGTCTCGCTGCCCGCAGGCCACGGTGATCCCGGCGATGCGGTCCTAGTGCCAGGTCAGGGCGAGAGGCGTTTCCACATTGAGACTGGGATAGTCGGAAACGGCGGCGGCATCACAGAGATATTGGGCGCTGTAGATCTGGCCGGTAGAATCGAAGACAGTCAGATAGAAGCTGGGACCGGCATAGCTGCCGTCGTAGGCCAGCGCCAGCCGTTGGCCGTCAAAGGCTAAGACTTGGACGCGGCTCCAGTTGAAGACCGTCTGCCCCTGCTCCAGGGGCCAGACCTCGGTCATCCAGAGGTCATAGGACCCGTCCCGCAGGTCCAGGGCCGTGAGATACAGCGCACCTGTCTTCTCCTGGGTGGCCAGCAGCAGGGCCTTGCCGTCGGTCAGTTGGTCCGCTGCCGTATCGCCGGGCAGAGGCAGCCTGCGGAGCGCTTGGCCGGTGCCCGTGTCCACCACGGTGAGGAACAGCTTCCCGTCCTCCCGGGTGATGACCAGCAGCTGCCCAGGAATGGGGCTTTCCCGCAGCTCCACTCGTTCCACCGCCGTGGAGTCCAGGGGATAGAAATTGGTGATTTGCGGAAGGACCCGGCCAATGTTGCCCTCGCCTGCCTCGATGGGGAGACGGTAGACACCGTAGCCAAGGGTCAGGCCGGAGAGATCCAGGTCCAGGTCATTGACCGGTTGGATGGTCAGATACATGGCGTCATCCAGGACCACCCCGGTATCGCCCAAGACGGTGACCTCCATAGTGGAGGCGCTCATGGTGTTTCCCGTGGCCAGGGACACGGTCAGGGATATTTCCAGGTCCTCGGGCACCGGGATGGACAGGGCATCCTGTAAAGCCTGTTCCACCTGGTCCGTGCAGATGAGATTGCGGTTTACGGCATAGAAGTCCAGTTCCACAGGCAGAATCCGGCAGTAGTCGGCAACCCGGACGGTTTGGGTCACCGTTTCCCCGGGCGTCAAGTCCTGTGCGATGTCCCGGGCCATGCGCTCGAGGAGAGACGCCTCGTCCGGCTCGGCTCCGGCTTGTATGGATACTTCAGCACCATGGACGGGCAGCGGACAGGTGACGTGGACCCAGGATTCATTCCAGTAGCTGTATTCCATGGGCTGCTCCAACAGATGGTAGGAGAAATCCGTCTCGGCACCGGCGGGATCGGCGGCGTCGAAGCGGGTGGCCCAGAGCAGCCGTTGGTCATAGGCGTACCGGACTTCCACCGAGAGGCCCTCCAATGCCGCTTCATCTCCCTGGACCTCGACGGCTTCATAGCCCACCTGGTCCCGGCCGTCGTAATACCAAATATGGGCCGAAACCATCCCGGCCAGGGCCAGAACCACCAGCAGGGCAAAGAGCGTCATCCGCCATTTCATGACTCCGCCTCCTCTCCGGTCAGGGACGACAGCGCCCGGCTCACCCGGTCCGCGGGCCGGTGGTAGACGCCGCGGACGTAGGTCATCAGGTCGCTGCCCTGCTCGTCCAGGTCGGCGGTCAGCACGTCGCCCACCAGCCGCCCCCGCCGCAGCAGCACCGCCCGGCTCAGGAAGGGGGCCACCTCCTCCAAAAGGTGGGTGGAGAGCAGCACGGTCTCCGTGGGCTCCAGAATGCCCAGCAGTACCTTGTAGAAGTCGTCGCGGTTGAAGACGTCGTTCCCGGCGAAGGGCTCGTCCATGAGGATATATTCGGCCCCCTGACACAGGGCAAGAATGACCTCGAACTGGTTCTTCTGGCCGGTGGAGAAGGCCCGCAGAGGCCTGCCCATGGGCAGGTCGAAAAAGTCCGTCAGGGCCACAAAGCGCTTGGCCCGGAAGGCCGGGAATTGGCTCTGATAGAAGTCCCGGTGGTCGGCAGGGGAGAGGGCCGGAAAGAAGGAGTGCTCGCTGGTGGCGAAGCTCAGCCGGGCGATGTTCTTCCGGGTGATGGCAGCGCCGTCCAGGGTAATGTCCCCCTTGTGGCCCAGCAGCCCCAGGACGCACTTCATCAGCGTGGTTTTCCCCGCGCCGTTCTCACCGAAGAGCCCCACAAATTCCCCGGGGCCCAGGGAAAAGGAGACATCTTGCAGGGCCTGGGTGGAGAGATACGTCTTGCTCAGATGATGGAGTTCCAGCATAGAACCGCCTCCTGACTGAAATAAAGATTTGGCAGCAACATCCCGATGCCGCTGTCAGCAAAAGGCTGACTGAGAGGTGTTACGGCACCGAAGGCTTGCCGCAGGGCACCGGCGTGTGCACAAGGGCGCTGACGCGCCGCCGCCCTTTGGGCGGCACACCTCTCCGTCACGCTGCGCGTGCCACCTCCCCTCAAGGGGAGGCTTTGGCCGTTGCGGCCTTGTACACGGGGGAGGAATAGGAAATAGGGAAGAAGTGCGCGAAGCGCCGTAGGGGCGCGCATCGCGCGTCCGTGCCAGGTCCCCGGAACCACCGGGCCCCGGTCACATCGCACCGGGTTCGGGCGGATATATAATCCGCCCCTACAAGGGTGGAACCGACGTACCAGGGCAGAATGCGCAACCGGTCCGTAGGGGCGCATTGTATATGCGCCCGTGCCCAGCCGCCGCGTCGGATGCACCACCGGCGACCGCAAACACGCCGGTGCCCACACCCCGCCGCATCCAGGCCCCCGGAACCACCGGGCCACGATTACAACGCACCCTTTTCCGGCGGCATGTGGGCATGCCGCCCTACGGCACATCGATGGCCGGTGCGGCCGGCGGACTGGCTTGCACACGGGAGAGGGAATAGGGAATAGGGAAGAGGGGCGCTACAGCGCGGCGGCTGGGGTGCAGCCCCAGTAGATTGCGGCGAACAGGGCGGTGACGAGGCCTGCCGCCGCCAAGGCGCTGAGGGCTGCCAGCAGGGGCACGGTCAGCACCCGCCGCCAGAGCTCCCGCCGCCGGGGGAGGCGGCGCATGGTATAGATGCTGTGGCTGCCCTGGTAGTGGTACAGATACAGCGCCAGCGCCGCCAGAGGCGTCACAGCCGCCAGCGCCCAGAAGCCGGTGTAGACGCCGGTGAGCAGCTGCGGAAAGGGGAGAATCTTGGCCCCGGAGATCAGACTTCTGACCCCGGTGAGCCGGTTATATTCAAAGAGATCTCCCCGGGCGGCGCTGTAAGCGGCGAGAAATTGCAGGCTGGGAAGCCCGGCGAAGCCCAGTCCCCAGGCCCAGACCTGCCAGACCGAGCCGGCGGGAAGGCCCAGCGGCAGCAGGGGGGTGAGATCCGGTTTACGCATCGCCTTCTTCCTCCTCCCGCAGGCTGAAGAAGCTCCACAGCGTCACCATCACCATGACAAATGTGAAAAGGATGCTCACCACCATGCCGCTGGTGGTCTCTCCCATGACAAAGAACAGCAGGCCCAGGATCAGCACCAGTATTCCGCCGCCCGGCAGGCGGCCCCGCCGGTGTTGATAGGAAAAAGCGGCGGCGTTCCAGGCCAGGGCTATGAGCCAGATGGCATTGCAGAGATAGCGCGGCCAGTCATAGAGGGGCAGCAGGCCGTGGAAGAACGGCGTGCTGTAGTTGTCTGAAAACCGCTGGAAGGCCGGAACCTGGGAGGGATACAGCAGGGCGGTCCAATGCTGCTGGAGCAGCACCACGCCCACCTCCGCCGCCCAGAAGAGCAGAAGAAATCCCAGATACACCACAGCCCAGAGTATGGTCACGGTCTGTTCGCTGACCGGCAGACGCCGGAGGGTATAGCTGGTACGGACGCCGGAGAGCGGCCCGCCGTGAAGGGCCAACAGGACCAATACCGCCGTCAGTCCCAGCGCTGCCAGCGGCGCCGTCCAACTTTCCCGCTGGAGATTGTACAGAGAGGAGACCTGCTCCGGGATCAGCCGGAAAACCGCCAGCTGAATCGCCGCCGTGGCCGCAGTCACGGCCAATACCTTCCCCAGCAGCGCCCGTACCGCCAGGGCCATGATCGATGTATATTGCTTCATGCTTCTTCCTCCTCCCAAAGCCGCTCCACCAGGTCCAGGGCCTCCTCCTTGGAGAGGCCGGTCTGGCGCATGGCGGTGACCAGCTGCCTGACGTCCTGGGCCAGCAGGGACCGGCGCAGCCGGTCCGCCGCAGCCGCATCGTAGGTGACCAGACTCTTGGCTCCGGCATGGGAGACGATCAGACCCTCGTCCTCCAGCAGCCGGTAGGCCTTCTGAATCGTGTTGGGGTTGACGCCCAGCCGGGCCGACAGGACCCGCCGGGAGGGCATCTCCGCCCCGTCGGCGATGGTCCCCGCCGCAATCCCGCGCTGAATGTACTGCACGATCTGTATGTAGATCGGGATTCCAGACTGCATCTGAAACCCGTCAAAGGTCAGCAACGGCCATCACCTCCCAACTGTATTACAGGACTAGGGCATCACCGCACAATTGTGTCTGCGGCCTTCGCCCAATCTTTTGCCCCAT
>DSLFC04102__coassemble_1146_pt1 | contig 17782 bp, 17 predicted proteins | sample DSLFC04102__metabat2_low_PE_037 | metagenome-assembled genome bin DSLFC04102
CCTCCTCCCGGGGCAGCTCGAACCGCTCCAGCTTCAGCTTCTCCTTGCAGATCTTGCGCATCTCGGCCTCGATCTTCTCCAGGTCCTCCTGGGTGAAGGCCTCGGCGCTGTCCAGGTCATAGTAGAAGCCGTTGTCGATGGCCGGGCCGATGGCCAGCTTGGTGTCGGGCCAGAGCCGCTTGACGGCCTGGGCCAGCACATGGGAGCAGGTGTGCCAGTACGTCTTGCGGTAGGCCTCATTTTCAAAGGTATACAGGTTTTCTTCGCTCATGATATTTGCCTCCTTGTCGATTTGGGGCAGGCCAAAAATAAAATCCCACCCCTGAGAATTCAGGGGTGGGATAGCGTTTGCTATTCCACGGTTCCACCCTGCTTGCAGCGAAACGCTGCCGCTCGATGCCTCTGTAACGGGAGAACCCGGCGGTTCTTATTTCGAACCGCGGCTCCGAGGTGGTAAGGTCCGGGGGTCCCGCAGGACGCCTTCCAGCTGTGAGCGTCCCTCTCTGTACGGTAAAATCCAGCCTGTTGTCCTCTTCTCAGCCTGTTTCGATGCCAATATACCACGTTTTTCTGAGGTTGTCAAATAAATTTCGGAATTGTAATATTATGTGAACCATTCTGTAACCTTTGCCTAGATGTTGTGGCGGCGACTTTTCATTTTTCGGAAGATATGGTGGATATTCTTGCCGGGCGGATTATTTGTAAACTTGAAAAAAGTTGTCGAATTACCTTCGAGAGCGTATAATACTTGACTTTCCAGAATTATTTGTTATAATCCATAGTAGTAGGAACATACATTTTTGCTTGCAATCAAATTGTAACAGATTGAAACCAATCGACCGTACCCCTCTTGGAAAGGAGGTATTTCTATGCTGCCTGTCCGCACGCCTACACCGCTGGAGCAGCATCGCAGCGGTATGCTGCGCTGGCTCTTCTTGGCGCTGACGGTTGCGCTGGCCGCGCTGTGTTTTTCCCTGCCGGCGTTTGCCCAGACCAAGTATGTCATCACCGACGGCGACCAGGTCATCGTCTGTATGTCCTCCAGCAGCGACCCCCATGTGGTCATCGAGCAGGCCGGCCTGAAGCTGGGAGAGGACGACACCTTTACCACCCAACGGGCCGACGGCGTCTCGCAAATCCATATCAACCGGGTTCAGATGATCTATGTCCGCCAGGGCGAGGAGATGACCGTGGTGGGCTCTTACGGCGGCTCCGTGGCCGATGTGCTGGCCTCCCTGGGTATTACCCTGGGGGAGCATGACGAGCTCTCCTGTTCGCCCGCCGCCGAGACCTTTGACGGCATGAATATCCGCATTGTCCACCGGGAGATCGAAACGATCACATATGAAGAGACGCTGCCCCGGGAGACCGTCACCTATGAGGACAGCTCCATGACGCCCGGCGAGGAACGGGTTCTCAACGAGGGCGCAGACGGCCTCTGCCGGTTTACCGCCGAGGTCGTCTACGAGGACGGCGTGGAGGTCAGCCGGACGGTGCTCTCCCAGCAGATTGTGGAGGATGCCAAGTACCGGGTGGTGCTCCGGGGCGTAGACCGGTCCCTGAAGGAGCAGGAGCGGGAGAACTATTTCCAGCCCGCGCCCGTGCCTGACTGGGCGGCTCCGGCCCTCAGTGAGGACGCGGCTCTGGAGGACGGCGTCCAGTATATCCCCGGTACGACCCAGCCCTACGCCTACAGCCTCAGCTGCTCGGCCACGGCCTACACCTGCCAGAGTCCCAGCGGCATCACCACGCCGGGCATGACCTATTCCGGCACTCCGGCCCGGGTGGGCGCCATCGCCGTGGACCCCAATATCATCCCCCTGGGCTCCAAGCTCTATATCGTCTCCGAGGACGGCCAGTACGTCTATGGCTACTGCGTGGCCGAGGATACCGGCAGCGCCATCAAAGGCTACGCCGTGGACCTGTACTACAATTATTATGACGAGTGCATCCAATTCGGCCGCCGCGATGTGACAGTCTACGTCATCGAGTAAGCCGTATTGGCCGCACACGCCGCCGATCACACCGTAGGGCGGGGTGCCTACACCCCGCCGCATCCAGGCTGACGCAACCACCGGGGCTTCGACAAAACCCACCAGGTTCCCGGGCGGCCATACAGGCCGCCCCTACAGTGCGCGTCGCAGCAAAAATCCCTCCGTTCTTCGTGAGCGGAGGGAGCTTTTTATCCATTATAAATCGTTGCGGACCAGATCCTCCAGGCTTTCCCGGCGGACGGCCACATAAGCGCGGTCCTCGGTGAGCATCACCGTGGCGGGGCGGGGGAGGCGGTTGTAGTTGGAGGCCATGGAGTAATTGTAAGCGCCGGTGGTGCAGACCGCCAGAATCTCGCCCCGGCGGGGCTCCGGCAGGTCTACGTCGGGCTGGACGATGTCGCCGCTCTCGCAGCAGCGGCCCACCACGTCGCACCGGAGATCCGGTTTTGCCTCGGGCCGGTCGGCCAGCAGCACCGTATAGGCTGAGCCGTAGAGGGCATAGCGGGGGTTGTCGGTCATGCCGCCGTCCACGGAGACGTAGTTTTTATAGCCGGTGATCTTCTTCACCGTGCCCACGGTGTAGAGGGTCAGACCCGCGTCGGCCACAATGCTCCGGCCCGGCTCCATATGGACCTGGGGCATGGCCATATCCAGCCGGGCGCAGGCCTGCTGCATATGCCGCGCCACCCGGCTGATGGCCGCCGGAATGTCCACCTCGCCGTCACGGTCCACGTAGCGGACGCCGTAGCCGCCGCCCAGGTCCAGCACCGGCAGCGGCACATGGAACCGGGCCCGGCACTCCCGGATAAATTCCAGCATAATATCGGAAGTGCGCTCGTAGACGTCCTCGCCGAAGACCTGACTGCCCACGTGGCAGTGGAAGCCCTCCAGCTCGATGGTCGGCAGGGACAGAGTATAGGCCACCATCTCCTTGGCCTGGCCGGTCTCAATGGCCGTGCCGAACTTGCTGTCCACCTTGCCGGTGGCCACGGCCTCATAGGTGTGGGGGTCGATGCCCGGCGTCAGCCGCAGCAGGATTTTCTGCGTTTTTCCCTTTTCCCCGGCAATCCGAGCGATGGCATCCAGCTCCTCCCGGTTGTCCACCACAAAGTGGCCGACGCCCTGGTCCATGGCGAAGGCGATGTCCCAGTCGGTCTTGTTGTTGGAGTGGAACCAGGCATTTTCCAGAGGAAAGCCCGCCTGCATCGCCGTGTAGATCTCGCCGGAGGACACTACGTCGATGCCCATGCCCTCCTCCCTGGCGATTTCATAGATCCGCTTGAAGCAGTTGGCCTTGCTGGCATAGAGGGGCGCGGACCCGGGACCGAAGCTCTCCTGAAAGGCCCGGCGGTACATGCGCATATTCTCCCGGATGCGTACCTCGTCCAGGAGATAGAGGGGCGTGCCGTATTCGGCGGCCAGGGCTACGGTGTCATGGCCCCGAAAAAAAAGATGGCCGTTTTCGCCCACGGTCAGATTGCTGCTGAGCATAGTGATCCCACCTGTGTGAAGATTTTAGTTCATCATAGCACGAAAGCACCCAAATAGCAAAGGTTTTCTGCGGGCTCTTTCTTTTTGGGGGAAATGGTGCTATAATCCCTGGATAGTATCATGTTTAGGAGGCCATCGCCATGCTTCGCTTTGAATGCGACTATACCGAGGGCTGTATCCCCGAGATCCTCGAGGCCATCAGCCGGGAAAACCATGCCCAGCTCCAGGGCTACTCCGAGGATACCGTCACCGAGCGGGCCCGGGCCAAGGTCAAGGCCCTCTGCGGCCGGGAGGATGTGGACGTCCACTTCCTGGTGGGCGGCACCCAGGCCAATACCACCGTCATCGCCGCCGCCCTGCGGCACCATCAGGGCGTCATTGCCGCCGCTCAGGGCCACATCGCCTGCCATGAGACCGGCGCCATTGAGGCCGCGGGCCACAAGGTCATCGCCCTGCCCAGCCAGACCGGCCGGCTGACCGCGGCGCAGATCGAGGCCGTCTGTGCCGCCCACTGGTCCGATCCGTCCTTCGAGCACCAGACCCAGCCCGCCATGGTGTACCTGTCTCACCCGGCGGAGAACGGCACAATTTACAGCCTTTCCGAGCTGGAAGCCATTCGCGCCGTCTGCGACAAGTGGCATCTCTACCTCTTCCTGGACGGCGCACGGCTGGGCTACGCCTTGGCCTCCCCGAAGAACGACGTCAGCTTGCGGGATCTGGCCCGACTGACCGACGTCTTCTACCTGGGCGGCACCAAGGTCGGCGCCCTCTTCGGCGAGGCCGTGGTTATCGCCAATCCTGAGATTGCCCGGGACTTCCGCTATCACATCAAGCAGCGGGGCGGCATGCTGGCCAAGGGCTGGCTTCTGGGCCTCCAGTTCGACGTGCTGCTGGAGGACGGCCGGTATTTTCAAATCTCCCAGCAGGCCGTGGACCGGGCCATGGAGATTCGCGCCGCGCTGGAGGCGCTGGGCATCCCCTTCTGGAGCGATTCCTGGACCAACCAGCTCTTCCCGATCCTGCCCAACGAGGCCTTGACGGCGCTGGAGCGGGAGTACGTCTTCAACCACACCGAGAAGATGGACGACACCCATACCGCCGTCCGCATCTGCACCAGCTGGGCCACCACCGAGGCCCAGACCCAGGCCCTGATCGCCGACCTGCGCCGCGTCCTGGGCTGAGCACGTAGGGGCCGATGCCCACATCGGCCCGCAACCCGCCGTGTGCACCGCACCATCGCCGAACGCTGCCGGCCCCGACGCCTGAGAGGGAAGGCTCCCTTGTGCAAAGGGAGCTGTCACGCGCAGCGTGACTGAGGGATTGTAAGCCTCCGCTCACTGCCGGCTCTGATCCCCTCCGTCACGGCTTCGCCGTGCCACCTCCCCTTGGGCACCAAGGGGAGGCTCAGAGGCGGTTGCGTCCGTGCCCAGGGTGCGATATTTGCCGGGCTGGCAGAGAAACGCCCGCGGGTCCGGGCGGATATGAAATCCGCCCCTACAGCATGAATAGGGCGTATGCGATCGGCGAACTGCCTTGCACACAGAACCTGGCGGACGCGCCATGCGCGTCCCCACTGGGCTTGCAATATACCCGCTTCAAACAAAACGGGAGCGCCGGACGGCGCTCCCTATTTTTTACATCTGTTCAAAATCCGCGTCCATGACGTTGTCGTCGGGCGGGGCCTGGTAGGGGTCGTCCGGTCCGGCTTGGCAGCCGAGATCGGCCAGCACCGACTCCAGGTTCCGGGCGGCGGCGTCCATGGCGGCGGTGTCCTTGGATTTGACGGCCTGTTTGGCCTCCCTGACCGCGTCGTTGAGCCGCGCCTTGCAGGCCCGGTCCACCTTGGCCATACCGGCCTGGTAGATCAGCTGCTCGCAGCGGTCCCGGGCCGTAGCTTCGGCCTTGGTCCGGGCGTCCTCTTGGGCGTACTGCTGGGCCTCCCGGACGGCCCGGTCGATGTCGGCCTGGCTCATATTGGAGGTGGCGGTGATGGTGATATCCTGGGCCCGGCCGGTGCCCAGGTCCTTGGCCGAGACGTTGACAATGCCGTTGGCGTCGATGGCGAAGGTCACCTCGATCTGGGGCACGCCCCGCATGGCCCGGCGGATTCCGGTCAGCTGGAACCGGCCCAGCTCTTTATTTTGCCGCGCCATGGGCCGTTCGCCCTGGAGCACATGGACGTCCACCGAGGTCTGGAAGTTGGCGGCCGTGGTGAAAATCTGGCTCTTGCGGATGGGCAGAGTGGTGTTGCGCTCGATGACCCGGGTGCAGACGCCGCCGACGGTCTCGATGCCCAGGGACAGGGGCGTCACGTCCAGCAGCAGCAGGCCCTGGACCGCGCCGGAGAGCACGCCGCCCTGGAGGCAGGCGCCCATGGCCACGCACTCGTCGGGGTTGATGCCCTTGAAGGGCAGGCGGCCGGTGATGGTCTGGACCAGCTCCTGGACTGCGGGAATGCGGCTGGAGCCGCCCACCATCAGCACCTTGGAGATCTGGCCGATGGAGACGCCGGAGTCGTTGATGGCCTGATCCATGGGTCCCCGGGTGGCCTGGACCAGATGGCTGGTCAGGTCGTTGAACTTGGCCCGGGTCAGGCGGGTCTCCATGTGGAGGGGGCCCTCCTTGCCCACGGTGATATAGGGCAGGGAGACCGTGGTCTCCTTCATGGAGGAGAGCTCGATCTTGGCCTTTTCGGCGGCCTCCTTGATGCGCTGCATGGCGGCGGGGTCCCGGCTCAGGTCCAGGCGGTGCTCCCGCTTGAATTCCTTGACCAGGTATTCCACGACGCACTGGTCGAAGTCGTCGCCGCCCAGGTGGTTGTTGCCCGCCGTGGCCAGAACCTCGATGACGCCGGAGGAGATCTCCAGAATGGAGACGTCGAAGGTACCGCCGCCCAGGTCATAGACCATGATTTTCTGGCTCTCTTCCTTGTCCACGCCGTAGGCCAGAGCGGCGGCGGTGGGCTCATTGATAATGCGCTGGACGTTGAGCCCGGCGATTTTGCCGGCGTCCTTGGTAGCCTGCCGCTGGGCGTCGGTGAAGTAGGCCGGGACGGTGATGACGGCCTCGGTGACCGGGCCGCCCAGGTATGCCTCGGCGTCGGCCTTGAGCTTCTGGAGGATCATGGCCGAGATTTCCTGAGGCGTATATTTTTTGCCGTCGATGGTGACTTTGTAGTCGCTGCCCATCTGACGCTTGATGGAGGAGATGGTGCGGGCGTGGTTGGTGACGGCCTGGCGCTTGGCGATGGTGCCCACCATCCGCTCGCCGGTCTTGGAGAAGGCGACCACCGACGGGGTGGTCCGGCCGCCCTCGGCGTTGGGAATCACCACCGGCTCGCCGCCCTCCATGACGGCCACACAGCTGTTGGTGGTGCCCAGATCAATTCCGATGATACGGGACATGGCAGTTACTCCTTTTGCTCATTCACAGTTGGCCACAACCACCCGGGCGTGGCGGATCACTTCATCGTCCATGGTAAAGCCCACCTGGAGGACCTCTACGATCTCGTCCCGGCGGTATTTCGGGTCGGAGATCATCTCCACGGCCTCGTGGTAGGTGGGGTTGAACATCCGGCCCAGGGAGTCCATGGGCTTGACGCCCAGGTCGGTCAGGGTCTGGAGGAGCCGCTTATAGATCAGCTCCACGCCCTGGTAGAAGGCGGCGTCGCCGCAGGGGCAGGCGAGGGCCCGGTTCAAATCGTCGTACAAAGAGAGGAAGGGCAGCACCGTCTGGCGGGCGGATTTCCCGGCAGCGTCCTCCAGCTCCAACGCGGTGCGGCGGCGGTAGTTGCGGTACTCGGCCTCCAGGGCCTCATAGCGGCCGTCGGGCTGGGGCGGCTGCCGTTGGGTGAAAAATGCCATCTCAGCCTGCCTCCCTTCCCCAGCCGCCGGGCTGGTCGGCCCTGGACCAGGGCCCCTCGGCCTCTTGGCTGTAGCCGTAGCTGTAGTCGTAGTCCCGGTAGCTCCGGGAGATCAGGGAACTGGCCATGCAGCTGACCAGGTTGAACAGCAGGTAGATCAGCACCAGCGTCCGCAGAATCTGGAAGGGGCGCACGGGCCGGGGTCCGCCGGAGCGATACTGCCGCTGCCCGGCGAAGTCCCGGAAGAAGGCTTCAAAGGGATCTGCCTGGTCCTGGGGCCGGTAGCCATAGCTGGTGTAGGTGTAGGTGCGGTAGGCGCTCTGAGCCTGCTGGGCCTGGCTGGCGGCATAGGCCGCGGGGTTCTTCAGCTGTTCGTAGGCCTGGTTGATCTCATTCATTTTCTGGGCGGCTGCGGCGTCACCGGGGTGGAGATCGGGGTGATACGCCTTGGCCAGGCGGCGGTATGCGGCCTTGATGGTATCCTCCGACGCACCATGGGGTACGCCCAGGACCTCGTAGGGGTCTCTTGCCATCCGAAATTTCGCCTCCAACACATTCGTTTTCCCTATTGTACATGAAATTGCCGGGAAATGTGTGAAGCATTTGAGAACAATAGGAAAAAAATCAGACTTCCGACCGGGACTTGCGCCGCCGGGCCGAAACCGGTATACTGGTATTGGCCCCTGGGCGGTCATGCCGGTGCGGTCCGGCCCCCCCGCCCTACGAGCCAAAATCCAGCCCCCTGGAAAACCGGCGGTGCGGCACGGGCGGATATGAAATCCGCCCCTACAGACCCGCCTCCGGTTTCCGCGTAGGGGCGGGCTTTATGCCCGCCCGGGACCGGGGTCCGATTCCCGCCGGGGTATTCCCCCGTTGTAGGGGCGGACCGATACCGATTATAGAAATAAAGGAGTGTACCCAGATGCAGCAAGTTGCGATTGTGACCGGCGGAACCTCGGGCATTGGACTGGCGGCGGCGGTTGCGTTGAATCGGGCCGGATACACGGTCCATACCTTCAGCCGCCGGGGGACTGGCCCGGAAGGGCTTCACCACTGGTCCGTGGATCTCGCCGATGAGGCGGCGGTGACGGCGGCGGTCAATCACATCGCCGGCCGCCATGGGCGGCTGGATCTGGTGGTCAATTGCGCCGGTTTCGGCATCTCCGGCGCCATCGAGTTTACCAATACCGCCGACGCCCAGCGTCTCTTTGATGTGGATTTCTTCGGTATGGTCCGGGTGAACCGGGCAGCGCTGCCGCATTTGCGCAAGAGCCGCGGGCGGATTCTCAATGTCAGCTCCGTGGCAGCGCCCATCGCCATTCCCTTCCAGGCCTACTACTCGGCGGCCAAGGCCGCGGTGAACAGCTACTCTCTGGCGCTGGCCAACGAGGTGCGGCCCTACGGCGTCTCCGTTGCGGCCGTCATGCCCGGCGATATCTCCACCGGCTTCACCGCCGCCCGGGAAAAATCCAACCGGGGCGACGACGTCTACGGCGGCCGCATCGCCCGCAGCGTCGCCAAAATGGAGCGCGACGAGCGCCGGGGGATGTCCCCCGAGACCGTGGGCGCGTATCTCTGCCGCTTGGCCCAGGTCCGCCGGCTCAAGGGCTCCTATGCCGTGGGTTTCCAATACCGGTTCTTCTGCCTGCTGGCCCGGCTGCTGCCGGTGCGGCTTCTCAACTGGCTGGTCTACCGCCTCTATGCGGTGTAGGAAAAGGCGGGCAACACAATAGCGGCCCTGCCGAAGCAGGGCCGCCGGGGAAACTGTTATTACGCGGGGGAGAACTGATCCTTGCCTACGGCGCACATGGGGCACTCAAAATCCTCGGGCACATCCTCCCACTTGGTGCCGGGCGCGATGCCGCCTTCGGGATAGCCTTCCTCTTCGTCGTATTCCCAGCCGCAGAGATCACAAACGTACTTCATCGATGGTACCTCCTATTGTTTCGTATGATCTTGTCCGTCCGTGGCCGCTTCTATGCGCCCCATGGCCAGGGAAATGGCCAGGACCAGCACCAGCGGGACGGTGGTCAACAGCATCATGGGGCGGTGGTCCAGCACCATGCCGATCACCAGGCAGGCCGCGGCCAGCACCAGCAGCGCCATACGCAGCCGTTCCAGCAGCCCGTGGCGCCGGGCGAGGAACTGCCGAAAGACAGCTTCGTCGTCAAACCAGGCTCCGGCCGTCCAGGGCGCGAGCCACAGCCGCAGCAATCGTTCCATGCGTCCGCCTCCTTGTTCATCAGTATAGCGTGAATTGTACGGCGGCGCAAGTCCCAAATCGAGAAGGAGTGGAAATTTCATGGATTTGACCGCCCTGGGGTCCTGGAGGCCCCTGTTGTCGCCGGTGCTCTCGTCGCCGGCCTTTGAAGCGCTGGCGGAGCGGGTGGACGCGGCCTATGCCGCAACCACCGTCTATCCCCCGCGGCAGGAGCTCTTTGCGGCCTTTTCCGCCACGCCGCCGGAGGCGGTTCGGGTGGTCATATTGGGTCAGGACCCCTATCACGGGCCGGGACAGGCCCATGGTCTGGCCTTCTCGGTGGCTCCGGGGGTGAAGCTGCCACCGTCTCTGGTGAATATTTACAAGGAATTGTCGGCGGATTTGGGGATTCCGCCCAGGACCGACGGATGTCTGCTGGACTGGGCCCGGCAGGGGGTCTTCCTGCTGAACACGGTGCTGACCGTGGAGGCCGGAAAGGCCAACAGCCACCGGGATCTGGGCTGGCAGGCTTTTACCGACGCCGTGGTGGCGGCGCTGGCCCGGCTGCCCCAGCCGGTGGCCGTTGTGCTCTGGGGGGCCCAGGCGCAGAAAAAGGCCGCCGTGGCAGCGGCCTCTCCCTATCCCCGGCTGGTGCTGGCGGGGCCTCATCCCAGTCCGCTGTCGGCCTACCGGGGCTTCTTCGGCAGCCGCCCCTTCAGCCGCATCAACGACTTCCTCACGGCCCAAGGAGAACCGGCCATCCGGTGGTGAGCCGGTTCAGAGCGCGTGGTCGGCGAAGCAGCGGGTAGGCAGGGATTCGCACAGCTCCAGCAGGCTCATGCGCATTCCGCCGGTATAGTCAAAGGGCGGCATTTTCACGGTACCGGCGTGGAGCTCCCGGCGGCAGCTGAAGGAGAGCGTCACGGTCACCGCGCCGGACGGGTCCTGCTCCACGGCGGCGGTACCGCCATGGAGCTTGGCCACCGCCTCGGCCAGCGGCAGGCCCAGGCCCAGACCCCAGCGGGGGTCCGGCAGCACGCCGCGGTTTTGCAGCCGGTGAAAGGCGTCCTGGAGCAGCGTAGCGTTGGCCTCGGCACAGTGGTTGCGCATCTGAATCAGCACCGCATGGGGCAGAAGCTGGAAGCGGACCACGATGGGGCGGCTGGGATCGCCGTACTTCAGGGCGTTGGAGAGCAGATTTAAAAAGGCCCGCTGGATCAGGACGCCGTCGGCATAGAGGGTGACGGACGCCGCCGGAAGCTGGTAATCCAGCGTCCGTCCCGCCTCGGCGCAGACCCCGGCGCACTCCTGGAGCAGCCGCTCCAGAAAGGGAAGCAGGTCCAGCGGCTCCATGCGGGGCGTATACTGCCCGGAGCGCAGCCGCTCCAGGTCGGCCAGATTGCAGAGAATGCGGGAAATTCGGTAGATATGGCGGGTAATGGCGGCGGAATCCTCCCAGAGACCGGGATCTTCGCCCACATCCAGCCCGGCGGCCAGATGCTGGGACAGGGACGCCAGATCGCCCAGAGGCTGGCGCAGCACCTGGGAGGTGGCGGCCAGCACGTCGGTCCGGAACGCGCCCTGGGGGCTGAGCAGCAGCAGCGTTCCGTCGGCAAGGGGATGGGCCGTCAGCAGATATTCGGTCCCGTCCCGGGACAGCAGAAGCGACAGACCGCCCTGGCGGTCCCAGGCCGCATAGGCGTCGCTGCAGGAACCCAGCCAGCCGGGCAGCGCCGCGGCGTTTTCCGGCGCCAGCCCGGCGGCCGGCGGATTGGCCTCGATGCGGCCGTCGGACAGAATCACCAGCGCGGGCTGTGGGAGCAATTTGAGCAGCGGAAGCGCCTGTGCAGCAGTAATTTCAGACATGGTAGTCCTCCCTTATGGTCCGTAGCATGCCCCGCCGGGGGGCAAAACATGCGTCAATGGCGGAGCTGACGGATATCCCGGCCCAGGAAGACGCAGGCCTCGAAGGCCCCCAGCAGCCGGGAGACGATGGCGGGGGTATAGCGCTGGCGCAGCAGGGCATCCCCCAGATTGGTGGAGACAATGGTGGAGCGATTTTCCAGCAGCCGGTCGTTGAGCACCCGGTAGAGCACCGATTGGGTGAACTGGGTGGTCATCTCGGTGCCCAGGTCGTCGATAATCAGCAGATCGCAGTCCAGATATTTGCGGGTCAGATCCCGCTGGTCGCCGCCGAACTTCACGGCCTCGAAGTCGGCGAAGAGCTTGCCGGCGGTGTCATAGACCACCGAGAAGCCGTTGTCGGCCACGGCCCGGGCGATACAGGCCGAGAGATAGGTCTTACCCAGGCCGGGACCGCCGGTGAACAGCAGCGACGGCGCGCCGGGATGGAAGGTGCGGGCGTAGCGCTTGCAGCGCTGGAAGGTCCGCTCCATCAGCTCCCGGGGGCTGACCCCCAGGGTCGGGTCCGGCTCGGCAGGGTAGAGGTCCAGCCGGAAGCCGTCGAAGCTCTCTTTGCCGCTCAGAAGGCTGGAGAGCTCTTTTTTCTGCTCGTCGCGGCAGATATCCCGCAGACATTCGCACATCACCGCGCCCACATAGCCGCTGCCGCCGCAGTGGGGGCAGAAGGGCGGCGGCTCCAGGGCGGATTCGTCCAAATCGGCGGCCTCCAGCAGCCATTCCCGCTCCTGCTGGAGGGCGAGATTTTTGGCCTTGATTGCCTCGATGGCCTGGGCCGGATTCTCGCCGCGGCGGAAGGCGGCGGCCACGGCCGCGGCCACCGATTGCCGCAGAGCCCGGTCGATCTCCAGCAGCCGGGGGTATTCCTGATAGATCTGGGCCCGGCGCGCCTCTGCCTTGGCGTCGTACTGCGCCTTCTCCTGGGCCAGCCGCTGCCGCGCCCGCTGGAGGACCACTTCGCTGTATGCCATGCTTTATTCCTCCTGGGTCTGCATCATGCGCTCCACGGCCTCTCGGGCCCAGGCGTTGGGCTGCTGGCTTTGCTGGCCCGGTCCGGGCCGCCGCTTGTCGCCGGCCTCGATCTCCGCCACGGTGTGGAGCCCCTGGTTGTGCCAGCTGGTCAGAATGGAGCGGATATATTTCCAACTGAAGCTGCCGGTTTGCAGGCAGGTCCGGTTATAGGCCAAGGCCACGGCCTCGGGGCCGAAGCCCCATTGAATCCACTGGCGCACCAGCTTCTCCTCCGCCGGGGCCAGACGGCGGTCGGTGATTTGCAGGACCCGCCGGATGGCGCTGACCTGGGACTGCTGCTCCAGCTCCAGCTGCATATGGGCCGCGGCCTCCTCCATGGTGTCAATGCCCAGGTCGGCCCAGCGGTAGGCCTCCCGCTCGATGGCGCGCATGGAGGGCATCCGTCCGGTGCCCTTGGTCTTGGCCCGCTGGATGCAGTAGGAGATCAGCACGCTGATGACCTCCGCCGGCAGGCCCAGATAGTCGTAGAGGGACAGGAGGATTTTCAGCTCCTCCGTATTGAGCACCTTCCCCAGCCGCCGCTGGGCCTCGCCCAGCAGGTGGTTGAAGCCGTCGGATTCCCGGAGCTGCCGGATCACCTCGGCCTCGGAATATGTAGGCGGCTCGGCGGGCCGCAGGACCCGGGGCGTCTCGGGCCAGAGGCCCAGCTGCTTCAGGGACGCCGCGGCGCAGTCCATCCGGCTGGGACTCAGCCGCAGGGCCGTTCCGGCCTGGGACGGGTCGCCGCCGGCCCGGAGATAGAGATAGAGCAGGGCCCCGTCGCCGGAGCAGGCGGCCAGCAGCTTCCGCCAGTCGCTCTCGGGAATCACCAGATCTGCCGTGTCCATGGCTGCGCCCCCCTTCCTGTCAAAGTTCTGTGTTTTGATAGTATACCACAGATTTCGCCCGGGGACAAGATGAGCGAACAGGGGACCGAACCGCCGGCCGCGGGCAAAAAACGGAGCTGTCTCAACATGGAGACAGCCGGAAAGATGCACAAAACTTGGTAGGGGCGGCCTGTATGGCCGCCCGCAACCGGGTTCCGCTTCCCGCCGGGGCACGATTGCCCCGCACGCCTCCGGGTGCAAGGCACTTCCTCGGCCGCTGTGGGCGTAGGGCGGCATGCCCACATGCCGCCACGGTACCAGGTCCGTTCCGTATCGTACCCCGGTGGTTGCGGTGGCCCGGCCATGGCGGGGTGTGGGCACCCCGCCCTACGGTGGGTGCGTTCGGCGATGGTGCATCCGACACGGCGGCACGGGCGGCCATACAGGCCGCCCCTACGGCTCTGTCTCCTGTTTTCTCGTAGGGACAGCAATACAAAATGCACAACTCCGGTTTGGGAGTTGTGCATCTTTTCGGGGGGCTGTTTTGAGACAGCCCCAAACGAATGCTACAGTGTTACGCCGTTGGCGCGGATCATAAACCGGACGGGATAATACCGGTCCAGGTAATTTTTGCAGAACCATTGGTAGGTGGCCGCGGGCAGGTGCAGCAGCTCCGGGGCCTCGGCGCGGAAGGCCAGAAAGGTCTTTTCGTCGCCGGAGAGCAGGGCGGCGGCCACTTCGGCGCGGCCCTCGTCCATCAGCCGGGTGAGGCATTGGTCCATGACCCGGACGCAGAGCTGCTCCTCCTCGTCGCCCAGCAGTTCCTTGTTGCCCAGCCAGACCCGAAAGTCGTCCATATCCAGATGGGTCCGGGCGGCCACTTGGGAGAGCTTCTTGAAGCCCGCCCGGTCGTCCCGCCGCAGCAGGTCGATGAGGTACGCCAAGAGGCTCTCCTCCAGGCAGACGCTGTCCAGGAAGACCTCGTAGATATTGCGGATTTCGGTTTTCACCGGCTCGGCGGGCTTTTCCTCCAGGCTCTGGAGCACGGCCTGGAGGTCGAAGCCGTCCAGCTCGGCCTGGGGGATGGTCTCGCCGTCCTGGGCGGCGCAGGCGGCGGCAAAGGCCGGAATGCCCATGGCCAGCACCTGGGTCTGGAGCTCCACCACCTTGGCCATCTCATCCTCGGCCTGGGAGGTGAGCCCTGGCGGCAGGGGCCGGGTCCCGGCACAGACCTCCGAAAAATACCGGAGGTACCGCTCCCATAGGGTCATGTTGGCCTCACTCATACATTTGCGCGACATCGACAATGATGTCGGTGCACTTGTCAATGCCGATCAGGCCGGAATTGAGGCACAGGTGATAATTCTGCGCGTCGCCCCAGTTGCGGTTGGTATAGTGCTTGTAGTAGACCTTCCGCTTGTTGTCCTTTTCAGCCAGACGCTTGTCGGGGGTCTGCTTGGTCTCGCCGTAGAGCCGGACGATGCGCTCGGCCCGGTAGGCCATATCGGCGTGGATAAAGACATGGAGCGCGTCCTCCCGCTCCCGGAGGATGTAGTCGGCGCAGCGGCCCACGATGACGCAGGGACCCTTCTCGGCCAGATTGCGGATGACGTTGGTCTGATAGACAAACAGCTGATCTGCCATGGACATGGTGTGCATGGTGGACAGCGGATTGGGGGAAACGGCAATGGAGAAGAGGAAGCTGCTGCTCACCGGGGCGTACTCGCCGGCCTCCTTGATGAAATCGGCATGGAAGCCGCTCTGCTTGGCAACCTCATCCACGAGCTCCTTGTCGTAGAACGGAATGCCCAGACGCTTGGCGACCTCCTGTCCGATGGTATGACCGCCGCTGCCGAAGGCGCGGCTGATGGTGATAATCTGTTTCGTCATGGGACCGACCTCCCTTTTTAGTTTGGTCTTATTATACAGCCTTTGGTGATAAAAAACAAGATTGACCCGTCGAACCTGGAAAAATTTATGCAAGTCCGAGGATTGCGGTTCAGCCCGCCCCCATCGCCGTAGGGACACGCATGGTGCGTCCGTACCCAGGCGCTTTTTGCCGGATCGGCCGGGTGCGCTGCACCCGGTGGGGGCGGGCCGATGTGGGCATCGGCCCCTACGGCGGGAAATGGTAAATGCTGCGGCGGCTACAGAAAGGGCCGCATACTGGCCGATAGGGTTTCCTCGCAGTCGATGAGCTGCTCGGCCAGATCCTGGGCCTCACGCTGGGCGGCGGGGTAGCGGTTGCGGCTGCGGCAGAGGGATTTGACGCCCATATCACAGCCGTCGGCTACCAGATAGGCGGCGGTGGTGTCGTCGCCCAGGGCCATTTTGGTGTTGGTCACCAGCCAGCTCATGCCCCGGGCCATGGGACTGGGAGATTTGTCCTGACCGCCCAGGTCTCGGAGCATCTGCTGGGTCCGGTCCTGGAGCCGGTGGTGGGTGGAGATGCTGTCTTTGAGCTTCTCTCGGAGCGTGTGGTCCCGGACCTCGGGTAAAATCCCGTCGATGGTGGCCAAGGCCATCTTGATCCCGGCGGAACAGTCGGCCAATAGATGGATTGTGTCTTGCTGCATGGTGTTGCCTCCTTCCGTTTTAGGGCAGCACCGCACAATTTGGCAAGAGCATTCGGCCAAAGATTTTGCCTCATACGAAAGTTATAAAAGGGCGGGAATACTGTATGTATTTCCCCCTTTTATAACTGCACGGATGGGGCAAAAGATTGGGCGAAGGCCGCAGACACAATTGTGCGGTGCTGCCTTAGATAGCATGGACGAAAGAATCCCATTTCATGCGTGAATGGCGCGGGAAATCGCAGGCGCGAACCGCAGTTGCATTGCCCGGCGAAACGCGGTACAATAGGCGAAACTGCCTGGAAAGGAAGTATTCCTATGATTACAGCAATTCTCATCGGCGCGGGCCAGCGGGGCATGGACGCCTACGGGGCCTACGCCCTCCAGCATCCCGAAAAAATGCGGGTGGTGGCGGTGGCCGAGCCCGACCCGGCGCGCCGGGCCGCCATGGCCGAGGCCCATCACATTCCGCCGGAGCGGTGCTTCGCCGACTGGCGTCCTCTGCTGGCTCTGGGGAAGATTGCCGACGGCTGCATGGTCTGCACCCAGGACCGGGACCACGTGGAACCGGCCACGGCGGCGCTGCAGCTGGGCTATCATGTGCTCTGCGAAAAGCCCATGCACCCCGAGGCGGCCCAGTGCATCCGGCTGGCTGAGGCGGTCAAGGCCTCGGGCAAGACGCTGACCGTCTGCCATGTGCTCCGGTATTCTCCCTTCTTCACCCAGATCAAGGAAATCCTGGACAGCGGCAGAATCGGACAGGTGGGCTCCATCCAGCACATCGAGTCGGTGGGCTTCTTCCACCAGGCCCACAGCTTCGTCCGGGGCAACTGGCGCAACGCTGGGGAGAGCAGCCCCATGATCCTCCAGAAGTCCTGCCACGACATGGATATTCTCCTCTGGCTCCTGGGCAGGCACTGCAAGAGCGTCTCCAGCTACGGGTCCCTGCTGCACTTCAAGCCCGAGAACGCCCCGGAAGGCAGCACCGAGCGCTGCCTGGACGGCTGCCCGCACACGGCCGACTGCCCCTACTACTGCGTCCGGCTCTACGACGAGGACGCCGCGGGCTTCCGCCGGGTGCTGACCCTGGACGACTCCCCCGAGGTCGTGGCCGAGGCGCTGAAGACCGGCCCCTATGGCCGCTGCGTCTACCGCTGCGACAACGATGTGGTGGATCATCAGGTGGTGAATCTGCTCTTTGACGGCGGCGTCACGGCCAGCTTTACCATGTGCGCCTTCACCCAGCGCTGCACCCGGATTCTCAATATCATGGGCACCCGGGGCCAGATCCAGGCCGACATGGGGAAAAATCAGATCCTTGTGTCGGACTTCCTCACCGGCAACCGGGACGAGATTACCGTCCGCATTCCCCGGGGCGGCCACTCCGGCAGCGATACCGGCCTGATGGAGGGCTTCGTCCGCACCGTGGAGACCGACGGCCAGTTCCAGCGCTCCTCCGCCGAGCAGAGTCTGGAAAGCCACCTGGTGGCCCTGGCCGCCGAGGAGAGCCGCCTGACCGGTCAAACCGTGGACCTGCGGGAATTCCGTAAAAAATACGCGGAGTAACCGGACCTGCCGGCATTTCGTAGGGGCCGATGTGGGCATCGGCCCGCACACCTCCGTGTGCAGGGCGCACCGCCAACCCGGTGGCACGGCGAAGCCGTGACGGAGAGGTGTGCCGCCCGCATGGCAGCGCGTTAGCGCCCTCTGCACAGGCCGGGACCCTGCGGCAAACCTTTGGTGCGGTAACACCTCTCAGGCGCTCCGCGCCAGCTCCCCTCAAGGGGAGCCTTTGTCTCAGGCGACGCACCCCAAAGCCTCTCCTTGAGGAGAGGTGGCACGGCGGAGCCGTGACGGAGAGGTGTGCCGCCCGCAGGGCGGCGGCGCGTCAGCGCCCCTCTGCA
>DSLFC04102__coassemble_1150_pt1 | contig 17751 bp, 14 predicted proteins | sample DSLFC04102__metabat2_low_PE_037 | metagenome-assembled genome bin DSLFC04102
CGGGAAAAGTGCCTAAATCTAAGGATTTCTACAAGGTTTCTCTTTGTAGCAACACTATTGTCTCCACATGGGCGCATTTTGGGAACATGTCAAAGGCCTGGGCGGTGGTGAGGCGGTAGCCGTGGTGGTTGAGGCGGGCTGCGTCGCGGGCCAGGGTGGCCGGGTCGCAGGAGATGTAGACGATGCGGTCCGGGGCCATCCGGGCCATGGCGTCGATGACGGTCTCGTCCAGGCCCTTCCGGGGCGGGTCCACCACGATGACGTCGGGGCGGATTCCCTCGGCGGCCAGCTGGGCGGCGGCCTGGGAGGCGTCGGCACAGCGGAATTCGGCGTTGGTCAGCCCATTGCGCCGGGCGTTTTCTCTGGCGTCGGCCACGGCCTGGTCGATGATCTCCACGCCGATGACCCGCCCGGCCTTTCGGGCCAGCACCAGGGAGATGGTCCCGGTGCCGCAGTAGAGATCCACGGCGGTCTCCGTGCCGGTCAGCGCCGCCAGCTCCACGGCGGCCTCGTAGAGCTGCTGGGCCTGGTCGTGGTTCACCTGGTAGAAGGACCGGGGCGACAGGCGGAAGGTCAATCCGCAGAGCCGGTCCTCGATATAGCCCGGACCGTAGAGGGTCCGGAAGCGGTCGCCCAGGACGGCGTTGCCGGGCTTTTTATGGATGCTCAACACCACTGTCCCCAAGTTGTCCACATTCTTCAACAGGTTTTCAACAAGCGCCATTTCCTGTGGAATGCCGTCGCCGTTCACCACCAGGCAGACCAGCACCTGGCCGGTGACCGAGGCCGTGCGGACGTAGATATGGCGCACCAGGCCCTGGCGGGTCTTCTCGTCGTAGGGCGCGACGCGGTTGTCGCGCATCCAGCGGACCACCGTGTCCTTGGCCCGGTCGGCGGCGCTGCCCTGGATGCGGCAGCGGCCGACGTCCAGTACCTGGTGGGTCCGGGGACGGAAAAAGCCCGCCGTGGCCTTGCCGTGGACCAGGGCCACGGGATACTGGGCCTTGTTGCGGTAGCCGGTCTCCCGGGGGCTGGAGACGATGGGCACCAGCTCCAGGCTCTGGCCGCCAATGCGGTTCAACGCGTCGGTGACCCGCCGGGCCTTGGCGTAGAGCTCTTCTTCATAGTCCATGTGCCAGAAGATGCAGCCGCCGCAGGCCCCCGCCTGGGGGCAGCCGGGGGCGACCCGGTGGGGGCTGGGCTCCAGCACCTGGAGAATCCGTCCGTAGGCGGCGGTGTGGCCCAGGTGCTCGATCTGGACCCGGACGGTTTCGCCCCGGATGGCCCCGGCCACAAAGACGGCCAGACCCTCCACCCGGGCCACGCCCTGGCCCTCGCTGGCATAGCCGGTGACGGTCAGGTCCAGGACCTGACCCAGCCGGACGGGATAATCTCGCTGTTTCACGTGAAACATCACTCCATCGAAAGGTGTTCGCCGGTGGTCAGGTCAAAGTGATCGGTGCGGCTGCTGGTCACCGGATCGCCTTCGCCGTACTCGGCCCGGACCTCATAGGACACCACCAGCGCGCCGTCCTGGACGCCGTCTACGGTGTAGCTGCCGAAGACGCTGACCACGGTGTGGCGGTCCATGGCCTCCAGATAGACGGTCTCCTTGGCGTAGGTCTCCATTTCGGGCAGCAGATCGGTATAGAACTGGGTCATGGCCTCGCTGCCGTCGGTACCGGAGAAGACCGGCAGGGCAAAGGTATAGCCCACGGTATCCTCCACCAGGCCTTCGACGGTTTGGTCCGCGCAGCTGAGCTCGGCGGGGACCGGCTCCAGCGGCGAGGCGTCGGGGTTGATCTCAATGGGAATTTCGTCCACCTCGGGCAGGGCTTCGGACGTCTCCGGGGCGGTTTCCGGCACGGTGGTCTCTTCCACAGAGGTGGCGGGCGTCTCCGGCGTCGAGGGCGCTTCCTGGGCGCAGCCGGCCAGCAGCGCCAGAGCCAAAATCAGACAGGGGGTAAATTTATTACGCATAGCGTACTCCTTTTCTACTGAGATGGCCCCATTTTACCACAGATCCGCCGGGGCCACAAGAGCCTGGTAGGGGAGGGGCCTTTTTGCGCTGCCGGAGCCCTAGGAAGGGAATATCGATTTTCTGATTTCATAAGCCGCGCCGCATATAAAATACTCCCTCCGGGATGGACAGTGCTTGGTTCACTGTCGTTCACGGAGGGAGCGTTTTATGCCGTCACGGGGTTATACGTGCCAGATTTCCTGGGCGTACTGGCGGATGGTGCGGTCCGAGGAGAACTTGCCGGCGGAGGCCACGTTCATCAGGCACTTCTTGCCGAAGGCCATGCGGTCGCGGTAGTCGCGGTTGGCCCGGAGCCGGGCCTCCTGGTAGGACTCGAAATCCTTCAGCAGGAAGTAGTGGTCGGGCTTATGCCAGCTGGCGCCCTTGAGCAGGGCGTCGTGGAGCTCCTGGAACTCCTCGTCGGTGGGGACGGTGCCGTCGATGAGACTGTCCACCACCCGCTTGATCCGGGGATTGGCTTCATAGATGGCCATGGGATCGTAGGTGTCCTGAATGGCCTCCAGCTCTTCGACGGTGGCGCCGAAGATATAGTTGTTCTCGGCTCCGGCCTGCTGAACGATTTCCACATTGGCGCCGTCCAGGGTGCCCAGGGTCACCGCGCCGTTGAGCATGAACTTCATGTTGCCGGTGCCGGAGGCCTCGGTGCCGGCGGGGGAGATCTGCTCGGAGACGTCGGCGGCGGGGATGATATGCTCGGCATAGGAGCAGTTGTAGTTCTGGACAAAGACCACCTGTATCTTCCCGGCCACGTCGGGATCGGAATTAATCAGCTTGGCGATCTGGTTGAGATAGCGGATGATGGCCTTGGCCCGCTGATAGCCCGGGGCGGACTTGGCGCCGAAGAGGAACAGGGTGGGGGTGAAGTCGGTGATTGTGCCTTCCTTGAGGCCGTAGTAGATGTCCAGGATGGAGAAGCCGTTGAGGAGCTGGCGCTTATACTCATGGAGCCGCTTGATCTGCACATCGAAGAGGAAGTCGGGGTTGACCTCCACGCCCTCCTTGGCGCGGAGCACCTGGACCAGCTGCTCCTTTTTGATCCGCTTGACCTGGTTGAACTCGGCGACGATCTGGTCGTCGATGACCGGCTTGAGGACCTGAAGCCAATCCAGCTGGGTGAGGAAGCCGGGGCTCACGTACTGCTCCAGGAGCTTGGTGAGCTCGGGGTTGCACAGGCCCAGCCAGCGCCGGGGGGTGATGCCGTTGGTCTTGTTCTGGAACCGCTCGGGGTAGACGGCGTACCAGTCCTTGAAGATATCCCGCTTGAGAATTTCGGTGTGGATCTCGGCCACGCCGTTGACGGCGGTGGAGAGATAGATGGAGAGGTTCGCCATATGGACCTGGTTGTCGCGGATCAGGAACAGCTGGGGATGCTCCTTGCGGCAGCGTTCGTCCAGCCTCTTGATAATTTCCGCGATTTCGGGCACCACGCCGGCCAGCAGGTCCAGGTCCCATTTCTCCAGGGCCTCGCCCATGACGGTGTGGTTGGTGTAGGCGAAGGTCTTTCCGGCCACCTGGGTTGCGGACTCGAAATCCAGGCCCTCCAGCATCAGCAGACGGATCAGCTCGGGGATGGAGATGGCGGGGTGGGTGTCGTTGAGCTGGATGGCGGCCGCCTCGTGGAGGTGGACGAAGTCCTTACCGTGGGTGGAGCGGTAGACCCGCAGAATATCCTGGAGGGAGGCGCTGGAGAGGACATACTGCTGCTTGATCCGCAGCTCCTTACCCTCCTTGGTGGAGTCGTTGGGATAGAGGACCCGGGTGATATCCTCGGCCTTGTTCTTTTCCAGAAGGGCCTTTTCATAGTCCTGGGCGTTGAAGGCGTCGAAGTCCAGCTCCTGCTGGGGCTCGCACTGCCACAGGCGCAGGGTGCCGATATTGTCGTTGCCGTAGCCGATGATGGGCATATCGTAGGGCACGGCGATGACGGTCTGGTCGGCGAAGGAGACCTGGACGGCGTGCTTGTCGCGGCGGTAGCTCCAGGGATCGCCGTAGCGGGTCCAGTCGTCGGCGGACTCCTTCTGGGAGCCGTCCTTGCCGAAGCTCTGCTTGAAGAGGCCGAAGCGGTACCGCAGGCCGTAGCCGGACAGGGGCACGCCCTTGGTGACGGCGCTGTCCAGGAAGCAGGCGGCCAGACGGCCCAGGCCGCCGTTGCCCAGGGCGGCGTCCTCGATGTCCTCCAGCTCGGCCAGATCCACGCCCTTTTCGGCGAAGGCCTTGCGGATGGGCTCGAGAATCCCCATATTGAAGAGGTTGGAGTAGACCAGACGGCCCATGAGGTACTCGGCGGAGAAGTAGTAGGCCTTGCGATGGCCCTCCCGCGCCTTTTTGCTGTCAGTCCAGTGCTGATTCAAAGCCATCATCACCGCCTGACCCAGGCAGTCGTGCAGCCGCTGGGGGGTGGTGGAGGTGAGGGTCTCGTCATGGCGCAGCTTTAAGAGCGCCTCGGTATTGCTGACGATGGACGGAATAGAATAGCTCATAACACATCTCCTAATTCAAACGCCAAAATCGGGAGGCGTCGTCATCCGCCTCCGGCCAGGTTTTTGCATTGCGTTGTCCGAACATCATGCCCATTCAGCCGCCATTCCAAACGGAAGACCGCCGCTGAAGAGCGTCATCGTATCAAATATACAATTATTATATCGCCGCATCCCGGCAGTGACAACAAAAAATTGCTTTTCTGCCGATTTTCTGTAAAATTCCCCAATTAATGCGGCGGGAAAGGGGAGAAAGCTGGCCGAAATGCGCCGTATCCGGTGTCCCCGACGGGAAAACGCCCCACGTTGACACCGGCGGCGGCGTGTGGTAAGATACAAAGCGAAATAAGCGGGTATGGCGGAATTGGCAGACGCGCAGGATTTAGGTTCCTGTGGGCAACCGTGTGGGTTCGACCCCCACTACCCGTACCAAATCGGAGCAAGCGTTGCATCGCTTGCTCCGGTTTTTTATGCGCGTGCACCGCCGCGTCGGGTACACCATCGGCAAACGCACCCCGTAGGGGCGCGCATGGCGCGTCCGAGCCCAGTTCCCGCAACCACCGGGGCCCGGGACATATCGAATCTGGTACCGGGCGGAATCATCAAACCCCGGCGGAAGTCGGGAGCCGGTCCGGGCGGCCATACAGGCCGCCCCTACGAGAGGACCGAAGGCGGGTCCGTAGGGGCGGATTATATATCCGCCCGGGCGCACCGACGTGTTGGAGGCACCATCGCTCTTTCGGGCGGCCGCTATGACGCAATGGTTTTTTGAATCAAAAGCAGGCGCTGCGGACTGGGTGGAGTCCACGGCGCCTGTTTGTTATGCGTGTGCAGGTTGGTTTGGCGTTATTGGGCGGATAATTGGGCGGCCAGGGCTTCTACGACCCGGGCGCAGTGGGCGGCGGCGGCGGCTTCGAAGGTGGGGTAGTCCACTTCGGCGGCGCCGTCGGCCTGGTCGGAGATGGCGCGGATGATGACGAAGGGCAGGCCGTTGCGCACCGCGCCCTGGGCGATGGCCGCGCCCTCCATTTCGGCGCAGTCGCCGTGGAATACCTGGATCAGCCGGTCCTTGACGTCCTTGCTGCAAATGAACTGGTCGCCGCTGACCACCCGGCCCCGGAGCACCCGGCGGCTGGGGTCCACGGTTTCACTGGCCTTCTGGGCCAGCTGGGCCAGCGCCTCGTCGGCGGGGAAGCTCAGTTCCTGTCCCGGCACCTGGCCGGGGGCGTAGCCGAAGACCGTCACGTCCATGTCGTGCTGGACCGCGTCGGTGGAGATCAGCAGGTCGCCGATTCGCAGCGCCGGGTTCAGGGCTCCGGCAATGCCGGTGTTCAGCAGGTGGGTCACGGCGAAGCGGTCGCAGAGGCACTGGACGCACAAGGCCGCGTTGACCTTGCCCACGCCGCTCTGGACCACCACCGCCGGGGTACCCCGGAGGATTCCCTCCTGGAACGTCATGCCGGCCACGGTGGTGACCACGGGCTGCTCCATGGCCGCCCAGAGGGTTTTGACCTCCTGCTCCATGGCGCCGATGATACCGAGTTTCATATGCGTCACCTCATTCCGGATACCGGAGCGTCTCCGGCGCGGCGGCCTCCAGCACGGCTAGATAGCGCTGGGCGTGGTAGCGGGCCATGGGCAGATTCATATCCAGATAGTTGCCGCAGTCCTTGGCGGCGGCGCCGGGGACCGGACCGTCGAAGGCCGCGATAAAGCGGAAGGTGTCCCGCAGCAGGGGCAGCAGATCCTCGGGGCTGTGGTCTCCGGCCACCAGCAGGTAGAAGCCGGTGCGGCAGCCCATGGGCCCGAAATAGACCACCCGGTCCTTCCAGGTTGGATCGTTGCGCAGATAGGTGGCCCCCAGATGCTCGAGGGTGTGGACTTCGGCGGTGTTCATCACCGGCTCGGCATTGGGCCGGGTCATCCGCAGGTCGAAGGTGGTCACGGTCTCCGCGCCGATTTTGTCCCGCCGGGAGACGTAGAGTCCCGGCAGCAGGCGCAGATGGTCCACGGTAAAGCTGGCGATTTTCTCCATAGTTACACCGTCACCAGCTCGTAGTCCCGGGCGCCCAGGCCGATCTTCTCCGCGTGGGCGGGGCCGGAGCGCCAGTTGGTGGTGGGATGGGTCCCGTCGAAGCGGTCGGCCACACCGGCCCGCTGGGCCAGAATGCTCATGGGATTCACCGGCTGGCGGTTGACGGCGTCGGCGCAGGCCATATCGATGGCCACCGGGTCGAAGGAGGCGAACATGCCCACATCGGGGACGATGGCGGCGTCGTTCTCGGGATGGCAGTCGCAGTTGGGCGAGACCTGGTTGACGATATTGATATGGAAGCTGGGCCGTCCGTCCACCACGGCCTTGGCATACTCGGCGATTTTGCCGTTGAGGTTTTCAAAGGTCTCGTCCTGGGCGGGGAGAATGGCGTCCTTGGGGCAGACGCCGATGCAGCGGCCGCAGCCGGCGCAGCGGCTGTGATCGATGGTGCAGCGCTTATCGGCAATCACCGGCGCGCCGTGGGCGCAGATCTTCACACAGGCCCCGCAGCCGACGCACAGGTCCTGTTCCACGATGGGCTTGCCCGCGCTGTGCATTTCCATTTTACCGGCCCGGGAGCCGCTGCCCATGCCCAGGTTCTTCAGCGCGCCGCCGAAGCCGGTGCACTCGTGGCCCTTGAAGTGGTTCAGAGAAATGACGATATCGGCGTCCATAATGGCCCGGCCGATTTTGGCGGTCTTGCAGAGAATGCCGCCGGAGACCGGGACCTCCACATCGTCCGTGCCCTTGAGGCCGTCGGCGATGAGGATTTGGCAGCCGGTGGCGTAGGGGCTGAAGCCGTTGCGCAGCGCGGTGTCCAGGTGGTCCAGGGCGTTTTTCCGGGAGCCCACATAGAGCGTGTTGCAGTCGGTCAGGAAGGGATAGCCGCCCAGCTCCTTGACGTAGTCGGCCACGTAGCGGGCAAAGTTGGGCCGGAGAAAGGCCAGATTGCCCAGCTCGCCGAAATGGATCTTGATGGCCACATATTTGCCCTGAAAATCGATCTGGTCCATGCCCGCGGCCTTCATCAGCTTGCGGAGCTTGGTCTCATGGTTCTGTCCTTCCTTCATACGGAAGTCGGTGAAAAATACCTTCGCTTGTTCCATAACGGTCCCTCCTGGAGCGTGTATTACTTATACTATACCTGCTTCTGCGGCCGCTGTCAAACCCAACCATTTCGGCTGCTGCCGGGTCCGGATTGGCCGGGGGTTTTGTAGATTAAGTACAAAAGCACAGTTTTCTTTTGTCTACTTCTAATAAAGCTGTGAAAAACAACTAAAAATCGTCCATGCTTTCACAAAAAAGCATCCATTGTTGCGCGGGGGCGGGAAGCCTATAATGGATTCAAACGGTGCACGACGCGTGCCGCAGAAAGGAGAAAGGGGTATGCAGCAACAAGCCGCCCGGCTGACGCCGAAGCATAAACGGAAGAAATCGCCCGCAGAACTGATCAAGCCCTATCTGTTCCTGGTACCGATTTTCGCTTTGATGATTACATTCAAATATATCCCGTTTTTTACCGCGATTTTTGAATCCTTCTTCAAGTGGAACGGCAGCAATGTCAACGAATTCATCGGCCTCCAGAACTATATCGACCTTTTTAAGAGCAATCAGTTCTGGATTTCCCTGTGGAACTGCGCCAAGTACTGCATTGCGCACATCATCATTGCGGTGACCATGCCGCTTTTGGCGGCGGAGCTGCTGTACGCCGTGAAGTCCAAGCGGGTGCAGTATGTACTGCGCACCGTGCTCACCTTCCCGATGGTGGTGCCCGGCGTGGTCGTGATCCTGCTGTGGCAGTGGATTCTCTCCGGCGACAACGGCGTGCTCAACTCCGTGCTCACCAATATCGGCCTGGGCAGCCTGACCCGGCCCTGGCTGGGCGACGGCTCCACCGCCCTCTTCGCCATCATTCTGGTGGGCTTCCCCTGGGTCAGCGGCTTGCAGTTCCTGCTGTACTACGGTGCGCTTCAGGCGGTGCCCCGGGAGCTCTTCGAGGCGGCTACCATCGACGGCTCCAACGTCATCCAGCGGTTCTTCCGCATTGATCTGCCTATGCTGGCCAGCCAGTTCAAGCTGATTATCACCCTGGCCATCATCAACGGCGTGCAGGTCTTCGAGTCCATCTACATCCTCACCCGAGGCGGCCCCGGCACGGCGACCCTGGTCCCGTCGGTCCTCCTCTACGACAACGCCTTCAGCTTCAAAAAGTACGGCTATGCCTCGGCCATCGGCGTTGTGATGTTTGCCATTATCATGCTGGTGTCCTTCATCAACCAGAAGTTCCTGAAGAACACGGAAACCGTAGACTGAAAGGAGGAGCGGACTCATGAGAAAACCCGGTATGATCCTCAGCCGCATCCTGCTGGGGCTCCTGCTGTGCCTGACGCTGATGCCCTTCTACCTGCTGCTGGTCAACTCCTTCAAGCGGGCCTCCAGTATCATCTCAGCGCCCTTTGCCGTCTCTGTGACGCCGCAGCTCGTCACCTATGCCAAGGCACTGCCCCAGATCCTCCGGCCGATGCTCAACTCGCTGATCGTGACGGCGGCCATCATCGTACTGACCATCGTGGTCTCCCTGCTGGCGGCCTACGCCTTCGCCCGGTTCCGCTTCGCATTTAAGGAGCCCCTGTACTTCTGCGTCATCGCCCTGCTGATGATCCCCGGCTTCGTCCTTCTGATCCCTCAGTTCATCCAGGTGGTCCGGCTGGGCCTCTATGACTCCTACTGGGCCCTGATCCTGGTCCCCACCGCCTATCAGGTGGCCATGGGTACCTTCCTGGTGCGCACCAGTATAGAGGGCATCTCAGCCAGCTTGTTTGAAGCGGCCACCATGGAGGGCGCCACCGACACCCAGATGCTGCGCTATATCGTGCTGCCCATGTCCAAGCCCATTCTGGCGACCCTGACGATTATGACCGGCCTCAGCGCCTGGAACAACTACATCTGGCCCCTGGTCGCCTCGTCCAGCGACACCACCAAGCAGATCTCCGTGGCGCTGACCAGCCTGGTCCGCGATACGCTCTACGGCAACGGCGTGCTCTTCGCCGGCTATGTCTGCGCCTCGCTGCCCATTATCATCCTCTTCTGCTGCGCCAGCAAGTACTTCGTCGAAGGCTTGAGCCAGGGCGCTGTGAAGGGATAAATCCGGAGTATCCCTAGTTGGGTCTCACATACTTACATCTATTTAAGGGAGGAACACACATGAAAAAATTCGCTGCCATCCTCTTGATCTGCGCCCTGCTGCTGACCGCTCTGGCAGGCTGCGTCGTGGAGGACACCGCCACCGACACTTCCGCCGATACCTCGACCGATACCACCACCGACACCGCCACCGACCGCGCCGACACCGCCACCGAGAACGTGGACGACGTGGCCAGCACCTCCAGCGAGAAGGACTTCTCCGGCATCACGCTGAACTTCGCCCAGGACCTGGGCACCAACGACGTTGCCAACGCCACCACCGAAAAGATCATCCAGGCCTATGAGGAGGCCACCGGCATCACCATCGAGTTCAACAACGTCTCCGACAGCTACCGCACCTGGCTGGCCACCCAGTTCTCCGCCAATCAGGGTCCCGACGTCTACTCCGGCATTCTCTACGATATGACCTCCGACTACGAGTCCGGCCTCCTGTACAACTTCGCCGACCTCTATGAGAGTGAGAGCGCCTACGACACAGGCAAGCCCTGGAAGGACACCCTGCCCGAGTCCATTCTCGAGCGTATGTACCTGACCGACGGCTCCGTCCCCGGCTATCCCACCACCAGCCAGGTCGTCCGGATCTTCTACAATGTGGACATGATGGAAGACGCCGGCTGCGAGATCCCCACCACCTGGGAAGAGTTTATGGACGTCTGCCAGAAGCTCTCTGACGCCGGCTACACCCCCTTCGGCTTCGCCAATGCCTCCCATCAGGACCTGTGCTGGCTGTGGTTCTGCAACTCCATCTCCAACCAGCTCAATGAGGAGCTTCTGCATACCATCGATGTCTCCGGCAACGGCTATGCCGAGCTCAACGAGATCGTCAAGGCCTTTGAAGAGGGCGCCCTGGACTTCTCCTCTCCCCAGTTCCAGGAGTGCTTCACTCTGATGAAGGATTTCTCCCAGTACTGGACCAGCGACTACAACGGCCTCGTCAGCGCCACGGCCTATGACCAGTTCATGCGCGGCCAGGTCGCCATGGTGCAGGCCATGTCCACCAACATGACCTCCTTCCTGGACGGCATCGACGGCGCCTTTGAAATCGGCGTCATGCCTGTTCCCACCATCACCACCGAGACCAGCGAGTATGCCATGGGCCAGAGCGTGGTCCTGGGCGGCCAGCCCGACATCATCTACGGCATCAACGCTGCCTGCGCCAACGACGAGAAGAAGCTGGAGGCCGCCATCGACTTCGTGCAGTACATGGCCTCTCCCGAGGTGCAAATGATGTACTGCGAGTCCACCGACCGTCTGCCGCTGGCCACCAGCACCGAGCTGCCTGAGCGCCTCGAGGGCTTCATCATCACCGAGGACGCCCTGCGTGTGGCCTACTACACCGGCGTCAACAACGAGTGGCGCGACTACTTCGCCCGCGGCGGCCAGACTTTCCTGGACGGCAGCCAGTCTCTCGAGGACTACTGCGCCTACCTGAACGAGGCCTTTGCCAGCGTCTGCGAGCAGCTGATGGTTGACAACGGCTGGAGCGCCGAGAACAACTACGGCCTCGACGCCTAATCCAAACAGTAACGATATCAGGCGGGCTCTGCCCGCCTGATCAGACTGTCAAAAAACCTCGCTGAAAGCTGATGTGACAGAGCAGCGGGGAATGTGTGCAAGGGGTTAAGACCCCTTGCGCGTTCAATCAACACGTATTTTCAAACTTTTTCAAAAGTTTGAAAATACGCACAGCGTGGCGAAAAGACTTTTTCGACACGCTGATCAGGCGGGCTCTGCCCGCCTGATGCTGTCTGGGACGAGCACAGACCCGCCGCTTAAATTTCTGCGAAACCCGCCACAGGAGTGATGATTATGGCACGCAAACCCAACCTGGTATATATCCTCGCCGACGATATGGGCTATGGAGATCTCTCCTGCCTGAATCCCGACTGCGCCTTTGAGACGCCCCACTTCGACGAAATAGCCCGCCACGGCGTGGCCTTCACCGACGCCCATGCCACCTCCGCCGTCTGCACGCCCTCCCGCTACGGCATTCTGACCGGCCGCTACAACTGGCGCTCCCGGCTCAAGTCCGAGGTGGTGGGCGGCTACTCCCAGCCGCTGATCGAGCCCGGCCGGACCACTGTGGCTTCGCTGCTCCAGCGGGCCGGTTATAAAACCGCCGCCGTGGGCAAGTGGCACCTAGGCATGGATTTCGCCAAGGGCCCCAACTTCACCGAGGCCCTGGACTACGGCGCCTGCCCCGATGTGGATTATTCCAAGCCCATCGGCAGCTCTCCCGTTACCAACGGCTTCGACTACTACTACGGCATCAGCGGTTCCCTGGATATGCCGCCCTATATCTATATTGAGAACGACCGCTTCACGGCATTGCCCGACCATGTGACCAAGGGCACCGGCAAGGGCTTTTTCCGGGCGGGCCCCACGGCCCCGGACTTCGTCCACGAGGAGGTGCTGGACCACCTGACCGACAAGGCCCTGGAGGTCATCACCGCCCACAAGGACGAGCCCTTCTTCCTCTACTTCGCCTTGCCCGCGCCCCATACGCCCATTCTGCCCGCGCCCCAGTTCCGGGGCAAGTCCCACACCAACGAGTACGGCGACTTCGTCCTCCACTGCGACGATGTGGTGGGCCGGGTCCGGAACAAGCTGGAGGAATTGGGCTTGACGGAGAATACGATTCTGGTTTACACTTCCGATAACGGCTGCTCGCCCATGGCCAACTATGCCGAGCTGCTGGCCGCGGGCCACAACCCCAGCTATATTTTCCGGGGCACCAAGGCCGATATCTATGAGGGCGGCCACCGGGTGCCGCTGCTGATCCAGTGGCCGGCGGAGATGCCCCAGGGCAAGACCTGTGACCGGGTGGTGTGCCTGTGCGACCTGATGGCCACCATAGCCGACTATCTGGGCCTGGAGCTGGGCGAGGCCGAGGGCGTGGACAGCGTCAGCAACCTGTCCCTGTGGAAGGACCCTGCGGGCCCCGAGGTCCGGGAGGACCTGGTGCACCAGAGTATCGACGGCTCTCTGTCCATCCGCAAGGGCAATTACAAGCTGGAAATGTGCCCCGGCTCCGGCGGCTGGTCCGATCCCAAGCCCGGCGAGGAGGACCCCGACGCCCCCCCGGTTCCAGCTCTATGATCTGCGCCAGGACGTCCGGGAGCGGCAGAACGTCATCCTCGACCATCTGGACGTGGCCAAGGCGCTCCGCGCCCGGCTGAAGGAGCACGTGCTCCGGGGCCGCAGCACCCCCGGCCCGGTGCAGCAGAACAACGGCGAGGCCGTGTGGTCCACGGTCCGCTGGCTGGAAGAGCCCGACGATACCGTCCTATAATCTACGAGACTTGATTGGGAGGTCCCTATGTTTACCTTTGATCGCAGCGCCTATGAGGCAAGAGTGCAGTGGTTCCGTGAGGCCCGGTTCGGCATGTTTATCCACTGGGGCCTGTACAGCATCCCCGCCCGGGGCGAGTGGGTCCGCAGTGACGAGCAGATGCCCGAATCCGAGTATATGCCCTACTTCGACGAGTTCAACCCCCGGGACTATAATCCCCGGGCCTGGGCCAAGGCCGCCAAGGAGGCCGGCATGCAGTACGTGGTCCTGACCGCCAAGCACCACGACGGCTTCTGCCTCTTCGACAGTCAGTATACCGACTTCAAGTCCACCAACACCAAGCTGGGCCGGGATATCGTCCGGGACTTCGTAGAGGCAGTCCGGGCCGAGGGCCTGCGGGTGGGCCTCTACTTCACCCTGATCGACTGGCACCACCCCGACTATCCCCACTACGGCGACCGGTACCACCCCATGCGCAATCACCCCGAGTGCTCCAACGAGAACCGGGACTTCAACCGCTACCTGGAGTATATGTTCAATCAGGCCCGGGAAATCTGCTCCAACTACGGCAAGCTGGATCTCCTGTGGTTCGACTTCTCCTACGACCATATGCGCGGCGAGACCTGGAAGGCCACGGAGTTTATTGAGATGGTCCGGTCCCTCCAGCCCAATGTCATCATCGACAACCGGCTGGAGGTCAGCGGCGAGGGCTTCGGCTCCCTCCACGACTGCCGCCCCACCCCGTACCACGGCGACTTCGTCACCCCCGAGAAGTTCATCCCGCCTCAGGGCATCCTGGACGTGGAGGGCAACCCCATGCTCTGGGAGGTCTGCGCCACCATGAACAACAACTGGGGCTTCAATGGGACCGATCCCTTCTATAAGCCCGCCTCTATGCTGATTAAAAAGCTGGTGGAGTGCGTCTCCAAGGGCGGCAATATGATTCTCAACGTGGGCCCCGACGCCCAGGGCAATATCCCGCCCCAGTCTCAGGCCATTCTCCGGGACATCGGCCGCTGGATGCACGACAATGCCGAGAGCATCTACGGCTGCGGCCGCAGCGAACTGCCCCGGCCCGAGTTCGGCCGCATTACCCAGAAGGACAAGACCCTCTACTTCCATATGTATGAGAATACCATGGGCCCCGTGCCGCTGCTGGGGCTGCGGGCCGAGGACGTGGCGGGAATCCGCCTGCTCTCCACCGGCCAGGAGATCCCCGTCTCCACCAGCTGGGTCCACAGCGACTATCCCGACATCGTCTTTGCCGACCTGGGCCCCAATCCGGTGCTGCCCGACCCGGTGGATACCGTGCTCAAGGTCATGCTCAAGTAAGGGAGGACTCCCATGAAGCTGCAATTTTCCGAGGACATGGTCCGAGCCATCGACGACCGGTTCGAGGCCAACCTCCAGGCGTATCCGGCCAAGCGCCGGGAGGTCGAGGACTATCTCCGCCGCTGTGACGGCGATACGGCCTTGTGCCTCCGGGCTCTCTACGGCCATATGCACGTCAACGACCTGGTGACCTATGCCGTGGCGGAGATCGACGCCTATGTCCAGGCCACGCTCCGGGCCCGGGACGCCCTGCCCTACCTCCAGACCCTGCCCGAGGACCTGTTTCTGGCCTATGTGCTGCCGCCCCGGGTCAACAACGAGAATCTGGACCTGAGCCGCGGTCAGCTCTTCGAGGCGCTGCTGCCCCTGGTCCAGGGCAAGACCATGACCGAGGCCGCCCTGGAGGTCAACTACTGGTGCTTCGGCCGGGCCACCTATATCGGCTCCGACGACCGGACCATCGCCCCGTCCACCATGCTCAAGTCCACCCTGGGCCGCTGCGGCGAGGAGTCGGTGTTCACCACCTCGGCGCTGCGCAGCGTCGGCCTCCCGGCCCGGCAGTGCTACGTGCCCCGCTGGTCCCACTGCGACGACAATCACGCCTGGGTGGAGGTCTGGGCCGACGGCGCATGGCACTACCTGGGGGCCTGCGAGCCCGAGCCGGTGCTGGACCGGGGCTGGTTCACCGCCGCCGCCTCCAAGGCCATGCTGGTCCATGCCAAGGCCTGGAGCACCTGCCTCACCGGCGGCGACGTGGCCTACCGGACGGCCCTCTATACTCTGCTCAATACCACCGATACCTACGCCCCCACCGCGGTGCTGGAGGTCTCCGTCACCGACGGCGCCGCGCCGGTGCCCGGCGCGGCGGTCCGGTTCTGCGTGGTCAACTACAGCGAATTGTTCCCCATCTATGAGACCGAGACCGACGGACAGGGCGTGGCCCGATTCCGCACCGGCCTGGGCGGGCTGTATGTGGAAACCGTCTGCCGGGACCGCATCGCCGGTGCGGCGGTGGATCTGCGGGAGACCCGGACCCTGACCCTGGAGCTCCGTCAGGGCGACCCGGTGGAGGCCCTGCCCCCGCGCACGGCGGAATTCCGGCTGCGGCCCCCGGCGGAGCACGTCCCCGACGCCCCCGCCGACGAGCAGCTGCGGCTCCATAAGGCCCGGGCCGCCGCCCTGGAGGCCCAGCGCCAGCGCATTTGGCAGTCCTTCTGCCATGACGCCGCCGGCGACGATTTCGCGCCCTTCCGGGTCCATGCCCGGGGCAATCTCCCGGCGCTGGAGGCCTTTTTGGCCCTGCCCCAGTATTCGGACGAGGAAAAGCGGCTGCTGCTGGAGACGCTGCGGCCCAAGGACTTTATGGATCTGACCGTGGATATGCTGCAAGACGCCCTGGACGGAGCCCTGCCCTACCGGGCCCGGCTGGACCGGGAGACCTGGCAGCAGTACGTGCTGGCGCCCCGGGTGGACTATGAGATGCTCCTGCCCCACCGGGCCGCCGCCCGGGCAGCGCTGCCCCAGGGCTTTGCCGCGGGCCGGGACCTCTGGGCTTGGATTCAGAACGAGATCCAGGTCATGCCCGACTACGGCGTCCGGAACTGGTATCCCAGCCTCACCGGCGTCCTGACCCACCGCCGGGCTCCGGCCTATGCGCTGGGCGTGGTCTTCGTCCAGCTCTGCCGGACCTTCGGCATCCCCGCCCGGCGCAACCCCAATACCCTGGCCTACGAGTGGGCCGAGGCGACCGAGGCCGGACCGGTCTTCCACCCGGTGGAGGAAACCCCCGCCGCCCCGGCCCGGACGGTCCCCCTGACCCTGACGGCCCGGACGCCCACGGCCTATGACCTCCAGTTCACCCTGGCCCGGTTCACCGGCTGCGGCTATGAGACCCAGCGCTATGAGGGCCTGACGGTTTCGGAGCCCTGCACCCTCCAGGTGGTCCCCGGCGACTACCAGCTGCTGACCACGGTCCGGCAGATCGACGGCTCGGTCAGCACCCGACTGGAGCGGTTCCCCGTGGCCGGTCCCACGGAAAAGGCCCTGATTTTGCCCAGGGACGAGACGGCCCAGTGCCTCCAGTCCGTGTCCTTCACCCTGCCCGAGGGTCCCATTGCCCGGGCGCTGGCGGAGCAGCGGCATGAGAAATCCCTGTTTTTGGCCGTGGCGCCGGGACAGGAGCCCACGGAGCACCTGCTGCGGGAGCTGCTGGACTGCCAAGCCGACTTCCGCGCCGCGGCGTGGCCCATCGCCATTCTGGCCGACCCCGAGGCCCAGCTGGAGAACCCCACCCTGCGGGAGGTTCTGCGGGTCCTGCCCACGGCCCGGCTCCTGGTGGACCAGGATGCCCACGGCCTGGACGCCCTCCACCGCCAGATGGGCGTGGGCGACCAGCGGCTTCCCTTCGCCCTGGCCCTGGACGCCCAAGGCCGCGGCTGCTGGGCCTCGGCCAACTATAACATCCGCACCGCCCAGACGCTGTATAAGGTCCTGACCCTGGCCGGGGGATGATGCAGCCGGACGGTCTCCTGCGGAGCAAATACCGGCAGGTCTAAGCCCCCGAATAGGCAAAAACCTGGAAGAGCACCGCTCCTCCAGGTTTTTGCGGCCCAGGCGAATATATAGCCCATCCCTGCGACAAAACCGGAGGCGTGGACGTAGGGGCGGCCTATATGGCCGCCCGGACACGGCTGCGATTCCCGCAAGCCCCCGGCAAACCGGCAGCGCGCACGGGCGGCCATATAGGCCGCCCCTACGAAATTTCAGAAGACAGGACCTTTCTGGGCCAAAGGTGTATTGCAGGGCAGCAAATGTGGGAAAAATTGATCTGCTCTGCAATTACTCTGACTCGGCTGCCGTTTCTTCTGCCTCACACTGGTCCAAATACATGGCCTCACAGCTCTGCTGTGCTTCGATCAGGGTGTGGATGGCCTGCTCCGTGGCGCGGAACAGTGTGAGATATAATTCCTTGTAATCGGGCATCTGACATCACCTCTTTTGCATTTTAACCTAAAACAGGTTAAAATGCAATGCCGAAACGGGAAATATGGGATACTATGCCCGGTGATGCAAGATGAATCGACTGCGTGATTTGCGGGAAGATGCGGATCTCAATCAGACCCAGGTGGCCCGCTATCTGGGCATGTCCCAGACTGGCTACTCCAAGTATGAAACCGGAGAAAATGACATTCCCACCCAGGTGCTGATCCGCCTGGCCCAGTTTTACAAGACCAGCGTGGACTACATTCTCGGCGTAAGCGACATCCGCAGTCCCTACCCCCGCTGACCGGCGGCACGGGATGTAGGGGCGGATTATATATCCGCCCTGCAGACTGTCGAAAAACCTCGCTGAAGATGTCTGTGACAGAGC
>DSLFC04102__coassemble_1186_pt1 | contig 17091 bp, 15 predicted proteins | sample DSLFC04102__metabat2_low_PE_037 | metagenome-assembled genome bin DSLFC04102
GGGAAACTCGTTCCTACATTGGATTACTTTTTCTGCGCCTTCCATGATGCCATCCCGGATTACAGCAATGTGATCGGGAAAACCGTTTCAGGCAAAGTGGACAGACCGATCGGCTCGCAGCATCCCAGACATCCGGACATAAAATACCCTATAAACTATGGTCATGTGGAAGGCATCATGGCGGCAGACGGTGCGGAGCAGGATGTATATATTTTGGGAACAGATGAACCATTACATGAATTTAAAGGAAAAGTAATCAAGATATTCCACCGTTTCAATGACATAGAAGATAAATGGATTGTTTCGGTAAGCGGAGCAGATATCCCGGAAGATCAAATATTAGGGGATATTGCGTTTCAGGAGCAGTTCTTTTATGGGAAGCTGTACGGATGACAGTCTGTGGATGACATCGTAAGGGAGCTGCTTGCATGCAATCACACAAAGACGGAAAATGGGCCAAGCAAATTCTCTCCATGCGCCAAGCGGACGGACTCTGGGGCAATTTTCACACCCTGAGCCGTCCCGTTGCGGGGAAAGGCTATACCACAGAACAGGCCATTCGAAGGCTGTACTACCTCGGCTATACCGCGGAAGACGCAGCCATCCAGCCTGTGCTGCGGCGGATGGAACAGTGCATCCGGGGAGGTCTGCCAATCGACGATTATTCCGAAAAGAAGCATGATTGGCCTTTCTTCGAAACGCTGATGCTGTCTGCATGGCTGCGCATCTTTGAGCCGCAAAATGAGGCCGCGCTGACAGTGGCATACCAATGGGCAAGCCTTGTGGAAAAAACCTTCGCCCGCGGCAGCTACGACAGGGAAGCCGATCTGGAAGCCTTTACAGCGTGGAAGGGGCGAAAGCCCAAAAGTACGTTTGAGACGGGCTTTGGGATGTTCTATCACGCTGCCCTGCTGCCGGGAGTGCTGTCGCCGAACACGGAAAGGCAATTCTTGGACTACTATCTTTCCAAGCCGGACGGTATGTTTTACATCTACGACAAGCCCCTCTGTCAGCCGCCGGCGGAATTTGCTTCCCGAGCGTCAAGCTGCTATATCGCGGCGATGGAGGTATTGGGCCGGTACGCACAGGCAAAGGACAAGCTGCAATTTGTCGTAGACTGGCTCCAGGATCACCGCGATGAAAACGGGCAGTGGGATTTTGGTCCAGCAGCTCGGGACGGCATCTACTTCCCGTTGTCAGATCGCTGGGACAAAGCCACAAGAGTATTGGACAGCACGGAACGGGTCAGCCGTTTGCTTGTGGTGCTGGGCAGCGGCGATTGACTGCCGCGTTTGCCAGGAAATTCACGTCAAAGGGGGAACGCATATGCAAAGAGCGCTCGTCATCGGCTGCCCCGGCAGCGGGAAGAGTACCTTCGCCCGGCGGCTCCAGGCCCTCACCGGTCTGCCGCTTATCTATCTCGACCAACTCTTTTGGAACGCCGACAAGACCTGGGTCTCCCCGGAAACGCTGGACGCCCGGATCAAAACCGCCCTGGCCGGGGACCGGTGGATCATCGACGGCAACTACACCCGGACCCTGGAGCTCCGGCTCCAGGCCTGCGACACGGTATTTTTCCTGGACTACCCGCTGGAGCTGTGCCTCCAGAGCGTAGAACAGCGGATCGGCACGGTGCGCCCGGATATGCCCTGGGTGGAGGAGGAGCTGGACCCGGAATTCGTAGACTTTATCCGGGCCTTTCCCCAGACCACCCGGCCGAAAATACTTACGCTGCTGGAGCGGTACCGGAACCGCGCCATTCATATCTTCCACAGCCGGGCCGAGGCCGACGCGTTTCTCGACCGGTTGTCCACAGGGAGGGAATAAACCTGTGATCTTTCTCAGAACCGACCGGCTGCAGCTGACCAATCTCCGCCGGGGCGACGGTCCGGCGGTCCACCGCTACCGCAGCGACCCGGACTGCGCCCGATACCAGCGGTGGAACGACACCACCCCGGAGGCCATCGACGCCTACATCGCCCGCCACACCCTGGATGTCTTTCTCTCCCGGGCCGAGGAGCAGCACTACGCCATCCGCACCCCGGACGGGACCTTGATCGGAGAGCTGGCCTACTTCGACAATCCCAAGGACCGCTGCATCACCCTGGGCGTGACCATCGCCCCGGCCCACCAGCGCCAGGGCTACGCCTATGAAATCCTCGCCGCCGTGGTACACGCCACCCGGGCAAAGCATCCCGCCCTGGACCTGGTGGCCCTGATCGATCGCGAAAACGAGCCCAGCCTCCGACTCTTTCAGAAGCTGGGCTTTACCGAGGAATGCTACGCCGACTCCATCGGCTCCTACGTCTATGTGATCCCGGCGGCGCAATAATCCCCGTTCGTTTACTCCGTTTCTCTGCTGTGGTCGGGGAACAGCGCTTCGCATTTCTGTTGTGCCAGAGTATGTCCCTGTCGAGCAGCAGCTTGATACCACAGTTTGGCCTGCTCTAAATCCGCCGTGACGCCAATCCCTTGCTCGTAAAATGTTCCCAGGTTATATTGTGCGTCCCAGTCTCCGTGCCGGGCTGCCCGCTCCGTCCAGAAAGCTGCCCGCTCAAAATCCTGGCAAACTCCCAACCCTTTTAAATAATGTCTACTGAATAATGGAAAAGGCCTTGTATCTCAAGACATAGAAGTCCATAGGTGGTATAATAAGTGCAAGGGAAACAGCAAAAATCAGGCAAAAACCTTGCACTTGGAGGGCAGCCATGTATCGTTACAGCAACGGCCAGATCAGTCTGGCGGATTTCAAGCAGCCGGTTGGCATGAATCTGAAAGAAAGCAACCGTTGGGTCAGGAAAGCCCAGACAATCCCCTGGCTGGAGATTGAAAAACGGTACGCCGCGCTGTTTACCAACCGCAAAGGCAATGTGGCCAAGCCTTTGCGCCTTGCGCTGGGCGCCTGCATCATCCAAGCGGAGTATGGCTACTCCGACGAGGAGACTGCACTTCAGATTCAGGAGAACCCGTACCTGCAGTACTTCTGTGGGTATCCCGGCTATGATGATGAAAAGCTGCCTTTTGATCCGTCGCTGATGGTGTACTTCCGCAAGCGGCTGACGCCGGAGGTACTGGGTGAGATCAACGAAATGATTCTGCGGGATGCAAAAGCTCGTCAATCAAAAGAAGTCGAAGACAAGGATGACGATAACTCTGATGATGGATCTGGAACTGGTGGAAACAGCGGCACTATGATCGTGGACGCCACCTGTGCGCCCTCCAATATCCGGTATCCCCAGGACGTTTCCCTGCTCAACGAGGCCAGAGAGAACGCCGAGAAGCTCCTGGACGTGCTCCATGACCCGGCAGAAGGAAAGAAGCCCCGCACCTACCGCAAGCGCGCCCGGAAAGACTACTTGAAGTACACAAGATGCCGCAAACACACCGCAAAAATGACCCGCAAAGCCATTGGAAAGCAGCTGAGCTATCTCAAGCGGGATCTGGAAGCGATTGACGGCAAGCTCCTTCTTGGGAAGTCCCTGACCGACCGGCAAATGGAGCGGTTGAATACGCTGCGAACCATCTACCAGCAGCAGAAGTACATGTATGACAACCGAACGCACAGCGTTCCGGATCGTATCGTCAGTGTCAGTCAGCCTTTTGTTCGCCCGATTGTCCGGGGAAAAGCCGGAAAACCGGTGGAATTTGGGGCCAAGCTGGACATTAGTGTTGTAGACGGCTGGACCCGTCTGGAGTGTTGCTCGTTCGACGCCTACAACGAGGCAGGGAACCTGCGGGCAATGGTAGAACGGTTCTGTGCGCGTGAGGGACACTATCCCAGCCGTATTTTGGCAGACAAAATTTACCGGAACCGTGAAAATCTCAGCTACTGCAAGGAACGCGGGATCCGGTTATCCGGTCCGGCTCTGGGCAGACCGAGAAAGGATGAGATTCAGGACAAGGCACAGAATTATCTGGATGAATGTGAACGTGTGGAAGTAGAGCGCAGGTTTAGTCTGGCGAAACGGAAATGCGGCATGGGACTGGTTACTGCAAAGCTGCAGGAAACCGCTGCTCATGTGATTGCCATGTCGGTCCTCGTGCTGAATCTCCGTAAGATTCAGTGCGCCCTTTTGCAAGTTTTGACAGCATTGCTGGATACTTGGGTGCTGCAAAGAAAACTGGCGTTTGTTCAGTAGACATTAAATAGTAATATCCAACTTGACATTCCGCCAGAGGATAACCCTGCTCCGCCAGTTCCAAATGCCCTCTAAAGCATAAGTCATATTGTCCGCTGTACCAATACTGATCGATCAAAGCGTTGCAACGATCCAATTCCGGACAAGGCTTGTAATACGCACTCGCCATATTCGCTCCTCTTTTCTATTCTATGCGAATCCAACTGTCTATCGTATGGTTTGAAATTGTTGATGAGAGCTTCTCGGTTTTTCGGGCAGCGTCATCTCCAGCTTCCCCTGTGCCAGCAGCGGGCGAATATACCGCTCCATGGCGTATCCGGCTGTTTTCAGTCCGAGGAACTGGGTGATCTCCTTTCTGGACCGCGGCGTCCGGCAGAATTCCAGCAGCGACTCTATACTGGACGCATCCGCCCGGACTGCGCTCTGTTCCTTCAGTATCCGAAGACTTTCGCTGAATGCCAAGGCGGAACTCTGGTTATACAAGGTCACCACAAACTCATTTCTCCGGTTTTCAAAGACCGGCTCCGGCAGCCCATGGGCAGCCATCTCCCGGCGAATCGTCGGAATGCCGGAGTAGCGATTTTCAGCGCCCACCAGTCCTTCAGCCATGACAGCCAAGGCCGGATTTCGCAGATCCGGGCGGGCATAGCCCAGCTGCTCCACGGTCATCCGGCCGTAGAGACTGCCAGGGCTGTGAATTTCCAACCGGTCTGTGAAAAAGTTGATCTGTACCGGTGTTCCCTCGGTAAGCGGGCTGTAATCCCGATGGATCAACGCGTTGAGCACTGTCTCCCGAATGGCCTCCAGGGGATATTCCGTGCGATCCTGCCGACGTCCTGTCTCCGGATCGATCACCGTTTGGACCCTCATACTGCGGCGGCAGAACACCATAGCGTCTTCCACCATGGTTTGAATGGTGCCTTCGATGCGCTTATTATCCAGAAACCGCGCCTCGCCCGAGGGCTGCTGGCCGATCTCCGTCCCCGGTACCACCACCGCCGTAATGGCCAGCTGCGGAAAATACCCCTGGGGATAGACGCAGAAATTCATCACGGCGGCCAGCGTCGGCGTCCCGTTCCGGGTGATATTCAGCATCTCCAAAGCCTGATGCTCCGGCAGCTGGGCAAAACCGGGGCGCTCCAGCCGCTTATCCAACAGATACCGCTGCAATCGGTCTGGGTCCAGGGTGTCCAGAGAGGCCCGTTCCACCGGCCGCTCGTCGTCGTGGAGATGCTTGCGGAAGGCCTCCAAGCTATAGAGCTCATAGTCCGTCATCGGCAAGTCCGCGTCGCCCACCCGGACAAAGGAGCCCTTGGTCCGGCCTCTTCCCATATAGTAGCAGGGCCGGTCTGCCAGGTCCACAGCGGGAATTTCCGCCGCGCACAGCAGCTTCCCCTCCAGTTCCGCTGCGGTGAATACGGCCCGCACCGGCGGCTCCATCTGGTTGCACTGCTCCGTGACGTTTTTCTGCAAATCCTGCAAATCGTAGACGCCTACCGCCGCAAAGCCCTGCTTTTCGTCCAGGCCAAAGACAATAATGCCGCCGGCATCCTGATTGGAAAAGCTGGAGAGCGTATCATAGAGTCGCTTCGGGCAGCCCTCGTGGGCCGCTTTGACCTCTATGGTCTGTCCCTCTGCCTTCCGTCGCTGAATCTCTTCTATCAGGGACAACAGTTCCACAGTTTGCATACATTTCCGCCTCCTAGGGCCATTGTACGTTTCTCTATTGCCAGCATACCAAATTGATTTGTAAAATTCAATCGAATTTTGAAAAACTTTTCGAATCAACATATGGAATTTGAAAAGTTTTTCAAATCCATGGAAGATTTTCTTCAAATTTTCAAAAATTGTTTTAATTGGAAAGGAGCGTTCCATGACACCGCAGGAACTCTGGGCGCAATTTACCGCGGTCCATCCCGTGGAGCAGGATGGCTATGAGGCCTGGGCCTTTGGGGCTGATCCCGACGGGCTGGCTGCGCTGGTGCTCCGGGGGGAGAAGACCGGCACCTCCTCGGCCTATGACCTCTATCAGCTGGAAGGAGAGCCGCTGCCCCAGCCGGGGAAATACGACGTGCTACTCAACAGCCGGGAGGAAGCCGTCTGTATTCTGCGGACGACCAAAGTCTATGTGACGCCCTTCGACGCGGTCACCGCCGACCACGCCCGGAAGGAGGGCGAGGGAGACAAGTCCCTTGCATACTGGCGGCAGGTCCACGAGGCCTTTTTCACCCAATGTCTCCAGGAGGCGGGCCTTGCCTTTACCCCCGAGACCCGGGTGGTCTGCGAGGAATTTGAAGTGGCCTTCCGGCCCTAGCGGCAGACCTGTATCAAATCGCAGCTGCCCCGGGCGGATATATAATCCGCCCCTACAGACTCGCCCGCTGCCGTTTCCCGTCGTAGGGGCGGCTATCAGCCGCCCGTGCCGCACCGCCGCAACCACCAAGGCCCCCGGTCATCGCAGCATGGCCATGGCGGCATGAGGGCATACCGCCCTGCAAGGTTCAGCGGAAGTACGGCGCGAATCGCGGGCCTGTTCGGGCGGCTGATAGCCGCCCCTACGATGCACCATCGACTTGGTCCGTAGGGCGGGGTGCCCACACCCCGCCCTAGCAGGCCGACGGAACCACCAGGGTCCCCGGTCATTGCGGCCCTGTCCGGGCGGATATTTAATCCGCCCCTACAGACGCACGCGGTGCCTGGTTCCGCTGTAGGGGCGCATTATATATGCGCCCGGACCGCACCCCCGCAACCACCAAGGCCCTCGGTCATCGCAGCACAGCCATGGCGGCATGTGGGCATGCCGCCCTACGACGTTCGGCGGGGCTGCGGTGGAAATCGCCAGCCTGCCCGGGCGGCTGATAGCCGCCCCTACGGCGTTCGGCGGGGGTGCGGTGAAAATCAGAAGCCTGCCTGGGCGGCCATGAAGGCCGCCCCTACGACGCACCATCGACCTGGTCCGTAGGCCCACACCCCGCCAAACCGGGCCCGCAATAATCGCGATACGCCGCCGCGTCCTCGCGCCCGTAATCAGCACCCATGCCGCCATATTTCCAGGATTTTTGGTCGAAACCGATGGGTTTCGGCCATTTTTCATCCCCCCGGGGGGCTTCCGTCCCGGCGTCGAAGCCGATATAATAGAGGCGCAAAAAGCCCCGGGACTGCTGACACAATCCCGAGGCCCGCCGACCCCCGTCGCAACAACAAAGGCAGGCGTACTTCTATTATATATGGTCCTGCCGAAAAAGGAAAGGAAAAAAGATATGAAACGCAATGCATTCCCCGCATGGCTGCTGGCGCTGACGCTGCTGCTGACCGGCTGCGCCGCCGGACAGGCCGCCCAAACCCAAGAACAGGCCCAAACGCAGTCCGGGACCAGAGACAGCGTCGTCATCGCCATCGGCTCCGAGCCGGAGACCCTGGACCCGACCCAGGGCTGGGGGCACGGCAACGCCCCCATCGTCCAGAGCACCCTGGTCCGGTACACCGCCGACCTGACCTTTGAAAACGATCTGGCCACCGACTACACCCTCTCCGAGGACGGGCTGGTCTGGACCTTTACCCTCCGGGACGACGCCTATTTCACCGACGGGGAAAAGCTGACGGCCGAAGACGTGGCCTTCACTCTGGAGACCGCCAAGGCGGCCCAGGGCAGCGTGGACCTGACCTATATGGACAAGGCCGAGGCCGTGGACGAGGATACCGTGGTCATCACCCTGAAGCAGCCCACCTCCATTTTCCTCAATACGCTGGCCTCGGTGGGCATCGTCCCAGAGCACGCCTACTCCGACGACTACGGCCGCAATCCCATCGGCTCCGGTCCCTATAAGCTGGTGGAGTGGCGGCCTCAGGAGCAGCTGATTTTCACCGCCAACGAAAACTACTACGGGGAACAGCCCGCCATTGAGAACGTCACCGTGGTCTTTATGTCCGAGGACGCCGCGCTGGCCGCGGTCCAGGCCGGACAGGTGGACGTGGCCTATTCCACCGCCACCCTGGGCACGACGGAAGTGCCCGGCTACCACGTGGAGGCCATCCCGTCGGCGGACAACCGGGGCTTTACCCTGCCGGTGCTGCCGGACACCGGGGAGACCACCGACACCGGCGCGCCCATCGGCAACAATGTCACCTGTAATCTGGAGGTCCGGCAGGCCATCGCCTACGCCATCGACCGGGACGCCATTGTGGACGCGGTGCTCAACGGCTTCGGCCGTCCGGCCTACTCCGAGAATGACGGGATGCCCTGGAACAACCCCGCTGTGGCCCTGGAGACCGACGTGGACTACGCCAAAGCGCTGCTGGCCGGCGGCGGCTGGGCCGACACCGACGGCGACGGCATTGTGGAAAAGGACGGCCTCAAGGCGGAATTTGACTGCCTCTACCCTGCCGGCGACTCGGTCCGCCAGGCCGTGGGCATGGCGGCTGCCGAGCAGCTCCGGGCCATCGGCATTCAGGTCAACGTCCGGGGCCTGAGCTGGGACGAGATTTCCCGGGAGATGTTCTCCCAGTCTGTCCTGATGGGCTGGGGCTCCGCCAGCCCCAATGAGACCTACTACCTCTACCGCAGCGAAGGCGCGCTGCTGGAGGACTACTACAACCCCGAGGGCTACCGGAGCGAGATCACCGACGGCTATCTCCAGGCCGCCATGGAGGCCCTGACCCCCGAGGAGGCCAACGAATATTGGCAGCTGGTCCAGTGGGACGGCGAAACCGGCACGGCCATGCAGGGCGAATGTCCCTGGGTCTGGATCGTCAATCTGGACCACGTCACCTACGTCCGGGACGGCCTCTCCATCGGCGACCAGCCGATTCACGGCCACGGCCACGGGCTGCCGCTGATTCAGAACCTCAGCGACTGGGCCTGGACGGAGGGCTGAGCCATTTTCCTTGGAAAGGAGCATTCCCATGGAGAAATTCTGGAGGCGGCTGGGCCGCCCGCTGCTGCGCTACGGCGTGAAGATCGTCGCGCTGCTGCTGGCGGTGAGCATCGTCGCCTTTCTTCTGGTCTGCCTGTCGCCGGTGGACCCGGTACAGCAGTATATCCTCGGCCTGGGCTCGGCCATTTCGCCGGAGCAGCGGGCGGAGATCGAGGCCTACTGGGGCGTCAACCAGCCGCCGGTGGAGCGCTACGTCCACTGGCTGGGGCAGCTGCTCCAGGGCAACTGGGGGGAGTCCGCCCTATACCGCCGCCCGGTGCTGGATATCATCGGCGAGCGCTTCGTCAACTCTCTGGCGCTGATGCTCTGCGCCTGGGTGCTCTCCGGCGTCATCGGCTTCGTCCTGGGCTGCCTGATGGGCATGTATCAGGGGAAATGGCCGGACCGGCTGCTGAAAAAAATCGCCTACCTGATCTCCTCGATCCCCACCTTTTGGCTGGGTCTGGTGCTGCTGCTGGTCTTTTCCGTCTGGCTCCACTGGTTCCCCACGGGACTCTCCGCCCCCATCGGCGTCACCCAGGATCAGGTCACCCTGGGCCAGCGGCTGCACCATCTGGTCCTGCCGGCCCTGACGCTGAGCTTTGTCTCCTTTGCCAACATCGCCCTGCACACCCGGCAGAAGCTCATTGACGTGCTCAACTCCGAGTATGTGCTCTTTGCCCGGGCCCGGGGGGAGGGACGCTGGACGGTATTGCGGCGTCACGGCCTGCGGAACATGCTTCTGCCGGCGCTGACGCTCCAGTTCGCCTCCTTTGCCGAGCTCTTCGGCGGCTCTGTTCTGGCGGAGAATGTGTTCAGCTATCCCGGCCTGGGCAGCGCGGCGGCCGCCGCCGGTCTCAACGCCGACGTGCCGCTGCTGCTGGGCATCACCCTTTTCTCCGCGCTCTTTGTCTGTGTGGGCAACACCATCGCCAACCTGCTCTATGGCGTGATCGACCCGCAAATCCGGGAGGTGGCCCCATGAGACGCATCAACCGCCGGACCCAGGCAGTTCTCTGGACGGCGCTCCTGGCCCTCGTCCTGATTGCCATTTATATCATCGGGGCCACGATCCCCGAAGAGGCCTACGCCTCCAGCTACCTCCAGGCTAAGCTGCCGCCCTCCTGGGCCCATCCCTTCGGCACCGACTCCCTGGGCCGGGATCTGCTGATGCGGACCCTCAAGGGCCTGTCCATCAGTATGACCGTGGGTCTGGCCGCCTCGGCCATCAGCGCGGTTATCGCCGTGCTGGTGGGCATCGCCGCCGCCACCGGCGCCAAATGGGTGGACGCCGTGATCAACTGGGTCATCGATCTGGTCATGGGCGTGCCCCACACCATTCTGGTTATTCTGATCTCCTTCGCCCTGGGCCGGGGCCTCAAGGGCCTGCTGATCGGCATTGCCGCCACCCACTGGTGCAGTCTGGCCCGGCTGATTCGCGGCGAGGTGCTGCAGCTCCGGTCCCAGACCTATATCGCCGTTTCCCGCAAGCTGGGAAAACGGAGCGGCTGGATTCTGGTCCACCATCTGCTGCCCCATCTGGTGCCCCAGTTCTTTGTCGGCTTGATTTTGACCTTCCCCCACGCCGTCCTGCACGAGGCGTCCATCTCCTTCCTGGGCTTCGGCCTGCCGCCGGAGCAGCCCGCCATCGGCATCATTCTCTCCGAGAGTATGCAGTATCTCAGCACGGGCCTGTGGTGGTCGGCGGTGTTTCCGGGGCTGCTGCTGGTGGCCATTGTGCTGCTGGTGGACCGGCTGGGCGACCAGCTGCGGCGGATTCTCGACCCGGCCAGCGCCCAGGAGTGAACAAAGGAGTCTTTCCATGGAACAGAAACAAGAAACCCTGCTGGAGATCCACGACCTGTCGGTCTCCTTCCGGATGTACGACGCCGGTCTGGAGCAGAAGGATTTGCAGGTCATCTCGGACCTCCATCTGCGCATCCGCCCCGGGGAGATCGTGGCCGTGGCCGGGTCCTCGGGGTCCGGCAAGAGCCTGCTGGCCTCGGCCATTCTGGGCATTCTCCCGGCCAACGCCACGGTGCGGGGTCACGTCCATTACCGGGGCAAGGAGCTGACGCCGGAGATGCAGCGGGAGCTCCGGGGCAAGGAAATCGCATTGGTGCCCCAGAGCGTGGCCTATCTCGACCCGCTGATGCGGGTGGGCAAGCAGGTGGACGGCCACCGGCGGCCCAAGCCCACCGAAAAGCGCCGGAGCCTCTTCCGGCGGCTGGAGCTGCCGGAGCGGACCGAGACCCTCTACCCCTTCCAGCTCTCCGGCGGCATGGCCCGGCGGGTGCTGGTCTCCACGGCGCTGCTGACCGAGGCCAGCCTGGTCATCGCCGACGAGCCGACGCCCGGCATGAGCCTGGACCAGGCCCTGGAGGCTCTGCGGATGTTCCGGGAGATGGCCGACGCCGGGAAATCGGTGCTGCTCATCACCCATGATATCGACTTGGCCTTTGAATTTGCCGACCGGGTGGCCGTGTTCTACGCCGGAACCACCGTGGAAATCGCCCCGGTGGAGGATTTTCGCACCGGCCCCCAGGCGCTCCGCCATCCCTACAGCCAAGCCCTCTGGCGGGCCCTGCCCCAGAACGGCTTTACGCCCATCGACGGCTTCCAGCCCTACGCCGGAAGCCTGCCCCGGGGCTGCCTCTTCGCCCCCCGGTGCCCCTATGCCACCGACCGGTGCCGGGCCGAGATCCCGCCCGTCCGCGAGGTCCGGGGCGGAGAAGTGAGGTGCTTCCATGGCGCTTGAAGCAAAAAACGTATCCTTCCGCTACAGCCGGAAGGAGCCCTGGGTGCTGCAAAGCTGCAATCTCTCCGTGGAACGCGGCCAGCGGCTGGCCCTGTTCGCCCCCAGCGGCTACGGCAAAACCACCCTGGCCCGGCTGCTGGCCGGGTACCTCTCCCCCACCGAGGGTCAAATCCTGCTGGACGGCGCGCCCCTGCCCCTGTCCGGCGTCTGCCCGGTGCAGCTGATCTTTCAGCACCCGGAAAAGGCCATCAATCCCCGCTGGCGGCTTCGCCGGGTGTTGGAGGAGGCCGGCATCCTCCGGGAGGACATTCTCGACGCCTTCGGCATCGAGCGGCCCTGGCTGGACCGGTTCCCCCGGGAGCTCTCCGGCGGCGAGCTCCAGCGGTTCTGCGTGGCCCGGGCCCTGATGAGCGGCGCGGACTATCTGATCTGCGACGAAATCAGCACCATGCTGGACGTCATCACCCAGGCCCAGATCTGGAACGTGATTCTGGACGAGGCCGCCCGCCGGAATATGGGCCTGATCGCCGTGACCCACAACCGCCATCTGGCCCAGCGCATTTCCGACCGGATTTATGACCTGACCGAATAGCGGCGGGCGCTCTGACAGCGCGACCAAGCGGACGCGCCATGCGCGCCCCTACGGCAGCGCCGGTTGCATCGCCGCACCCCCGTCGCCGCTGTAGGGGCGGCCTTCATGGCCGCCCGTGCCGCACCGCCGTGTTGCATGCACCATCGCCGAGCGCACCCTGTAGGGGCGGATTGCATATCCGCCCGAGCACGTCTACGATTTCCTATGCAGGCCCGGTGATCCCGGCGGTGCGGTTAGGGCGCATATACAATGCGCCCCTACGGCGGGGGAACCAACGAACCCCGGCGGGAATCGGAACCCGGTTCCGGGCGGGCATAAAGCCCGCCCCTACGAAAGGACCGGAGGCGGGGGGTGTAGGGGCGGCCTTCATGGCCGCCCGTGCCACACCGCCGTGTTGCATGCACCATCGCCGAGCGCACCCTGTAGGGGCGGATTGCATATCCGCCCGAGCACGTCTACGATTTCCTATGCAGGCCCGGTGATCCCGGCGGTGCGGTTAGGGCGCATATACAATGCGCCCCTACGGCGGGGGAACCAACGAACCCCGGCAGAAATCGGAACCCGGTTCCGGGCGGGCATAAAGCCCGCCCCTACGATAGAATCAAACGAGCCCGTTGCAGATGTCTTCACTCTGCAGCGGGCTCCTTATTTTCCTGTTTATTTCTTCTCAATGACCTCCAGGCCGCCCAGGTACTTGCGCAGCACCTCGGGGACGACGATGGAGCCGTCGGCCCGCTGGTTCTGCTCCACCATGGCCGGGAAGATCCGGGAGGTGGCCAGGCCGGAGCCGTTGAGGGTGTGGACATATTCGACCTTGCCGGTCTCCGCCCGCTTGAAGCGGATATTGCCCCGGCGGGCCTGATAGTCCCGGGCGTTGGACACCGAGGAGACCTCCTTGTAGCCGTTCATGGAGGGGATCTGGATCTCGATGTCGTAGGTCCGGGCCATGGAGGCCGAGCAGTCGCCGGCGGCCAGCTTCACGGTGCGGAAGTGGAAGCCCAGGCCCTTGACCAGGTTCTCGGCCTTGGTGACCAGCTCCTCGAAGGCCTCGTCGGACTTCTCGGGCAGGGTGTACTGGAACATCTCGATCTTGTTGAACTGATGGCCCCGGACCATGCCGCGCTCGTCGGCCCGGTGGGAACCGGCCTCCCGGCGGAAGCAGGGGGTATAGGCGAAGAACTTCCGGGGCAGGTCGGCCTCGGTGAGGATTTCATCGCGGTAGATGGAGGCCAGGGCCGTCTCGGCGGTGGGCAGCATGAAGTGCATCCGGTCGTCGGTGGGGTTCTCGATCTTATAGACCTCGTCGGCGAACTTGGGGAACTGACCGGCGGTCTCGCCGCACTTGTACTCCAGCATATGGGGCAGCATGACCATCTCGTAGCCGTCCTTCAGGTGGCACTCCATAAAGTAGTTGAGGAGGGCCCACTCCAGCTGCGCGCCCAGGCCCTTGTAGATCCAGAAGCCCGTACCGGCCAGCTTGGCGCCCCGCTCGTAGTCGATGAGGCCCAGGTCGGTGCACAGGTCCACATGGTGCTTGGGGGTGAAATCGAACTTGTGGGGCTCGCCGTAGTAGCGCAGAGGCTCGTTGTTCTCCTTGCCGCCGGGCTTCAGGTCCGGGTCGGGCAGGTTGGGCAGGGACAGCATCTTCACGCGGTACTCGGCCTCGACGGTCCGCAGGGTCTCGTCATCGGCGGCAATCTGGGCCTTGAGCTCCGCCATCCGGGCGAAAATCGGGGCCACGTCCTCCCCTGCCTTCTTCTTCATGGGGATTTCCTTGGAGACCTTATTCTGCTCGGCCTTCCGGGCCTCGTTGGCGGCGATGATGCTCCGGCGCTGCTGATCCAGCTCCAAAATCCGGTCGATCAGCTCGTCACAGTCCACTTCCTTGGCCTTGAGACCGGCCTTGACGGCATTGGGATCTTCTTTCATTCTCTTGATGTCCAGCATAATTTATTCTCCCTCAATCAAGCTTTGATAGATTTTCGTTCCTGTTTCGCCCAGATAGTCCTGGAGCAGCTCCAGGTTGTCCAGCACCTTGCCGGCGGCCACATTGCCCTCCTGGCCGCCGGGCGTCACGGTCTCCATGGCCTCCAGCAGGTATTCATAGGCCTGACGGATCTTTTCCTGGGTCTGTTCGGCGGCCTTGACCTGGGCCTCCAGAGCGGCGTCGCCGTGGGCGGCCTTGGCCTCCTCCACGGCCTCCTTCAGCTCGGCCTTCTCCTCTTCGAGAAGCGCGAGCTGGTCCTTCAGTTCGGCGTTTTCCGTGCGCAGCTCCTCGTTGTCGGTCTGGAGCTTCTCGGCGTTCTTCAGCGCGCTGGCGCTGGCTGCGTTCAGCTCCGAAATCGTGGCCCGGGAGTCGCGCATCTGCATCATCAGCGACAGGAGCACAAAGAGAAACGCCACGGCAAAGAGCACCGCGATATATCGGAGCAGAGCGTTCTTCCGCCCCTCCTCCATGGGCGTCTTTTCCGGCGGCGGCTCCGGCGTCTGTTCGGCCGGGGTCTTGTTTTCGTCGTTCATGGTTCGACCTCGCTTTTCGTTGTATCGTTTTCTATCGGACCGGCAGAAGTCTACAGGCCCAGGCGCTGCAGCGCCTCATAGAGCCGCTGGAGATCGTCGTCGCCGTAGAACTCCAATTCAAATTTGCCCTTCCGGCGGCCGCGGGTGATTTTGACGCCCCGGCCCAGGGCCTTGGAGAGGGTCTTCTCACACTCGGCGATATAGTCCACCTCCAGGGGGGACTTTTCGGGCTTCTCCGGCTTTTCCGCCGCCTTGGCCATGTTCTTGCACATGGTTTCGGCCTGGCGGACCGAGAGGTTCAGCGCCACGATCTTGGCCGCGGCCTTCTCCTGAAGGCCCGGGTCCTCCAGGACCAGCAGCGCCCGGCCATGTCCGGCGGAAATGGTCCCGGCGGTGACCATCTGGGCGATGGACGAGGGCAGGGACAGGAGCCGCAGACTGTTGGCCACGGCGGGCCGGGATTTGGCCACCCGCTCGGCCACGTCATTCTGGGTCAGGCCGTATTCGTCGATCAGCTGCTTGTAGCCCATGGCTTCTTCCATGGGGTTCAGGTCCTGCCGCTGGAGGTTTTCGATCAGCGCCAGCTCCATGGCCGTCCGGTCGTCGGCCTCGATGACCACCACCGGGACAGTGCGAAGTCCCGCCATCCGGGCAGCCCGCCAGCGGCGCTCTCCGGCGATGATCTGATAGTAGCCGTTCTCGCCGGGGCGCACGGTCAGAGGCTGAATTACGCCGTGCTGGGCGATGGAATCGGCCAGGTCCTGGAGCTCGTCTTCCTCGAAGAGCTTCCGGGGCTGGAGGGGATTGGGTTCCAGCTTCTGCACCGGGAGGGTCGTCACCGGCTCAGCCTGCGCGGCGTCGCCCAGCAGCGCATCCAGGCCCCGGCCCAGACCCTTGGAGATTTTACCCGCCATCAAAAGGCCTCCTTTTCCAGGATTTCAGCGGCCAGGGCCTCGTAGGCAGCCGTGCCGCGGCTGTATTTGTCATAGGCCCGCACCGGCAGGCCGTGGCTGGGCGCCTCGGAGAGCCGGACGTTCCGGGGAATCACCGTGGCGAACACCTGGCCGGGAAAATGGCGGCGGACCTCCTCGGCCACCTGGGCCGAGAAATTGGTGCGGCCGTCGAACATGGTCAGCAGCACGCCGAAGAGATAGAGCGTGGGATTGAGGCTCCGCTTTACGGCCCGGAGCGTGGCCATCAGATCCGAGAGGCCCTCCAGGGCATAATACTCACACTGGACCGGGACGAAGATGCCGTCGGCGGCACAGAGGGCGTTGAGGGTCAGCAGCTCCAGAGACGGCGGACAGTCGATGAGGATTAAATCGTAGTGGTCCCGCACGGGCTCCAGCGCCTTGGAGAGGGCGAACTCCCGGTTGGCGCTGCCCACCAGCTCCACGCCCGCGCCGGAGAGGGCGGGAGAAGAGGGAATGACATCGCCGAAGTCGGTATGGACAATGGCCTCCTCGGCCTTGCGGTCATTGATGACCAGGTCATAGGACGTGACGCCCTTGGCCTTGTCCACGCCGAGCCCGGAAGTGGCGTTGGCCTGGGGATCGAAGTCACAGAGCAGGACCTTCTTCCCCTGCGCGGTCAGCGCCGCCGCCAGATTGACAGCCGTCGTGGTCTTGCCCACGCCGCCCTTTTGGTTGACCATGGCCAAAATTAAGGCCACAGGCGTCACCTCCAGTGAAATTCATGGATTACAGGCCGGAAAACCGGCAAAAATTATTATACCCCCAGCCGCTGGAAAAGGCAATATGTTTCACGTGAAACATTTTGTTTTCCCGCGCTGAAACCACGTATATGCTTTGGGCTGGTCATCTGAGAGGGAAGGCTCCCCTTGAGGGGAGCTGGCAGCCGTAGGCTGACTGAGAGGTGTTGCCGCACCAATGGCTTCCCGCAGAGTTTCGGCGTGTGCAGAGGGCGCTTTCGCGCCGCCGCCGCTGCGCGGCGGCACACCTCTCCGTCACGCTTCGCGTGCCACCTCTCCTCAAGGAGAGGCTTTGGGGTGCGTCGCCTGAAACAAAGGCTCCCCTTGAGGGGAGCTGGCGCGAAGCGCCTGAGAGGTGTTACCGCACCAAAGGCTTGCCGCAGGGTTTCGGCCTGTGCGTAAGGGCGCTTCCGCGCCGCCGCCCTGCGGGCGGCACACCTCTCCGTCACGGCTTCGCC
>DSLFC04102__coassemble_1209_pt1 | contig 16683 bp, 12 predicted proteins | sample DSLFC04102__metabat2_low_PE_037 | metagenome-assembled genome bin DSLFC04102
GGCGAAGCCCCGTAGAATTCTCCATCCAGCTCCGCTGGAGAGGTGTTACCGCACCAAAAGCTTCCCGCAGGGTTCCGGCCTGTACAGAAGGCGCTTCCGCGCCGCCGCCCTGCGGGCGGCACACCTCTCCGTCACGGCTTCGCCGTGCCACCTCCCCTCAAGGGGAGGCTTTGGGGTGCGCCGCATGAGAGGGAAAGCTCCCCTCAAGGGGAGGCTTTGGCACGGCTTCATCCCATTCATTTTTCAATTCCGGCGCTTGCGCCGTCAGGAGGGATTGGCATTGAAAAATCTGCGCAGAGACTTTGAACGCTTCTGCTACCGCCACCGGAACAAGGGCATCCCCAATCTGATGCTCTTTATCGCCCTGGGTACGGCAATTATGTACGTCTTTATGATGATCGACCCCAGTAATCTGCTCTACTCCGCCCTGTGCTTTGATCGTACGAGCATTCTCCATGGGCAAATCTGGCGGCTGGTCACGTACATTTTCATTCCCTCGGACAGCAATCCGCTTCTGCTGGCCATCTCCCTGTTCTTCTACTACTATATCGGCCGGGCCATCGAGAGCAGCTGGGGCCCCTTCCGGTTCAACCTCTTCTACTTTACCGGCATGCTGATTACCGACATTGCGGCGCTGCTTCTGGGCGTCAGCGCCACCGTCGGCAACCTGAACCTGAGCCTGGTGCTGGCCTTCGCCACCATGTTCCCGGAGAATCAGGTGCTGCTGTTCTTTATTATCCCGCTGAAGATGAAGTATCTGGCCTGGGTCTATTTCGCCCTGACGATCTGGGAGGTCATCGCCTATCCCCTGCCCTACAACCTGTTCCCGATCTTCGCCCTGCTCAATTACTTCCTGTTCTTCGGGTCTGATATTCTGGCGGTGATGCCCGACTTCCTGACCCGGGGCAGAAAGAAGTCCTTCGGCAGCTTCTTTACCCAGAAGAAGCAGAAGCCCAACCCCAACTGGGCCAGCGGCTACCAGAGCAAGTCCGGTCAGAAGCCCTATCGCCACAAGTGCACGGTCTGCGGCCGCACCGATACCGATTACCCCAATCTGGAGTTCCGCTACTGCTCCAAATGCAAGGGCTATTACTGCTACTGCATCGACCACATCAACAACCACGCCCATATCCAGTAACCAAACCGCAGCGCGGCGAAAAGACTTTTTCGACACACCGACCGCCCCCCGGGGCGGTTTTTGATTCCGTGCCCTGCAAATGCCGCCCTACCGCGTTCGGCGGGGGCGCGGCGAAAATCGCAGGCCTGCTCGGGCGGCTGATAGCCGCCCCTACGGGCGCACTCGCTGCCGTTTCCCGTCGTAGGGGCGGCTAGCAGCCGCCCGGACCGCACCGCTGGAACCAACAGCCCCCCGGTCATCGCGGTCCGGCCATGGCGGCATGTGGGCATGCCGCCCTACGGCGTTCGGCGGAAGTATGGCGGGAATCGGGGGCCTGTTCGGGCGGATATATAATCCGCCCCTACAGACGTACCCGCTGCCGTTTCCCGTTGTAGGGGCGCATTGTATATGCGCCCGAACCGCACGCCGGGAATCACGGCCCGCCCCTACGTCCAACGCAGGGGCGGGCTGTTTCAAATCTGCTTACAGGGCGTACTTGCCGGCGAAGGCCGCAAACGCGGCGGCAAAGTCGGCGGAGCCGTACTTGACGTCGTTCAGATACTTGTGGGTATCGAAGCTGTTGTGCTCCACCTCGATCAGCGCCACGGCGATATTGGAGCAGTGGTCGGACACACGCTCGCAGTTATTGAGCAGATCCGAGAGAATAAAGCCCATTTCAATGGTACATTCTCCTCGGGTCAGGCGGTCGATATGGTGGTCCTTGATTTTGGCAATGAGTTTATCCACCACCTGCTCCAGGGGCTCCACCTGGACGGCGATCGACAGATCCCGCTTGGTGAAGGCGTCCTCGGTGAGCTGGAGAATCTCCTCAATGGCCGCCAGCAGCACATCCAGCTCTTGCCGGGCCTCCTGGGAGAAGGTCAGCCGTTTCTCCCACATTTCCTCGGCCACCTTCTGGATATTGACCGCGTGGTCGCCCAGACGTTCAAAGTCGCCGATGGAATGGAGCATCAGCGATACGGCATGGCTGTCGCCGCTGGAAAGCTCCCGGGATGAGAGCCGCACCAGGAAGGTGCCCAGCCGGTCCTCGTAGAGGTCGATGATATCCTCTTCCTCCACCACAGCCTGGGCCTGATCCTCGCTGTATTCGTCCAGCAGATGGAACGCCTTGCGCAGGGTCTTATGGGCGGTCGCGCACATCTGGGTGGTGTAGTTGAAGCTCTCACGGACCGCCACCGACGGAGACCGCAGCAGACGGTCGTCCAGTGCGCCGATGGTAGCGGCGGTATCCTCCTGGGCCGGGGTACCCTTCCCCCGGGTGAGCCACTCGGTGAGCTTGATAATCAGCTTGCCGTTGGGCATCAGAATGGCCGTGGCAATGATATTGAACATCGTATGGCACAGGGCGATTCCGAAGGCGTCGATGGGCAGGTTGTGGATCGGCAGATGGAAAATGGCGTTGAGAATCAGGTACACGGGCAGGATGATGACGGTACCCAGCAGGTTAATCAGGGTGTGCATAATCGCCACGCGCTTGGCGCCGGTGTTGGCGCCGATGCAGGAGAGCACGGCGGTGATACAGGTACCGATGTTCTGACCCATGATGATGGGGATGGCCATGCCGTAGGTGATGGAGCCGGTGCCGGCCAGGGCCTGGAGAATACCGACCGAGGCGGCCGAGGACTGGATCAGGGCGGTGAAGAGCGCGCCGACGATGACGCCCACGGCGGGATTGCGGAACTTGACCATCAGGGTGGCGAACTCGGGCATATCGGCCAGGGGGGCCACGGCGTCGGACATAAAGCCCATGCCGATCATCAGCACGGCGAAGCCCACCAGAATATTGCCGATGGACTTATTGCGGTCGCGCTTGCAGAGCATCAGCATAAACACGCCCACCAGCGCCAGAATCGGCGAGAAGTTGTCAGGCTTGAGCATGGCGAGGAAGATATTATCGCTCTCGATGCCGGTGAGGCTCAAGAGCCAGGCCGTCAAAGTGGTGCCGATGTTGGCGCCGAAGATGACGTTCAGCGTCTGGGAGAAGTGCATGATGCCGGAATTGACCAGGCCCACCAGCATGACCGTGGAGGCCGAGGACGACTGCATGGCAATGGTGATTACCGCGCCCAGACCCAGGCTGATCATGGGATTGGCCGTCATCTTCTTGAGGGTTCCCTCCAGGCGGCCGCCGGAGAGGCGCTCCAGGTTGTGACTCATGACCTGCATGCCGAAGAGGAAGAAGGCCAGGCCGCAAAGCAGATTAAGTATGTTGAAAAAGTCCATCTAATTCTCTCCTATTCCAGTTTCTCTCTTTTGAATCGGGCCGGAGCCCGCGAACGACGGGGGACGCTTTTTCGGGAAGGTGACGGTGATCTCCGTCCCCTGCCCCAGGGTGCTCTCCACATGGAGCTGGGCGTCATGGCAGGCCGCGCCGTGCTTGACGATGGACAAGCCCAAACCGGTGCCGCCCAGCTCCCGGGAATGACTCTTATCCACACGGTAAAAGCGCTCAAAGATCCGCGGCAGCTCCTCCCGGGGAATGCCGATGCCGGTATCGCGGACCGAGACGGCGGCCTCGGTGTCGGTCTCGGTGACGGTGATGGCAACGCTGCCGCCGGGCCGGTTATACTGAATGGCGTTGTCGGTGAGGTTGTGGAGGATCTCAGCCACGATCTTTTTGGAGCCCTGGATGTGTCCCGGGTCGCCGGCGACCGTGACCGTCACATCCCGCCGCAGCGCCAGTCCATGGAGCTGCTCCGCCGTCAGCCGCGCCTCGTCCAGCAGATCCAGCGGCTCCAGGCTCAGGCAATGGCCCCGCTCCTCCAGCCGGGAGAGGCGGAGGATATCGCCCACCAGATCCATCAGCCGCCGGGCTTCGTCGCAGATCTTGCCGGCAAAGCGCTGCACGTCCTCCGGCCGGGCCAGCCCGTCCCGAATCAGCTCGGCAAAGCCGTTGATGGAGGTCAGGGGCGTTTTGAGCTCGTGGCTGACATTGGCGGTAAACTCCCGCCGCAGCCGGTCCTGCCGGTCGTGCTCCCGGTTCAGGTCCTCCATCTGGCTCAAAATCTGCCGGTTCTGGGCCGCCAGCCGCCGGACCACCGGCTTGAGCTCCTCCTCCACGTCCCGCTCGTCGGGATGGGAAAAGTCAATGCGGTTCAGGGGCTCGGTGACGGTCTTGGCCGCCCGGGTGGCCAGCAGGGCCGAGAGCCCCACGGCCAGCGCCGCCACAAAGAGCAGCGGCGTGAAGCTCTGCAACAGCAGATGCGGCAGGGTGTAGCCCACATTGGAGACCTCCAGCACCGTCCCGTCGTCCATCTCCAGGGCCTGCGAGGCCAAAGGCCGGAGGTCGGGCGCGCTGTCGTAGAGGACCGCGCCGTCCTGCCCCAGCCAGCGAATCCGGCTGTCCTCCAGCGACACCGTCTCCAGCGCCCCCTGGCCGCCGGATTGGAGCACCGCCGCCGCCAGCGACGCTTCAGCGTTCAAATGCTGCCGGTTGACGTCGTTCATGTCCAGCAGCAGCAGGACCGTGAACACCGTGACGCAGACCAGAAATACCGCCATGGCATTGAGGAAAAAGGATTTGAACAGACGCTGCTTCAAAGGCGCACCCTCCCCAGGCTTTTTTTCAGCATACGCCCTCCGGCGTAAAATTCATCGTGGGTTTTTGTAAAGGTTATGTAAAATTTCGCGCAAAACCGTCGCCGCCGAGAAGTCCTGCCGCCGTTTGTTTACAAAAAAGGGGTGGAAAATCCACCCCCGGTTGTAGTAAAATGGTCCAGCAATTCCCGGTTTTGACCGGAAAAAGGAGGAAATACAATGGCTGCAAACGGACACAAGCCCCGGCGGGCGCGGATTTGGCCGGCGCTGCTGTTGATAGCGGTGCTGCTCGCGGCCTGCATCGGGGCCGTACGCTGGGGCCTCGGCGACCTGGTTCAGCCGGCTCCCCCGGCGGAGACCGGGGAGAATCAGCCCGCGGAGCCGCCGGTCGAGGCCGACGAGCCCGCGGAACCGGCTGTGTCGGACGAGATAGACGAGCCCGACGAGCCCGATACACCGGCGGAAGACAATGCGGCGGATACGCCGGAGGAGGAGGCCGGTACGTTGGAGGAGGACGACGGCCAATGGAATCTGCGGCTGGTGAACCGCTGGAATCCGCTGCCCGAGAACTACGAGCCGGAGCTGGCGGAGGTCCCCGGCGGCCAGCAGGTGGACGCCCGGATCTACGACGCGCTGATGGAGCTGCTGAACGCCGCCACCGAGGCCGAGCTGGGTCCCATCGTGGTCGCGGGCTACCGGACCCAGGAGAAGCAGCAGAGCATCTATGACGAGAAGCTCCAGTCCTATCTGGACCAGGGCTATTCTCAGGAGGAAGCCGTCGCGCAGACCGAGCAGTGGGTCGCCCTGCCGGGAACCAGCGAGCACCAGCTGGGGCTGGCCGTGGATATCAACGGCGCGGTCTACGCCATCTACCCCTGGCTCCAGGAGCACAGCTGGGAATACGGCTTTATTTTCCGCTATCCGGCGGAGAAGCAGGCGCTGACCGGCGTGGCCAACGAGGAGTGGCACTACCGCTATGTCGGCAAGGAGGCCGCTCAGGCCATCCACGAGCAGGGCGTCTGCCTGGAGGAGTATCTCCAGGCGCAATCCTAAGGCATCACCGCACAATTGTGTCTGCGGCCTTCGCCCAATCTTTTGCCCCATCCGTGCAGTTATAAAAGGGGGAAATACATACAGTATTCCCGCCCTTTTATAACTTTCGTATGAGGCAAAATCTTTGGCCGAATGCTCTTGCCAAATTGTGCGGTGCTGCCATAAACGTCCCTTCTTCCATATAAATGGAATGGGGCTGTCTCATTCAGACAGCCCCGTGCGCACCGCCGCGTCGGATGCACCCTCGCCGAACGCACTCCGTAGGGGAACCATCGAACCCCAGCGCGAATCGGAACCCGGTTCCGGGCGGCTGATAGCCGCCCCTACGACGGGAAACGGCAGCGGGTGCATGTAGGGGCGGATTGCATATCCGCCCGAACAGGCCCGCGATTCCCATCGCACCCCCGCCGAACCTTGTAGGGCGGACTGCCTTGCACGCGACAGCTGGCGGGCCGATGTGGGCATCGGCCCCTACGAAAAGACCGATAGCGGGTCTGTAGGGGCGGATTGCATATCCGCCCGTGCGCACCGCCGCGTCGGATACCCCATCGCCGAACACACTCCGTAGGGGAACCGTCGAACCCCGGTGCGAAGCGGAACCTGATCCCGGGGCTGCCTCTATTTTGAGACAGCCCCGTTCTATTATGGGAGGCCGCCGCGTAAGCTATACCGGAGGGGATGCACATTGCGATGGACAGACTATGCCCTAAAGAAGACTGGGGCGAGGACCCTGGCGGAATTTCAGAGAAGCTACGGTCTGCCGGAGACAGGCGAGGCCGATCTTGTCACCAGCCGGGCTCTGTGGGACTATCTGGTCGGCTACCGCTGCCACCGAATGGGGCCGCGGGAGACGCTGTACCAGGTCGCGCAGACCTATAACACGACGATTCAAGCCATCTGGGCGGGGAACTGCGGCCTGCCTGCCGGCGGACCGGTACCGGGACAGATCATCCGGGTCCCGCTGCCCTGTCCGGTGGTGGACTGGGACGCGCCCTATGAGAGCGCGCTGGAGGCGGTATTTTTGGAGGGACTGCACGCCCGCTGCCGGTGGCTGACCTCGGAAACGCTGGCCGTCACGCCCGGCGGGCGGCACATCTGGGCGCTGCGGATCGGCACCGGGCCGCGGCGAATTCTGGTCACCGGCGGCCATCACGGCAGCGAATGGATCACGGGCCTCCTGCTGTGGAAGCTGCTGGAGGAATATCTGACGGCGGTGCGGGAGGAGGGGGCCTTCGGCGGCTTTCCGGCCCGGGGCCTGTTCCGGCGAACGACCCTGTGCCTGGTTCCTCTGGTGAATCCGGACGGGGCCGATCTGGCGCTGGGTCTGGGGACGGAGCCGGAGCGGGCCAGAATGACCGCCCTGGGCGTCAGCCAGCCCCAGGTCCCGCTGCCCAAGGGCTGGAAGGCCAACGGGTCCGGCGTGGATTTGAATTTGAACTATCCGGCGCGGTGGGAGGCGGCGAAAACAATCAAGGCCGCGGCGGGGGTCACGGCCCCGGGGCCGAAGGACTATCCCGGCGACGGGCCTCTGGACCAGCCGGAGACCCGCGCCCTGAGCGATTTCATTCGCCGGTTCGCGCCCCATGCCATAGCCGCCTGGCACACCCAAGGCGGGGAGATCTACGCCGCCGACCACCGGGGCGTCATGCCCGACGAGGCGCTGGCCCAGCGCATGGCCGCGGCCTCAGGCTATGTCCTGACGAACCCGGCCCCGGAGAGCGCCAATGCCGGTCTGCGGGATTGGTTTATGGACGCCTTCCACCGTCCGGGCTACACCATCGAGGCAGGCCGGGGCGAGACGCCCCTGCCCATATCGGACCTGCCGGAATTGGTGCGGGAAAATCTCCCCATCCTGGCCCTGCTGCTGGCAGCAGGATAGCGGCCGCGCATACACCCCAATCCCGCCGCACCCCCACTGTACGCCGTAGGGGCGGCATGCCCTCATGCCGCCATCACCGGGCCGCGATGACCGGGGACCGGTTGATCCCGGCGGTGCGGCACGGGCGGGCATGAAGCCCGCCCCTACGAGAGGATCGATGGCAATACAGCGTCGATTGCAAACCTGGTGGTTCCGGCGGTGCAGTTTGGCGGGGTGTGGGCACCCCGCCCTACGAACCAGGCCGTTGGTACGCCGTAGGGGCGGCCTTTATGGCCGCCCGGACAGGGTTGCGTTTCCCGCCGCACCCCCGCCGAACCCCGTAGGGCGGCATGCCCACATGCCGCCATGGCCCGGTCGCGATGACCGCAGGCCCGGTGGTTCCGGCGGTGCGGCACGGGCGGGCATAAAGCCCGCCCCTACGAAAGGATCAATGGCGGGCTTGGCGTAATACGGGAAACGGGCGGCACGCGGCCGCCCGTTGGGGGTTACTCCGCCGAGAAGGCGAAGGTGGTATAGCTCTCGAAGGTGTCCCCGGCTTTGAGGATGCAGCTGGGCCACTCGGGATGGTGGATGGCGTCGGGGAAGTGCTGGGTCTCCAGGCACAGGCCGCTGCGCAGGCCGTAGCTGGCGCCGTTCTTGCCCTTGCGGTCGGTGAGGAAGTTGGAGGAATAGACCTGCACGCCGGGCTGGTCGGTGGTGACCGTCATGACAATGCCGCTCTTGCCGCTGCGGAGCACGGCGGCAGGACTGCCGCTGAGAACGAAATTGGAGTCATAGCCCCCGGAGAGCTTGACGCAGGCCTCGTCGCTGTCCACGGCCTCGCCGATGGGCCGGGGCGTCCGGAAATCCATGGCGGTTCCCGCCACTGGCAGCAGGCGTCCGGTGGGCAGGCAGTCGGGGTCGCCCTCGTTGAAGGTCTCGGCGGCCACGGTCAGGGTGTGGTCCAGGATCTTGCCCTGGCCGTCCAGATTGAAATAGCAGTGGTTGGTCAGGTTGAGCACGGTATCCTTGTCGGAGACAGCCCGGTAGCGGAGCGTCAGGGCGCTGCCCGCCCAGGAGAAGGTCACCGAGACGGTCATGGTGCCGGGATAGCCGTCCTGCCCGTCGGGCGAGACCAGGGTAAACCGCAGGCCCTCGGCGGTCTCCTCGGCCTGCCACACCTGGCGCTCAAAGCCCAGCAGGCCGCCGTGGAGATGGTTGGGTCCGTTGTTCACGGCCAGCTGGTACTCCACGCCGTTCAGGATGAACCGGCCCTTGGCAATGCGGTTGGCAAACCGGCCCACGGTCGCGCCCATGGAGCCGCTGTTTTCCTGGTACTCAGCCAGCGTATCGTAGCCCAGGGCCACGTCCACAGCCCGGCCGTCGCGGTCAGGCACGGTGATGGCGCGGATGGTTGCGCCGTAATCGAGAATTTCGGCGGTGCAGCCGTTGTCGGAGACGAGGGTATAGCAGGTGACGGCCTGGCCGTCCCGGGTGACGCCGAAGGGGCGGGATTGAAGCTCCATAGGGATCTCTCCTTTGTTTTTTTCTCCATTATATCATATCCCTGCCAAAAATCCACCTGGAACTGGCGGCGGCTTCGTGGTATAATACAATCTACCGCCTCGGCGGAGATTTCCCGGCGCGAGCCGGTGCAAGGAGTATCCGAATGAATCAGAAAGAAGTATCTGAGATCCGGCGGCGGTTCCGCGCCGACCGCAGCAATATTACCAAGGTGGCGGGCGTCTACGTCAGCGACACCGGCGAGATTCTGGCCCGATTTTCCCAGTCCGTGGGACTGATGCTGGAGGACGAGAAGGAGAAGCTCCTGGGCGTGCTGAAGCGGACGCTCTCCGGCGGCCTGGGCAAAAATCTGCTGGACCTGTCGATCCCCACCCAGGAGGTGGCCCAGGGCGACAAGCACAAGCTGCTGATGAAGCTCCGGGACAGCCAGCTGGAGGACCAGGAGGCCCTGGAGCAGTTCTGCCGGAAAATCATCGAGACCGTGACCATGGAGACCAACTATGTGATCCTGCTGGCCTGCGACAATTACGACGTGCCCCACAAGGGCCGGGACGCCCTGGAGGGCGGCGAATCCGACCAGGTTTACCGGTACCTGCTGACCTGCGTCTGCCCGGTGAAGCTGACCAAGTCCAATCTCAGCTTCCAGGTCAAGGAGGGCGAGTTCCACAACAGCAAAACCGACTGGGTGGTGGGCGCGCCGGAGCTGGGCTTCCTGTTCCCCGCCTTTGACAGCCGTGCCACCAACCTCTACGGCGCGCTGCTCTACAGCCGCAGCATCGCCGACAACCACGAGGACCTGATCCAGGCCGTCTTCGGGGCCGAGCCCCCCATGGCCGCCGCGGCGCAGCGGGAGACCTTCCAGTCCATCCTGGGCAGCAGCCTGGATCACGCATGCAGCCTGGAGGTGGTCAAGTCCGTCCACGCCCAGCTGCGGGATATGATCGAGGAGCACAAGCAGAGCGGCGAGAAGGAGCAGCTGGTGATCTCCAAGCCCGAGGTCAACCACGTGCTGAAGACCAGCGGCCTCTCCGAGGCCCAGGTGGCGGCCTTCGACGCCGACTTCGACGAGACCTTCGGCGCCCATGCCGACCTGAACCCCGGCAACCTGGTGGACGCCCAGCGGCTGGAGATCCTGACGCCCGACGTGAAAATCCATGTGACTCCGGACAAGCAGGATCTGATCGAAACCCGCGTTCTGGGCGGGGCCAAGTACATTCTGATCCGCGCCGAGGACGGCGTCGAGGTCAACGGCGTTCCGGTGGAAATTCAGCTGCCGTAACCGCCGGAACTTACCGCTAAAAACAGCCGGTGCGGCGTGACGAAGATCGTTTCGTCACGCCGCACCGATATCCTGAGGAAAAAACAAAACCCACCGCATCGCGGTGGGCTGTCAGACGATTACGCCATGTGGTTCAGTTTCAGGGTGATGCTGCTCTTCTTGCGGGCGGCATTATTCTTGTGCAGAATTCCCTTCTTGACAGACTCGTCAATGGTCTTGACGGCAGCCTTGTAAGCGCTATCGGCCTGATCGCGGTTGCCTTCTGCCAGCGCAGCGTCGAACTTCTTCAGCGTGGTCTTGAGAACGGACTTGGCAGCCTTGTTCTTCTCGTTCTGGACCTTGGTCAGCAGGACTCTCTTCTTCGCAGACTTAATGTTGGGCATCGTTACACCTCCTCCAATAGCGTTACATGTGCTGGGACATGTCAGTCTCATGCAGAAACATATTATAGCGAATGTCCCCCGTAAAATCAAGTGGATTTTTTCTGTTTTTCAAAAAAAACCGAATAAACGGCCCTGCTGGGGAGACACTACCGGCAGAAAGGCGGGATCAGCATGGACATTCGCACGGATTTGGCGCTGGAGGCCCACGAGCTGTGCCGGGAGGCCGGAGAAACCACCCAGCTCCAGGGCGTCCGGGCCCGGGAGACGCGGCGGCGGGGCGTGACCACCACGGTGGTGGAGGTGCTGGACGACCGGGGGGCGCGGGCTCTGGGCAAGCCGGTGGGGACCTATGTGACCCTGGAGTTCTCCCGGGCCCAGCTGCGCAAGCCCCGGGATTTTGCGGCAGCGGCGGCAGCCCTGGGGCGGGCGCTGGCCGCGCTGCTGCCGGGGCACGGGCCCGTGCTGGTGGCGGGACTGGGGAACATGGCCGTGACGCCCGACGCCCTGGGCCCCAAAGCCCTGGAGCATCTGGTGGTGACGCGGCACCTGGGCCGGGGCTTTCCCCAGCTTCGCCCCGTCAGCGCCATCGCGCCGGGCGTCCTGGGTACCACGGGGCTGGAAAGCGCCGAGGTGCTCCGGGCTGTGATCGAGCGGGCCGCGCCCAAGTGCGTCGTGGCGGTGGACGCCCTGGCCGCCCGGCGGGTGGAGCGGATCTGCACCACCGTCCAGCTCACCGACACCGGCATCACCCCCGGCGCAGGCGTGGGCAACCGGCGGGCCGGACTCAGCCGGGAGACCCTGGGCGTGCCGGTCATCGCCGTGGGCGCGCCCACGGTGGCCGACGCCGGCACCCTGCTCCGGGATACGCTCACGGCCTACGGCGTCAACGGCGTCTGCGCCAAATCGCTCTGTGCCTCCGGCCTGGTGGTCAGCCCCCGGGATATCGACGCCCAGGTGGCCCTCATGGCCCGGTTCCTGGGCTGGGGCCTGAGCCTGGGCCTCCACCGGCGGCTGACGCCGGAGGATGTGGCCGGCCTGGTGGGATAACGGCGGTTATGTAGCCCGGTGTATAAAGTTTATGTAAACCCATAATTCCCCCAAAGACGGCAAAATGTTCAAACAGCCGCCTGTGGAATACTTTGTGGACAATGTGGAAAACCCAGCTGTTGCAAGGGCTGGGCCACACGGTGCACAGAGATTTCCACAGGCGGTTTTCCAGCCGTCCCGCCGGAAAAAGTTGCCCCGCTCCAGTTGACGGAAGGGGCGCTCCGGCTGTATATGCAATGAAAGGCCATACACTGCCTTCGGCGGGGTCCCGTCCGCGGTACGGCGCGGCGGGTGGGGCTTGCTATTTTGATGGGGATGTGGTATTATTGGCATATGTCAGAAATAAAAAAGGGAGGCGACGGGATGGCGCGGCCTTGCAAGCGCAGGCGGGTATGGATGGAGCCGGAGTACTGCCGCTTTCTGCCGGACGGTACGCCGGCGGAGGGCTGCGAGGTGCTGACGGTGGACGAATTCGAGGCGGTGCGGCTTCTGGACCTGGAGGGCTGCACCCAGGAGCAGTGCGCCGGGCAGATGGGCATTGCCCGGTCCACCGTGGCGGACATCTATGAAAGCGCCCGCCGGAAGATTGCCGGCAGCCTGGTCTACGGCAGGCCGCTGCTGATTTCCGGCGGACATTACCACGTCTGCGGCACAAGCCCCGGCGCTCCCGCCCAGGCCCCCCAGAGAAAGGAAGCAATTCAAATGAGAATCGCAGTCACCTATGAAGACGGCATGGTGTTCCAGCACTTCGGGCACACCGAACACTTCAAGCTCTATGACGTGGAAAACGGGCAGGTCACCGCCGCCCAGGTGGTGGACACCAACGGCCAGGGCCACGGCGCGCTGGCGGGCTTTCTGACCGCGGCCCAGGTGGACGTGCTGCTGTGCGGCGGCATCGGCGGCGGCGCCCAGGCCGCCTTGGCCCAGGCGGGCATCCAGCTCTTCGGCGGCGTCACCGGCCCGGCAGACGAGGCCGTGGCCGATTATCTGGCCGGAACGCTTCACTATGTCCCCGGTATCCGCTGTGACCACCACGACCACGGCCACGACCATGACTGCGGCAGCCACGGCTGCGGCGGCGGCTGCCATCACTGACCCCCATAACGCTACAGCCCGTACAAAATGCACAACTCTCATCCGGGAGTTGTGCATTTTGTGTCGCCCGCGGGCGGGTTATGGAACGCGCAGGGGATGCAAGCCCGCCCCCTGTAACAAGGAAACCGACGGCAGGGCCGCCCCTACGAGAAGGCCGGGGGCGGGTCTGTAGGGGCGGATTTTATATCCGCCCGGGCAGGCCTGCGATTTCCGCCGCACCCCCGGCGAATGCTGTAGGGCCGCGATTCCCGCAGGCCCGGTGGTCCCGGCGGTGCGGTAAGGGCGCATATACAATGCGCCCCTACAGGGAAACCGGAGGCGGGCGGAACCATCGTACCCCAGTGGGAAGCGTCACCCGGTTTCGGGCGGGCATAAAGCCCGACCCTACGAGAAGGCCGGGAGAATCTTCCCGTCCTCAATTTGAATCACCCGGTCGGCCAGGGAAGCCACGCTCAGATCGTGGGTGACCATGACCAGCGTCTGGCCGAACCGGGCGGCGCAGTCCCGCAGCAGGGCGACGGTGGTTTCGCCGCTCTTTTTGTCCAGGTTCCCCGTGGGCTCGTCGGCAAAGATCAGCTGGGGCTTGGCCAGCACCGACCGGGCAATGGCAACCCGCTGCTGCTCGCCGCCGGAGAGCTCGTTGGGGTACTTCTTCAGCTTGTCGTCGATGCCCAGCAGCTCCGTCACTTGGCGTAAAAACTCCTTGTCCGGCTTCTTGCCGTCCAGCTTCAGGGGCATGGCGATGTTGTTGAGCACCGTGTACTCGTCCAAAAGGTTAAATTGCTGGAACACAAAGCCCATGTTCCGGCGGCGGAAGGCCGCCATCTTGGCGTCGGAATAGGCGTATAGATCCTCGCCGTTGAGGATCACCTTGCCCGAGGTGGGCTTGTCCAGGCCGCTGAGGATGTGCAAAAGCGTGGACTTCCCCGAGCCGCTACGGCCGATGATGGCGTAGAACAGCCCGGCCTCGAAGTCGGCGCTGACGCCGTTCAGAGCGTGGACCTCGCCGGAGGCGGCATAGTAGGTCTTGTGAATGTCCTGTGCAGATAAAATAATACCCATATTCTCACCTCACCGCTCTTGCGAGAGCATTTCCATCAGATTGAGCTTATAGAGCCTTCCCTTGGCCGCGAAGTACAGGGCAACCACCAGCAGGAATTCCCCCAGGAGCAGCAGGGGGAGGAACCAGGTGTAGCGCAGGTTTTCCAGCTGCCACACCAGGAGCTGGAGAAGCGCCGGGACGGCTTCCTCATTCCGCTGATAGACGAGAACCGCGTCCCGCACGCCGAAGATTACATAGACCCCGCAGCTAACGGCGATGGCCGTCACAGCCTGGAGCGCCGCTTGCCGGGCCAGGGCCAGGTTCTGCTGCCGCCGGGACATCCCCAGGGCCCGGAGGATGCCGTACCGCCGCCGCTCTCGCTGCGCCTCCAGCTCCAGGGTGCTGAAGAGCAGCAGCGCCGCGATCAGACCGACGCACACCCCCGTACCCGCCAGGGTCAGCATGGTCTGGAGATAGCCCTGGATGTCGGCAGCGTACATCGTTCGGAAGATCCCAATGCCCAGCTGATACCGCCGGGCCAGCTGCGCCACTGCGTTGTCGGTGAAGAGGTACTCGGCGTTGGCGTCGGCAAATAAGTATAGTTCCTCAAAGCCCATCAGGCCGCCGGCCCAATAGGGCCCCAGCTGGCTGCCCTCCGGCAGCGTGTCCAGCACCCGCTGGATATACCCCGGCGAGACCAGGACAGAATAGAGGTCGTTTGCGCCAAAGGGCAGCCCGAAATTCTGTTCCGAACCATAGCCATACTCTGCCACAGCGCCCACCACCGTGGGGATTTGCAGCGTCTGGGCCTGCATGGACTCGCCGCCGTCCGCCTCCTCCCGGAGGACCGCCGCCAGCGCCAGCTCCAGCGTATCTCCCGCCGCCGCCGTGACTTCGGCCTCCGTCGTCTCATAGGAATACACCGTTTCTCCCTCCGCGTTCTTTTCCTGAATTTCGGTTGTGAAGTAGGCCGTCCCGTCCTGCTGCACCGCCACCACCAGCACGGCCAGCTCGCCGCGGCGGTAGGCGTCCAGGTCGACGCCGTCAAAAAACGGCGCGCCGTTTCGCTCCATCCACTGCGCCGCGTCCACCACGTAGACCTGGGCGTCCTGTTCCTCCACTGTCTCGCCGCGCAGGCGGCAAGACAGGCACGTGATCCCCATCTGCCCGGTGACGCCGGGAATCTCCAGCAGCAGCTCCGTTTCCTCCGCCGTCATGACCCCGGGCACCTCTCCCGCGGCAAAGAGCGGAGAGGACTCGGTGCGGTATACGCTATAAGCGTGTTGGCCGGAATAATAGGTATACAGCACCCAAGGCAACTGGTACTCCAATATGGAATAGGTGGCGACCAGGCACAGCGCCATGGAGAGGCCCCAGGCAAAGACCCGCTGGAGCTTATGGACCCGCCGCCGCTGCTTCGTCTCCAGGACCATGCGCCCGGTCATCGGCGTCCGCACCGCCAGCTGGAAGGTCAGAAGGCGCATCAACCCCACGCCGAAAATCCACAGAGCCAGCGCCGCGGCCACCGCAGACCAGGGGATGTCTACCACGATTTCCACGGAGCCGGAGAAGACCAGCAGCCGCAGCAGTCCCACCGTGCCCGCCGCGCCCAGGGCCGTCCCCAGCGCCACCGCCGGAACGGCCAGCAGCACCGTCTCCAACAGCAGCAGCCGCCGGATCTGCGTCTTCGACGCGCCAATGCTCCGAAGCCGCACCACCCGCCGGACGTCGCTTTGAAGCTCCAGCAGATAGACGGCCACCACCGCCAGCAGGGCGATGACCAGAATCAGCCCGACGTAAAAGGTGTTGTAGTCGGTGGCGGCGTACGCGGCCCCGGCGGAGACATTGACGCAGCCCCGGCGGTCCTCCGCCGCGCCGCGGGTCTCGGCCATGTGGGCGTCCACCTCCGCCCTCAGCCTCTCCTCCATCCCCTCCAGAGGCGTGTAGAAGTAGGACGTGAGCGGCGGGCGAACCAGGCCGGACTGGTACTCGTCGGCCATGGCCTGGGCTTCGGCCAGGATGGCTTCGCCGTCCTCCGGCAGAATGAGGGCGCTGTTGAGCAGCCGGTTCTGGACGTTATTCTCCAGGATCCAAAGGTGCGCATATTCATGCAGCACGCCGGTCAGGACAAAGTCCCGGACTACGAGCAAAAATGAAGTGGGATCCTCGGCCTGGGGGATCATCATCGGGACGCTGACGGTCTGCCCGACCGCCGGCTCATAGCCCAGGGCGACCAGCAAGTCCGCCTCCATGGCGATCTCCCCGGGCTGCTCCGGCAGGCGGCCTTCGTCCAGCCGGATGCGGCCCAGCTCCAGGAAGGTCTCGTCCACAGACCCCACGCCGCTGACCAGCGTCGTACCCCTGACCTGGCCGTAGTTGACGCTCTCCCCCAGCCGGTCCAGCCAATCCCGCTGCTCCAGGAAGGCGCGGTCGCTGTCCTTCCCGTCGGGGATGGCCCCGTACCAGGCGCCGTAGGTGTTTTTCAGGTATTCGCTGTTGGTGCGGTCCATGCTGCCCATCACCGAGAGCATCATCACCGCGAAGGCGAAGGATAAGAGCAGCACCAGGAAGAGCAATAAGGAGCTGCGCCTGCGCCGGAAGATACCTTGGCATACTAAGAGCAAGAGTTGCCTATTCACGTAATCGCCTCTCTCTGGACTTTTAAATATAATTTATGGAGCCGGTTCACTTTTTGAACTGACTCCATAAATTATATGGACTAATTTT